>BNJT01002313.1_pt1 | contig 105458 bp, 181 predicted proteins | sample 8540491 | NCBI WGS metagenome assembly BNJT01 (sample SAMD00202455, study PRJDB9452) | human saliva metagenome | host: Homo sapiens
ATAAACAGTTAATAATGGATATTGGAAAGATCAAAATATACTGTAAACCTACATTTTAAGCAGGGTACAGGGAAACATACAAGGATAAAATATTAAAGCTAATCAAGAGAGAAACAGAGAAGATATAAATTTATCAAAGAAATTTTGTTTATGTCCTTGACCAAATCTTCCCAAAAAGGTTCAATTTTGACGTGAAATCGACGTAAGCAAATGCTTATTCCGAGCAAAAGAAAAAAACCTTGAATGACTGTAAAACACAGTATTTTCAAGGCTTTTTGTCTTATGGTGCGCCATGAGGGGCTCGAACCCCCAACCTACTGATTCGTAGTATTTAACGAAATGGCTATTTATAAAGGCTTTTAGCAATTAAAACGCATAGGGTCACACATCGGTAAGAATGCGAGCTGCCTTTTTCGAGATCCGACATATCGATATGTGTGTAAATATTTGCAGTCATTCGTATGTCTGTATGACCCATCGTTTTTGAGCTGTCCTGATATCGATTCCCTTTTTGCAAGATTAGTGCAGTATGTATGGCGCAGGCAATACTGCACGATATCATCTGCGAGTGGATAAGGAGGGATTAGTTTATTACGATAGACAGCACATCCCATTGCAATGTTAATCTTGCGCTTGAAAACTTCCCATGTAATTTGTCTATAGTTAACGGTTACCATCTTGTTTGTATTTGTATGGCAGATATAATCATCGGCCGTTGTAGACGAAAAATAAATTATAAAGCCATTTAGGAAGAGGAACGATACGATCTGCACTGGCTGTTTTAGTGCCACGAATATGCAAGTAGTAAAATCCGTCTCGGACAATGATGTCACCACCTTTACAGTTATATGCCTCGGTTGGTCGACATCCACAATAAAGCATCATCAAGTAGGCATAAAACTTTGCATCAGTCAAAAGCGACTTTAGTAAAGTACTTTTTGTTCTTCTTCTGTTAATGCTCTGCGTTTAAGTTTAAAAACCTGCAGGCTTTTTCCAGGAACTCAGCAGGGTTGCTATTGATTAAGCCTTCTTGCACAGCTTTTACCAAATATAAAGTTCATTGCCTGATGAACTTTTTGCAATCTGTGATGATGATCGCCCACGCTGACCATTGAGCACTTGCTGACAATGAAGCGGCTTTTATAGATTTAAGTGAATACGATCCAATGACAGGGTCAATATTTGATTTTTACTAGATAAATAAAATTACGCTTAGTGCGGTCAGAACACTTCGTTTTATATGTTTCGATGCAGGTTTTTAGACCAGGAAGTAAAGGACATAGACGACTCTATGTAAAACATGACCCTTTTCCAATTCAAGTTTCCTGCGCTCTGCTTTTTTGATACAACTCGCGCTCTGTGTCCGCGTATATTTGATAACGCTTTCCATCGAATGTAAACGATGTCCTGAATTTATATTTCTTAGGCATGATACACCTTTATTTTTCTACCAATAGAAATTTATTGTTTAATTGAGCAAAGCTTTAATAGAAAATATTGACCTGTTTCCAAAATGGAAACAGGTGTATTATGAAGGGGTTGTTATAATTATTTATCTTTCTTTTTAATAGCTTTTTAATATTTTTGCGTCTATATTCGGATGACTTTTTCATCTTCTAGAGCATCTCGTTTGAGGACATCAGATACTAGCATCTGATGTATCTCTTCATTGGTCACCTTTGTATCAGCGGAGACCTTTTTTAAAGGTTCTTTTTATATAATTAATAACATCATCGGAAAGAATTATTTGAGCCAACATTGGAGGATTAACCAATTTTTTTCTGCACATGGTATTCAGAGAGTGTATTTCTTTTTGCTAAGGACCTCTTTGGAGAGCATATACAGATAACTTAGATGTTCGTTATTGTTGGTTTTTTTAAATCGTGGATATTAAATTCATATACAAGTTCATGTTCTACAGGCTTACTAAAAATTATTCGGTATACTTTCCATTTTTCTCCATTGGTTAGAATAACCCAATCGATGCCTGCGTTTGAACCGTAATCGGTAGCTTGCTTAAGGTGATTGTCCTTCAAGTTTGTGCCTATGGACTTGACTTCAATTAATAGTTTTATTTCGTCATCTAATCTAATTGCTAAATCACAAAAGGTTTTTTTATGGCAAATTCAGATGTAATATCGTCATACTTGTCATAACCTAAAATATCAGAAAGCATATCAACGATAATTGTGACGGTGTCACTTTCGTTCAGGTCTTGCTTTTCTGCTTTAGTCAAAATGGGTTTGTACTTTTTTAGCCCATCTGCAAATCTTGTTTTTACTTTAGCTGGAACTGTTGCCATAACTACCTCCTAATAGTACTTTTTAAAAATTATATGGTCGCACGATAAACTCCTACACACTCTCCTACAACCGATACCCCCTCGCTATCCGTAACAGAGGGCTCGTATGCAGAATTGCATGGACTTAATATAATTGTATCATTATTCCAAAACACCTTTTTAAGAACAGCTTCGCAGTCAGAGTTGATCCGTACAGCATAAATTTTGCCATTTATATAATCATAAGTCTTTTTTATAAAAGCTAGGTCTCCATTATATATACCTGCATCAATCATGCTGTCACCTCGAACCCTAACGCAAAAAGTCTGCTTTGATAGAGCTGTCTATAAAAAAAGTGACCTTCAAAGTTTTTCCTCACACCATGTTCCGTCACCTGCACAAATATCGCCCAAGATAGGAATAGGTCTTGCTGCTGGGAATGAGATATTAGTTATACCGGATAAATCTGCATGAGGAATATAAGTTGTCTTATTCGTTCGACCGAGCAGATAATCTGTATCCACATTAAATAAGTCTGCAATTAGTTCGAGCGTATCAAAAATCGGGTTGTCTGTTACCTTGCTCATACATTCCTATGGTACTGCGAGAAATTTTTGAGTTTAGCACTCAGATCTTCTTGTGTTAGCCCTTTTGAAACCCTTAGAGCTTTTTAACCTATCTTTGAATGTTTCTACCATGTATAGACCCTTTCTTTTTATAAAAGAATAACACGTAATGTGGAAAAATGTAAACAATAAAAACCACATTTTGTGTTGACACGATTTGTGACTAATGTTATAATCGAAAAAAATAGGAGGTAAATATGGACGGTAAGGCAATTGGAAAAAAAGTTGAGGAAACTAAGAGGAAATAAAACTATTGCGGAGCTTTCAAAAAGAGATAGGAATAAAAGCCATCTACAATAGGAATGTATGAAACTGGGGAAAAGAATTCCACGGGATTCAATAAAGATAAAGTATGCAAATTACTACAATTTAACGGTAGGCGAAATTTTTTTGATGAATAAAGACACGATATGTGGCAAAAATATCAAGAAAGGAGCTGCTATGACAAAAAAACACAAATCGAAAAAAATGGCTCTCTCAAGGAGTAAAAAGGGAAGATAGTTATATCTGCAGAAAAAAAGTTGCGTTCTTGATGACTATGCGTAAAAGCAGATGCAGTTGAGCTATGTGAAGGATGCAACTATGACAATAGGAATAGCAAGCGCAGATACTATTACATAGAAGATGTAGCGGAAAAACTCGCAGCAAGAAGAGGAATATAGGAGGACGAAATGAAAAAGATTGTTTATTTTGTTTTGACAATATCGCTAGTACTCGGATTGAACGCAATTGCGACAGCGATAGAGTTTCCAGGCATTAACGATAAGACGGAATTAAAAGATCCAGTTACGGTCGCAGAGCTAGAGAATGAGAATCACATCGAGCACACATCAAGGCAGTACGGATTAGATTCAAGAATTGTAAAGGCACTCATTGAAGAAGAGAGTGGATGGCTCGAAACGGCCGAAGGTGATGGAGGAAACTCAATCGGGCTAATGCAAATCCAGGAACGATGGCACAAGGGTAGAATGCAAAGACTAGGCGTGACTGACTTATACGATCCCAAACAAAATGTAAAAGTAGGCTGTGACATACTAGCTGAATTACTTGGCAAGTATGGGAACTATAAAGACGCGTTGAGCGTCTACAACAGCGGTAATACCAAAGATGGAAAGCAATATGCGGAAAGGATAATGAGAAATGCAGGACTATAAAGATTACGAGGGCAGGTGCAAAATATTGTGGCCACACAGAACTTATATTGTCTGAATCACAAGGGCAAGCAGATGAGAATGTGACAAGAAAGTGCATGTGTGATGGCAGGGAAAGAGAAGATCGAAGAAACAAACTTACACAAGCCATCAATGACATTTCCAAAGCAGATGAATACCTCAATCTCAAAGAACTAGACGGAAGTACTAAAGGTCTAGTACATCGAATTGGAGACATGGTACTCGATGAAATAATAGAAAAAGGCAAGCATCACAGTGCAGGGAAGCACAATCACCATAAAAAGGCGGAGCAAAGATAAGAGTGCAGCGAAATGCAAAGACCACTGCACTAATGGAGATTTAGTACAAGGGTATCAACTGCCTCGTGGTTTTCAAATATTTTTCAAAAGGGGTTAGATATAAAGCGACCACGAGGCATTGATTATAAAGGAGCAGATATGTACAGACTAAAAAGTTATATTCCAAATCGAATTACCCAACAGCATGGCAAAATCGCCTGCAGAGGTGATTGAGATGTTTCACAACAACGAGTTCGTTTTTAACAAAAAGAGGACATTGTAGATGTGTCCGCAGTAAAAATCGAAAAGGAGACAAGTGATTATGAGTGATTACAAAGGAGCGCTTTTTCCAAAGCCAAAACGCAAAAAAAGAAAAAAAGGCTGACAAATGGCTACAAAGACAAAGCTGAGCGAATTTGTAAGTATTGTGGCAGAGCCTTATGCAGAAAGGCATGAATTATTTTATGGACCACTAAGACAGATAAGCATTGAATTTGGTTTTCAAATTGATGTGTGTCCTGAGCATCATAGATGGTTGCATAGCGCGGATCCATCAGGAGTTGAAGAACGCGACAGACTTCGTGCTGAAACCGAGAGGAAATACATCGAGGATTTAATGACAGATGGATGCACATTGGACGAAGCAGTTGAAGCCTGGATGCAATTTATCGGCAGGAACTATTGTGAGGAAATCAATCCATGAACTGTCCTATTTGCGGCATAAGTCATAACGAGCAGAATGTGTGGAGACAATGTCCGAAAGAACAAGAAACTGTATGTACAAGGTGTTGCAGGAAATGTGATCAATATAACGAAAGCATGCACAGATGTATGTACCATTCACATATGTCAACATTTATAAAAGACAACAGAGACAATCCACACGAAATAGCACAAAGGATAATAAGGAAACTAAGAAATGAATAGTGTACACCTAATAGGAAGGCTAACAAGAGACCCTGAGCTGAGATACACCACATCACAGATGGCAGTGGCAACATTCAGCATGGCAATAGATAGGCCGACGCGTGCCGATCGAGAGAAAGAGACGGATTTTCCACGCGTAACTGTATTTGGTAAGCAGGCAGAAAACTGTGAGAAGTATCTTGCTAAAGGAATGATGACAGCAGTCCAGGGCAGACTGCAAACGGGCAGCTATACAAACAAGAATGGCGACAAGGTATTTACTACTGATGTTGTTGCAGAGCGGGTTGAGTTCATAGAGTGGAAAGATGCAAAACCAAGAAACGAAAAAACAAAGGCAGCTTTTCAACGATGACGATATTCCTGACAGCTTTGAACAAATCGATGCAGATGTACCTTTCTAGAGGAATGTGGTCATGAAGACTGTCATAAAAAATAGTGAGCTATATGAATACATTTTGTACGAGCAAACAGCAAAAGGCATCATGATAAAAAATCACCATGACGGAACAACAATGATGATTAGTAGGTCAAAGACAGATCGAGACATCAGGAAGTTCAAAAAAAGAGATTAGAGACGAAATACTAAAGCTCATGCCAAATGTCCACTTGAAAGAATGCAAAGTTTGTCACAGAGAATACTACACACAGTACATGCAGCAGCGCAACTGCTCAAGAGAATGTAGTGAAGAGGCTCAAAGAGAAAGCGATCGCAGGTGCAAACAGAAGAAAAAGGCAAGAGGAACTCGCAGGAACTAAAAGCACACACAAATATAGACACTGAAATCGCAAGCCAAACGGAGGAAACCAAAGGATTGTCTTATGGAAAAAAATAAAGGCTCTGAAATTCATGGAAGACAACCGCGAGGCCCTTTTGGGGGAGTCTATATTCGGAAATAAAAAAGAAAAAGTAAACAGCATGAAATTCATTGATTTTTTTAGCGGTGTGGGGGGGTTCACGCATGGGATGGAACTTGCAGGCCACGAGTGTATTGGTCACTGTGAGTTTGATAAGTATGCAGAAGCAAGCTATCGCTCAATGCATACCATCACAGATAAGCAACGAGAATACTTGCTTACATTACCGCTCAGACAAAGACAGAAGGAGATTTTAAAGGATGAGTATCTTAATGGAGAATGGTACGCAAATGATGTTCGAAGAGTTATCGCAGACGATATACCACGATCAGAATGTTGGTGCTTTGGATTTCCCTGCCAGGACATCAGCATTGCAGGACACCAACACGGATTTAAAGGAAATCGCTCAAGCCTATTTTTCAGAATTACAAACCTTATTGAACAGCTCAAAGAGGAAGATAGACCCAACACGCTTTTCATTGAAAATGTTCGCAATCTACTTTCTGTTAATAGAGGACTCGACTTCGCAAGACTTCTCGTTGAATTGGACAAAATTGGGTACGATGCGGAGTGGGAAGTTATCAACTCGAAACACCACGGTGTCCCGCAGAAACCGAGAAAGAGTGTTTATTATTGGACATCTTAGAGGAACAAGCAGACGCGAAGTATTTCCTCTCGAGAGAATCAAGCGGAGAAAAATTGTATTAAGCAAATAGGGAAAATGGAAACTAGGGAGTGGCAGAGATAATCCCTAATCGATACAGAGTTTATGATCCTAAAGGTATTGGGACCATGCTTGAGAACATGTGGAGGAGGGGATTAGAGCCGCATATAACTGACAGCCATTTAGAGTGGTTAAAAGACTAGTAGCAAAGTTGCAAGAAAGATCGATATTGCAAACTGTTTGACAGCAAAAAGAGGATCGAGGGGTTTCAAAGCAAGGACCATCAGGAACAGCAATCGCAATTTTCCAGATCAGTAGCATAGGAACTCCATCATAGGGACTCAGATAACATCGTGTATTAATCGCAGCAAAGACAGTGGGGAAAAAACACTTGCAGAGGGAACTAGCATAAATCTAGTCCCTACGCCTGGGCGAGAAAACAGACAGAATGGATGAAGAATAAAGAAGATCCCCACCCTAACAGCAGAGAGGGACATGCTATATCAGTACAACTGAGTGATAAAAAGCGTGGATGGTGAGATCAAAAGTAAAAGCAAGCCACAAAAAAAGGATATACCATTGCAGGCAAGGGAGATAGCATCAACCTCGCAGTGCCAAACAGCACAACAAGGAGAGGAAGAGTTGGAGAAACAAAGTAGCACAGACACTAGATACATCTTGCAATCAAAGGTGTAGTTGTAGAGCTGTATGATGACTGCAGTGTGTGGGCAACTTGGAGCAAAAAATATAATTGCCATTTAGCAATAAGAAAACTAACACCACGTGAGTGCTTTAGATTGCAGGGGTGGGAGGACGAGTATTTTGAGAGAGCAGAACATTTGAACTCGAACAACCAACTATATAAGCAGGCAGGGTAACGGAGTGACAGTTACTGTAATAAAACACATAGCAGAGAGGATGTAAAAATGAAAGAAAGAGAGACCTCAAACGAATTCAAGCCAGGCGATCTATTTATATATCGGAATGGCGATCAGTACCAAATCGGAAAAGTAAAGAGAATCAAAGACGACACGCATTGCTGGTGTTGGTATCACGAAGGTGAAACTGCTGCATCTACATCAGTCGATGTAATGCACAAAATCTCAAATGATTTTTGCATAAAGGAAACGAGCCTTGGTGGTGCGACTGAAGAGGTAGAGTATGCAAAGGAGAACTAAGATGTTCATGAACTTACCAAGTAGAGAAATAGTAGAGAGACTGCGCGAAAAATACCCTGAAGGAACTAGGGTTCGACTTATATCGATGCAGGATCCATACGCGCCACCAAGAGGCACAGAGGGAACTGTACGAGGGGTAGATGATGCAGGAGCCATCATGGTTGATTGGGACAATGGCAGTGGACTACACATACTATACGAGATTGATGAGATGTGAAAAGATTTTAAAAACAAGGAGGAAAGTAATGAAGAGAGAAAACACTAGAGAGAGCCATTGAACTCAAAGCTGAAATACATCGTACAGAAATACTGTTTAAAAAGATCTAAAAAAACAGAGCATTTTTGAAACAGAATGCAGACTCCGATTTAACTTATCGGCTCTAGGGTTATCTGGATCAGGGGTGGTTTTGAATTGACCGATAAACTAAAAACAAAGATAGAAGCAACAATTCGAGAACATCTTGAAGACCTTAAGAGGGAACTAGAATCACTATAAAAAGCACCATATAAGCGAAACTCTACAACTAAAGAATAAGAGAGGGAAACAATGAAAAGCGAAACAGTAATTTACTTGAGCGGGAAGATAACCGGACAAAATAACTACAAAGAACTATTTGAAGAGGCAAAAGAAAGATGCCGAGGACAAATTTCCAGGAGCAACAATAATCAAATCCTGCAGAGATTAGCCTTCCTGAAATGTGCGATTGGGAGGACTATATGAGCATTTGCCTGCGCCTGCTCGACAGAGCCAATATAATCTACATGCTAGACAATTGGTTAGAGAGCAAAAGGAGCTCGTAAGGAATACATCACAGCATTTCAAAAAGGGACTAAAGGTATACTTCCAAACATACAGCAGGAGAATTGAAAATGAATAAAGAAATAGAGGCCCTTGCAAAAAAAGAGCTTGAAGAGGCAAACAAGATACACCCACAGTTCAGCAGTACGCACGAAGGGTACGCAGTGATCTTAGAAGAGACAGAAGAACTCGCCGAGGAATCGGAAGAAATCGAAAAGATTATAAGGACGTGGTGGGCATATCTCCGTAAAGACGAAGATATAGGCTATACAAACAGAGACGAGTTGAGAAAAATAAGAAATCCATGCAGTCAATGCGGTTAAAGAAGCAATCCAGGTGATTGCGATGTGCGATAAGTTCAAGAATTTATAAAAACCTACATTATATATATAGGAAAAAAAGACGAGCTCGAGTGAAGAGCATTGCAGCTCGATAAGAGTATTAACACTAGAGGGAAAAAACGAGAGATGGCAAAAAAATAAAACAGGTAGCTATTAAAAGAGACATGCGTAGCAGGAAGAACTATTGAGCATGTCATTAAACTTCCATCAGGATGTCATAAAGGAAAGAGGGCGCAAAAGGATGAATGCCACACCCGAAAATGTAAAGAAGATAAACGACATCATAGCAGAGCGAAACTTTAGAAGATTAATCAATCATAATTTTGGATATGGATCAGGACACTACACACTAACATATGGTCATGATGAACCAACACCTGCAGAGGCAAAGAAACATCTTAAGAATTTCTTGAACAGACTCAAGTATGCAATGGGAGACAAGCTAAAGTGGATTGCTGTAACAGAATACGAGAATAAGCGAATCCATCACCATGTTATAATCAACACTTGCGATGCCGCCCTTATAAATAAGAAATGGGGCAAGGGATGGGTAAAGCTAACACTGTTTGATGATAGTGGTGACTATCACCTACTTGCAAACTATTTGATAAAAGAGACACAGAAAAACTTTTAGAGATGAAGATTGTCCAACTAAGCGCAGATATTCCTGCAGCAGAAATTTAGAAAAACCAATTGTTAAAAGAGAGCCGATAAGTATCGCGGCTCTATTTGACGATCCAAAGGCAATCAAAGGCTATTACATAGCAAAAGACAGCATAAGGAGATACACCCATCCCGTGACGGGACTTGATTACCTGGAATACACTGAGATAGCCTTGGACAAACCAAGAAGGTATAAGGTATGGCCACGAGGAAAGAAAGTCCATGCAGAGGGTCTTATAAAAAAATAAGGGAAAGGGAAAAACAGCTTGGCATTGCCGAGCTCGGTTAGTGTGCAATGAGAGATTACCAAAGGCAAAAGAATAACAAGTATAACCTGCCCACAGAAGTATATCATCAAACGGTATGGCAGATTAGAGATTATTATAGACTCAAAGCAAAAGGCACAAGATATCCTTGACGAATGTGCAAAGCTATCTGATGGACAACCACGAGGGACTGATATACAAGACATCGTTGCACAGAAGGTTATCAAAAGAGATGCATTCATCGAAAAGACGAGGGCAATCGAAAAAGGCACTCGACACTATCCCATACGAATACCAAAATGGGGTATGGAATAGCATCTTATATTTCGAGAGGTATCCGCGTGATGCAGCAGTAAGCACATATGGATCATACAAGTCAAAGTTCATCTACAAGACAGCAGAGAACCTTAAATTGATTTAAAATCAAAACTTCGGAAACCAGGGAAAAAAAACAGTGTTATCATGATAGTGTGGAGTGTGACGGGATAAGGGCAACGGCACACCGCAATACATCTCTCAAACTAAAGTGTTTGAAACTCATAATTCACTAAGCAAAGGGCAGTTTTATAGCTGCCTTTTGTTTTGCTTATTTTCAGGAGAAGAAATGAATTACAAAGAAATAGAAATCAGCAAGCTAATGCCATATGAGAACAATGCAAGAACACATAGCGAGGCACAGCTTAAATAGAATTGCAGAAAGTATAAAGCGAGTTTGGATTTATCAAATCCAATACTAATTGACAAGGAATACGGAATCATCGCAGGTCATGGAAGAATGATGGCAGCAAAACAACTCGGAATAGACAAGGTACCTTGCTTATTTGTTGAGCATCTAAGTGAGGAACAGAAGAGGGCATACATAATCGCAGACAATAAACTTGCATTAGATGCGGGATGGGACTATGACATCCTCGAAAGAGAGATGAAAGCGCTGCAGGAGATGGACTTTGATTTAGAACTGACAGGTTTTACAGAAGATGAAATCGCAGGAATAATCAAACTAGGAACTGAAGAGGAATACGAGGACGAGTTTGACCCTAGAAGAGGCACTACCTGAAGAGGCAGTCACAAAGCCAGGAGACATATGGCAGCTAGGAGAACATATACTTGCATGTGGCGATAGCACGAACAGCGAGGACATGAAGAGGCTTGTAGATGGAAGGGTGGCAGATTTAATAGTCACAGATCCTCCATACAACGTGGCATATGAAGGCAAGACAAAGGATAAACTAAAGATTCAAAACGACCATCAATCAACTGATGACTTCACAGCCTTTCCTAGAGGCAGCGTTTTAAAAAAACATGGCAGAATGGCTAAAACCTGGGGGTGGTCTACATATGGCACGCAGACACGATGAGAAAGGCTTTTTTTAGATGCAATAGAGCAGACAGACTTATCAGTACGAGAAGTGCTTGTTTGGGTAAAGAATACGATGGTTCTAGGACGACAAGATTACCATTGGCAGCATGAACCCTGCCTTTACGGATGGAAAGAAGGAGCTGCACACTATTTTATCGATGACAGAACGCAGACAACAGTAATGCAGTACGACAAAGCCTGCGAAAGAGCATTGAACACCCAACAATGAAACCCTGTGGAATTGATAGCAAAAACAAATACAGAAATAGCAGCAGAACAAAGCGAACTTGTTTTTAGATCCATTTGGTGGAAGTGGCACAACTCTTATAGCATGCGAACATCTGAAGAGAAAATGCTTAACCATGGAACTAGATCCAAGGTACTGTGATGTCATCGTAAAAAAAGATGGGAAGAACTAACGGGACAAAAAAAGCTGAAAGGCTAACATAAAATGACGGAAGGAGGGCATTATGGCAAAGGGCAAATATGACGAATGGCGCACCAAGGAAGGATTGTTAAAAAAATCGAGGGATGGGCGCGAGACGGACTTATAGATGAGCAGATAGCTCACAACATTGGAATATCGAGGAAAACACTCAACGAATGGAAGAATAAATATAGTGACATTCGTAACGCCTTAAAAAAAAGGCAAGGAAGTTGTGGACATCGAGGTCGAAAAATGCGCTCCTCAAAAATGCACTTGGATATGACTATGAAGAGACAACGATAGAGGTTGATTCTAAGGGGAAAAAAACGAAAGAAGATTATAACCAAGCACGTGCAGGGGAGACACAACTGCACAGATTTTTTTGGTTAAGAAACAGAAAACCACACTTGTGGAGAGATACGCGTAACATCGCGGTAACTGCAGAGGATAGCACCAAACTAGATGCAATAATGACACAGTTGGGCGGTGAGGGCCTTGAAGAGTAACTTTCCATTGAGCCAAAAGTATATTGATTTTATCAACACCACAGAGGGGGTAAGTGCTGAGTTTCTAGAGGGACTACAGCATCGGGAAAGACAACAGTTGGTGCATCTGTCAAGTTCATGCGAATGGTATCTAAAAGCAAACAGAAATTGCATATACTAGCAAGCACAACAATCGGAACTGCTGAGAAGAATATCATCAACCAGGACAACGGCATTCTTGATTTACATAAGAACGCAGAATATAGAGGAAATGGCGACAAGGAGAATAAACTATCTCACATAAGGTTCGAGGACAAGATCATCTATGTGTTGGGTTACAACGACGCACAGAAGTGGAAGTTAGCACTTGGAGGACAGTATGGCTGTGTTTTATAGACGAGATAAACACAGCGAATATGGAATTTCGTGCGAGAGGTGGCAGTAAGAAACGAATACCTACTAGCGACACTCAATCCCGACAATCCTGCATTACCTATATACAAAGAGTTTATTAACCACGCGAGGCCTTTCAGAAAGTACAGAGCAGATGTTCCGGAAGAGATATTAAAAGAACTAGTAGAAACACCAATTCCAGGATGGAGGTATTGGTTTTTTAGTTTTAAAGATAATGCAAGCCTCACTGAAGAGGCTATCGAAAAAGAAGAAACAATCTGCACCGCCAGGGACAAAGCTATACAAAAACAAGATTCAAGGCTTGCGTGGAAGAGCAATGGGCATCGTCTTTATTAACTTTGAGCAAAAAAAACACACCATCAAGGCTAGTTATCTAAAAGAGCAAATAAAACTAGAAGAGGTCAAGTTTGCTCGTTTTACTGCGGGTTTAGACACAGCATACTCAAGCAAGAGTCCTGATACGATCTCGATGATATTTCAGGGATAACAACAAAAGGTGTATTAATAACGCTCGATGAAGAGGTATACAACAACGCATCTGTAGACATACCAATCGCGCCATCGGACACAGCAGAACGATTTGTCAAATTCCTCGAAAAGAACCGAAAGGAATGGGGGTTTGCAAAAGATGTGTTTGTGGACAGCGCGGATCAGGCAACATTGACGGAACTGAACAAATACAAGCGAACGCACGGAAGTATTTATAACTTCATTGGTTCGTATAAAAAGACAAAAGATTATAGACCGAATCAACCTACAAATCGGATGGATAGCGCAGGGTCTATATATTGTCTGCGACCACTGTATAGAACACTTAAAAGAGATAGACACATACAGTTGGGACGATAAGAAAGACATGCCTGAAGATGGAAACGACCACACAATCAATGCATCGCAGTATGCGTGGTTGCCATACAAGGAGATCATCGGAAAGGAAGAAAGACAAAGTGGGATTGATGAATATGATTAAAAACAGCTTAAGAAACTTTTTTTAGAAATCGAAGAAGCAATACCAGGAGTGATTAGGATAACTGCTGCAATGACATTTGAGGATAATGCGGCAAAGAATCGCATATGGTACAGAGGCGATGCATACGAGCTATCGCAACTATACACACAGATTCCAAGTCCGAATGCAAGTGTATCGTTTTGGGGAGCAAGGTCAACACCAGGAATGGAAATCAAAAGGGTACACACGGGACTACCTGGACTTATAGTTGATATGCTGACGAGCATTACTTTGACGGATCTAAACGCAATCGAAATCAAATCAAAAAGACATCGAGGATAGATGGGAGCAAATAGCTGCAGAGAATAACATCAAAGAGGTACTCAAAGAGGCAACCAAAGAGGCGCTGTACATAGGCGATGGGGTATTCAAGATAGGGTTCGATCCTAAAATAAGCAAATTGCCAATCGTCGAGTGGGTGCCAGGGGACAGAGTGGAACTGATATTTAATCGCAAGCGACTCAAAGAGGTGATTGTAAAGACATTCTTTACAGAAGAAAGACACAACTACACACTCATAGAGCGATATGGCTATGGTTATCTGAAAAAAACGAGTTATATCGCAATGAACAAATGGTAGATCTAAATAGCACGCAGTTCACGAGCACACTGTCGGATTACAAATTCGACGAGAACCTCATACTTGCTGTGCCTTTTAATATCTATGGCTCAAGCAAGTGGGAAGGACGAGGACAGTCTATTTTTGACCGTAAAAACAGACAGCTTTGATAGTTTGGATGAGGCATGGTCGCAATGGATGGATGCATTAAGAGCGGGCAGGACAAGGGAGTACATTCCTGAATGCTTTTTGCCGCGCGATCCAAACACGGGAATGGTGATGAAACCCAACTCGTTTGATAATCGCTTTATAAAGACCGACACAGACAACCGCGAGGGGGCGTCAAACAAGATAGAAATTGAACAGCCTGCAATTCCACACGATAGCTATTTGTCAACATACATCACAGCACTAGATCTAGCACTGCAAGGAATAGTCAGTCCATCGACGCTTGGAATAGATGTTAAAAAGCTAGACAATGCAGAGGCACAGCGCGAAAAGGAAAAAGGCGACATTATATACACGAGACGCAATTATCGAGGCACTGTCATCGTGCATACCAAAACTCGTCAATATGACAATTAACGCGGCTGCAGTGATGGAAAAGAAACCATTTGAAGAGGTGGAAGTCACAATCACATTTGGTGAATACGCAAATCCGTCATTTGAGTCGCAGGTGGAAACTATCGCAAAGGCAAAGTCAGGAGGCATTCTAAGTATAGAGGCAACAATCGAGGAACTATATGGCGATTCCAAAACAGAGGAATGGAAAGCACAAGAGGTGCAGAGGCTAAAAAGCCGAGCAAGGGTTCATCGAACTAGACGAACCATCTGCAAACGAATCGCTTGATGGATTTGCAATAGAGGATTAAACTATGGTAATCGTACACATACTAAAGCGCGTGTACCAAAATGAGCGATGCAGAGGCAGAGGGGTTGCTAAAGATAGTGGCCGATTCTGTCTCTTTTTGGCGTTTACGCGGTAAGAAAAAGAAAAATCAAATCCAAATGCTAAATATTAAATGTGAGAGCAGAACACAGCTCAAAGCAGAGATAAGGGCATGGAAGAGGCAAGGATACAAGGTATATAGCAATGGACTATGATGTAGCAAGGTCACTCGCACGAATCGAGGACGATATCACAGCATCGCTTATAAGGAATCTAAAGCACCACAGAGCGCAGGAAACCGAAGAGGGACTAGAGTGGGTGCAATGGCAAACAGTCCAACTGCAGGAATTAGACAAGTTCAAACGCAGATACGCAAAAAAACTGAATAAGGAATTCAAGCGAATCAACCCGCACATAGACGAGGCAATCAACGAAGCGTTTAATCAAGGCAAGATGGATGAAGAGGTGGCAATCCTGGAATCCATCAAGGAGGGTAAAGGCAAAGGCAAGGCATACCGAAGAGGTTCGTCCTTCTTTCAAAAGGACAACAAGATCGAGAAGATTATAAACGCAACCACAAACGATATGGAGAAGGCGGAATATGCAATCCTTCGAAGAGCGAACGATCAATACCGAAAGATCATATTTGATGCACAAATGTATGCAGCAAGTGGTGCGGGAACATACGAGAAGGCAATCGACATGGCTACCCACGACTTTTTGAGCGCAGGGATAAACTGCGTGCAGTACAAAAACGGAGCAAGGGTCAGTGTGTCAAAGTATGCTGAGATGGCCATAAGGACAGCAACAAAACGAGCATACTTACAAGGACAAGGGAGATGCGCCAAGATTGGGGTATCAGTACAGTTATATTAAACAAGCGCACGAGTGCATGTCCATTGTGTGCTCCTTTCGTTGGGAAGGTATTCATTGACGATGTGTGGAGTGGTGGAACAAGCAAAGATGGGAACTATCCTTTGCTTTCATCTGCCATTGCAGCAGGACTATATCATCCAAACTGTAAAGATTCGCACACGACATACTTTCCAGGGACAAGCACAAAGCCTGAGCATATCACAAGACGAGATCTAGTAAAGATGGTCAGCGAGGCAAAGCGTGAATCAAAAGCAACATACTGTGAGCGACAAGCAGAAAGGTGTGGGAGACTTGCTAGGTATTCTTTAGACACAGACAAGCAGAGGATATTTAAATTAAAGGGAACAGCAGTGGATAGAAAAGAAATTCGAATACACAGAAAGAGAACTCGCTCACATAAAAGACGATGGAATAAGAGACGCAGGTCATGTTAACCTTAAACTTGTGAATTCATATGGATTTCACAAAAAGTTTGAAGGGATAGTTAATAGCAAGGTAGTAAGTGAATCAATGTACAAAGAAGCAATGGAAATACTTAAATCAAGAAATAATACTCTACATGAGGAAATTGTAGCGCTAGACGCCCGCACGGGTAGGCGACTTGTTAAAAACACAATGGCAGTCGATATGGGGGAAACACATGCATGTGGATTTACTACACTTGAGAGGGATTTTCTTGAGGGCAGGGGAAAGCCATATGAAGTTCTACATAATCACCCGAACAGCTCTTATCCATCTAAAGAAGATATAAGAATACTATTTGAAAGAGAATGGCAGAGTGGATCCACTATTATTTGCCACAATGGGGACATATATCGAATAGGCAAACTAAAAAGGGAACAAAAAAATGTTGATAAATTAATAAATACGATATATACTATGAAAAAAGAAGAGATGATAGGATATCCCGTAGGGGCAATCGAAGAGGAAACTAGTCGAGAAATAGTTAAAGCGCTAATCAAATCAAAACACATAACTTTTGTAGCGAGGTAGGATATGTTAAAAAGAAATCAATGGGGTAACGCTTGATCTAATAGACGATAGCAAGATGCCAAGTGCAGAAGAGTCGAAGAAGATAGTAATACCCGAAGAGCTAAGAAAAAAAGAATGAGTGAAAAAGGCAGACAAAAATAGCACACGAATTAGGTTTTTTTATTAAATCAACAAATTCATGTGAAAAATGTTAAGCATCGCAAAGTGATATGTACCCTCTTTACTGGACACCCAGTAAGGAGGGTATTTTTATGCGTTACAGTCATGAGTATAAGTTAGAGTGTATCGAGCTATATAGACAAGGAATCTGGCCTGAAACGCCAGAAAAGGATAAAAACGGCAAGATTTCGTAAAATGATTCGATACTGGGTTCGTATCGAAGAACAAAAATGCACCAGACGCTTTAAAGCACTTAGGTAGTAACAAAGTGTGAACCCTGAAGCGAAATATGAATTAGTTGCTAAAGTATTAGCAGGACAATCCAACAAGTCAGTTGCTATTTCTGCGGGTATCAGCGATGGAATGCTATATACATGGGTTCGCAAAATACAAAGAATTGGGTTACAATGGTCTTGTGAATAAACAGAAAGGTCGCAAGAGCAATAACCCTGATATGAAAAAAAGAAAACGATTGAGCCCAAGCCTTTAACTGAATCAGAACGCGAAGAGTTAATCAGACTAAGAGCAGAAATTGCGGCAATGAAAGCTGAGATTGAAGTAGTAAAAAAAGGATCGCCTTTGAGACAAGAAAGATGGGCTGCGCAACTCAAGGCGAAAAAGCAGCAATCATCAAAGCGCTCAGAGAAGAAGGATACCAATTAAAATACCTACTAAAAGGTTTAAATATGCCTAAATCAACTTACTACTACGAAATCAGTAAAGTTGATACTGTAGGCTTTAGAAATGCTGAACTCACTGAAGAAATCAAGAAAAATATTTGAACAGCATAAAAGGTAGATATGGTGTAAGAAGAGTGTATAGAGAGCTCTTAAGACGTGGAAATATTGTTAATCACAAAAGAGTACAACGTATCATGCATTCCCTTGGATTGCAAGGCAAAAGACCTAAAGAGAAATATCATTCATTCAAGGGCGAAGTAGGTAAAGTAGCACCAAACATAATAGATAGGGACTTTACAGCGACAGCACCACTTCAGAAGTGGACAACTGATGTATCTCAGTTTAACTTTTTCATGGGGAAAGTGTTATCTTTCTCCGATAATTGACATGTACACAAACGAAGTTATTTCATATGATTTATCGATGAGTCCAAACCTAAATCAAATCAAGAGAATGTTAGAGATGGCATTTAAAAAGTTCAAATCACTTACAGGATTAATATTTCATTCAGATCAAGGATGGCAATATCAACATAATTACTATCGTCAAGAACTAAAAAACAGAGGAATTATCCAATCAATGTCTAGGCGTGGCAATTGCATAGATAATTGCATTATGGAAACATTCTTTGGACGTCTAAAGAATGAAATGTACTACGGCTACGAGAAAGAATATGAATCATTTGAGAGCTTTTTCAAAAGCACTAGATGAATACATAAGTTATTACAACAATGAAAGAATACAAAGAAAAACAAAATGGATGCCACCTGTAAGGTACAGGATAACATCCATGTGTTCCGCTTAGTTCATAACATGTGTCCAGGATTCTGGGTACATATCAAAGTGCGGTGCTTTTTTTAGTCTTGAATTGTCAAGTCAAGTGCAACGAGGTTGAATAATAAAACCTCATAAGGAGTTAGGTAGCCTAGGCATTTTTCGAGGTCGTCTGTTTAATTCATCCACTTTGCTTTGTATATATTCATCGCTGTACTTTGAAAGATCAGTTCCTTTTGGAAAGTATTCGCGAATTAAGCCGTTAGTATTTTCGTTTGTTCCACGTTGCTATGGCTGATGTGGCTGTGGAAAGTAAAATTGCACATTGTTCAATGCTACCGAGGTTTCTGCATGCTTTGCGAATTCCTTCCCACGATCTGGAGTAATGGAGAATAATGGTTGCTCTTTGAGGCATTTAATCATAACCTCACTCACAAGAGTGGCTGTTTTCTTTTCAGCCTTCATACATAGAAGAAATCGACTTTTTTTCGATCTGCAAGTGTAACGAGACAAGGACCATTTCTCTTTCCGGCAACAGTATCACCTTCCCAATCCCTCAATACGTGACCGACTATCTGCCTCGGCAGGTCGCTCTGATAGATTGTTGCTAATAACTATTTTTGCCACGTTTTTTTCAGTATGTTCCTTAGTATGACGAGTTTTCCCTCTATGTCTGAGTTTCCGTATTGCACCTCGATTACCATTCGATTTGCGTTCGGCTTTTGAGTCAAACATTCTTGCATAGATAGCTCTATAAATTGTCGAATAACTAATGCTAAAACTCGCATGTTCCAGTTTTAGTCTCTCTGAAATCTGTTCCGGTGACCATTGATGATTAAGAAACTTTTTCTTGAACATATTTAAAAAAATCGTTGGATTCGAGAGTTTATGCTTAGGACGGCAGTTTTTTTCTGCGAACTTCGTATGCAGCTTGAGCTGAAATGGCAGAATACTTACTATCCACAGTATTACGAGATAACTCACGAGAAATTGTTGACTTATCTCTTCCAATGCTGTTAGCAATATATGTAATTGTGCAATTCTGTGAATGGAGAAGTAGTATCTTTTCACGCTCCTCTGGTGTAATATGTTTGTAATGACTCATTATTCCTCCTGGTATTTGGATGTCTTAGCAAAACACCATTTTTACCAGAAGTAATGAGTCATTATTCATTTGTTGCACTTAGATTGTAAATTCAAGGTAGAAAAAAATGGAGGATTATATGGAATTAACAAACACTATTGACTTGATGAAGAGCAAAGACTATAAGGACAGATTCTGCGCAGAGTACTATCAAACAAGGGAACGCTACAACAAGTTGCACAGGCTTGTAATCAAGCTCGAAGCAAAGACAGCAGAATTCACCCCAATGTGTGGCATAGACTTGCTCAGAAAACAAAAGGCAGCTATGGGTGAGTATCTGTACTGCTTAGAGGTGAGGGCGGAAATCGAAGGAATCGATCTTACGAAAAAAAGAATATTTAGGATTAGGAGGAAGAAAAATGAAACACGAAGACTTTATAAAGCTATGTGCAAGGAAGGTCGCAGAGTACGAAAACAACAGAAAGGACATCAATGTCCAAATTGATCGTGACAATGTATTCTGCGTATGGTCATGCAAAAACACTGCAGAATAGTAAGTGCTTGATGTCTGCACCACATAAGGGTGCGAAGTATTACGAGTTCACACACAACGGAGACAAGCACGAAGTATACATGGATGTGTACAGCAAGGATATTAACATCCCACTTGCAGAGGACGGAACACAAATCACAACAAGAATACGATAAACAAAGAAGGCACATAGCTTTTCTTTTTTTATTGTCCGAAGACAGAAAAACTACACGGAGACACCGTGAAATAACTGAAGAGGGAGACACCCTTACAACTGAGAACGAGAGACACTCGAAAAACTGAAAGGAAAGGTATTTTTAAAATGGCAGATGGAATCAACACACATAACCAGGCACAAGGCGAAGGAAATCAGAATCAGGCGACACAGAACACAAATGCAGGAGTAAGCAATCAGGGAACAGCAAAGATTGACTTTGATTACGAAAAAAACTCGCAGGCATAGTGAGTGGAGCACAGACTGTGAAGGAAGAGACGGTGTTAAAGAACTACTTTAAACAGCAGGGATTAAGTCAGGACGAAGTCACGCAGGCTATATCGCAGTTTAAGGCGCAAAAAGAAGCAAATACACCAAATGTACAAGACCTGCAGGAAAGACTAACACAGGCACAGACAATGGCTCACGCAGCCCAAATAGACAGTGCATTGCAGATTGCAGCCTTAAAAAGGGAATGTAGAAATCAGCAACTTGCCTTATGTTTTTAAAAGCTAGTTGACAGAAGTACGCTCACCGTAGAATCTACAGAGGACGATTATATCGCAGCAGTGAACAAGGTTTTGGAGGATGTGCCTGCTCTCAAAAAGACAGATGAGCAGGGTGCAGGATTTCAGCAAGTAGGCGCAGGGGCAACGGGAGGAGCAAACACCTCGCAAGCTGATGCGCTCAAGAAGATTTTTGGTAATTAGAAAGAGAGGAATTTAAAATGGCAGTATACAATTATGCAGAACAGTTTTTCACCCGAGTTGCAGCAGAAGTATTCAAGGGAACTCACATCGTTTGCGCTAACACAGTCAAACCCTGGAGTAAAAGTTTTTGAACGCACAGACAATCAAGCTCCCATCAATCACAGTTTCAGGTTACAAGGACCACAATCGCCAGGGGGGTGGATTCAATGCAGGAAACCTGACAAACGAGTGGGAGCCTAAGAAACTCACACACGACAGAGATATTGAGCTAAGAGTAGATCCTATGGACGTTGATGAGACAAACCTCGTGCTCGAAATGGCAAACGTCCAGAATACACTCGAAGCAGATCAGACAATTCCTGAAAAGGATTCGTACAATTATTCAAAGCTCTATGCAGAAGCAAAGACTTATGCAGCAAACGGAGCAAGCATTGTCACAACCGCACTCACAGCCGCAAATGTGCTTGACTGGTTCGACGAGGCAATGGAAAAGATGGACGATGCAAGTGTTCCATCAGAAGGCAGAATTCTCTATGTAACACCTGCAGTGAGAAAGCTCCTCAAAAAGGCAGATGGAATTCAGAGAACAGTAGATGTTTCAGCAGGGGGAAAGGACATTAACAGAAATGTACACAGCATTGACGATGTTGAGATCGTAAGTGTACCATCCGCTCGTTTTAAGACAAAGTACAACTTTACAGAGGGAGCAGTTCCCGCACCTACGGCAAAGCAGATTAGAGCAATACTTGTTCATCCATCTTGCGTAGTTGCGAGAGATAAGTATTCTTATATCAATGTGTTCACACCTGGTCATGATGCAAAGACAGCAGATTCATATTTGCTACAGAGCAGATTCTATATGGATTTATTCTTAATCAAGAACAAGGCAGCAGGCGTTTGCATCAATGCAGAGGCAGAGTAGGAGGTAAGTTATGATGTACGCAGAGAAAGATAACAAGGTTTACTTAATCGATGAAATCGAGATGAAGTATTACCTAGACAGAGGATTCGATATTTTTGACGAGAGTGGAGAGGTTATCGAGCATGGCAAGGGAAACGAGCAGGCAATTGCAGCAGAACTCAAGGCAGAGAACGAAAAACTCAAGGCAGAGAACGAGGAGCTAAAGAAAGCAATCGAAACTTCAGAAGATGGAACTGCAGAGGCACCTGAAGAGGGAAAGAATACCTCTAAGAAATAAGGGGGTGATAGCATGTATGTTGATAAAGAATATTATATCAACACATATGGCGGCAAACTCCCTGCAGAGGAAGTACAAAGGTTCATTACAAGCGCAAGCGAGCACATTGATTCTTTGACATTTAATAGGATTAGAGGGTTGGGTTTTAATAGCCTGACCCTTTTTCAGCAAGAAAAAAAATAAAAAAAGGGCAGTATGCAGGCTTGCAGATTTCGAGTACGAAAACGAAGATCTAATACAATCAGTATTAGCATCGTACAGCATTAATGGGGTGTCGATGTCTTTTGGCACATCATGGAATGTAATCGTACAAGATGGAGTGGCATTACCACGCGACATATATAGTCTGATAAAACAGACGGGACTAGCAAGGAAGGTGATCTAAAATGAAATATCCGTGCCTTGTAATGAAGAAGGTATGCACCACACCTATTCATTTAGAAATTACTGAAGAGGGACTTACTGAAGAGGGAGCGCCTATTATGGCCGTCACAAAAGATCTAAAGTGCAACTATCAAGATGTGGCAAAGGAAATTCTAACCGCACAAAAGAAGATAGTGCAAATCACAGGTTCGGCATATTTCCAAGGCGATATCGCTCCAGGAGTTGCAGTAATAACTGGTGGCACAGCGACAGTAAATGGTGAGATGCGCAACATAGCATCAGGCATGAAGGCACGCAACCCTGATGGTAGTGTTAATTACACGAGGATAGATTTGGAGTAAACATATGATGGTTGCAGATTCTAAAGTGAGAATAGAGGGACCCGCAATTGCAAAGCTGAATAAAGCATCAATACAAGCACTAGAAATGACCGCAGAGGCACTGCACACGGAAGTGGTGCAAGCGCAGGTTGTTCCAAGGCAATCAGGAAACCTGCAGAACGAATCTTTTTCGATTGATAGAGAGGCCGCAAAAGCAGGCGAGATTAACTTTATTCACAACGCGGTATATGCGAGACGCCTTTATTATCATCCTGAATACAAATTTGACAAGAGCGAAAATCCAAACGCAAAGGGCAAATGGTATGGGGATTGGCTTCCAGGAGGCTCGAAGGAAAACTTCGCAACAAAGACATTTGCATCGTTTTATAAGAGATTAACGGGGGTTTAAAAATGCTAGGATTAGCAGACATTAAAGATTGGCTCAAAACATTCAATGCAGCTAAGAACTACTATGTAGGAAAACTCGACAACAAGAAGGAGAGTTCAGTAGGGGTATATCAACGCAAAGACGAGCGTACTCCTAACATAGCAATTGGTGGCAGAGAAAATGCGAGTTTTGAGGTAAAATCAATCAGCATACTACTGCACCACAACAACAATGCTGTGGAGACAGAGAAGAGAGCAATGTACTTGTACAATCAAATCATGGAGCAAAGTAAAAGCGAGGTAGTGATTGGCAAGCACAGAATCAATGTGATTGAATTGCTACAGAACGAGCCGATTGATGTTGGAACAGATGACAACGGAATCTATGAGCGTGTCATAGAAATGAATTTATATTACGAGCTCAAAGAAAGAGAGGAAGAGTAATGGCAAAGAAAAACGGGAGTATATCCAGTATATGAGAACCAATTCCAGGTAAACACTGGTGCAGCGGCAAAAGCAGGCACAGATGGAAAGAGTGTGACTGGTGGTACATTTGTACAGATTGCGGACATGGAAAGTTTCTCCGTGTCTTTTGACAATGGCGTCGAGGAGTGGAAACCTTTTGACCAAGAAGGATGGGCAAGGCGATTGATGACAGCAAAGAGCGTGACCATCTCTGTAAGTGGCAAGAGAAATGTAGGCGATGCAGGTAACGACTATGTTGGTGGTCTTGCATTTAAGAGCGGAAGAGATGCAGAGGCAGACTTTCAGTGGACATTCCCTGATGGCACAAAAAGTGGTATTCCTTGGAGCAGTGCTCAATATCAAGGAATTCGGAGCAGGCGACAGCACAAGCGTTGCACCGCTTTCGTTTGATGCAATGTCAAATGGCAAACCGATTGTTGTCCCTGCAGTATAGCAGGGGAATACTGAAGAGGGCGAAAGCCCTCTTTTTATGCGTTTTTGAAACGAGGTAAAAATGAGATATACAGCATTGATTACATTTATAGATGCAGAGACGGGCCACGAATATGTGGCAGGTGATGTAGTAGATACATCAAATATGAGCGAAAAACGAATCGATGAACTTGCTAGTGAGAACAATAGAGCAGGGATGCCGATTATAGTTGAAGAGGACGAGGAGGACGAATACGATGGCTAAAATTATTGATATTACGGAAAAAAACTAAACTTTGATGAAAAATCCAAGAATCAAAATAAAAAGCGTTGAGATAGAAGTTAATGCAGATGCAAGCACGGTGTTAAAAAAATCATGCAAGCATCAGGCAAACCTGAAAAGGAGTCAATTCCTGAAATGTACGAGTTACTTTTTAGCTTGGAAGACAGAAAGAAAAATCGATAAGCTAAAACTCAAATTCAAAGATTTCACAGCATTAATCGAGACAGCAATGGATAGTGTGGTGGGATCAAACGATACAGTGGGGGAGTAGACGATCCATACTATGATTTAATAGAGGACTTCGACCTTATCATTTCCTCCATGCGAACGCAGTATGGACTATCTCTATATAGCGCAGAATTCAAAAAGAATGAAATGGCCTGAATTCAAAGCACTACTTGTGGGATTGTCGGCGGAAACGCCACTAGGTCGTATAGTGCAAATACGAGCGGAGGAAGACCCTCAAATGCTCGAACATTTTTTTCGCCAGGGCAGCACAGAATACGAAATGAGTGGAGAAGCAGGCTTGCTCAATCAAAGACGGATGACGAACTAATGGCAGTTCTTGAAACTATAAAGAGCGCGTTTGTGGAGATGGCAAAGTAAAAAAAGCGAAGGGAGAGCAGATTAATGCATAAGGTCGGAGATATAGCGTTAGGTTTGAAACTTGACAAAAAAAGGATTTGAACGCGATTTGTCGTCAGTGACGGGTCTTGCCAAGAAAGCGGGAACTTTGATTGCGAGTGCTTTTTGCTGTCAAAAAGTTGATTGATTTTTAACAAGAAAGCAATACAGCTTGGATCAGATTTAGCGGAAGTACAAAATGTAGTTGATGTGGCATTTCCCGCGATGTCAAAACAAATAGATGACTTCGCGCAGAAGGCTGCAACATCGTATGGCTTGTCGGAAACAATGGCGAAGAAGTACATCGGTACATTTGGAGCGATGAGCAAGGCATTCGGATTTGGGCAAAAGGAAGCATACGAGATGTCAACTGCTTTAACGGGTCTTGCAGGCGATGTGGCATCGTTCTACAACATAAGTCAGGACGAAGCATTCACAAAAGCTCAAATCCGTGTTCACTGGCGAAACAGAAACACTAAAGGAACTTGGTGTAGTGATGACCCAAAGTGCTCTAGATCAATACGCAATGGCCAACGGATTTGGCAAGACTACTGCAGCTATGACAGAGCAAGAGAAGGTGGCATTGCGATATAGATTTGTAATGGATCAGTTGTCGCTTGCTTCAGGAGACTTTGCTCGAACATCAGATGGATGGGCGAACCAGGTGAGAATATTAAAACTTCAAATGGAATCATTCATGGCAAGTGTAGGTCAGGGTCTTATTAATATATTCTCTCCTATTTTTGAGGTGGATTAATGTATTGTTGAGCAAACTGATGACGCTTGGGAATGCATTTAAGGCCTTTACGGAACTTATTACGAAGAAAAAAATCAACAAAGGGTTCAGGAATAGGGCAAGTAGCAAAAAGACGCGGACAGCGCAAGCAGTGGACTTGAGAGCGCCGCAGGTGGAGCAGATAGCCTTGGCAAAGCAGCAGATGGAGCAGGATCCTCAATAAAGAATGCGGCCAAAGAAATGAAAAGCACTCATGGGATTTGATAAAATCAACAAGCTAGACGACCTTGCAGATAGTTCAGGTGGTGGCGGTGGATCGGGTGGTTCAGGAGGCAGTGGTGGAGGAGGCAGCACAAATCCACAAGGTGCAGATGTCGACATGGGGAAACTTGCCGAGGGCGACGGATTGTCAGAATATAGCAAGGGACTGCAGAGGGTACTTGACTATCTGAACAGAATAAAAGATGCGTTTGCAGATGGATTTGAAGTGGGATTAAATGGTAATAGCCTCGCAAAGACATATGCAAACATAGAGAATATCAAACAAGCAATCATAGACATTTTTACGAGCAAAGAGGTTATTAGTGCAGCAGATACATTTGCAAGACACACGGCATTCAGTCTAGGAAGGATTGTTGGCTCTGCTGCATCGATAGGCATTTCAATCGCAGAAAATATAACGGGCGCTGTAGCTCGCTATTTTGAGGGAAACTCAGATTTTATAAAAGAAAGCATAGCGGGATGGTTCAGAGGTGCAACAAAGCTAGTTGATGTTGCAGGTGACGCGGCCGAGTTGATGGCAACGGTAGCGGAAGCATTAAAGTCGGAAGGTGCTGTAAAGCTGACATCGGCCATCGTGGAAATATTTGCAAATAGTTGGCTTGCATCCAAAGAAATAATGACAAAGATTGGTTCTGACATCGCATCAGCGGTTATTGAGCCCTTCGCAAAGAACAAGGAAAGGTTCAAAAAAATCTTTGAGGATATTTTTGGTGCGCTTGGTAATGTAGCAGATAGCATTGCAAAGTCAATGACTAATCTATGGGATACTATAAGAAAAGTATACGACGAGAAGATTGGACCTATGTGGCAATCAATCGAAAGTGGGCTCACAAAGTTAGTGAGCAAAGTGTCGGATGTATGGGATAAGTATATAGGACCTGTAGTTTCAAAAATCGGAAGTGGCTTTTGCTGAGATGTGGACAAACTATGTTTCGCCAGCACTGCAGAGTTTTGCACATCTAATTGGTGATGTGGCAGAATTAATAAAGGTATTTTGGGAGACAACATTGCAACCCGTCTTATCATGGCTTATTGAGGTCTTTGGGCCAATTGTTGCAGCCCTCGTTGACACATGGTGGGGTCACTTAAAGAGTTTCTTTTCGGCAGCCGCACAGATGTTCAAGGGTGCAATTGACATACTAAGAGGCGTCATCGAATTTTTTTAACGGGAGTTTTCTCGGGTGACTGGCAGAAATGCTTTGATGGAATAAAGCAAATGTTGGAGGGTTTCAAAGAATTCATCTTAGGTCTTTTCATGAAGATTTGGGCAGAAATTAAGGTCATATTCACACCCGTGATTTTTATTCTTTAAGACCATATTTGATGCAGCAAGAGATCATATCAATGCAGCATTTGAAAACGATTGGGACCTGGTTTAGTGATAAATGGACAGCAATTAAGAATGTATTTGCAATTGTACCTGAATGGTTCAAAAACATATTTAACACTGCATACGAAGCGGTGAAGAATGCTTTCAGTGGAATTGCGGGATTCTTCAGTGGCATATGGAATACAATAAAATCCACATTTACCCATGTCGGAACAATGGTCGGAAATGCAATCGGTGGAGCAGTAAGATCGGTCATCAATGGTGTACTAGCAACTGTGGAAGGAACAATTAATCGAGGCATAGGATTACTCAATGGAGCGATTAGAGTAATCAACAAACTGCCAGGAGTGAGAATTGGTGGATTTAGCACAGTAAGTTTGCCAAGGCTTGCTCAGGGTGGCTATGTAAAAAGCAAACACACCACAACTTGCAATGATTGGTGACAATATGCACTACGGAGAAATTGTAGCGCCTGAAAATAAACTGCTCGAAATGGCAAAGCAGGCGGCCGCACTTTCGCAAGTCGGAGACAATCGTGAAGTGGTACAACTGCTTTAATCAGTTGCTTAAGGCAGTATGTCGCTGAACCTAACGCTCGACGGACGAAAGGTGACAAAGGAAATCGTGGAAATGATCAACAGCATCACAGTCAACACGGGCGAATGTCCGCTTATTGTTTAGGAGGGACAGAATGAACGAGATTACAATAAATGGAATAAGACTTGCATCACCCGTGGAGATAACGGCAGCAGACGAGATCATATGGTCGTCAAGCACGGGTCGTAGTGCAAGCGGAATAATGGCAGGGGATATCATTGCAGCAAAACGAAACCTCTCAATCAATTGGGGGGTACTGACTCAAGCAGAATTAAATCAAATAAAAAACGCACTATCAGGAACATTTTATCCATGTGTGATTCTAGGAGAGACACTGACTGTGTATCGTGGCACATTACAATACAACTTGCTCGGGACACTAAGCGATGGAGTGACCTATTACAAGAGCACGTCAGTGTCTTTGATACAGCAGTAAGGAGCAATTATGATCAGTACGAGTGCAGCTTATAAAACAGCGATAGACAACACAAGCAGGATGTTTGATTGCGAACTAGTCCTTAACGGACAAGCCTACACAAAGAAAGACATCGTTAGTTTCACACTTGAAGAGGGATTGGGTGGCGATAAACAGCTCCCTCTTGGTGGTGGCTATATAGCAGGACTAACAGTAAAAATAAAAAGGATAATCGAAGGACTGCAGGAGATGATGCCGAGCACTTTGGTTATTTCTGTACGAAAGGACGATGGGAGTTACGAGCCGATTAAACTAGGCTCGTTTTTTGTCGTTGATGTAAAACTTGACAGAAACTCAAACTATACCGAAATAAAACTCGAAAATGAGTTTTGTAGGCTTAGTGGAAACTATGAATCATCATTGCAAATGCCAACATCGGCACGAGCAATACTGCAGGAGATTGTACTAGCAACGGGAATACATACAGTGGATGGATTGACAATCATCGATGATGTCATGACTGCAATGCCTAAGAAGGTCAGCTACAGAGAAGCAATCATTTATATCGCACAGCTCAATGGTGCTTTTGCAATCTTTGATCGTGAGGGCAAACTTGATTTTATAAAACTAAGGCAAAGTGGGAAACACATCACAAAGGACATGTACAAGCCATCGGGATTAGTACGAGGCGAGATTTTATATAGATTTAGAGGAATTGAAAAATAAACTTGAAGATGAGAAGAAGGTTATCACTGCAGGAAGCATAGATGGAACTGAACTCAAACTTTCAAATCCATGGATGACACAATCAGTACTAGATCGCGTGTACAATCAATGTCGTGACTTAAACTACTATCCATACACACTTGAATGGAGAGGCGATCCTGCTTTAGAAGTAGGAGATTGGATCACAGCCGTATGGGGGACAAACATAGAAATAGACATCCCAATCGTATCGCAGACACTAACATTTGATGGTGGACTAAGTTCCCACTGCAGTGCAGAGGGAAAGACACAATCGCAGTCGTCATATCAATATAAAAGTCCACTGCAGAGGAAAATCGAATATATTGAAGAACTAGCCACATCACAAGGATTGATGTTCATGGACACAGAAGAACCGAAAAGTCCAAAGGACGGAGATATATGGTTTAAACCTGCAGGTGGTTATGTCGAACTATGGGAACATCAAGGTGGGCAGTGGGTCAAAAAGGCAGATACCGCGGATGTAAAAACAAATCGTAAACAAAAATCAGCACAGACGAGGTGCTGACGAAAAAGATATCAACGGCAATTGCAAATGTGATTGAACTTAACGCAAAACATATCACTGCAGGCGATGTTGACCTACAGCGAATAAGAATAGTCGATGGAGACAAAGAAGTCCTCGCTGTAAGAGATGGAAAACTAATCGTTAATTTTGGAAAGGCATTGACTGATAGCATAGGCCAGGAACTAAAGAAAGTTGTCAAGACAGGTGCAAGGAATCTCTATATAGAAAAGGCAACAACAAGAGGAGTTCTTAACGAAGACGGATCGTTGAGTCCATCTGCAGAGGCAAACACAATGGTGAGTGATTTCATCGAGGTAAAAGGCACTACTGCAATACAGCAGTGGATTCCAAAGCCTGGACAAGTGCAACAGTTTAACCACTGGTTAAAGATAGCAGTATACGATAAAAACAAGGAATTTCTAAGGTTTGAAAACTTACAAGACGGAACAGACAATGTGGCGGTGCAAACATCAAACCTATTTGAGGCAAAAGAAAACGATGCATATATAAAGACATATAACACATACATAGAGGGGACAAAGACTAAAGTTGAGCGAGGCACTCTATATACCGATTGGACACCTGCGCCTGAAGATGTGGAAGGGCAAATAATTAGTAATAGAGAGACTATAATCGAACAGATGAATAGTCAGCTATTGCAATTACAAACCACTGCAGAGGGACTTATAGCAGAGGCTATAAAGAGCAGGGTATCAAATACGGATTTTGGAAACTTTAGAGAGGAAGTCCAAAGCAAACTGCAGGTGCAAGCGGACAATCTCACGCTTACATATAGCGAAATACAAAAAGGGCCTTGATGAAATTGGTGGATATATGTCTAATCAACAACTATGGCTTAGAACTAGCGTCAAAGGTCTCGAAATAGGAAAGGTGGATTCTGAAGTAACAACACTATACACAAACGACGCATTGAAGTTTATGTACAAAGGGCAGGTAGTAGCTCAATTCACGAATGATTTTCTAGAGGTTCGTAATGTGGCTGTATCAGGACAGATGCGATATGGATCGCAATGGGCGACAAGGCTAGGGTCTGAAATAAGAAACAAGCAAGGCAAAACTGTTGGTAACACACTAAACGATGTCTGGATAGGGGGGGTTAATATGGCGCAATATTACTTATCAATCGGCTTACAACAAGAATCACAAAACATAGCAGGTAACTATTCGAGAGTAACTGCATCGGTTGTACTAACTGCAGCGCCAGGTGCTTGGGCGCAATGGAACGGTGGATGTAGTGGTGCACTAGTCATTAATGGAGAATCACATCCATTCACATCGTCATATTATGTAAACGGATCAAGTCAGGTACTATATGCAACAACAGTCACAGTTCCACACAACAGCGATGGAACAAAGACAGTGAGTGCATATGCGAGTTTTGATGCAAAACCATCATCGGTCGGTTGGTTGTCAGCTAGTAATGGACTCACATTGTCGACAATTCCCCGAGGAAGCAAAACGGAAAGCATATCGGGGAGCGAATTTGGAGAAACATTCAAAATAAAGTGGACGCCTGCATCGGACACATTCACTCACAGAGTATATTGGCATATTCTAACGGAGAAAAGAACATCAATGGGTTTTTAGTTGATACGGGTCTTATTAATCAATGTTCATTTAAAGTGCCAATAGAACTATGCTCCAAAATACCAAGCGAAGGACAAACCACTTTGACTGTAAGTTTGGAGACATATGCAGGCGAAACAAAGATATGGGACGAGATTAAAACATACACCATAAAGGTGCCAACTAGTGTTGCACCTACAATCGAATCAAAAAAACTATCACAGAGGGAAATTCTTCACTGCCTGGAGAGTTTCGTGGACTATGGGTTCAAAGCATTTCACGGCCGAAGATAAGCATCAATGCAAAAAGGGATTTATGGCTCAACGATAAAATCCATAAAGACGACTTTTTGAAGAGGCAAGCTATGATGGGAATGAAGTTATTTTTTTAATCCAATCAAAGCAGATGGACAAATAAAATCAAAAACGATAGTCACAGACAGCAGAGGGAGGACAACCGAATACATCCACACTTATAATGTCGTACCTTATCACGAGCCACAAATAAAGAGCCTAACATTTGCGTTTTGCGATGTAAATGGACGACCCGATCCATCAGGCACATTCATAAAGATAACCACATCGGGAAATATCGCATCAGTAAACAACACTAATTTGCGCGTACTTAATGTCAAGTGGCGCAAACAAACATCGCAGAGTTTCTCAAGTAAAAATGTTCAAATCAATTCATACGAGTTTGATACAAGTACAGTCATAAGTGGCTTTGATCCAACACTAACATATGAAATTGCAGCGGAGCTATTCGATGCACACGCGAAAAGCACAACATCAATGTTCACGGGAAAAATTGTCATTTCGAGATATCCAGGAGGAGATGGAGTAACATTTTTTTGATGAGGCGACTGAAGAGGGACTTAACTGTAGAGGCGTTAGATACGATTTAAAAGCAGATGAGTTGGCAAGCATGAGAAATCTTACAGGAATATCACTTGGACTAGTGGGCCTTGGGAAAATTCTCAGCAAGTTAGGATTTTGCATACCTATACAAAAAACAAAAGAAGGACAGTTTGATGTGGTGAGATATAGCGATGGATCGTGTCAAGCATCGTGTCAAATAAAACAAATAACGCCAATTGCTATGGTACAGTGGAATTCTTGTTGGTGGAGATGGATTGGGAACTTATCTCTACCCGAAAACCTTTTTAAAACGATTAGCAATGTGCAGATATCGGGCCATTGCAACGGAGGTGTGTACACATGTGGGTCATCAACAAATACAAAAAGTATTGCAAGTTGTATTGTTGATGCCGACACCCGCATGGGCCGCGAATCAAGTACCTGCAGAGCTGCCATTCATAAAAATAGACGGGAGGTATAAATAAAATGAAAGCACTCAACATTAACAAGACAGATAGGGAAGAATACAAATTTACAGCGACAAGAGAGGATGGGAAGATTGTATTTGGAACTTTTGAAGAAAGGGATTTGACGAACATCATAAAGACGGTAGAAACGACAAAGAATCTCGAAGAACAAAGACTGGAATCACTCAATCGATTGATTAACTCCTTGCTAAAGTTAGAGAAAAATAAAAAGGCTGTTACATCAATGGTTGAAAGATGGCAAGTATGTTCTTATTATCCACTAGGGCATTATGTAACATATAATGACAAACTTTATTTGTCTAGAAAGGAACACAACTCGACTTATGAGAATATACCAATCAACGATGGAGAATTATGGACAGAAGTAGAACTTGGAAATTCGACCGACTATGATAATTGGTGGAAAAAGTGCATCATATTGGGCAGCAGACAAAACATATAAAAAAAGGGCGACATGGTAATTTATTACAACAAACTATACAAATCGCTTAAAGACAAGAATGTCTCAAATCCAGAGAAGAGTGATTGGGAACTAATCGAGAAGGATAAGTAAAGGAGATAGGTATGGAAAGAGCAATTATACTCGCGGTTTTTGCAAGCACGGGACTTTGGAGTTTTATAAGCATGATAGTGCAGAGGTACATGGAAAGAAAGAGTGACTACGCTCTAATGATGAGAGGTCTTGGGCATGACAGAATTTGCTATTTAGGAGAATTTTACATCATGCGCGGATACATCACGCGCGATGAATACGAAAACTTAGTCGACTACTTATATATCCCTTACAAAGGACTGAATGGAAATGGGACGGCCGAGAAAATCATTAGCGAAGTTAAAAAGCTCCCACTCAAAGAGAGCAAAATATAAAATTATCAACCTGGTGGCGAGAGCCACCTTTTTATTTTATTTTCAGGAGGTAAACTATGAAAAACAGAGATTGGAAAAATTGGGCGGTGAAAGCAGGAACACGAGCAGTAAAGACAGTGGCGCAGACCGCGATTGCAACGATTGGAACAACAGCATTGCTAACAGATGTCAATTGGACAGTAGTTGTAAGTGCGTCTGTACTAGCAGGACTACTATCACTACTGACAAGCATTGCAGGATTGCCTGAACTAGACGAAAACAAAGGAGAATAAGATGAAAAGATTCGGAATAGACATTAGCACATGGCAGAGTGGATTCCCATACTACAGAGCACAGCAGGAGGGAGTCGAGTTCGCAATTTTGAGAGCGGGATATTCAACCGCAAAAGATGCAGCATTCGACACGCACTATGCATCGCTCAAGGCGATTGGAGTTCCCGTGGGAGCATATTGGTACATGTACGCAACAACACCTGCAGAGGCCCTTGCAGAAGCAAGAGCATGCCTAAGTGTTATATCAGGGACACAGCTTGAATATCCTGTATATCTCGACCTTGAGGATCCATCACTAAAAGGACTCGGCAGAGACACACTCGATTCACTCGTAAGGACATTTTGTGACGAAATCGAGAGGAATGGATACTATGTAGGGGTGTACACGAATATAGATTGGTATAACAACTATATCAGTGGGCATGAACTCAACCAAAAGTATGATTGGTGGATTGCCTCATGGGGTACGCAAGAACCGTCAGGACTTGACTATGGAATGTGGCAATTTGGTGGTTCAACAAACTTCTTGAGAAGCACGCAGGTGGCAGGAGTTACAACAGATCAGAATTACTGCTACAAGGACTATCTAAACATTATGATTGACCTTGGACTGAATGGATTTAGCCAGGGTGCGCCTGCAGTACTACCTACAACAGAACCAGTGATCACACCACCGACAACATCAAGTGACCTATTTGCAGTTGGAGACAAGGTGCAAGTTGTCCAGGCAGTGCAGTATAATGGAGAGCCATTTGTTGCTTACTTCTCAACATACGACGTAATCGAGGTAAATGGAGATCGTATCGTAATTGGCAAAGGTGCAGCAGTGACTGCGGCCGTGAGGGCATCTTCCATAATTAAGGTCGGAGCAGTAAGCACGGGGACAATCGAAGTAGGCGATAAGGTAAAGGTATTAAATGCGATACAGTACAATGGACAGCCTTTCACTGCGTACTATGACACATACGATGTCATCGAGGTGAGTGGAAATCGTGTTGTTATTGGCAAAGGATCTATTGTTACCGCTGCAGTAAACAAAAGCAAATCTTGTTGCGATATAAGTAAAAAGTGGAGAGGGCGTTTGCCCTCTTTTTTTATTTTTTGAAATAAGCATATTGCGTTTTGTAAACTTTTTAATACAAAAAAGCATAAAAATATCGCAAAAAATGTCAAAAAAGATGATTTTGTGGTATAGTATAGATATACATTAGGAGGTAAATGTTATGGATAGGTCAGTTTTTGACATAGCAAATTGGTTTTTTTAACCAAGGAAGCGATGACGCCCAAGAAACTGCAAAAAGCTGGTTTACTATTATTTTTGCGTGGGGGCAAGCTCTTCTAAAAAAAGAGATATGATAAAAAAATTGTCGATTCGAGGCATGGGTTCATGGTCCAGTGAATAAAAACCTTATACAACAGATATAAGAAATATGGATGGACGAACATCCCAAAAAGCAAGCGAGACAGTTGAATTGAGTGATGTTGAGGAAGAGTTACTTGAATCTGTATGGCTAACATATGGAGACAAGAGTGCAAACGAACTAGAAGCACTAACACATCTAGAAAAACCATGGAGGGAAGCAAGGCAAGGTTGTGGTGAATATGAACCTTGTGCAAAAGAAATAAGCAAAAAGACTATGAGAGATTTTTTTACTTGGGAATTTACTCAGGGGGTCAGGGTGAATAATGGGTCGTAAACTTACGGACAAGACGGCTCCTGATAAACTACAAGCAAAGAGACTCATAAAAAGCAGAGGTTGTTTTTTAAAGTTGCATTAGAGGACAATATAGATAAAAAAAATATTGTTTTTTTCTAAACTTAAAGAAAACCACATAAAGACATTTCAAAGGTTTCTAGATCAAACGGTATATAAACAATTAACCATTTCTGAGACTGATAATCTATTTTTTTAAGAACAAAAAGGTAACAAAAAAATGTATGCAGAAAATTGGTGGGATAGAAAGAGAAGTTGTTCATTACGGAAAAAGATAGAAACCCGTTCAGGGTACATGGATATTTTAATAATGATGGGTACTTTGTCATATATAAAATAGATCCAAGTCATAATGTTCATAAAGAATGAAAAGAGAGCGAAAGCTCTTTTTTTATTCTTTAGACATAGCGACGCATAAGGTGACACATGGGGTAACGCACATAAGGGGGTATTTGGGGGCGTTTAGGACTATAATTCAAATAAAAATAAAGCAAAAAAAATAAAAATAAAAAAAAGCCTTGGGAAGTGCTAAAATACAGCATTTTTCAAGGCTTTTTGTCATATGGTGCGCCATGAGGGGCTCGAACCCCCAACCTACTGATTCGTAGTCAGGCACTCTATCCAATTGAGCTAATGGCGCATGTAAGTAATAATGCTTACCTAAAGTATTATATTAAAAATTGGGGGCTTTGTAAAGTAGAATCTTTAGAAGCTTGGCAAGTAGCGGTGCACCTGACTCTTAATCAGGGTACCCAGGGTTGATAGGCGCGCTCATGGGAAATACTATGACTAAAAAAGCGACCCAGTAGCCTGCTAGCGATATAGATGTTAAGCTTGCCGGGTCGCCCTAAATATCTTTTTAAGGAGAGCTGGTGCGTCACGAGCCAAAAATATCTTAGATATGACGTACCAGTCTAAATGTTAATTTGTATAGTTGTCGAAGTAGCCCTGAATGTAGACTACTGGAGTTCCCTTGTCGCCTGAGCCTGATGTCAGGTCGCAAAGACTTCCGAGAAGGTCTGTTAGCTGTCTTGGGGTTGTACCCTGAGTTGCCATCTGGCCTACTAGGTTGTCTGACTTGGACTTAATAGCTTCTTTGATAGCTTCCTTGAGCGCCTCGCCACGCAAATCCTTGAAATCATTGTCTGCGAGGTATTTGAGCTTTAGCTCGTTTGGCGTTCCCTCAAGTCCGCTTGTGTAGCCAGGTGATACGACTGGATCAGCAAGTTCCCAAATCTTTCCGACAGGATCCTTGAAAGCTCCGTCTCCGTAAACCATGACCTCGATGGTTTTGCCTGTGCGCTTCTTGACCTCAGCCTGGATTGCCTCAACTAGAGGTGAACATTCGCGAGGGAAGAGCTTGATCTGGTCTTCAGTTGACTTGTTTGAACCGAGGAGGCCGTACTTTTTCGTTATAGCCTGAGCCGTCTATTGGCGCATTCATGATATCGTCGAGACTGCGTACACATTCAGCACCATTCTTTAGAAGAAGGTTCTTGGTGCGCTTTCTTGTGTGGATGTCGCAGTTGATAACGTATTTGGTGTGAGCTAGGATTGCTAGTGGATTGTTCGAGAATATGATTTCGCACTTCTTGCCGCAGTCCTCTACGAGCTCCTTGTAATATGCAACATAGTCGATTCCCTGTGAACTCGTGCTTCTGGTATCCGAATAGCTCGCGGTACTTAGCCTCTGAAATAGTCTCTCTCCAAGGGTTGATACCTGCGTTGTCGAGCTGGTCTAGTGTAATTAAGTGGTTTCCAACCTCGTCTGATGGAAGTGAAAGCTGAAGAATTACCTTTTCTACATCTGCGCTTGCAATGGCTCTTAGAACTATAGCAAAGCGGTTTCTGCTTAGGATAGGAAGGATTACTCCAAGCTCTTTACCAGCAAAGTCAGGGTTAAGATCCTTAGCGACCTGGTCTATTGTAACGTAGTTACCCTGTGTACGAGCGACAACACTCTCAGTTATTGCAACTACATCCTTATGACCAATCTCTATGTTCTCTTGTTCAAAAATCTATCTAATAAATCGGGGATCATCTGGACAAGATCGTCGCCAGCTTTAAAAAAATTGGCGCACGCAATCCTCTTACAACCGTTCCCACTACTTTTTCCATATTATTCTCCTTTAGATATAAAAACGCTTTGTTAAATTTTTTTACTAGCTACTAAAATAATATATCAAAATGGGCAAGATGTAAAATAGGAAATTTGTATATAGTTAAATTTTTAGGCAAATTTTAAGATATAATCCTATAGCTGGCAGCAACAGAATAGTGTTTCTCGCGGATTTCTTTTGATGGCCTTGCTGTAGTCTCCTTTTTCGAAGTCTTCTTTATATTTCTTTAGGAAATCTTCTGTGATGTTATTGCCATCCTTATCCTTGATCTCAGAACTTACGGGATTTTTGCTCGACTGCTTTGTAGCATTTTTGGTCAGCTGCTGATTATTTGCGTTTAGGGTGCGAAAAATAATCAAAACAAACAGTAGCAATTATTACTAGAATTATAAAAAAACTGCAATAGCGATATTCTTTTTGTTACTAAATTATATTTCATAATAGTACCTCTCATTCACAAAGAAATATCTCAATCTATATGCATAAAGGCGGTAAATATAGCTTTACCTATCTTAACTTCATCTTAATCCTTATTCACAGAAATATCAATCTAATTTTTTAAAATGTGCATTTTCCGTCAAAGATAAGCATCTTTTTTGATTATAATGTGGAGTAAGTGTAAGAAAATTTGTACGATGTTGATTATTATACAAATAAGTAGTATGATGAGTATATACAATTGAATGACCAATATAGGCGTAGACGTGTAAAGTATGCAGAATTAGAGGTGACGAGTATGAATGACAACAAAAGGCATAGCGATAGACGTGTTAAGAAGACCAAGAAAGCGATTCAGGATGCGCTTATGACACTTATGGACAAGAAAAACATTTCCGATATTACTATTATCGAGTTAACGAAGGAAGCGGATGTGAATAGAAAAACCTTCTATAATCACTATTCCGATATCTATCAGGTTATGGACGAAATCGAAAAATAACTTAGTAGAGGACTTAAACGGACTATTGGTCGATTGTATAGCGAAGTCTCATGTGAACATGGCAAAGTACGAGGGCAAGAATCAGATGTCAGCTGAGCAGGAGGAACTATCAAAGATTATACTTCCTATCTTTGAGAACCTGATTAACCAGCTTAGGTATAATCCAGAGCTGTTTAGGCTTGTGATGTATTTTGACGGGCATTCGAGACTCACCAAGAAGATTGTAAAGCAGGAGAAGGCGACCCTGATTGCCTATGCAGGGGCTAGCGAAAAAGAGCATGCCTTGGATGGATTTGTATCTGACCTTTGTTATGGAGGGAATGCTTGCAACAATCTTTCTATGGAAAGAACTGAACTACCCGGTTAGCGACGACGATATTGCGCTCTTCTTGAGCAATATAACGGCGAGTGTAGGAACGGTAGGAATGGCGCTAGTCGAAGAGCGCAGCTAAGTTTTGCTGCGAATATCCGACGGATGGGGCTAGTGCAGGATGCTCCAGTACTAGTGCGCTTGAGCTGTGCCGAATTTAGGAAGTCGAAACCTAAGTCCAAGCATAGCTTGGTTAAGCTCGGCAAGTTTTTGATGTAGTAGTCAAGTAATTTATGGTTTTGATGATTTTAATTACAAAACAAAAATATATAGATCAAAATAATTAACATTTATTTAACAAAATCTCTTCGTAATGTCGTATAATAGTATTAGTACAATTGATAGAGATTTTGGAGGATGAAATGTACGAAAATTCAACGAAGGCGCTTATGGGCTTCCTAGAAAAAGTCTCCCTACGCCCTTTCATGTCGTTGCAAATGTACGCGCGATATTGAAAGAGCAGGGCTTTGAGGAACTCAGCGAGGGCAGTTCGTGGAATCTAAAAAGATAACGGTAAGTACTTTGTAGTCAGAAACGAGTCATCGGTTCTGGCTTTTAGGCTGCCCAAAAATAATTTTAAGGGATTCCAGATTGCTTCAGCGCACACTGATTCACCGTGTTTCAAGATTAAGGGTGATAGACCTGAGCTTGAAGAGGGTGAGCTATATGTCAAGCTTTAATGTGGAAGGCTATGGTGGTATGCTAATGGCTCCATGGTTTGACAGACCGCTTTCGGTTGCTGGAAGAGTTGTTGTGAGTGAGGAATGTGACGAGGTAGGAGGCCAGGTTAGACTAAGCACTAAGCTTGTCAACATCGACCGTGATCTCCTTATGATTCCAAATCTTGCAATCCACATGAACCGTAAAGCAAACGACGGAATCGCGTTCAACGTGCAAAATGATATGTTACCGCTTTTTTTCTCAGACGGGATCAAAGGGTGAGTTCATGGAGCTAGTAGCGGATTCTGCCGGTGTATGTAAGGATAATATTGTCGGAAGTGATCTGTTTCTGTATAGCAGGACGAAGCCGACTTTCTGGGGAGCGAAGAACGAATTCTTCTCAGCTCCGCACATCGATGATCTGCAGTGCGTTTACTCTGCTCTGCAGGCGCTCTTAGCAGCGGAGAGCAAGGATTCTATCCCGATGCTGGCGGCCTTTGATAATGAAGAGGTCGGAAGCGAAACCAAGCAGGGTGCAGGATCTACCTTCCTAAGCGATACTATAAGCAGGATAGGTGAAGCCTTCGGAAAGAGTGTTTCGGAGATTGCAAAAGCTTGTGGCTTCGAGCATGATGGTCTCAGCAGATAACGCGCATGCGGTCCATCCAAATGCCTCATCAAAGGCTGACCCAATAAACAGACCAGAGATGAATAGGGGCATAGTGATAAAGCACAGTGCTAACCAGAAATATACGACGGACGCAGTTTCAGCTGCTATGTTCAAACAGATTTGTAAAAGGGCAGAGGTTCCCTACCAAGAGTTTGCAAATCGCTCAGATATGGCGGGCGGTTCGACACTCGGAAATATATCTAGCGCTCAGGTATCATTAAATACAGTCGACATAGGACTGGCACAGCTTGCGATGCATTCGCCATACGAAACGGCAGGCAGTGAGGACACAGATTATTTGATCAAAGCGCTAAAATGCTTCTATGAGACTAGCGTGGTCTTTGAGGGAGCAGGAAGTTATTCACTAAGTTTTTTTAACTAAGATACTTAACTCAGATATAGGAGGAAACAAATGGAAACCTACGGACTGGAAACATCCGGCATTATTAATACAAAAGGTAATTTATCGCAATCTATCACCCTGCCAAGCTCACTGAGCATGCATTGAGAAGAGGCGAGGGTAAGATCTCAAATACGGGAGCGCTAGTTGTAAAGACTGGTAAATATACAGGAAGAAGCGCAAATGACAAATTCATCGTTGATACGCCAGCAGTCCACGATGAAATTGCTTTGGGGAAAGGTTAATCGCCCAATCGATGAATCGAAGTTCAATGCGCTAAAAGCTAAGATAGTAGCATACTTGCATAATAAAGAAGTATTCATCTTTGATGGATTTGCAGGCGGAGACGAAAGATATAGACAGTCATTCAGAATAATAAATGAACTTGCTTCACAGAACCTATTCATTCATCAGCTTTTAATGAGACCTACGGCCGAGCAACTTGAGAACTTTAAGCAGGACTATACAATCTATGCAGCGCCTGGATTCAAGTGTATCCCTGAAGTTGACGGAACACATTCAGAGGCAGCTATCATAATAAACTATGAATCACATGAGGTTTTAATCTGCGGAACATACTACTCAGGAGAAATCAAGAAGTCTGTTTTCTCAATTATGAACTATGTGCTTCCTAAGAAGGATGTTTTTCCAATGCACTGCTCGGCAAATGTCGGAAAAGATAATGACAGCGCAGTGTTCTTTGGTCTTTCAGGAACAGGAAAGACCACGCTTTCAGCAGATCCTAAGCGCAAGCTTATAGGTGATGATGAGCATGGCTGGTCTGATGATTCAATATTCAACTTTGAGGGTGGATGTTATGCGAAGTGCATCAATCTTTCTGTAGAGACTGAGCCAGAAATCTACAATGCTATTAAGGCTGGTGCTTTGGTTGAAAATGTAGTTATGGATGAGGAGACAAGAGAGTTTGACTTCTTTGATGATTCCCTAGCAGTAAACACAAGAGTTGGATATCCTATTGAGCATATCCAAAATGCAGAGCTTTCGGGAATATCTAAGAGCGTGCCTAAGACTGTAATCTTCCTTACAGCAGATGCTTACGGAGTACTTCCTCCGATTTCTAAGCTCGACAAAAACCAGGCTATGTACTATTTCGTTTCCGGCTTCACATCAAAGGTGGCGGGTACGGAAATCGGCATAACAGAGCCAGTTCCAACATTTTTCAACATGTTTTTGGAGAGCCGTTCCTACCGCTAGATCCTTCTGTTTATGCTAGGATGCTAGCTGAAAAGGTAGAAAAAGTCAGGTGCTAATGTTTACCTAATCAACACAGGATGGAATGGTACTGGCAAGAGAATGAAGCTATCGTACACAAGAGCAATGGTAACAGCTGCTCTTACAGGAGAAATAGAGAAGTCTGAGTTTGTTAATGACGAGACCTTTGGCGTGGCAGTTCCTAAGGCTATTGAGGGCGTTCCTTCAGAGTTACTATTCCCAGCAAACACATGGGAAGATAAGAAGGCTTATGAGAAGAGATGTCAGATGCTGGCTTCAAGCTTTGTTGAAAAACTTCAAGAAGTACACAAAGATGGATGCGGAGGTTGTAGCAGCAGGACCTAAGCTAAAATAAAATATAAGAGTGTATGAGATTTTCATGCACTCTTTTTTTAACTAGGAAGCCCTGCATTTGATGCAGGGCTAAGTTTATTTTTTTCTGTGATTATCTTTGGAAGCGCAATGTCATGTGGCTGAGCAAGTATTCTCTCTAGCCTCTGGCAATCAAAGGCGACTCCGATGGCCTTTGCTGATCCAGCTTTTGTAAGAAATCTATCGTAGTATCCACCGCCCATTCCTATGCGATTACCAGCTTCATCAAAGCCGGCCAGCGGACATATTATGAGGTCTAGCTTGCTCGGTTTAGCCTCGATAGAGCCAGCTTCACTAGGCTCTGATATTCCGAAAGAACCCTCTTTCCAAAATGTATCTGGACCTGGTTTTAGGGCAAGCATTTCGCCCTTGCTCTTGCAGAGTGGATAATAGACTTCCTTACCAAGAGACAATGCTTTTTCTATTAAATCATCAAGCCTTACCTCACAAGCTACAGCCTTGTAAACGAATATCTTCTTAGCGATTTGAAAGTCATCACTAGAGATAAGCTTTTTGCAGATTGCATGAGATGCCTTCTCTATATAGTCACTACTGAGTGAGTTTCTTGCAGCTAGAGCTTCTTTTCTTTGCTTTTTCTGAAATACTTTTGCAGCGCTTTTTCTAAGTTCTCCTGCAAGGTATAGTGAGCCGAAGGCCATTACAGGCTGTTCACCTGCAGTATCTAAAAACTTCAGATAGGCAATCTTCGCTTGAAGCGTATGCCTTAGCGTTTAATCCTTTTGACCTAATCAAACCTGCAAGTTCGCCAGCTGCCATTGCCCTATCGCTATCTGGCGCAAGGCAGTAGAACTCACTTACCTTAGGTGAAATTATATCTATGACTTCGCTGACATTCTTGTCTGCAAGCATTCCAATCACAAGTTTAAGCTTTTTGCTCAGGAAGATAATCTGAGATTGCCTTGGCAATGGAGCTAGCGCACTGCGGATTATGTCCTCCGTCTAAAAATGAATATAGGGTCAAGTGACAGTATCTCAAATCTTGCTGGCCATTTAGCGTCGCGGAGGCCTTGCTTTAGGGACTCGTCAGAGACTGTCCATCCTCTTGAGCGGAGCGCTTTAATTACCTCTATTGCGACAGAGGCGTTTTTTTGCACTGGTGCTCGCCGAGAAGGGATATTGAGTATTCTATGCCATCGTAGCTAAAGGATTGAGATTTCAAGCTTTGGTTTAGATACTTTAGCCTATCAAACTTTGATATATGAAGAGGAGTGTTTAGCTCCTTGCATCTGTTTTCTATGACTGATAGCGCCTCGCTATCCATTTCGTAGCAAACGACCTCGCAGCCGGGCTTAATAATGCCTGCTTTGTTTTCTGCTATTTCGGCAAGAGTGTTTCCGAGGAAATCTGTGTGATCTAGGCCGATGTTACAGATTACGGCAACTTCTGGAGCCTTTATAACATTGGTACTGTCTAGGCTTCCTCCCATGCCGACTTCGAGAACGACGATGTCACAGCCCTGAGTCTTGAAGTAGAGAAAGGCTATGGCGGTCGAAATTTCAAACTGACTAGGATGGTCGTCTAGGCTGTCCGCAGCGGCTGCAACCTTCCTTGTTATATCTATGAAATCCTCTTCAGCGATTTGTCTTCCATTTATCTGAAAACGCTCGCAGAAACTGAAAAAGGTGAGGGGATAGATAGAAACCCTGTCTTAAATCCAGCCTTTGACAGTATCGATGAGAGCATTGCGCAGGTACTTCCTTTACCGTTGCTTCCGGCTACGTGGACAAATTTAAGTGAATCCTGTGGGTTTCCGAGCGCATCAAGTAGCTCGTAGGGTTCTCGAAAAGACCCTAGGCGAGTCTTGCTCCATGTGTAGTTTTTCGATGTAGTTTAACGCATCATCGTAGGTGAGGATTTGCTCAGCCTTCATTCTTTTTGTTTGTGTTTTCCATTTTACTCTAATCTTACTTTGATATTTTCTGAAGTGGCTTCACTATCTGATGTGCGATTACTGAGAATGCGATTCCCTTTGCAACGCAGAGTCCAAGTCTAGGAAGCAGAAGTCCTAAAATCAAAGCAGGAGTGTAGTAGCCGTAGATGTGGCTATCTATGTAGAGTGAAATAGTGTTGATTACTGTAATCAGAAGCTCTCCTGACATTACGATGAAGAAGGTCTGCTTAGTGCTTAGCTTGAAGCCGTGACGCTTTGCATATAATCCCACATACAGCCCGTAGAGAGTGTAGGGGAGAATCCAAAGTGGTGTTGTGAATGTGATGCCGAATTTGAGCAGCTGGTAGATTACGGTACCGAGTGTACCGATGGCAACTCCGCTTAGCGGTCCGAATAACAATGCGCCGATGAGAACTGGGAAACTCTCAAAGGTGATCTTCATTCCCTGCGTTGAGATTGCAAGGAAGGCTAGAGTTGCGCAAATAGCGGCTAGAACTGAATTCAGCGTCATCTGTTTTGTGTTTGTTTTTCATTAAAAAAACTCCTTTCATGGCTATGCCACAAAAGAAGAATCTAACGTGGCAGCGGATGCGGAATTGGCACCGCAGGAATAAATTCCTTTCGTTCGCAGACAACTCCCATCCTGCGACACTTAACGCGCCAAATCCTACTCTGACATTAAACTTATTAAACTAGTACAAATTATTGTTCTATCTAGTGCATGCTTGTTTAGCTGCGGCTTCAACAAGATGCTTAACTAGTATGGTTGATGTGACGCCACCAACACCACCAGGCACCGGGGTTATGGAAGCGACCTTATCTGAGACTGCATCAAAATCTACATCTCCGCAAAGCTTTTGCTTAGCTTCACTATAGCTGACGCCTACGTCTATTATACACTGATTTGGATTAACATACTCAGGACCTACGCTCTCTGGCTGGCCTGTGCATGCGATAAGGATATCCGCTGAGCGCGAAAGTTCCTCTATATTCTTGGTTCTGCTGTGGCAGATTGTTACGCTAGCATTCTTTCTGAGAAGCATCATTGCAACAGGCTTTCCGATAACTAGAGAGCGGCCTAGTACAACTGCATTCTTGCCACTTAGCTCAACTCCATAGAAATCTAGGATTTCCATTGCTGCAGAAGCGGTGCAAGGTGGGAAACCTACTTCGCTATCAGTGAAGATGCCTGCAAGAGAAGCATCGGTTGATCCGTCTCACATCCTTTGATGCCGCAATCAAATTGCGAGCCTTCTCCCCATCTATATGTGATGGAAGAGGTCTAAAACATCAGTATTCCATGGATATTGCGGTCCTCATTTAGCTTCTCTAGTTCAGCGTAAAAATCCTCTGCAGGGATGTCCTCTGCAAGCACTACCTGCTTTGCTACTACACCAATCTTTTCACAACGCTTTAGAATTGTGTTTTTCATAGCTTATGTCATTAGGGCTTTGCACCAACTCTAACTATGGCAAAGGCAAGGCTTGATGTTTTGCTTTGATAGCTCCTTGACCTTAGCGATTAGCTCAGCACAGAGCTTATCAACGAGAGGGGCGCCCTTTAATATATCTGTCATTTAAAAATCTCTCAATATGTTGTAGAAAATTTCTTCTGAAAGTTTGCAGTACTGTTCAGCAAGGGCCTCTGCCTCTGCATTTTATCATATCAGCATAGCATCTATCCTTCATGAGCTTGGTGTTTGCCTTTACGTTAACCAGTGCACCCATAAGTGAGGCACGGCAAAGTGCGACGCCTGTTGCAGCATCTGAGATGACAAGTGGGCTTCCGACGATCGCAAACCTCTCTGAATCTCTATAGCCTGAGCAGCTAGTCGCATAATATTTAATGGAACTGATGCAGCCTGCTGAAGGCAACCTTCCATAATCTGGTCTCTTCCTGGTGTGTCCTTTGGCAAGGAATAGCATCTTGCTAGTGGAGCAAAGGCATCAGCGTCTTTTTGGATGCAATCCGTAAGACTTATGGTTAAATCCTTCGCATGTTTAAGCAGGAGGTCTATTTCGCCCTGAACATCCTCGTATTTTTTTCTTGCCACTGGTTAAGGCTCCAACCATGTGACCAAGTGAAACACCGATTGCACCTACTAGAGCGCTGGCGCCCCCACCACCTGGAGTCGGACTTGATGAAGATAAAACTTCTAGAAATTCTTCTATATTATGTGATTTTGTCATTATTATACCCCTAAATCTGAGAAGGCAGAGCTTCTTCAGATCGCATAAACTGAAACTGACAAACTGTGAAAATCAACGCTGAAAACTAGAAAAAGTCCAGTGATCTTTCCATCGTTATCGATATCGATTCTCTCAGCTGCTGGTCTCTTTGGAAGTCCAGGCATGGTCATGATATCTCCTGTAAGGGCAACGATAAATCCTGCGCCAGCAGAAACCTTGAGATTTCTAACAGAGATACTGAAGTTCTTAGGTGCTCCGAGCAAAGCTGGATTATCAGAGAAGGAATACTGTGTCTTCGCCATGCAGACAGGAAGATTTCCGAAGCCAAGAGCCTCGAGCTCCTCTAGTCGCTTAGGTGCCTTCTCGACAAAGTTTACGGAATCAGCGTGATATATCTTCTTAGCTATTGCTTCGATCTTTTCTTTGATTGAAAGTGTGTCATCGTAAGCAAACTGGAATTCGTTTGGTTTTTCGCAGAGCTTGATTACCTCTTCGGCTAGCTCTCTTCCGCCAGCACCGCCCTTTGCCCAAACCTCGCTAAGTGCAACATTTACACCTAGTTCTTCACACTTTGTTCTGATGAGGTTTAGCTCAGCTTCTGTGTCTGTAGGAAAAGCATTTATTGCAACTACTGCAGGAAGCTTGTAAACGCCAGTGATGTTTGATACGTGCTGTAGAAGGTTAGGAAGTCCTTTCTTTAGAGCTTCTAGGTTCTCGTTGTTAGCTGATCTTTTGGAACTCCGCCGTTGAACTTAAGCGCTCTAACGGTAGCTACGATTACAACCGCATCTGGCTTTAGGCCGGCTATACGGCATTTGATATCTAGGAACTTCTCTGCACCTAGGTCTGCACCAAAGCCTGCCTCTGTAACGGTATAATCGCTGAGAGCAAGTGCCATGCGAGTAGCTGTGATAGAGTTGCGACCGTGAGCAATGTTAGCAAATGGTCCGCAGTGAACAAAGGCTGGTGTGCCCTCGAGTGACTGAACAAGGTTAGGCTTGAGTGCATCCTTTAGGAGTGCAGACATTGCGCCCTGAGCATTGAGGTCACCTGCAGTTACTGGCTTGTTGTCATATGAATATCCAACGATTATTCTTGCGAGTCTATTCTTTAGGTCTTCGATATCGCTTGATAGGCAAAAGAACTGCCATTATCTCACTTGCAACTGTTATATCAAAGCCGTCCTCTCTAGGTGTTCCGTTAGCCTTACCGCCTAGTCCAATTACGATGTTTCTGAGCTGACGATCATTCATGTTCTACAGCTCTGCGCCATGTGATACGGCGAGGGTCTATGTTTAGCCTCGTTGCCTTGCTGGATGTGGTTATCAAGCATAGCCGCAAGCAGATTGTTAGCTGCTCCAATAGCGTGAAAAATCCCCAGTAAAATGTAGGTTGATGTCCTCCATAGGTACTATCTGAGCATATCCACCACCTGCGGCACCGCCTTTGACACCGAAAAACAGGTCCTAGGGAAGGCTCTCTGATAGCCATCATGGAGTTCTTGCCTAGCTTGCGAAGCGCATCTGCAAGACCAACCGTAGTTGTAGTTTTTTTCCTTCACCTGCTGGTGTAGGATTTATAGCTGTAACAAGGACTAGCTTACCCCTGCCTCTTGTCAGCGTCCTTGAGCAATTTATAGTTTATCTTTGCTTTGTAATTACCATATAGCTCTAAATATTTCTCGTCGATTCCAGCAAGCTTTGCTATCTCGGTTATTTTCTGCATTTCACATGCCTGAGCAATCTCAATATCAGATTTGAAAGTCATCTAAATCCTCCATATTTTCTACTGGCTATAACATTACTAAAGTATATCACATATTATATGTTAATTAAACAGAAACTGTGTATCAAAAGAATATAATAAATGGTATAATCAAAGCGTAGTAATGCACGATAATTAATGGAACTTTTTATAAAAATTTTTTTCGAGGTGGAAATATGGATATTACAAAGCTAAAGGTATTGTATCCGGTAGTTGCAGATATGGCAGATGCTAAGGAGGTTTTCTGGTTAAATGAGAGAGCTGACGAGGATAGAAAGCTCGAGCTTGGAATGAGCGATATCGAAGATGCAGAGGCGAGATTAGCTCGCTTTGCTGCGTACATACAGGCTCGCTTTTTCCAGAGACCGAAAGATCAAAGGGAATAATCGAGTCACCACTCAGAGAGATACCTGAGATGAAGAAGGAACTCGAGAAGATGACCGGATGTGATTTTTGAGGGAAGACTATTTCTCAAGATGGACTCGCACCTACCTGTTTCTGGCTCTATCAAAGCCAGAGGAGGAATTTACGAGGTTCTAAAGTTCGCCGAGAAGGTTGCTATGGAGCACGGACTCCTAAAGGAAGATGATGATTACTCAAAGCTCATGAGCGATGAGTGCATGAAGCTATTTTCTAATTACAGCGTTGCAGTAGGTTCAACTGGTAACCCTAGGACTTTCGATAGGTATAATCAGTGCAAAGCTCGGTTTTTAAGGTGACTGTTCACATGTCAGCTGATGCGAGAGAGTGGAAGAAGGCTCTTTTAAGATCTAAAGGGAGTTACGGTTGTTGAATATGAGGATGACTACCAGAAGGCTGTTGCAGAGGGACGTAAGATTGCTGCTGGTGACGACAAGTGCCACTTCGTTGACGATGAGGGCTCACTTGATCTATTCATGGGATATTCCGTTGCAGCAAAGAGAATCGTAAAAGCAGTTTGAGGATGCAGGAATAGTTTGTGACGATGAGCATCCAGTCTTTGTTTACATACCTTGCGGAGTCGGTGGAGCGCCTGGCGGAGTTACATTTGGACTTAAGGAAATCTATGGAAAGAACATGCATGTTCTCTTTGCAGAGCCCTACTCACGCACCTTGTATGACACTAGGCCTTGCTACAGGTCTTAATGATGGCATTGCTTGCTCAGACATAGGTCTGGACGGAAAAACCGCTGCTGATGGACTTGCTGTAGGCAGGGCATCTAGACTGGTTGGAGATATAATGTCAACCTTACTAGAGGCATGTTTTACAATAGAAGATGACAAGCTTTATCCATTCCTAACAAAGCTTTGCTGACTCTGAGGGAATATTTATCGAGCCTTCTGCATGCGCTTCATTCACAGGGCCTATGCACGTGACTGAAAATCTAGAAAGGCTTAGCGATAAGAATCTGAAATCAAAAGATGAAGAATGCAACTCACATTCTTTGGGCTACGGGCGGAAGCATGGTTCCAGAAGCTGAGATGAGAAGCTACTACGAGCAGGGCAAATAGATTTATGAAAATACTTGTTATTAGCGATACGCATGGCGATATCAAAAGGGCTATCAATCTTGTGAATAGTATCAAGGGGGTAGACCTGATAATTCACTGCGGAGACAATAAGAGGGATGCGGAAAAAAACTAGCAGACAGATTCTCTGATATTGAGGTCGTAGCAGTAAGCGGCAATTGCGACATGCACATGGGCGTGGATTTTTACGATTGTTGAGACTGAGGCCGGGGATATTTTTGTGACCCACGGCCATGACTATGGAGTGAACTATGGGCTTAGCGACATAGTCGAAGCGGCGAAAGACTATGATTGCAGTGCGGTTTGTTTTGGGCATACGCATAAGCCGCTGTGCATGGAGCACGATGGTGTTTTTGATTGTAAATCCTGGCAGTTTGAGTGAGCCTAGGGGCGGGAGTGAGAATTCTTGCGCCGTGATTACGACAGAGGGTGATAAGCTCTATGCGAATATTGTTCTTTACGGAACTGTTTGCGGGCGAGGACCGAGGCGAAAAAAAGCGGAAAGCTTAGGGATATGCTGAACTATAGCGACGGATTTTAAGAACTCGATGCTTTGACTTGATTTTTGTGGCTATTTGATTTGATGGATATAAGTGATTAACTGATTAAGAAGAAGGAGTTTAGGGTGAAAAAGACTACTCGAAAACAAACACGCAAGGCTGATGCTTATGATTTTTATCGTCGGGGCGCTTTTTGATTATTTTTCAATCAAATCGTGGGAAACTACGAGTCCTTTAGCGAGGGTGTTGGCACGATAAAGACCATAATCTCACCATTTATCTATGGTTTTTGTAATGGCATATCTACTTAGTCCGATATATAATGCGACGGTTAGGGGGCTATATAAGCTACTTGGAAAATATTTTAAGAATAAGCAGAGGCTCTTTTCTTTCTGCAAGTTAGTAGCTTCAGTTGTTGCTGTGGTTTGCCTAATTGGCGCTGTTGCAGGGCTGATTGCTTTTGATAGTTCCGCAAGTTATAGAGAGTCTTACGGGTATTTTTGAAGAGCCTTCCTCAGAGATTGACACAGCTAAGCGCTTTGTTTAATGACATCACAAGCAAGATGGATAACAAAAGGCTAGCTATGAAGATGAGCGAAATCTATGCTCAGGCTCAAACTAATTTGATAGAGCTTGCTCAGACCAAGCTACTTCCTGGCATGGGAACGCTTGTTGGTCAGGTTTCTACACAGGTGCTTTTTAACTCTGAAAACAATGATGAATGTTATGATTGGAGTCATGGCATGTGTGTATATGTTAAATAGCAAGGAACGCTTCCAAGGACAGTTCAAAAAGGTAATTCTAGCAACGCTTCCTAAGGAAAAGGCAGAGGCTGTATTTGATTTTGCGAAGTTTACAAACAGGACCTTTGGTGGATTTATCAACGGTAAGATAATCGATTCTATAATCATCGGAATCATTTGCTTTATACTTATGAAAAATCTTTTGGCTTCCCATATCCGATTTTTAATAAGTGCCATTATAGGAATAACTAATGTAATTCCTTTCTTTGGACCTTTATCGGAGCGATTCCGGCGGCAATATAATTCTGCTCGTGAGCCCTATCCATGCGCTGTACTTCCTGGTTTTAATCTTCGTTCTTCAGCAGGTTGACGGAAATATCATAGGACCTGCAATACTAGGAAACACTACAGGCATCGCAAGTTTTTGGGTGCTTTTCTCCATCGTAATCGGTGGCGGACTCTTTGGATTCATTGGTATGGTTCTTGGAGTTCCAGTGTTTGCAATTATCTATTACTATTTCTCACGCAGCATAAACAAGAGACTTGAAGCAAAGGGACTTGAATTTAGAACTGATAGCTATGAGGATCTCAATAAATATAAAAATCGACAAGGAGGAACTCCGTTAATGGAAATATTGAACAACGCGCCTATGTCAAAAGTATACCAGCTTCAGATGTGGTGGCAGTGCAAAAGAGACTTGTAATCTGTGAGACGGTTTCTGAACTCAAAGATATTATGAATGAGATTACAGAATCAAAGGAAAACTATCTCTTTCTTGGAAACGGAAGCAACACTCTGTTTTTTTAGATGGTGAGTACGATGGCACTGTGGTTACTCTTGGAAAGGGCTTTGATGATGTAGAGCTCATCGAAGAGGAGGATGGAATTCGTCTAAAATGCATGGCGGCAAGTCTTTTATCAAAGATTGCTAGGAAGGCGCTCGCAGAGAGTCTTGCGGGCTTTTGAATTTGCATCAGGAATCCCAGGAAGTATAGGCGGTACAGTTTTCATGAATGCTGGAGCCTATGGCGGAGAAATCGTAGATGTGCTTGAATCCGTAGAACTTCTTTCCCCTAACTCTGAGGGCAAATGGGAGCTAAAGACTGTACCTGCAGAGGAATTAGAGCTAACATATAGACACAGCAGGCTTCAGGAAACAAAGGAACTTGTCGTTTCGGCAACTCTGAAACTTCAAAGAGGAGATAAGGCTGAGATTGAGGAAAAGCTAGCTGAGCTAACAAAGAAGAGAACCTCCAAACAACCGCTAGAATTTCCAAGTGCTGGAAGCTTCTTCAAAAGGCCTGATGGCTACTTTGCGGCAAAGCTGATAGAGGATGCTGGTCTTAAGGGTGTAAGTGTAGGTGGCGCTCAGATTTCAAGCAAGCACTGCGGATTTATGATTAACACAGGTGGAGCAAGGGCAGATGATATAGTAGATCTAATGCACCTAGTTCAAAATACTGTCTTTGATAAGTTCGGTGTCAAGCTCGAACCGGAGGTGAGGATAATTGGCTTATAGCTTAAGTGATTTAGAAAATAAGGTATCGCAGTATCGCATGACCTTTGATTATCATACGCACACGACATTCTCACACGGAAAGGGCTCAATTGAGGACAATGTCAAGGTTGCAATATCAAAGGGGCTAAAGGCGCTTGCGATTTCCGACCACGGGCCAGGACATCTGACCTACGGAGTGAAGAGGTCTGCGCTCCCTGTGATGAGGGCTGAGATAGATAGACTCAAGGAAGTATATCCTGAGATTGACCTTTACCTTAGTGTGGAGGCAAATGTTTTAAACTGTGGAAACCATGTAGACGTAAATGCTGAGGATCTAAAGTACCTAGACTTTCTTCATGCAGGATACCACTATGGGGTTTTGCACGGATACTGCATAAACAACTGGCTGGATTTTAGGAAGGCTTATCCAGAAAGCTGGGGCAAGAAGATGCTTGTAAAGAACACGGATATGTGTGTTAAGTGCATATATGAAAACGACCTGAAGATATTCACACATCCTGGAGACAAGGGAAGGTTTGACATCGCTGAGATCGCAAGGGCATGTGAGGATAAGGGAACATGGCTTGAGATAAATATGAAGCACCCCTTCCTAGACTACGAGGGAATTAAGACAGCATCAAAGTACGACGTAAGCTTCGTTATCAGCAGCGACGCTCATAGACCTGAGAATGTGGGGCTATATGAGGGCGGGCTTGGCAGAGCCTATATCGCTGGACTTGATTTTTGATAGAATTGTAAATATAGAGCATATTTAAGAGGTTGTTTAAATGGAAAAAATGAAGGTTGTAGTTGTAACTGGCCTTTCTGGAGCAGGAAAGACCAATGCTATGGACTGGTTTGAAGACAGGGGATTCTATTGCGTTGACAATATGCCTCCTGCTTTGATTGCTAACTTTATCGAGCTTACGAAGTCGTCTAAGAAACAGATTGAAAAGGCGGCGTTTGTTTTCGATGCGCGTGGCGGTGCTTATTTTTCTGACATGAAGGAGTATATAAATCTCCTAAAGTCCGATGAGAATATCGACTGCAGAATCCTGTTTATCGAGGCTTCAGAGAGAACTTTGATAAAGCGCTTTAATGAGACAAGAAGGGCCCACCCTCTAGCGACGGGAAGTACAACAAAGGAGGTCATCGCGGCAGAAAGAGAAGAGCTCAAAGAGATCAGAGACCTTTCAGACTACATCATAGATACTACAAACTTAAAGGTTGCTGAACTTAAGCAGGAGATTAGCAAAATCTTTGAAGAGGGAAGCGGCAAGTCGTCATTTTTTGATAAATATAAAATCATTCGGATATAAGAGGGGTATTCCTATCGAAGCTGACCTAGTGCTAGATATGAGATTTATTCCTAACCCATATTATCTACCGAGTCTAAAGAGACTCACTGGTAACAATAAGAAGGTATCCTCATATGTTCTAAGACAGAAGGTTACTCAGGACTTTATCAAGGCTGAACTAGAGATGTTAGAAATGCTTATTCCAGCATACATCAAAGAGGGTAAATACCACCTAAATATAGCCTTTGGCTGCACTGGCGGACAGCATAGATCTGTGGCTACAGCAGATGAAGTTGCAAAGGAACTAAGGGCAAAAAGGTTATAGAGTAACTCTTGAACATAGAGACATTTGATGTTATAATGAATCTATAAAAACAAGTGAACCAAAAATCGAATCACTTTTATGATATCAGGTTTAATTCGGTAAATTTAAGGAGAGAGAAATGGAAAAACTAATTATCAGCGCTTGTATCTGCGGTGCAGAGGTTACTAAAGAACAGAATCCAGCGGTTCCTTACACTGTAGAGGAAATCGTTAGAGAGGCTAAGTCAGCTTACGATGCAGGAGCTGCTTTAATTCACCTTCACGTTAGAGAAGATGATGGTACACCTACACAGAGCAAGGAGAGATTCCAGGTATGTGTAGACGCTATCCGTAAGGAGTGTCCAGATGTAATCATCCAGCCTTCAACAGGTGGTGCAGTTGGAATGACAGACCTTGAGAGACTTCAGTCAACAGAGATTGTTCCTACACCAGAGATGGCTACACTAGACTGTGGTACTGTTAACTTCGGTGGAGATGAGGTTTTCACAAATACAAATACAACAATCGAGAACTTCGCTAAGATCCTTAAGGAGAGAGAATCAAGCCTGAGCTTGAAGTATTCGACAAGGGTATGATCGACCTAGCTCTTAGAGTTGCTGACCGTAAGGGACTTCTAGTTCACCCACTTCACTGGGACTTCGTTCTAGGCGTTCAGATGGAAGCAACAGTTAGAGACCTAGTATACATGGCAACATCAATTCCTGCAGGTTCAACATGGACAGCTACAGGTCTTGGTAAGAATGCATGGCACATCGCAGCAGCTACAATCTCAATGGGTGGACACGTAAGAGTAGGATTTGAGGACAATCTATACCTAGAGAAGGGTGTTCTAGCAAAGAGTAACGGCGAGATGGTAGAGAAGGCTGTTAGACTAGCAAAGCTACTCGGAAGAGAGATTGCTACACCAGACGAAGCAAGAGAGATTCTTAGTCTTCCTAAGAGAACTTGGTAATATATATAAACTTAAATACATGTGGATAAAAAAGTGGTGCTTGGAGTTTCCGAGCACCACTTTTGCATTAGGATTTCTCTTGCGGAAATTTTGTTCTCCGAGTATAATATATTTGTGAATATGTGCAGCAAAACAGAACTTCTGGGAATACGGTGAGAATCCGTAGCAGTCTGCGCTACTGTATGGGGGACGAGAATGCAAGATGCCACTATTTAAGACTTTCTGATAGGCAGGATGATTAGATGGGAAGGCGCATTTGAGGACGAACCTGAGTCAGGATACCAGATGTTTTGCATTTAGATATTCAAAGCTTCGACAGTAAGGTTTTGATATTGCGCCACATGATATTTGGATGCAATTGAGAAGAAAACGCTTATCAGATAACGGTCGAAGCACCGTTATTTTATTTTCTAGAGCAATAATAAATGCGATGCTCGATTTAAGAAAAGGAGAAAATAGGTGAGAGACTTTAAGAAGGTATTTAGAAGACTAGCCGTTACAGCGGTATTAGCTGTTTTCGTAATGGCTAGCGCGATTCCGTCGCTTGCGGCGACATATCAGGATGGAACATACAGCGTTCCAGTAAGTTTGAGCGAAGGAAGAATGTCACATAATGCTATAGTTTCGCCGTGTTCTGTGACAATATCTGGGGGTCAGATTTATGCAACAATAGTGTTTAAAAAGAGTTTCAGATGACAGGGATTCCCCAGTACTCATACTTTACAACAACGGCTGGAACGGTTTTATCCTCAGCAATATGGGGCACATGCACAGATATTTAACAGTGCACCACTTCAAGCCTCGGAAATGTTAATGTAACAATGGAAACAACAGCAATGTCAACTCCACATACTCTAAACTATACATTATACTTTGATGACTCTGCAATTCCAACGGTAGGTGGAGGAAACACTGGTGATAATAGTGCAAAGCATCAAATAGTGCTAGTGGAGATGCAAAGGCATCCGAGAAGAAAGACGATAAGAAGGATGATAAGGCTAAGGAAGATTCTAAGGACGATAAGAACTCCAAAGCAAGCGATAAGTCAAAGAAGGCTGATAAGAAAGCGCAAAGAAAGCTGATGATAAGAAACAGACTTCTGCAAAGGCTTCGAGCCAAAGAATAGCAAGCTACCTTTATACATCGGAGGCCTCGTTGTTTCACTAGGAGTAGCAGGAGTAGGTATATTAATGATACTTAAGATAGGAAAGAAAAAAATAATATGGCTAAGAAAAAAATAAAGCTATTTTTAATAGGAGTGGTTGGGCTAGCTATTGCGATAGCAATAGGCTTTTATGGTTTTGATATTTGCAGACCCTAGGTTCTAGTGGATCAAATGAAAACGGCGCTCCTACTTTTGAAGGACTGAAGTTTAAGGAAAAGGTTAAAGCTTAAATACGCTAACCAATTTTCTATATATAAGTACGAAGGTGGTTATGCCTATCTTGAGATTGTCGATGGGGATAAGCTTCTCGTTGTGCCCTAAGGGCAAAAGAAGCTCCAAAAGAATCTAGATAAGGACATCATAGTTGTAAAACAGCCACTTAAGAATATATATCTTGTTTCTACTGCGGTTATGGCGCTATTTGATTCGCTCGATTCACTAGATAACATTAAGTTCGTAGGTACCGACCACTGGTACATAGAAAAACGCTAGAAAGGCAATTGAAGAGAAGAAGTGGATTAATGCAGGTAAGTATAATGCGCCTGACTATGAGACTTTGATTAATGGAAAGTGCGAGCTTGCTATCCAAAACACTATGATTCTTCATAATCCTGAGGTTAAGGAAAAGCTTGTTGAGCTCGGAATCAAGACCATGATAGAAAAGTCAAGCTATGAGTCGCATCCGCTTGGAAGAACGGAGTGGATTAAGTTCTTTGGTGTGCTTTTTAGACAAGGAGGAGCTTGCGAACAAGGTCTTTGATGAGCAGGCAGAAAAAAATAGAAAAAGCTCAAGGATACAAAATCAACTGGCAAGAAGGTAGTATTCTTCTATGTGAACACTAGAGGAAATGTCGTAACATATAAGTCAAATGGATATGTCCCAGAGATGATAAAAAGATTGCAGGGGGCGAATATGCTTTCTCTGACTTAGGGACAGGTGAAGACAGCAAACTTAGCACGATAAACATGAGCATGGAAGAGTTTTTACAAAAACAGCAAAGGATGCAGATATCCTAATATATAACTGCAGTATCGTTGAACAGATTTATACGCTAGATGAGCTTCTCGATAAGAGCCCTGTTCTCAAGGATTTTTAAAGGCAGTCAAAGAGGGAAATGCTTGGTGCACAAGCAGAAGCATGTTTCAGCAGACCAACAAAAATGGGAAGCATCATACAGGAGATGAACGCAATATTCTCAGGAGATAAGGAAGCTCAGAAGAAGATGGAGTACCTGTTTAAGCTTAAATAAAGAGGAAGAATATGACACTTCAGCAAAATCATAAAATCAGCGACAGATGGAGATACCTTGCGGTCTTCATCTGTCTCATAATTGCCTTTTTCGTTTTTGATTGTATGGAATATCAATTCAGGCGCTGTGGATATTTCCTTTACGGAAATCATGAAGATAATATTCACTAAAAAGGGCGATCAAACAAATGTAAATATCATATGGCAGATTAGACTGCCTCAGAATCATAACAGTCTGCGATACTCGGTGGAGGACTTGCGGTATCAGGGATTTTTGATGCAAACCTTTTTCAACAACCCTATCGCAGGGCCTTATGTTTTTAGGTATATCTTCAGGATCAAAGCTCTTTGTTGCAGTTGCGATGATCGTAGCATTAAAGTACGTTCATCACACCAATTCGTGGATGATAGTCATGGTCGCTTTCGTAGGTGCTTTGATAGCAATGGGCTTTTGTACTTCTTGCGGCAAGAGCGATAAAGCAGATGTCTATGCTTCTCGTTGCGGGAATCATGATAAGCTATATTTGTTCTGCGATAACGGAGTTTTTTGATTACATTTGCTCAGGACTCAGATATAGTTAACTTGCACAACTGGTCACAGGGAAGCTTTTTCAGGAGTAAGCTGGAGCGACGTTAGTCTTTCTAGCAAAAATTGTACTAGTTTGCTTTGCTATAGTATTTGCAATGTCAAAGCCTATTGGAGCGTATCAGATGGGCGAATCATACGCACAGAGCATGGGCGTAAACGTAAAAGCGCTTTAGGGTGTATCTAATCATGATGTCAAGCCTTCTGGCTGGATGCGTGACTGCCTTTGTTGGACCGATTTCCTTTGTTGGAATCGCAGTTCCTCATGTTGTAAAAATAGGGCTTAAGACGGCAAAGCCAATTCTTGTAATTCCATGCTCATTCATGGCAGGAAGCGTATTCTGTATGTTCTGCGACTATGTTGCAAGAACGGCATTTGCGCCAGTGGAACTTTCGATAAGCACTGTAACAGCAATGTTTGGTGCACCTATAGTTATTGGAATGCTCGTTAAGAGACACGGTACTAAGTACTAGAGAGATCAAATGGAAAACATTTATTTTAGAACATCGGACCTAACGGTCGGATACAATAAAAAACCGCTGATTAAGGATATAAATATAGACGTAGACTTTGGCGAAATCGTGACTATGATAGGGCCAAACGGTGCAGGAAAGTCTACCATACTTAAGAGCATAACCAAGCATCTTGAAATGGTTGGTGGAGAGGCTTTTATCGCAGATGCTTCGCTTGCGCACCTAAGCTTTAAGAATCTAGCTCAGCAGATGTCTGTAGTTTTGACGGAGAAGATCAAGGGAGAGCTTTTGACCTGCTATGATGTTGTAGCAACGGGAAGATATCCTTATACAAATTCACTTGGCGTTCTCGATGAAAAAGGATAGAGTCAAGGTCTCTGAGGCAATGAAAAAGGCCCACGTGGAAGAGCTTGCTGGTAGGGATTTCAGCGCTATAAGTGATGGACAGAGGCAGAGAGTCTTGCTTGCAAGGGCGATTTGCCAGGAGCCGAAGATTATAGTCTTGGACGAACCGACATCCTTTCTTGATATAAAGCACAAGCTTGAGCTTTTTGAACATCCTTCACACCATGGCAAAGAAGGAGAATATTGCTGTTTTTGATGTCGCTTCACGAAATAGATCTTGCCCAAAAATCTCAGACAAGGTTATATGCGTTCACGGTGATTCTATTGAGCACTTCGGAAGACCTAATGATATATTTACTGATGAAATCATTAGAGAACTTTACAGCATAGAAAAGGGTTCCTACAACATAACATTCGGTAGCGTTGAGCTTCCTAAGCCAGTGGGAGAGCCAGAGGTGTTTGTAATTGCGGGAAATGGCAAGGGCATTCCTGTTTTTAGGGAGATGACAAGGCTTGGAATTCCGTTCTGTACAGGCATATTACACGAAAATGATGTGGATTTTTATGTAGCAAAAGAATCTAGCGAGCGATTTAATATCGGTGCCAGCTTTTTGAAGAAATAAGCGAAGAGAGCCTAGAGAAGGCACTTGAAACCATCAAAAAAATGTAGACGCGTAATCCTAGCTAATGATAAAATAGGTGTATCAAACAAACGCGTGGTCGCTTTGATAGAGGAAGCGAAGGCGCAGGGTAAACTTGAGAGGGTCTAGATGGACGATAGAATGCGTGAGCAGATTGAATTTGCACTGCTTATGGACAAGCAAAAAGAATATCTTCAGGCAAAACCACCTTGCGGACAATTCTCGCAGGGAAAAACGATGCTGAGCACGCATGGCATATGGCTGTTATGGCCTATCTTTTTAGGGAGTATGCAAACGAGGATATAGATATATCAAAGGTAATTCTCATGTGTCTGATTCACGATGTCGTTGAAATCGAGGCAGGCGATACCTATGCATATGATGAGGAGGCAAAAGAAGTCCCAAAGGGAGCGTGAGGAAATTGCAAAGAAGCATATCTTCGGAATGCTACCTAGCGACCAGGGGCGCGAGCTTGAGGCTCTATTTGATGAATTTGAGGCGCAGGAAACTGCAGAGGCAAGGTTTGCAAAGACTATGGATAACCTTCAGCCTGTACTTCTCCACGAAGCAAATGGCGGCGGGGACTGGAAGGAACACGAAGTCACCAAGGAGCAAATCATGCGCAGGCAGGAGAAGACGAGACATGGCTCAGAGGAACTATTTGAGGTCATCAAAGATATAATCGATAAACATATTGCAGAGGGCAATATCAAGGAATAAATTCTTAGGTGTGAAATTCTTGCGGATAAGAAGGACTGTGCATAAGATATTGGCGAAGGAGTCGTGCTAATAAAATTGACAGCAGGGGGTAAGGGCTATGAGCTTCTCAACGGAAGTAAAGAATGAACTTGCTAGAACAGAAATAGAGAAAAGTGCTGCCAGCTTGCCGAGCTGGCAGGTTTTTTTACGTGTTTCTGGAAGTCTTCGTCTTGCTGGTGCGGGAAAGTTTAAGATAGTTGTCACCACTGAAATACCAGCGGTAGCAAGACATTATAAGCGCCTGATCAAAGAGTATTTTAAGGTTGATGCAAAGTTAGAAATCGGAGAAGGCTCAGGCTTTAATAAGCAAAGGAGCTATCTTCTTACAATAGGCCCTGAGGAAAGGTCTGAGCAGATATTGCGTGAAACAGGAATCTTACTTGTAAGAGGGAAATAACTTCATTTCCGATGGTATTTACGACGATGTTGTAAGAACAAAGTGCTGTCGTAAATCCTATCTCAGAGGAGTTTTTCCTCGCTTGTGGTTCTGTAAACAATCCTGACAAAACCTACCATCTCGAATTCGTCTGCAACAGCGAGAGGTTTGCTCTTGACCTAAAAGAAGTTAATAAATGGTTTTTGTCGATATGACAGCAAAGACCATGGAGAGGCGAGGAAAATACATTGTGTATGTCAAGAGCCTTTCAAATATAAAGGGATATGCTCGCAATAATCGGGGCGCACAGCCACGTTTTGAGCTTTGATAACACGGTAATTAAGAAGCAGATGAGGAACCGCACTGTGCGCATTACAAATTGCGATAATGCGAACATGGATAGGGCTCTTGACGCGGCGCAGCGGCAGCTTTCTGCCATCCGCGCCATCGAATCCCGCGGGCTCTTCGACAAGCTCGCCGCCGAGGCTGCGCGAAACCGCAAGGCTCCGCGCGGAAAAACCCCTGACGCCAGCCTCACACAGCTCGGAGAGCTGTGCGCCGCTCGCTCAAGAAAGCCGGAATCAACAGCAGGCTTCAGAAGATACTTTCTTTCGCGGAAGAGCACGGGTGCATAGAAAAAGAAAAACTAAATCTACTTGAAATAGTTCAGGAGAAGGCCATGAAAAAGAAATACATGGAAAGCAGTAAGTCTTGTTTTTTTTATAGCTATACTAGTTATGACATTATTTGCAGCTTGTGGAGAACGAAAAAAACTACGATACTCAAAGCGATAATAAAAGCAAGGTCAAATACAGCAATTGACAAAAAGCAGGGAACAAAGGCAGGAGAAACATTTAATTTAAAGCAAGGTAGTTTTGTTATTCCTGAGGGATGGAAGCTTCACGAAGGTGATTCAACAGATGAAAAAAACCATTTGTTGTTCCAGTAAACTATAGTGGCGAAGGAAAAACTAGATAATATATCGGTGCAGTATGGAACAAATCCATATTCTAAGGATGATATTGACAGCTTTGCACATGCCATACTTTTTACAATTAAATCAGCAGATCTCTGGACATGAAGCTAGTCAAATACTTGCATCAGGATTCACATCAAAGCAAGGCTATCCTGTTTTTGAAATATGAATTCACAGTGGATGGCGATAGGATTGTTCAGTATTACATAGCCTCCGATCACGGACATATCTTTGTTTATGAGAGCAACTACTCAGGTAGCGAGGACACGGGAAGGGCCTCTCAGAGCATAGTGGATTCTTTTGAATGGAAATGATTATGTAAGTGTATGCTAAAAGCATACACTTATTTTTGTCATATTTTTAATATATGCATTTTTGGGGATATCCTATTTTTGATATATAGTCATATAATTTTGATATAACATATTGAGGAGTGTGAGCGATGTTTAAAGTAAAATCAAATGATGAGATAGGAGCATACCTTAAAAATTATAGACGAGAAATATGAGTCCGTAAGGAAATTTTGTAAGGAGTTCCTTTCAGAGACAGATGTTGAACAATCACCTGAAAATATCCGCAAGATGCAAAAATAAAATATCACAGATTTTGAAGGGTAAAAAAAGGAGTTCAGACCTATGATCTTCCTGTATTCTGTAAGTTGCTGGATAAGAGTTGTGAAGCAATACTCAGTGCAGGGAAGTCTTCGTTCCGGAAGTCAATAGAATGACTAACTATCTGATTGCATTCTCAAAGGACGAAAATGAATGGAAGAAGTTTATATCTAGAGAGAATAGTTTGATTTTCAGAACTGATGAGTATGGGAAAAAAACGTGATTGACTATGCGTTAGAATTTAAAAATTATGATATTATTAAGTTGTTCATCGATAGAGGATATATAACTATCGAAGAAGATATTGGTTATGTGGGGGATTATACGACGTTTGTAACAAGAACGAAAAATTGAATCTCGAAATGATAATAATGAAAAAGAGTTTGATCCTTTCTCATTAAAAATATTTATTGCCATTGAATTTCAGACTGCATTTAATGGAGCTTGCAATTGATAACAACGATGTAGATATGCTTTTGAAAAATCCGTGCGAGAAATCCCAAGAACTCATCTAATAAGTTGGGGTAAGGAACTTAGAAAATTCGAGTGTATAAAAAAAGCTTGCTAATGCCAAAAAGAGACACTCGAATATTTTACAGATGATTTTTGAAGCAAACTTAAGAAATGGACAACATGTGGAAGAATTTAAGCCTGAAACAATTATATTTCCATATGCGAGTGAATTGGTAGATATATTGATTAAAAAAACAATAATAACTTTGCCAAAAGAGCACTTGAAAAAAATTAGAGAACACAATGAAAGTGTCTACAATAGACTTAGAGATATAATTGATGAGAGCATAAAGAAAAACCATGAGCAGTTCAAATATGAAAGAACTAAGGAAGAAATTTACAAAAGATGAAAAAAATTTGGTATTGTTTTTAGCGACTGAAGTGTTCAGATATAGCGAAGAAAAAAAGGATTTATAGAAGTATGGGGCATGCATTTAGGCACATACTTATTCTCAAATATAATTAAACTTGATACCAAAAACATATGATAGTGAGCTAAACAAACTTATAGAAGAAGTGAATCAATATCACAAAAAAGTTGTTAACATCAGAGAGGATTACAAAGCGGACGCAAGGAGGAAATATCTAAATGAGCATATTTAATTTTACAAAGAGTGAATTTCTTTTTTTGATTCAGGTGATGATATGGCCATGGATACAGAGGGGCATGTATATGTTAGAGTCTCAGATGACTGTGCCATGGATTTAGAAAGTGGAGAACTCAATTTTACAAGTGGTTGGGATAGCTATGAGGATGGGCAAGATGACCTTTGGTAGATTTACAATATAGCAATAGCGTTGTATGGCGAGTTCGCTTTCAATGTATTGCAAAAACTATATCTAAACTAGTGAGGAGCACGGATGTATAGAAAAAAATAAAAACTAGACAATAGTTTGTATTAATTTTCATACAAAAATCTATAATTTATGTATTTTTTTGCATACATAATCAAAAATGCCACTGTCTAAGGCAGTGGCTTTATTGTGTCCGAAAGATTGTGTAAAACTGTTTTAAAGGGGTATAATGATATTATCTTATCCAAAATGATAAAAAAAGTATTCAAGAGTCAAAGTAATAATTATTCATATTTATTTGATAATTGTATGCATGTACGATATAATTTGGGTATGATTCAGTTAATTTAGGAGGACAAGAAATGGTTAGCGAGACAATCAAAGCAATCCATGAAGTCGAACTGGAGGCTGATAAAATCATTGCTGATGGAAAAGCTTCCGAGTTAGAACTGATTGAAAGAACAAAGAGCGAAAGCAGCTTGCAGTGTGAGCAGGACATTTCGCGAGCAAAATCTGAGGCCGATGAGAGGATTAAAGCCGCTCAACAGGAGGCTGAGGAACACAGACAGGAAGCGCTTAAGGGACTAGAGTCTGAACTCGAAGAGCTCAGAGAAGATGCTAAGCGCAAAGAAAAAGATGCAATTCAAAAAGATAATCGACGCAGTAGTAAGTTAAATAAGTGCATGTGAATCGAGGATGTGGCCGCAAAAGAGTTTGGCAGTAATGGTAAGACCGCGGAACCCAGAAACTCGTTTCATTGTAAGCGCTTAATTTAGCTTTGTACGGTCGATTATATTTATTTGAAAATATGTTTTCAGAAGGGAGAATGTAGTATGGCAGTATTGCAGATGCAAAAAAATCGGTATCTGCGCATTGAAAAAAAGATAGGCAAGAAATCCTAGAAAAAAATCCAGACGCTCGGAACTATAGAGCTGAGCGACGACAAGGCCCTTAAAGAGCTTGATGGCTTTGTAACGACAGATACAAAGGAAGTCAGCAGAGAATTTAGCAAGAAGCTAAGCCTTACTGAGCAGGCACTTGAGGTGATGGATACTTTCTCTCCGGAGACAAAGGGATGTTCAGCTCACTTGAAGGCAAGCCTTTGATAGATAAGGAAAAGCTGATGCAGGAAATGCAGAATGCTAAAGCAATTACAGAGCTTGCAGAACAGGTGATTAGCTGGTCTAAGGAATATAGTGAAAACAAAGCTCTCGTAGCAAAGATTAACGAGAAAAATTGAAGGACTAAAACCTTGGCAGGAGCTAGATATACCATTTGATTTAACAGAGACGAAGAAAAACTAAGGTTTTGATAGGAACCATGCCGCCTGATATGGACGAGGCGAAAATACACGAGTTAGTACAGAAGAAGTGTGATGAAGAAGTAGACATCGATTTAGAAGTCGTCTGTATGGACTCCGATGCTGCATACATTGTGGTAATCGCTAAGAAGGATGTTTCAGGTAAGGTAGAAGATGCGCTAAGAAGCGGAGGTTTTGCAAAGAGCTCGCTAGGGCTATGACAAGACGCCAAGGGAGCAAATCGAAAAAGCTTGAAGCTGATATAGAATCGATAAATCAGACAAGCGAGGAGCTTGAGAAGAAGATTACAGAGGCAGCAGAAAGCAGAGATAAACTCAGAGAGGCTTGCGACTACTTCAGAATGAGGCTAAAGAACGTTGAGGTTACCGGAGAGCTAAGGCAATCTGAGAGAACCTTCGTAATGACAGGCTTCATACCTAAGGATAAGGCTTCAAGAGTCAAGGAACTGTTAGAAGGAAGCTTTGATTGTGTAATCGAGCTTGCAGATGTGACAGATGAGGATGAGGCGCCGACGGTGCTAAAAAAACAATTCCTTCTCATCAAGTGCCGAGGGCGTACTAGAGTCCCTACGGACTTCCAAAAGCTTAGAGATATAGATCCAACAAAGGTGATGTCCTACTTCTACGTGTTCTTCTTTGGAATGATGCTCTCAGATGCAGACCTACGGACTTTTGATGTCAATCGGTTGTTTCATAGTACTGAAGAAGTTCCCAAAGATGGAAGAAGGAATGAAGAAGATGCTCAAGCTATTTGGCTTCTGCGGACTCTCAACACTCTTCTGGGGCGTGATGTTCGGAGGATATTTCGGAGACGCACCAACAGTCATCGCAAAAGACCTTCTTTGGCAAGGAGTTCGCAATCAAGCCGCTGTGGTTTGCACCGCTTGATAATCCGATGAGACTTTTGATCTGGTGTATGCTATTTGGTGTAATTCACCTCTTCGCAGGACTAGCAATCAAAGGCTTCCAAGAGCTCAAGGATGGCAAGGTCATCGACTGTATCTGCGACGTAGTATTCTGGTATATGTTCCTAATTGGACTTATCCTCTTGCTACTACCAACAGATATTTTTCGCATCAATCTCGCAGATGACAATCAAGTTCCCTGCATCAGTAGTTATGGTATCAAAGGTACTCACTATAGCAGGAATGTTAGGAATTCTATTGATGTCAGGAAGAGGTCACAAGAATGTAGCTCTGAGAGTTGCGCTAGGTGCCCTACGACATCTATGGAGTTACAGGATGGCTCAGCGATGTGCTATCGTATTCAAGACTTCTTGCGCTAGGACTTGCAACTGGTGTAATCGCCAGCGTTATCAATATGATGGGAAGCATGGTCGGAGGCGGAGTCCTTGGAGCAATCATCTTTACAATAGTGTTCATATTTGGACATACAATGAATATGGCAATCAATGTGCTCGGAGCATATGTTCATACGAACAGACTTCAGTTTGTCGAATTCTTCGGCAAGTTCTACGAGGGCGGCGGAAAGCCATTTGAACCGTTAACAACAGAAAGTAAGTATATAGAGATAAAATAATTCTAGGAGGAAGAAATCATGGAAATTAGTATGGGTTTTTGCAATTGCAATCTTTTGGAGCGACTGCTCGCAACAATTTTGGCAGGTATGGGATCAGCTTGGGGCGTAGGTAAAGCAGGTCAGGCAGCAGCAGGAGTAGTAAGCGAAGATCCTAATCAGTTCGCTAAGGTACTTATCCTTCAGCTACTTCCAGGTACACAGGGTATTTACGGACTTCTCGTAACATTTATTACACTATCAAAGATTGGTATTCTCGGCGGAACAGCTGTAACAAGCATGAGCGTAGGCACAGGCCTTACAATCTTTGCTGCATGCATGCCAATCGCAATCGTAGGTCTAGTATCAGCATTCCACCAGGGCAAGACATCAGTTGCTTCAATCGGAATCGTTGCTAAGAAGCCAGATCAGTTCGGTAAGGCTATGCTATTCCCTGCAATGGTAGAGACATATGCAATCCTTGCACTTCTTATCTCAATCCTATCAGTATCAAATATCAAGCTATAGTATATTTGTTTAGCATAGGTTAAGGAGAGAGAAAATGACCGGATTAGATAAAATTAAACAGAACATTCTCGATGAAGCTGCCGAAGCTGCAAAAGCATCCATGGATGAAGCAAAGGCTAAGGCAAGTCAAATCGAAGAACAAAAAAATAAGGCGGACGCCGAAAAGAAATGTGCGGAAATCTCTCAAAAACTGAAGCTCAGCTTGTACAGATCAAAGAAAGAGCAAAAGTCATCTATGGAGCTAGAGCGTAGTCGCAAGATGCTCGAGACTAAGCAGGCTTTGATCGCTGAGATAATAGATAACGCGAAGACGCAGATTAGAGAATTGCCAGATGAGGAATACTTTGCACTGCTCCTCAAAATAGCTGATAAGGCTATACACGAGGGCGAGGGAGTTATCTCACTATCATCAAAAGACCTAGCTAGAATGCCTAAGGACTTTGAGGATAAGATTAAGGCAATCGCAGAGGGCAGACAGGCTAATATGAGTGTATCAAAGGATGCCATAGATGTAGAAGATGGATTTGTTCTATCATACGGCGGCATCGAAGAGAACTGCACACTCGAAGCTATCTTCGCAGACAAAAAGGAAGAGCTTTCCGACCTTGTTCAGAAATTACTATTTTAGTGAGAATAGGCTATAAGGAGAAAATATGGGAGAAAATTATGTTTACGAGGTCGCGAGAATTCGTGCGCTAGAGACATCCCTCCTGAAGGATACAGATATCGAGCAGCTTATCTCACTCGGCACTTATGAGCAGTGCATTCAATTTCTTGAGGAAAAGTCCTGGGGAAACTCGGACTCAAAGGGTGACGGCGATAGAATCCTCGCAGCAGAAGAAGATAAGATTTGGGCTCTAATCAAAGAGTTTAAAAATCGATATGAAACACTTCGCTGTTTTGAGCATTCCGAAGCTCTATCACAATCTAAAGGCTGCGATAAAGGCAGCTGTAAGTAGACCAAAAGGCATAAGCATCTACTACGACACGAATCCAAGTGGCGAAGAGATGAGAGCTGCAATCCAGGAGGGTAACTACAAGCTACTTCCTGAGGATATGCAGGATGCCGCAAAAGGAAGCCTACGAAAGTCTTGTTCACACAGGCGACGGACAGCTTTTGCGATATCGTAATCGATAGAGCCTGCATGGAAGCGATATACCTTGCAGGACACAGATCAAAGGTTGATATCATCAAAGATTACACAGAGTCTATCGTCGCAGTTGCGAACATCAAGATTGCTGTAAGAGCTCAGCTGACAGGTAAAAGTGCCGACTTCATGAAGAGGGCGATGTCAAGCTGTGATTCGATAAACACAGATGCACTCATAAAGGCTGCGATAGCAGGAAAGGATGAAATAGCTGCATATCTTGCAACAACACCGTATAGAGATGGCGTTGATGCACTGAAAAGCTCGCAATCCATATTTGAGTGCTGGTGTGATAACCGCATAATAAGAGCGATAAAACCGCAAAAAGTACAATGCGTTTACAGTAGGTCCAATATTTGCCTATGTAATTGCAAGACTAAACGAAATAAAGACAGTTAGGATCGTACTCACAGGAAAGCAAAAACGACCTTTCCGAAGAGGCGATTAGAGAAAGAGTAAGGGAAATGTATGCGTGATATTGCTGTAATAGGAGATTATGACAGCATTTACGGCTTTTGCTGCTTTGGGCTTTGATACCATACCGGTAACAGAGTCTGCTGAGGCAAAACATAAGCTGTCAGAGCTTGCCGATCAGGGATATGGAATAATCTATATTACGGAATTCTTGGCGGCAGATTTAAGAGATGAAATTGCAAAATATCAGGACAAGATTGTGCCAGCCATCATTGAGATACCAGGCACACACGGAAACACTGGAGCAGGAATAGCCGAAGTAAAGAAATCCGTTGAAAGAGCGGTAGGATCGGATATTTTTGTTTTCACACGATAACTGATATCAGGAGGCAGTATAGTACATGAATAGTAAAGGTACGATTAAAAAAAGTAGCAGGCCCCTTAGTAATAGCTACAGGCATGCGCGATGCAAACATGTTTGACGTTGTGCACGTAAGTGACCAGATGCTAACGGGTGAAATTATAGAGATGCACGGAGACGAGGCATCAATTCAGGTATACGAAGAGACTTCAGGTCTTGGACCAGGAGAACCAGTAGTTTCGACTGGTGTACCTATGTCGGTTGAACTTGGACCTGGACTCATAACAAGTATCTACGACGGTATTCAAAGACCTCTAGACGCTATTATGAAGGTCTGTGGTAACAACCTAAAGAGAGGAATCCACGTTGATTCTCTCGACAGAGAAAAGAAATGGAACTTCGTTCCTACAGCTGAAATCGGTGAAGAGGTGAGCGGCGGAGACGTTCTCGGCACTGTTCAGGAGACAGAGGTTGTAGAGCAGAAGATCATGGTTCCACCTGATGTAAAGGGTAAGGTTAAAGAGCTTAAGTCAGGTGAGTTCACAGTTACAGAGACAATTGCTGTAATCGAAACAGAAAAGGGCGATAGAGAAATCCAGCTCATGCAGAGATGGCCAGTTAGAAAGAGCAGGCCTTATACTGAAAAGCTAAGACCAGACAAGCCGCTTATTACAGGACAGCGTGTTGTCGATGCTTTCTTCCCTATCGCAAAGGGTGGTACAGCAGCAGTTCCTGGACCTTTCGGTTCAGGTAAGACGGTTATCCAGCATCAGCTAGCAAAGTGGGCTGAGGCTGACATCGTTGTATATATCGGATGCGGAGAGCGTGGAAACGAGATGACAGACGTACTTAATGAGTTCCCAGCCCTCGTCGATCCAAAAGACAGGTCGTTCTTTGATGGAAAGAACGGTTCTCATTGCAAAACACATCGGATATGCCGGTTGCTGCGCGTGAGGCGTCCATTTACACAGGTATTACTATCGCTGAGTACTTCAGAGATATGGGATACTCAGTAGCTTTGATGGCTGACTCAACATCAAGATGGGCAGAGGCTCTTCGTGAGATGTCTGGAAGACTTGAGGAAATGCCTGGTGAAGAAGGTTACCCCTGCATACCTAGGAAGCCGTCTTGCTCAGTTCTATGAGAGAGCTGGTCACGTTATCGCACTAGGTAAGGATGGAAGAGATGGTGCTCTTTCAGTAATCGGTGCGGTTTCACCACAGGGCGGAGATATCTCTGAGCCAGTATCACAGGCAACGCTTAGAATTGTAAAAGGTGTTCTGGGGTCTTGATTCAAACCTTGCATACCAGAGACACTTCCCTGCAATCAACTGGCTGACAAGTTACTCACTATACCTAGACAGCATGGAGAAATGGTTTAACGAAGAGGTTGAGCCAGGTTGGATGAGTGCTCGTCAGGAAATGATGTCACTTCTTCAGGATGAATCAAAACTTAATGAAATCGTTCAGATGGTAGGTATGGATGCGCTTTCACCTGCTGACAGACTCAAGATGGAAGTCGCTAAGTCTATCCGTGAGGACTTCCCTAAACCAGAACAGCTTTGATGAGGTTGATACATATTCATCACTTCGCAAGCAGTATCTCATGATGAGACTTGTTATGAGCTTCTACGAAAAGGCTAAGGCTGCGCTCGAAAAGGGTGCAAATGTAGAGGATCTTATCGCAATGCCTTCAAGAGAGCCTATCGGAAGATTTAAATACACACCTGAAGATAAGATAGAAGATGAATTTACAAGAATCAACGACTTGCTCGACAGAGAAGTTGCTGAAGCACTGAATAAGGAGGACTAAGTAATGCCAAAGGAATATAGAACTATTCAAGAGGTCGCAGGTCCTTTGATGATGGTCCGCGGCGTTGAGAATGTAAAGTACGACGAACTAGGTGAAATCGAGCTTGCAGACGGCGAAAAGCGTCGCTGTAAGGTTCTCGAAATCAACGACGATACAGCGGTAGTTCAGCTCTTTGAAAAACTCCGCAGGTATAAACCTTAGCGACAGCAAGGTTAGATTTTTAGGAAAGAGCCTCGAGCTTGGCGTATCTGAGGATATGCTAGGCAGAGTCTTTGACGGAATGGGAAGACCAAAGGACGGAGGCCCGGAAATTCTTCCTGTAGAGAGAAGAGATATCAATGGACTTCCAATGAACCCTGCAGCGCGTATCTACCCTGCTGAGTTCATCCAGACTGGTGTATCTGCTATCGACGGTCTTAATACTCTAGTTAGAGGACAGAAGCTACCTATTTTCTCAGCTTCAGGTCTTCCACACGCAAATCTTGCAGCTCAGATTGCAAAGCAGGCTAAGGTTCGTGGAACTGATGAAAAGTTTGCGGTAGTATTTGCGGCTATGGGTATCACATTTGAGGAATCAAACTTCTTTGTTGAATCCTTCAAAAGAAACTGGTGCGATAGATAGAACCGTAATGTTTGTAAATCTTGCAAACGACCCTGCGGTTGAAAGAATTTCGACACCAAGAATGGCGCTTACAGCAGCTGAATATCTAGCATTTGACTGCGATATGCACGTTTTAGTAATTTTGACAGATATAACAAACTATGCGGATGCTTTGAGAGAGGTATCTGCTGCTCGCAAGGAAGTTGCGGCAAGAAGAGGATATCCTGGATATATGTACACTGACTTTGCTACGATATACGAGAGAGCGGGAAGACAGTATGGCAAGAACGGTTCAATCACTATGATTCCAATCCTTTCAATGCCTGAGGATGACAAGACTCACCCAATTCCTGACCTTACTGGATATATCACAGAGGGACAGATCATTCTTTCCAGAGACCTTTACCGTAAGGGTGTTAAGCCGCCTATCAACGTTCTTCCATCCCTATCAAGACTTAAGGATAAGGGTATAGGCGAAGGCAAGACAAGAGGTGACCACGCTAATACAATGAACCAGCTGTTTGCCGCTTATGCTAGAGGTAAGGACGCTAAGGAACTTATGACCATCCTTGGTGAAGCTGCTTTGACAGAAATCGATCTAAAGTATGCTAAGTTTGCAGACGAGTTTGAGGACAAGTATGTAAACCAGGGTTATAACACTGATAGAACTATTGAGGAGACTCTAGATATCGGCTGGGAGCTTTTGAGAATCCTTCCAAGAAGTGAACTCAAGAGAATTAATGACAAGTGGCTCGATATGTATTATGAGGCGAAGTAAGGATAAGGAGGCGTGATATGGCATCAAGTCAAATAATTCCTACTCGTATGGAGCTCTCTAGGATCAAAGATAAGCTAGCCGTTGCCCGCAAGGGTCACAAGCTTCTCAAAGATAAGAGAGACGAGCTGATGCGTCAATTCCTCATCATGGTTCGTGAGAACATGGAGCTCAGAAAGCATGTCGAAGAGGGTATCCGTCAGGCTAATATCAACTTCATTGTTGCCAAAGCTGGCATGGATGCCGAAACTCTTAATACCGCTTTGATGGCTGCTAAGCAAAAGGTGACGCTTGGCGTCAGCACAAAGAACGTCATGAGCGTTAACATTCCTGTCTTTGATGTAAGGACGAAGACTGCAAGTGAGACAGATATCTATTCATATGGATATGCCTTTACTTCTTCGGATTTAGACGGAGCGATTAAATCGCTTGCTGATATCAGGGACGACATGATTTTTGCTCGCCGAAAAGGAAAAAGGCCTGCAAGCTTATGGCTGCTGAGATTGAGAAGACGAGAAGACGTGTAAATGCTCTTGAGCATGTAATCATCCCTGAAGCTCAGAAGAATATAAAATATATTTCGATGAAGCTTGAGGAGACTGCAAGAGACAACACGATCAGGCTTATCAAGGTTAAGGATATGGTTCTTGAGGATGCACACCGCTACAGCGAAAGAAAGTAGTACCATAGGTGTAGAAAAATTTAAAAAAACTAGGGGATAGCTTAGGCTATCTCCTTTTGCTATTTGAGTAAATAAAATGTATAATATTTTGAACGAGAAAATACAGAACTTATATAAAGGAGATAGATAAATGGAAGCTTTTAGAATGTATAAAATCAAGGAGAAGTGTTCGTAAGTACAAGGATGAGAAGATATCAAAGGAGACTATCGAAAAGATTATCGAGTCTGCAGCATATGCTCCATCATGGAAGAACACTCAGATTACAAGATACACAATTGTGGAAAATGAGGAAATCAAAGCGAAGATTGCTGAAGAAGCTGTTCTTGGCTTCACTTTTTAATGAGAAGACAATCAAGCGCGCGCCTGCAATTGCAGTGCAGTCAATCGTAAAGGGAAAGAGCGGCTTTGAGCCCGATGGCAGCTACTCAACGCCAAAGAAGGATGGATGGGAGATGTTTGATGCAGGTGTATCTGCAGAGGCTTTCTGCCCTAGCTGCGCATACATACGGTGTTGGAACAGTAATCCCTAGGATATGCTGACTACGATATGATTAAAGAATTCCTTGGACTTCCAGAGGACCAGGAGGTTGTAGCTATAATCGCCATGGGATATCACGAAACAGATAATCCAGCACCAGCAAGACTTTCAGTCGATGAACTTGTGAATTTTGTGGAATAACAAATGGAAAAAGAATCAATTAGTAGAACTTACAATCAAAGATCAAAGTCAGGACGGGAGGGGCATCGCTAGCTGCGATGGCCTTATTGTCTTTGCCGAAGGTCTGCGTAGTCGGAGATAAAGTAAGCGCAAGAGTGACAAAGGTCAAAAAGCGCTATGCACTCGCTAAGGTTGAGGAAATCCTTGAACCATCAGAGCACAGACTTGATGATGTCTGTCCTTACATAGATGACTGCGGAGGCTGCGCCTTTGGAAAGCTCAAATACGAAAAGCAGCTAGAGCTCAAGGAAAGACATGTCCGCGATGTCCTAGTTCGTATAGGTGGCGTGGAAGCTCCTGAGCTAGAACCGATAATTTCGATGTCTGAGCCTTATTTCTATAGGAATAAGGCAAGGCTTGCCATTTACCCTAAAAACCCGCTCAGTGGGCTTTTTAGGGCGCATGAGCCATAAGGTTATAGACTGCCATGAGTGCAGGCTCCAGAGCGAACCAGTAGTGGCGGTAGCAGATGCGCTTAGAGCTAGCTTTGATGAGTGCGAGGATGCGAACAAGATAAAAACTCTAGTCGTAAAAAAACTTCGTTCACAAGTGGCGAAGTTATGGTCGTACCGACCGTGGAAGAAAAGGATGTTGACCTAGAGGAGTTTATCTATTTGGCAGAAGAAAGCATAGACAGGATACCTAGCTTTGATGACGGATTTGAATACTATCTTTCGTCGGTGGCCCTAGACATATCCGATAACAAGCCATCAAAGCAGCACAAAAAAACTGTGCAGAAATCATTGCCGGAAGGCATGTGATAGAAGACGAGATGTTAGGTCTTAGATTTGAAATCTCGCCATACTCCTTCTATCAGGTAAATCCGGTGCAAGCAGAGCGCCTCTACGAAAAGGCAGTCGAATACGCAGGAATAAAGGGTGGAGAAACAGTCCCTAGACCTTTACTGCGGAGTTGGAACCCTAGGCCTCTTTATGGCAAAGGCAGGAGCAGGCAAGGTCATCGGAATTGAGCTAGTCAAAGAAGCCGTCCTAAACGCAAACAGAAACGCGGTTATAAACGGCATAGTAAATGCCATCTACTACACAGGTAAGGCCGAAGAAGAACTGCCAAGACTAAGAGAAGAAGGCGAGATCGAAAAGGCAGATGTCGTAATCCTTGATCCACCAAGAAAAAGGTCATGATGAAGCCCTGCTAAAAAGCAGTAGTAGAAACCGAAGCAGACAGAATCGTTTATATATCGTGCGATCCAGCAACACTGAGCAGAGATGTTAAATATTTAAGTGAAAAACGGCTATGAGTATGCAAAAAGGAACCCCAGTAGATATGTTCCCACATACGGGACATGTGGAGACGGTATGTTTGCTGTCTAAGAAAGAAAAATAAGCACCAAAAAGTGGCGTATTTCTGGGATTTTTTTGAGATTAGTAGGTGGCTCATGAGAGTTCGTATTTCTGACATGAAAACATATCTACTGTAAAATCAGTCAAAGGGTTTAGGCTGTGGATTAGATATCAAAGGTTGTGGCACTAGGATAGATATTATCTAGGGTGCAAATATTACAACGGATGTTCTTTTGAAAAATCTGTGAGTATTTGAATTGCGATATCTCAGATATTGTTGAAGTTGTTCCAGATAATTCTGCGGACGACAATGCAGGTGATTAATTACAAGGCATCTATCAGAATGTTTGAGAAAGGAACTTTAAAAGATGAAAACAAAAAGCTTGCCACCCTATGCGCCTACTTTGATCGAGTCAACAAGGGCTATCGGATATTCACTTGAGGCAGCAGTGGCTGATATTATTGATAACAGTATTGCAGCAAACGCAAAAAAAATGTTGATATATTTTTTTCCCGATAGATGGTGCATATATTGCAATTCTTGATAATGGAAAAAGGAATGGCAGAGGAAGAAATCGATATTGCTATGCAATACGGAAGTAAGAATCCGACAGAAGAAAGGGATAAAAACGATTTAGGGCGTTTTTGGTTTGGGATTAAAAAAACAGCGTCTTTATCTCAGTGTAGATGTTTGACTGTTATTTCTAAGCAAGGAGATAATTTGGAGGGACGTCAATGGGATATAGATCATGTTACAGAAGTAGGAGATTGGTCTTTAAACATTCTTGATGAAGAAGATATTCAGCAAACACCTCAGTTTGACGAATTGATAAAAAAACGAATCAGGAACATTAGTAGTCTGGCAAAAAAACTAGATCGTCTCAAGGCTGGTGAGATTAATTTTGAACTATCGTTAGGACGTAAAATTGATAGGGTCAGAGATCATCTTTCTCTTGTTTACCACCGATACTTAGCAGGTGAATCAGGGATAACAAAAACTCAAACTGTCAATTAATGGAGAAAAAAATAAAAGGAATAGATCCATTTTTGACGGAGAAAAGCGTTCAAGCTATGGATGATGAAACATTAGTTATTCAGGGCAATAAAATATTAGTACGACCTTATATTCTTCCTCACATATCTAAGCTGACATCAGATGAAATTAAAATGCTTGGTGGGAAGGATGGACTTCGAAAAACAACAAGGCTTTTTATGTATACAGAAACAAAAAGATTGTTGGTTTGGGGTACTTGGTTCAGAATGATGCGGCAAGGAGATTTATCAAAACTTGCAAGAATTCGTGTTGATATTCCAAACACGTTAGATGATCTGTGGACTCTGGACATAAAAAAGTCGTCCGCATTGCCTCCGGCAGAAGTTAGAAAGAATTTGGAGATAATAATTAATCAAATTGCTGAGCGGAGTAAAAGAACGTGGACCTTTAGAGGAAAAAAAGAAGTAAGCGATACCGAAACCCACGTGTGGAATCGCATGAAAAAAATAAACAAGGTGGATTTTATTATGAAGTTAATCGTGAACATCCGCTTGTGCAACAAATGATAAAAAGTAAATCCTAATATAGATGTGTCACTAAATGCGTTGTTGCAACAGATTGAGATGGGTTTGCCACTTAATCAATTATATGTGGATCTGAATAATGATGAGCAAATTACAAATGATAATGAACAGTCGGATGTGGAAATAGTAAAATCACTACAGGAAATGATTACGCTGTGTGTTGACAAACAAGAAAAATGTAATCTGCTTGATGCTATTGCTTGTATTGAACCATATTTGGCACATCTTGATATAGTAGAAAAACTTAAGGAGGAGATTTTGAAGAATGATTAATCCATATGTTGAACAATTAGAAAATATAATCTCCGCATTTGTTAACAATATTTATAAGGAAGTTCCACCTACAGAGGAAGAATTTTTGGAAAAAAAGCAACTTTGTTAAGAGATGCAAATGCGCATATTATGCCGGTTTCTGATGATGAATTTACAGAGATAATTTCTAGACTTAAGCAATCATTAGTTATTCAGATGGATATTGGAGTATATATTAACGATCGTAATAACGGGCATCAGTCATGGTTGCCTTCAAAGAGAGCCGACTTTGATTTCTTCTTTTGGAACAGATATAAGAAGTATCTGGAAGAAATTAAGCATTGGAATCTGAGAGTTACAACAAATCTAGGAAAAGTTTCTGATGAAATATTAGATTTATGTGGCGATCCATCAGAAGATCATTTTGTAATAAAAAGGTCTGGTTCTAGGTGATGTGCAGTCTGGAAAAACTACTAACTACACAGCCATTTGTAATAAAAGCAGCAGATACGGGTTATCGAATTATTATTGTTTTAGCTGGTATTCAGGAGAATTTGCGTAAGCAAACACAAGAAAGATTGGATGCAGAGTGTACTGGAAGAAAGAGCGAATATTATCTGGATCCTAAAAGCCGAACAGGGTATAAAGAATCAGCCGGTCGGTGTAGGAAGATACGGAACAGATAAAAAAATCGTTGCATTTACTTCTGTGACTAAAGATTTTTGATAGCGGCATTCTTAGAAACAATAATTTGGGTATCGAAAACGTTAATTGCCCTGTTATTTTAGTGGTGAAGAAGAATAAAAAGAATTTTAAATAATTTGATCAACTGGCTATCAGATAATAACACGCAAAATGTCGCCGGACAGATTGATCTTCCTCTCATGCTAATTGATGATGAGGCTGATAACGCATCAGTTAATACGAAAGACGAAGATTCTCAGCCTGCAGCAATTAATGACTGTATCAGACGTTTATTGAATCTATTCAGCAAAACTACTTATTTAGGTATTACTGCAACGCCTTTTTGCAAATATATTTATTGATCCGGAAAAAGACGACGATCTCTTTCCAGCTGATTTTATCTATGCACTATCTGCTCCAACTAATTATATTGGGGCTGATAGAATATTTGGAGAAAATTCTGATAGTGATCACATGCTCCAGGAGATTGATATAGAAGAGTTAGAAGCGTGCTTTCCTCCAAAACATAAAAAAAGACTTTGTGGTAGAAGATTTACCGGAGGATTTATATGAAGTCGCATATTATTTCTTGTTACTAAATGCAATTCACGACTATAGAGGAGATCTTACAGAACATAGATCTATGATGGTACATATAAGCCTTTTATACCAATGTTCAAAATCAGATACAAGAAATGTTGAATGTTTGGTTAGATCAGGTAAAATCGGATGTTCGAAACTATGCTAAATTATCACTTTCTCAAAGTGAAAAAAATAAGAAATATAAAAAGCAATGCATGTTGTTTGGGATAAGTATCATTTGAGTGGGATTGTTGGAATAGAATGGGAAGACTTGCTAAAAAAATATTTGCACAAGGCAATTTCTCCTATTGAAGTTCGTGCAGTAAATATGAAAAACTGGTGCAGCGAGTTTAGATTATTTTTAATCATAAGAATGATGGTTTACGTGTAATTGCTGTAGGTGGAAATAGTATGTCTCAGAGGTTTGACCTTAGAGGGCCTTGGCGTAACATATTTCCATCGTAATACAAAGATGTACGATACCTTGTTACAGATGGGGCGTTGGTACGGATATAGACCAAATTACGGGGATGTTGCAAAGGTATGGATGACACCAGAGGCTATCGATTGGTATGGACAAATTACTAGAGCAACAGCTGAACTTAAGGAAGAAATCTCGAAAATGAGAAACGCAAATCAAACTCCTAGAGACTTTGGTCTGAAAGTTCGACAAGATCCTGGTGCATTAATTGTGACTGCAGCGAAACAAAATGCGTACAGCAACTGATTTGACATGCCCTGTCACAGTTTCTGGTAATTTACTTGAGACACCTAGATTAAAAAGCATCAAAAAAATATTTTGGCTTCAAATGAGACTGCATTCAAGAATTTTTGTGAATTCGTTGAGTAGTATTGGAGACAGATTCTTTGATGAAGAGCGTACGAAGGGACATTATTACTGGAAAAAAATGTTCCTGGGGATAATGTGGCTCAATTATTGCTGGATTTCGAGACAAATCCATGGCATTTGAGTTTCAATGGTAGAGCGCTTGCGGAATTTATAGAGAGTCACCATTGGAGCAATGGATGGGATGTAGTATTGATAAAATCTGGAACAGGTATTCCATACAATGAATCGTTGCAGTGCGGTTATGAAACTTTGGAGATCGAGGGGACAGAAAAAAAGAAAAAAATTTTTAGCTGATAAGAAAATGATCAGTGTGAGTGGCACTAAGTTGCGTGTTGGAGCTGGTGGATGTACACGAATTGGATTAACAAAAGACGAGATTCAAGATGCGGAAAAAGCATATAGATCCATACCAGGAAATGAGAATAAGAAAAAAATATCCCGGACAAAGCGTATTTGATAGCCGACAGAAATCCTATTTTAATGCTACATATAATACAAGCTGATTATTCAAAGTCTGAGAATAAGGATTTACCTGAATTTTTTTGTTCGCGTTGGGAGTTGGTTTTCCTAAAACTAGTGGATCCACTGAAACTGCAAAATTATAAAGTTAACTTAATTGAGTTAAGAAATTGGATGGACGTTTATGACAATTATGATGACGATGAGGATATGTAATGAGTGGTAAAGAAAATGAATTAAGAGAAAAAAATGGAATACTATTAATTACTATTCTGGTGGAGCATTGAAATTGTCTGTAAAGCATCCTCTTGAATGGTATGTTCGATATGCAACGCCGGAGCATAAGTCTGTTGTAATAGTGAGCCAAAAGGCAATTAAAAAAATAGATTCGTCAAAAATGTATTGATGTCTGCATGTAATCAGAGGAAGGACGGTAAATATGCAATTTCCTTTACGCTGATGGATAGAAAACAGGAAGATGTTTTTCATAACGATGGCAGGAGATATTATCGAATATTCCAATGTGGAAACTGACGATATTGCATTGCTTAAAGTGTTGCGAAGATATAATGCGTGGTTAAAGTTATTAGACCATAAAAAGCAACGCAGTATTAGGTAGTAACACGCAGAAAGGGCTCATTGGAGAGTTGTTGTTTTTGAAAGAAAAAAAATAGAGAATGGAATGTTGCCGTCTGTTGCTTTAGCTGGATGGGTTGGTTCAGAAGGGGCGGATCAAGATTTTGTATATGCAGATTGTTGGCATGAGATTAAATCCACGGGCGCTTCATCGTCAGAAATATCAATTTCTTCTGTTGAACAATTAGATAGAAACGACGAGGGAGAATTGGTCGTTTATCGTATCGATAAGTGTGCACCGGATCAACCAAAATCATTCACGTTATATAGATTAGTTCATGAAGTGATAGAGTTGATTTCACGACACGGCGAAAATCCAGATGAGCTAATATTGAAACTTGGCTCTGCAGGTTATATTGATATGCAAGAATATGATAAACAGCATTTTAGTATGTCCTCAAAAACAAGTATACGCTGTAAACGAATCATTTCCGAGAATGCGGAGAGTTGATGTTCCGACAGAGATAACAAATGCTGAATATCAGATAGATATTCCTAGTATAAAAAGCTGGGAGAAGTAACGAAAATGGGAGGATGTTAGCATGGATTCTACCGAATTTAAAAAAGATTTTTATAGAGAGTATAAAAAAACTGCAGCAGCAGTTACTGGAGAAGGGTCATGTGCATCCTTTGTAGATAATATGGCTCAGTATCTGATTGATGCTGAGGCTTTTATCAGATTTCACACCGTCTTTTTATAAAAGGCAAAAATGGGCGTAGTAATTATAGAGTAGACGGATATGTATACGATGAATTCGATAATACAATGAATCTTATTATTGCGGATTTTTGATGGTAATGATTTGGAACGTCGACTTACCGGAACAGCTGCAAATAAGGATTTTTAGCTTACTCATGAAATTTCTTGATGTAGCATTGACAACTAATTTATACCAAGAAATAGAGATGAGTACACCATGTGCAGATTTAGTAGATCTCTTAAGGTATAACAAAAAGTCAATTCGCAAATATCGTTTTCTTGTATTCACCGATGCAGATATGAGTTCCGCTATAAAAAAACAGTAGAAATTGATGATTATAATTTCATTCCTGTAGAAGGTCAGATCTGGGATATAGATCGTTTGTTCAGAGTCTGCTGTTCAGAGCAAGGTCGTCAGATTATTGAGATTGATTTTAAGGAGTATTGTGGAGAAGGCGTTCCATGTATAGAAGCTAGTTCTGCATCTACAGAACAGTATAGTAGTTATTTAGGAGTAATCCCTGGAACTGTTTTTGGCTGATATATATGACAAGTATGGCAGTAAACTTTTGGAGGGAAATGTCAGATCCTTCTTATCTACTAAAGTGGCAGTGAATAAGAAAAATAAGAGGTACTATCCTGAACAATCCTCAGATGTTTTTTTGCGTTTAATAATGGAATCTCAGCAACTGCAATGGATGTTGAGATAGAAGATACAAATCATGGAAGATTTATCACCTTTGTTAGAGATTTTCAGATTATTAATGGAGGACAGACGACGGCCTCTATTTCAAATGCAAGATATAAGGATAAAAGCAGATTTATCATCTATTTTTCGTGCAAAATGAAATTGACTTCAATTGATGAATCAACACCAGAAGAGTCGGATGAGTTGATCAGGAATATTTCTAGATCTTCAAACAGTCAGAATAAGGTTAGTGATGCAGACTTTTTTTGCATCTCATCCGTTTCATCGTCGTATGGAACAAATCTCAAGACACTTATTTGCACCGGCGTCTGAAGGCGCACAGTATGAAACGAAATGGTTTTACGAAAGAGCAAGAGGACAATATCTGCAAGAACAGATGCGCTTGACACCTGCAAAGAAAAAAACAATTTGAGTTACAACACCCTAAGAATAAGGTGATTAAGAAAAACAGATCTTGCGAAGGTACAAAAATACATGGAGAGGATTTCCTCAGATTGTAAGTAAAGGTGCGCAGACCAATTTTAATTCATTTGCAGAGTACATAGATGAGCAATGGAATACAAATGAGGAGCAGTTTAATGAGAGATATTTCCAAACTACTGCAGCATTGATTCTCTTGTTCCAATATCTAGAGAAGACAATACCAAAACAGCCTTGGTATGAGGGTGGATATCGTGCAAATATCATATATTACACATTGGCACAATTTAGAAGATTGTTGCATAGTCAATATCAAGGACAGGAACTTGATTTGATGCTGATTTGGAATAGGCAAAGTGTACCTGAACAAGTGGGTACAGTTTTAATCGCATTGGCAGAGCTGGTTCTTCTTCGAATAACTGATCCGTCAAGAAAAGTTGCAAACGTTACTCAGTGGTGCAAGAGAAATGATTGCTGGGAAGATGTGAAGAAGATTTATATTGATATTCCTGAAGATATTGAGAATTATTTAATTACTATCGATGAACAGAAGATTGCACAGAAATCCGCTAAGAAAGAACAGAAGGTTGTAAATGAGATTCAAGCTCAGACAACGGTAGTAAATTATCCTGTAGAAATGTGGATGCGACTATCAGAGTTTGTTGTTAGAAATCATATGGTTACACCTACAGATGTATCTGCATTAGCGATTGCATGTAAGATGCCTGCTAAAATACCAAACACATATCAATGCAAACGTTTACTTGCATTGCTACGCAAAAGCCTCCGAAGAAGGCTTTAATACTGAAGCGTAAGATGGAGGAACTATGTTTAATACAATAGATTTATTTGCGGGTGCCGGGGGATTGAGCCTGGGATTTATGCAAACAAAAAAAATTCGATATAAAAGTTGCATATGAATTTAATCCTGCTATGCAGGAAACATATAAGAAAAAAATCATCATGGAGTAGCTGTATTTGGAGATGTTAGAGATGCTAACTATACGGAAATAAAAAGAAAAAAATATGGCGACATTGATGTTGTAATTGGAGGACCACCTTGTCAGGGATTTTTCTAATGCAAATAGGCAAAAAAATCATGCAATCAGCCAGAATAATTCTCTGGTGAAACAGTATATTAGAGCAATCTTAGAACTAAGACCAAAGGCGTTTGTAATGGAAAATGTGAGTATGCTTAGATCAGATGTTCACAGATTCTACTTATGTGAGGATGACCTAGAATTAGTGGATAGCAATGTGATTGAAACTGCTAATACGGAGTTGGCTTTACTGGATGCTGAGTTTATGTTTGATGGGGCGATTAATGTTGTGCAGTCTGAGCAAGAAATTGCTCGATATAAATGGGATGATTTTTGATTATCTCGAATTGAACGTCATCTATAAAGCGTCTAAGAATGTAACCAAATTTAAAGATGTATTGGAAAAGCACAGACCGCGTTTGATAAAAAAATATCAGAAAAGCACACCAAACGAAATGAAGATGATTTCATTATCAACGCTGATAGTGTTGCGTTTAATGCAATGCTGGATTATTACGCTGGAAAAAAATAAAAAGAATCTCAGATCAAGATACTAATTGAACCGGCAATTATGTACCAAAGAATGATAAGTAAAGCGCAGGAAATATTTGAAAACGATATTGTGGTCGATAGCTATACTGACAATAAAGGACTTATAGCTAATATACGTTCATATGCAGTTTTTGATTATTTAAAGGTAAAGCTAAAGGGGACCAATGATGACGATGGATATGCAATTTCGGCAGATGTTCTTTCTGCAACTCAATTTGGAGCTCCGCAAAAAAAGAATGCGTTTTGTAGTAATGGGTATTCGTAAAGATATTACTGATGAAGTGAAACTTCCGGAAGGAAAAATTTAAAAGATGGTCCATATAGGACAGTTGCGGATGCGATTAAAGATTTAGAAGATATTGAGCCGGTCTATAATGTATCTGATGATAAAAATGGCATAAAACTACAAGCTAAAAACTGATTTAAGTGAATTGGCTCAGGCACTTCGTGATTCTAAGATATTGCATAATCATATTATAACGAAAAACGACACCAACAGCTATGGAGCGTTTTTAAAGCGTTAGATCAGGGACAAAATTTTTCATTCCTTATCTGATGAAATGAAAACAAACACTTATACAGATGTTACGAGAACCCAGAACACGATATATCTTCGTTTAAAATACGATGAACCGTCCGGTACCGTTGTCAATGTGCGTAAATCAATGTGGGTGCATCCTACAAAAGACAGAGCAGTAAGTATAAGAGAAGCAGCTCGTTTGCAGACCTTTCCGGATAGTTTCATTTTTTTGGAACAAAGGATAAGCAATATCAGCAGGTAGGAAATGCGGTGCCGCCTATAATGGCAAAAAGCTATAGCAAAGAAATTAGCTAACCAGCTTAATAAAGCATTATAAAAGAACTAAGGAGATACATATGAGCCGAAGAGCATACTATTTTAATTCTATAACCAACTTTATATTAGAGGATGATGAGTCTGTTCTCGGTCAATTATTGATTAATGACGAGTTTGAGACTACCGATCTCCAAAAAGATGGCTTGGAGATCGGAGATTCAAATTTTAAAGGAACAATTAGTCAAATTTTCTCAAGGTGACATTATTTTTCGAATATACCATACCAAGAATGGGACACAGAGTAGATGTGATATGCATAATAGAGGGAATTATTTTTTTCTCCTAGAGTTTAAAGTAGGAGATAAAGAGTACAAGAAAAATTACCACAGATCAGGTGATGGATTATGCATTGGATTTGAAATACTTTCATGATAAAAAGTAGGGCAAGGTATCTTGTTCCGATCAATGTTTCAACGAAGGCGGCAGAGAAACAGAATGAATATTACTGTATGGCAGATAATATTTATAACACTCTTTTTGTAATGAAGACAATATTGGCAGTACTATTCGAAAAAAACTATTTCGATAATTAATGACACGTCATTATCTGCGCTGGAGTGGATAAATTCAAGATACGCTCCTACACCGACTATCATTGAAGCTGCGCAAGCATTGTATAGAAAACATGGTGTTGAAGATATTTCTAGGAATGATGCTGGTGCAAAGAACTTGACGATAACAACAGAGGCAATTTCTAATATAATTGATCAGTGTAAGATAAACAACGAAAAAAAGCTATATGTTTTGTTACAGGAGTCCCTGGTGCTGGAAAAAAACACTTGCTGGCTTGAATATAGCAAACGAACGTCATCATTTTAATGAAGATGAACATGCTGTTTTTTTCTTTCGGGAAATGGTCCACTGGTTGATGTTTTTGCAAAAATGCGCTTGCAATAGATCGCGCGGATAGAGAAGGCATAACTAAGAAAAAGTGCCCTTCGAGAAACGAAAACCTTTATTCAAATTATTCATAAGTTCAGAGATGAGGCTTTGACTACGAATATGGCACCAGTAGAGAAGGTTGCAATTTTTGATGAGGCTCAAAGAGCATGGAATAAAGAGTCGCTCATTGATTTTTATGAAGCGGAAAAAAAAGGGATACCCTGATTTTTAATCAGTCAGAACCTGAATTTTTTTGATTAGCATTATGGATCGACATAGAGATTGGGCCGTTATAGTTTGTCTTGTAGGTGGTGGACAAGAAATATATAATGGTGAAGCAGGAATTCAGGATTGGTTTGAAACTTTGACAGATAATTATCCAGACTGGAAGATATATCTGTCGGATAAAATAACAGATACAGAATACGTAGGAAAATCAGATATCTCGACATTATTGCATGGACGAGAGTACTACTGCATTTCCGATTTGCATCTAGGGGTTTCGTTACGCTCGTTCAGAAGCGAAAAAAATTAGCTCTTTTTGTGAAACTGTTGTTAGATGAAAGGGCGGAAGAAGCTCAAAAATGTTTATTGTGAGCTTAAAACAATCATATCCGATTTTTTTCTTACACGAAATTTCGAAATTGCAAAAAAATGGGTGAAAGATCAGGCTCGTGGAACAGAAAGATATGGACTTTTAGCAAGCTCAGAAGGAAAAAAAGATTGCGAGCTGAAGGTATATGGGTTCCATCAGATATAAATCATATAGGTTGGTTTTTGAATGGAAAGGACAATGTTGATTCATCGTATTACTTAGAGGTGGCCGCGTCTGAATTTAAAGTGCAAGGTTTAGAGATTGATTATGCAATACTAGCATGGGATGCTGATTTTTAGATATACGACTGAAGGTTTTGATTATTTCAAGTTCAGAGGCACGAAGTGGAATCATGTCAATCAGGAACAAAGGCAGAGATACCTAAAAAAATGCTTATCGAGTTTTTGCTAACCAGAGCAAGACAAGGATTGATTATATATGTTCCTGAAGGTTCAGAAGAAGATCCATCAAGAAACAGAGATTATTATGATAGAATTTTTTTCAATATTTGAAAAGCGCTGGAATGGAAGAAATCTAAGGGGTGATATTTTTGAAGGATACAAAATATGAAGATTTAAATAAAAAAATTAGTAGCAGTTGGGAAAGCGGTATTTGTAAATTTCTATTATGGTTTTTAAGGATTTTTTTCCATTCCAAGTGATGAATTAGCGAAAAAGATTTATTCTGAAAATCCGGGTTTAAAAAAATCGACAAGCCGGAATTTTCGAATACCTAGAGCAAGGCACATATTTGAGTTGGGTCAGGGACAAGTTGCATTGCGAATTATCATTGATAGCAAACATGTTGATACACAAGCGATAGAAAAGGCAAAAAAATTCTTGATAAAGAGACTAAGATGGATAATTTTTTTAGTTGAGTCAGTAGAAGAACGACAGTTTATAGAGTGCTTTAATAAGGATTTCCAATATGATAATAGTTCCAAATCAGCTCCTGCGAAAGTAGAAAGAACGCAGTGTATATATCCTCGAAAAAAAGAGGTGTTCAAAAATGCATTGAGATATGCAAATTATTTATGTGAAGTAGATAGCAATCATTTTTGGATTTAAAAAGATAGAATAGCCAAAAACAATTATACTGAGCCGCATCACTTGGTGCCATTATCTGCGTATTGTGATTTTTCCAAATGTTGATTTAGATCGAGAGTAGAATATCGTGTCTCTTTGTAGCAATTGTCATAACCTCTTGAATTATCGTGCTACACACAAAGATACACTATATGGTTTATATCTTCGAAGGAAAGAACTTTTTAGCGCAGATAGGAATGGTGATATCTTTTGAACAGCTATGTAAGTTACTATTAAGTATATTAATTTTACTCCAGAAATCGAATCTCAAAACTTATTTTTTTACTGATAGAACTTGAATTAACGAGAGTGGTTATCAGTTTAGTCTTTGATAATAAAGGTCGAGTGCATGGGACTTACACAGTTCTAAATCTTGTGAAAATGCCGTTGACCTATCCACAGCACACGAAACCGCCAGGGTTGAGGCAATGGGGATTGCGGGTTGCTGAAGTCGTCACTATAGCAGTAAATACAAAAGAAAAACGCTGACCACTTCACTGTTACAAATGAGGTTTGGGCAGTGAAATGGAAAGCAATAGTGTAGATGCACTTTAGATTGTAAAAAAACGTGGATATGTTTTTTCGAGAACGTACGGAAATTGTTTGGAGGATTGGCGTAATCTAAAAATATGGCGACATCAATTGGGGCAAATCGTTCCATACGGAATGCGTAACACTGCTTTGTACGAGCAACGAAGTAGCGTAGTAGATGTAACCTCTCTTGTAAAGATTTCCTACAATCAGAGAGTGGCGTGAAATAGTCTACTGAAAGCATAGAACATAGACAAAAAGCGAAATAGTGAAAATCATTAATTTAAGCATTGTAGAAAATTTATTTTTTTGTAGAAGAAGGAGAAGTTGAGACGGTATGGGTAAAAAAGTAGTAATTATTGGAGCAGGTGTTTCGGGGTTGAGTGCTGGAATATATGCATTGCAGGCTGGATATTCAGTAGAAATATATGAAAAAAACAAAATGCCTGGAGGTGAGTGTACAGGGTGGAACAGGCAAGGATATCATATAGATAATTGTATACATTTTCTTGTTGGATGCAATAAGGATGAACAACTATATAAAATGTGGGAAAATCTAGGAGTTATTTCTGATAGTTTGAAGATCTATCGTGAGCCATATTTTTATTGTATGAGTATGGATGGAATAACACTACATTTGTGGAGAGATTTAGAGAAAGCAAGAAAAGAGTTTTTTTAGAGCTTGCTCCAGAAGATTGCAAAAGAATTGAATTTGTTTTTTGACTGTGCCAAAACCTTAGAGTGTGTAAAGCCACCATGTGATTATTCGATTGCTCATATGAATCTTTTGCAATTTATAAAACTAGGTATGAGCATGAAAGATGCAAGTAAAGCAATTAAGGAATATGGAAAGCAGTCGATGGAGGAGTTTGTCAATCGCTTTTAAAAAAATCATTACATTAGAGAAATGTTTAAAAAAATTACTTTAATAGCAAATTTAACGCTCTTTCCTTTGTTGCATCATATGCTTTTTTTACAAGCAACACAGCAGCTATACCAGAAGGAGGTTCTGTTGGATTGGTTGGTAGAATGCTTGCTAAATTTGAATCCTTAGGTGGGAAGTTGCATCTAGGTATTAAGATTGGAAAAAAATAAATATTGTAGATAATCAAGTTGTTAGTATTCTGGGAAATAATGGAGAGGAAATCAAATCAGATAACTATATTTGGTGTGCAGATCCACATTATCTTTTTCTATGACTTAATTGATGAAAAAAATATTTAGATAAAAAAATCTTAAGTACATGTATGATAATCCACAGGGCTACGTTTTTTAATACATGTTATCAGGTTGCATTTGGAATAGCTACTGAGGAGGATTTGAAATTACCTAAAAGGAAGCATTATTTTCCCTTGTGATGAATATGATGTTGCAGGGGAAACACACAATTTTTGTGGCATGCGAGTTTTTGATTATGATGAGACACTATTTCCAATGGAAAAGAGAGTCATTCAATGTAATATTTTACAAAATGATGAAAATTATTCCTATTGGTTTGGACTAAAAAATAATATTAGCTTATACAATCAAGAAAAACAGCGTCTTGCAGATGACTTGAGATTAAGAATTGAAAAAAAGTATCCACAGCTTGAAGGGAAACTCATCGTACTTGGAACATATTCTCCGGTTACATTTACAACTTGGTGTAATGCATATAAAGGGGGTTACATGAGTTTTAATCCACAGAAAGGATATAAAAGCAAGTATGTTAAGAGCACTATTAAAGGTTTAAATAATTTATATCTTGCAAGTCAATGGATTCAAACTAGTGGAGGACTTCCTATTGCTGCTGCAAGTGGAAAGTTTGCTATAGATATTATGAAATCTAGTAGATAAAGCGCAGTTTGTCGAGGTAATACCTTTTAACGATAACCTTATACTATCATTAAAAAGGTATGTGGATATGTTCCCACATACGAACGCAACTACTTGACATACTTGGTGTTCACTCGTTCCATACTGAGGCAGTTACCCTTTTAGTTAAGTCAGGTACTGACGCAAACTAAAAAGATGGTACTGCTCACGCGACAGCTGTCCAAGAGCTAGGAGCAAAGCGACATGGCGATTGGAAACAGCGAACCGGGGAATGCGTAACACTGCTTTGTACGAGCAACGAAGTAGCGTAGTAGATGTAACCTCTCTTGTAAAAAAATTTCCTACAATCAGAGAGTGGTTTGAAATAGTCTACTGAAACTTGGCTAGATAAACTTCTTTAGAAACAGAGTAAAAAGAATTAGGTGGATTTACAGAAGAAATTGTTTGCAAAAGAAGTTGCAAAAAGAAGAAGATATTCTAAAGTTTGAAGAAGAATTAGGTTACAGTCTACCAATAGAATTTAGACAGGCATTGAAAGAAATTTCATCACATCTAGAGTTTTTTTGGGATATTTATATTGAAGGCAAAGAAATACTACCATTACCGAGTGAGTTGGTGGAAATTTCTGCGGGTAATTTGCATTTTGGAATAGATTTAATTCCCATTTTTTTAAAGAAAGTAGAAAAGGTTTGGTAGATATTTGCTATCCTAATTATGATAATCCGTATGACAAGATTTTTTTCACAATAAGCTGGTATTTCAGGAGCTTGACAATGGTGATTTATTAGCTATAGATTTAGAAAAAAAGAGTCTTATGGGAAAGTAGTCTACTTAAGTCACGACGGAAGCGACTTACATGGTTATGTAATGGCAAATTCTTTTTGCAGAATTTCTTGAAGAATACACGAAATTAGGCTGTATTGGAGGAGAGGATTGGCAGTGGGAAGTGTTTACAAACAATCATACAACACCTATTGATAGTACTTGTGAAAAACGCAAAAAGTGGCTTGAACTCATGCGTTAGTTAAATATATAGTATAGAACCAAATTAGAATTTATAGGGTAGTTTAATTTAGAATTGCATAAGGAGTGAATGCTGTGAAATTGCCATTTGGAGCAACCAAAGAAGATTTTTGAAAGATGTAAAAAAATCTTATCAAAAACTAGTAAATGATAAAATAGACCTCAATGAATTAACGTTGACTATAATGAATATTTCGTATTCTACTGGTGGCAATTATTCAGATGAAATCATTTTTAAAATATGCAATGTCATATTTAAAAAAACTTGACTTGACAATTCAAGAGGATAAATAGGAAAAGAGTATGGCATCAAGTAAGGAATATTTAAATTTCATTTTAGAGCAGTTATCAGAATTGGAAGATATTACTTATCGTACAATGATGGGCGAATATATCATTTATTATCATGGAAAAAAATCGTAGGTGGAATTTATGATGATAGATTGTTAGTGAAGCCTGTTAAATCTGCAATAGAATATATGCCGAATGCAGAATACGAATTGCCGTATGAAGGGGCAAAAGGAAATGCTATTGGTAGATGATGTTGACAATAAAGAATATTTAACCGGCTTATTTAATTCAATGTATGATGAGTTACCTGCACCAAAACCAAAGAAAAAGAAATAATAAAATCCAAGTTTGTCCAGGTAATACTTTTTAACGATAACCACAATCTATCGTTAAAAGGTTATAGATATGTTCACACATACGAACGCAACTATTTGACATACCTAGTGTTAAAAGAGATATATTCAAGGACATATCAAAGCTAGAAAAAAACCTTCAAAGCAAGTGAGGGTTCATTTGAAATAGATGACCTTGAGATATTTGAAAATGTAGCCTACATCATGGCTTACCATGCAGATAGAAGTATTGCTGGAAATATTGATGATTGGCTTGATCAGTTTGAGATGTTTTTCCATTTATGAGATTCTACCTGAAATACTTGAACTTAGGGGAGTAAACCTTGAGACGGAAGTTCAGTCTAAAAAAACTTCCAAAAAGTAGCAGGGAAATGACAACAGCCCTATTTTTTTATTAAGATGCGTGGAAATAGGGATAAACATTTCTGAACTTGATTTACTTACAATCGGTATGGTATTGGATATCTGGACTGAAAAATCAAATGATGGTGTTAAATATAGCAAGGCGGCTGGACAGGCGGAGTTTGATAGGTTCTAATATTATTGGGTATAATATAGAAAATAAAAAAATATAGTAAATTGACTGTGAGTGAGACATGATGGACTTTGAAATAGATATTGATGGAATTAAAATAGAATTACAAATACGAGACTACAAGTCACCTAAAAAAATGATGATGATAAATATGATTCATGGTGTGAATTAGATTACAGTTTCACTTCTGGGGAATGGTTGAATTTTAATAAAAAAAGAATGATCCAATGCTACTATCTTTTGAAATTGATGATTTAGTAGAAGGGTTGACTCAGCTGCTAGATAACAAGATAACAAATATTTGTGAAATTTCTTTTTTTGGAACCAGATTTTGAATTCATATTATACCCAGTAAGTGATGTAAGAGATAACCCTGATGTCATTTATGTTAAACCAGGACATGAAATGATAGATATTTCACTTGAGTGGAGAGTGTTTTTTTACCATCAAGGTGTTACTGCAAAATTTTCTTACAGTAACATTAGATCGAGATGAGATTAAACAATTTCTAGATTATTTAATATCAGTACAAAATAAATAGTAGTATTCAAAGTTAATGTAAGTTAAACCAGCATCTAAAATTTTGATATGTACCCTCTTTACTGGACACCCAGTAAGGAGGGTATTTTTTTATGCGTTACAGTCATGAGTATAAGTTAGAGTGTATCGAGCTATATAGACAAGGAATCTGGCCTGAAACGCCAGAAAGGATAAAAAAACGGCAAGATTTCGTAAAATGATTCGATACTGGGTTCGTATCGAAGAACAAAATGGACCAGACGCTTTAAAGCACTTAGGTAGTAACAAAGTGTGGACCCCTGAAGCGAAATATGAATTAGTTGCTAAAGTATTAGCAGGACAATCCAACAAGTCAGTTGCTATTTCTGCGGGTATCAGCGATGGAATGCTATATACATGGGTTCGCAAATACAAAGAATTGGGTTACAATGGTCTTGTGAATAAACAGAAAGGTCGCAAGAGCAATAACCCTGATATGAAAAAAAGAAAACGATTGAGCCCAAGCCTTTAACTGAATCAGAACGCGAAGAGTTAATCAGACTAAGAGCAGAAATTGCGGCAATGAAAGCTGAGATTGAAGTAGTAAAAAAAGGATCGCCTTGAGACAAGAAAGATGGGCTGCGCAACTCAAGGCGAAAAAAAGCAGCAATCATCAAAGCGCTCAGAGAAGAAGGATACCAATTAAAAATACCTACTAAAAGGTTTAAATATGCCTAAATCAACTTACTACTACGAAATCAGTAAAGTTGATACTGTAGGCTTTAGAAATGCTGAACTCACTGAAGAAATCAAGAAAATATTTGAACAGCATAAAGGTAGATATGGTGTAAGAAGAGTGTATAGAGAACTCTTAAGGCGTGGAAATGTTGTTAATCACAAAAAGAGTACAACGCATCATGCATTCCCTTGGATTGCAAGGCAAAAAGGCCCTAAAGAGAAATATCATTCATTCAAGGGCGAAGTAGGTAAAGTAGCACCAAACATAATAGATAGGGACTTTACAGCGACAGCACCACTTCAGAAGTGGACAACTGATGTATCTCAGTTTAACTTTTTCATGGGGAAAGTGTTATCTTTCTCCGATAATTGACATGTACACAAACGAAGTTATTTCATATGATTTATCGATGAGTCCAAACCTAAATCAAATCAAGAGAATGTTAGAGATGGCATTTAAAAAGTTCAAATCACTTACAGGATTAATATTTCATTCAGATCAAGGATGGCAATATCAACATAATTACTATCGTCAAGAACTAAAAAAAACAGAGGAATTATCCAATCAATGTCTAGGCGTGGCAATTGCATAGATAATTGCATTATGGAAACATTCTTTGGACGTCTAAAGAATGAAATGTACTACGGCTACGAGAAAGAATATGAATCATTTGAGAGCTTTTTCAAAAGCACTAGATGAATACATAAGTTATTACAACAATGAAAGAATACAACGAAAAACAAAATGGATGCCACCTGTAAAGTACAGGATAACATCCATGTGTTCCGCTTAGTTCATAACATGTGTCCAGGATTCTGGGTACATATCATTTGTAGGTGCTTTTTTTCTTTGTATTGCTTTTAGCAGTGATTCATCGAACGAATGTGAGATGAATAATAAACCACCGGCTATGCCGGTGAGGTTAAAGGGCTTTTAGCGAAAAGATACCTCCTATGTTAAGATAAATGTGGTCACCAACCGTATATCAAAAACAAGGAGGTAATCCAAAAATGGATAAGAATAGTTTATCACATACATCGTGGAATTGTAAGTATCACATAGTGTTTGCACAAAAGTACAGAAGAAAAGTCATTTACGGAAAGATAAGAGTAGAGATAGGGAAAATATTAAGGCTTCTGTGTGAAAGAAAAGGAATACAAATAATCGAAGCAGAATGTTGTCCTGATCATATACATATGCTTGTAGAGATACCACCAAAATACAGTGTGTCCCAAATTGTTGGTTATCTCAAAGGGAAAAGCTCATTGATGATTTTCGATAAACATGCAAATTTAAAATATAAATATGGAAATAGACATTTCTGGTGTCGAGGCTATTTTGTGGATACAGTAGGGAAGAATAAGAAAAGAATAGAGGAATACATACGTACACAACTTCAAGAAGATATAGCAGAGGATCAGATAAGCTTGAAAGAGTATATAGATCCGTTCACAGGAAAGAAAAATAAATAGCCTTTGACGAATAGGGATTTGAGGAAAATTCAAAAATGTTAAAATGGGGATTCAAGGCATATTGCGCTTTTATGTAAATGGGGGATTTGGGGTAAAATCATTATAGTGAAAGATTCTCAAAATGGGAGATTATACAATAGATAACATATGCAGAGTGCGTAACGCTACTTTCGTGAGCTGTGATATTATGTTTTGATTTGCCATATTAGAATTTGAGAGGGGAAATACTTATGACAAAAGAAGAACGAGCAAAAAAATGGTTTTCTAATATACCTGATGCCGAATTAATCCTTTTGGAAATAAAAATGGAAATCTGTAGTAAAATAGCAAAGAAAATGGTAATAATCATCTTCGGATTATTTGCTTTTAGAGCTTATTTTTGCTATTGATGTTAGGTGGAGGGTATATTCCTACAAAGACAGCGAACTTTATGAATAATATTTCTGAAGGTAGTCATACTAGAAATCATTATCTAGGAGTCGCTCTTGCAGGTTCATTTGTATGCCTACCTGCTATAATAATACCTATAATTGTTGCATCTATATACAAGAACAAAAGCCTTAAATCCGAGGCGTCAAAAGCTTGTGATAAGCATAAAAAAATAGAGATACAAAAAAAGTCACATTTGATACATATCAGCGAAAAAAATACGGAAGATACGCTTCATTTCGATAATCTAAATTTCAAACTAGCAATTATTCAGGTTTTGATGTATGACTTGAAGCTGCTGAATCCAGAATTTGACATTTATGATTTTGCCAACAGTTACAAAGAAGAAGAGATTGATACAGATAGTGACACCATCATTGAACCTGCAATGAATTTCTTTGAGAATTTGCAAGTTCCAAAGATGCTTGCACCTTATGTAGAAACAATCTATATGGACGGCGGTAATGATGTGTATATGAATATTATTCCGCAATGGGACGGAGAAGATGAAAGCTTTGATCTAAATGAAATAACCTTGACAGAGCTACAGCAATTTTCAAACCTAAAGGAAGCAACTCTTATGAGCAGCAATTTTTGACAAGGTGAAGGATGTTTTTGATGTAGCAAACATCAAAAGCAGAATTACTTTTAATAAAAAAATTGGACAAATACTTGAATAATCTGTAAGAAGATGGCTCCATTTCTTAAGCAGATAATATGCATTTGAACCATATGGTGACATATTCATTAAGTTTATTCTAAGTCGTTCTTCCCTTAAGCATAAGTGTGGTAAAATCAATATTTGGAATGATAAATTCCTCCCTTCATAGTGATATATTTAGACTGCAAAATCAATCATATCCTATGGAGGGAATTTTGTGCCCACACGATAATTTAGAGTCCACCCACACCCACACGATAATTTAGAGTGCCAAATAATGGAGACTGTTTACGAATATGAGTGAACAGTCTCCTTATTTTTTTTCTGAGATATTAAAAACAATGCCTACAAACAAGAGCATAGATAATATTTACAAGAAGATAACTACTAAGAAACAACTAGAAAAATACTATCTCTATGTGGGGAGATGCAATTGTATGGAGCGAGCTACATCATTCAAGCAACTATCCAGTTTACTGGGATTAGTCACGCACACTTTTTGTCCTATAGCCTCCTTTTTTTCGTATGTGATTTGGGGACTCGGAAGATTCTTCACCCTTTTCTATTCACATTTTGATTTATGTATAGTATTATACATATGTTGGTGTATATACACATATATATCTACAAACCAAACAAGTCTTATATGTTGAGGAGAATATATGGAAAGAGAAATTGAAATTTTTAAAAGAGAAAATTTTACGCTTGAAAGAGGAGAAGGACGTCTTGATCCTAGCTCATTTTTTTATGCTAATAGTGAGGTTCAGGAGATAGCTGACAAGGTTGGAGATTCCTTCCAGCTAGCTAAGGATGCCCAGAATGCAAAAAAATAAGATTATTTGCTTTTTGTGGTGTCAATTTTATGGGTGAGAGTGCTAAGCTCTTGAATCCCGATAAAAAAATATTGATTCCAGACATAGGGGCAGGCTGTCCTATGGCAGACATGGTAAACCTAGATGATTTAGACGGTATCAAGGAAAGGTATGATGATGTAGCTATAGTCTCTTACATTAATACAAAAAGCAGATGTAAAGTCTAGGAGTGATGTCTGTGTTACTTCTTCAAATGCTATGAAGATAGTATCGGCCCCTACCGAACAAGAATATATATTTCTTGCCAGATAAAAAAATTTGGGATCCTATATAGCAAACCAGATAGAGGACAAAAAAACTTTATATTCCATGAGGGCTACTGCAAGTACCATAACTTTGTGGAATATGAGGAGGTTGAGGACTTAAAGAATAGGTATGGCTACTGATGTCCTTGTACATCCAGAATGTACAAGCCAAGTAGTTGAGCTTGGAGACTGTGTAGGATCTACCAAGGCACTCTTAGACTATGTTGGAAGGACTAAGAAGAAGGGATATATTGTCTGTACAGAAGAGGGCATTTTTATACCAGATGAATAAGCTATCACCAGATAGTGAATTTATTATACCTTCATCTATGAAGCCTTGTGAGGATATGAAAAAGAATACCTTGGAAAATCTATACAGGGTATTGGTAGATGAAGGACCAGAAATTATACTTGACGAGGCCTTTAATGGAGAGGGCCAGCCGACCTCTCAAAAAGATGATGGAGATGAGTTAAATGAGAGATTTTTATGATATTGTAATAGTTGGTAGTGGTGCGGCAGGTCTTTCTTGTGCCCTAAAATTAGACCCTATTTACCAAGTATGTTTAATATCTAAAAAGAGTATGGATGAGGCTAATTCATACCTAGCCCAAGGAGGTATATCGGCTAGGCTAGCAGATGAAAAATCTAGATGACTATATAGAGGATACCTTAAAGGCAGGCCACTATGAGAATGATGTGGATGTCGTTAGGAATATCTTAGATAAATCTCTGGATGTGGTAGAAGAATTAATAGGTTATGGTGTCAACTTTGACAAGATTGACCAGGATACCTATAGTCTCCATAAGGAAGGTGGACATAGGCTGGCCAGGATCTACCATGCTGGAGACTTTACTGGCAGGTCTATGTGTGAGGTTATGGCAGAAAGGGTGAAGGGCAGGCCTAATATAGATATTTGTGAAAATACGACTTTTTACGACCTGATAATTGAAGATAATAAAAGCTGTAGGCATAAGGGTCTTTGTTGGTGGCCAATATAGGAATATATATGCCCTGAGCAGTAGTCCTGGCAACAGGTGGCATAGGGGGTATATTTAATTCATCTACCAACTATAAGTCGGTATCTGGTGATGCCCTGGCTATAGCTATGAAGCATGGGTTAGAGATATCAAATTTGGAATATATCCAGATACATCCAACAGTCCTATATGATGAATCCATAGGTAGACATAGCTTGATAACTGAAGCCTTGAGGGGAGAGGGAGGCATCCTGCTTGGCATTAATGGAGACAGGTTTATCGATGAATTGCTTCCCAGGGATGTAGTCAGCAAGGCCATAAGACAAAAGATGGAGGAGGACCACAGTGACCATGTTTACCTATCTCTTGAGAATATAAGGGATAGGGAAAGGATTGATAAACGGTTTCCGACAGTTTTCCAGGACTGTATGGACAAGGGTATAGATATTAGGAAGGATATGATACCTGTATGCCCGGGCCAGCACTACCATATGGGTGGCATCAAGGCCAAGATAGATGGTAGGACTAGCCTAACAGGCCTATATGCTATAGGTGAGACATCTTGCACAGGTCTACATGGTAGAAATAGGCTGGCATCAAACTCACTTTTAGAGGCCTGCTTCTGTGGTATGAAGTGTGGTGAAACCCTGAATACTTTATTACCAGACTTTAGGGCCCATATGGAAGAAAACACAGAAACTAGAAAGATAGAGGATATAGTTGATGGCTACCATAAGATTTTGGTAGATACAATAAAGGAAAGGAATCAAGATTTTTATGAATACTGGCTTAAAAATTAAGATGCTTGATAAGATTAAAGAGAGCCTTATGGAGGATATCAACTACAAGGATATTAGTGCCGATGCCATAATAGATGAGGATAGGATGGCCAGGGCAGACTTGATAGCCAAGGAAGACGGTATAATTTGTGGACTAGAGGTATTTTTACCAGACCTTTAAAAATCTTGGATGAAGGCGTAAAATTTACTTGTTCCTACAAGGATGGAGATAGGGTATGCAAGGGCGATAAGATAGCTATAGTTGAATCTAAGGCTCAGGCCATGCTCTTGGCTGAGAGGACTGGGCTAAACTTCCTTCAAAGGATGAGCGGTATAGCTAGTATGACCAGGTATATGGTAGATGCCCTGGGAGATGAATCCGTTAGTCTGGCTGACACCAGGAAGACTGCCCCAGGACTCAGGGTATTTGACAAGTATTCTGTAGAAGTTGGGGGTGGAAAAAAACCACAGGTACAACCCTATCTGATATGGTCATGTTAAAAGACAACCACATAGGTGTTGCAGGTGGCATCAGGCAGGCAGTTGAAAAGACAAGAGCCAAGATATCTTTCTCAAAAAAGATAGAATTGGAAGTGGAAAGCTTGGACCAGGTTAAGGAAGCCCTTAATGTAGGTTGTGACATAATAATGTTGGACAACATGTCTATAGACCAGATTAGAGAAGCTGTAGACCTTATAGCTGGCAGGACCCTTATTGAGGTATCTGGAAATATAAGTCCAGAAAAATATAGGTGACTATAGGGGCCTAGGCATAGATATTATATCTTGTGGCGCCTTGACTCATTCGGTAAAGGCCCTGGATATTAGTTTGAAAAAAATATGGATATAATTTAGTTACAAACTTAGAACTTCTTTTAGCAAATTGGATAAATTGCTATGAGGGGTTCTTTGGTGAAGGACAAGGTATTTTTTTCACATAGATGTAAATTCTGCTATAGGCATCAGAAATTGAGCCATTTCCCATCAGGGTTACAACAAAAAAAGAATGCCGGAAGTAAAAGCACATAGAGGATATGTCAATAGTAGGGGAAAAAGAGCGAGACTTAACGGTTCTCGCTCTAATTTATTTTTATGAGGCAATAAGAATTATTAAAGAAAAGAATTGTATTTCAGCCGACAAATAGCTTTTTTTCAAGTCTTGTCAGCTGAAGCCTACTCCAAGCATCGTTTTTAATATACATGGGGCAGTATTTGAGGAACTTCATACACAACCAAATAGAAAATTTTTGATATCATTCCGAAAAAGTGCCTGTATAATATTCCGTTATGATTAAGGTTATTCCGTATATATCGGTCCGATAAAACACATAATATTATTCCGATGTCATTGATATTATTCCGATAAAATGCTATCATATTACAAAAATGGAGGTATTACATATGTACATTACAGTGAAGCAAGCAGCTGAAAAAAATGGGGGCATATCTGATAGAAGAGTAAGGGTTTTATGCTCGGAAGGTAAGATTCCCGGTGCATGTCAAGAAGGCAGGGCTTGGAAAATTCCAATTGATGCCATCAAACCTGCAGATGGACGCTATAAAACAAAAAGAAAGTCTTTTATCTCAAATAGATCGTAAAAAAAGGAACTTGATGGAAAGAGACCTCTCACAGAGGAGAGTTGGCAAGACTGAATGAAGAATTTACTGTTGAATATACTTATAATTCAAACGCTATTGAGGGAAATACATTAACATTAAGAGAAACCGATTTAGTGTTAAGAGGTCTTACTATAGATAAAAAAAGCCGTTAAAAAGATCATATGGAGGCAGTTGGACATAAGGAGGCATTTGATTTTGTAACTGAACTTGTAAAGGAAAAAAATGTGAAATTAATGAAAGAGTGATTAAACAAATCCATTATTTAGTTCTTGCTGATAAGAAAGATGATAGAGGTGTCTACCGAAGAGTTCCTGTTCGCATCATGGGTGCTGCACATGAGACTGCGCAACCTTATTTGATTGTTACTAAAATGGAAGAACTTTTTAAGGAATTATTTAGCTAGTGAGGAACATATTGTTACAAAAGCTGGCTAGATTTCATATAGAGTTTGAAGGAATCCATCCATTTATTGATGGAAACGGAAGAACGGGAAGACTTCTTGTCAATTTTGAGTTAATGAAAGCAGGGTATCCACCTATCGATATAAAAATTTACAGATAGGATTGCTTATTATAATGCTTTTTGATGAATATCATGTGAAACATAATTTAAAAAGCAATGGAGTCTTTATTTGCCAAGTATATCAATGAAAGATTAGATATATATTTGAAAATGTTACAAAATTAAAACGCAAATTGCAATTTCAAGTTGAACACTTGAAGTAATAAATTAAGCTACATGCACTTTGATAACTGAATACACCTGATCCAAGAACTCATCAAAGAGTTCCGTCGGCGTTGAATAGCAGAGCTACCTCCTGGGCAAATCATTTTAATGTATTTTTTTATAAAGGCAGATGTTACAAAAGTAAGACTATTAAATGGGGATTTGAAGAAAATTCATAAATATTTAAATGGGGATTTAAGGCATATTACGCTTTGCGTAAATGGGGATTTGGAGTAAAATCATTATAGTGAGGTGATGCATAGGAGTCTGATGCGTATTTTTTTAGGCTGTATATGCTTGTTGGCGGTATGCCACAGACAGTTGAAAACGTATGTGGCAGATAATAATCTGCAGGCAGTTGATGAAGCTAAAAGAGAAATTGTAGATTTATACGAGGAAGATTTCACAAAAATAGATGGGACAGGCCTTGCGGGAGATGTCTATGATGCGATTCCAGCTAGCCTTAGCGGTAATGCATAAAAGATATGTTTTGGCAACTGCTAGAGCTGGCATCAAATCAGAACAAATGAAGGATCTTATCCCTGATATGTTGAGTTCATATACAGTGCTTATTGCATATCATGCTAATAATCCAAGTGTAGGAATGTCGCTTGAGAAGGATGCGGGGCGCTATAAGCTTTTTACATTTGATGTAGGATTGTTTGTGACTCTTGCTTTCAGAGATAAGAAGTACACTGAAAAATGTAATCTATAATAAAACTGCTTTCTGATAAACTAGAGGCAAACCTGGGGTATGTATATGAGAATGCAGTCGCTCAGATGCTAACTGCTAAAGGACATAAACTTTTTTTATTATACAATGGGGAGTGAAACTTCAAATCATTTGCATGAAATCGACTTTCTAATATCAACAGGCGATAAAAATATGTCCTGTGGAAGTTAAATCAGGAAACTATAGAAATCATAAATCGCTGGACGATTTTTGTAGAAAATTCAGAAGCCGCATAAGAGATAAATACGTCTTAACGATAGTTAGGGGTATAGTTAAAAGGTTCATAGATATGTTCCCGTATACAGACAAGACTACATGGCATACTTAGTGTTCACCCGTTACATGTGGAATACAGTTACCCTTTTTAGTTAAGTGATGTACGTCCCTATGCAAGGCGCGCTCAAGATTTAATTAAAGTGTAGAAAATAAAGGCTTATTATAAGGCTAGAGCAATAAAAAAAGTGAAAAGGGTGAAGTGAAGCAAGTGAATGCATTGCATATAAAGAAAAAAATAATAAAGAACCCTTAGCCACCGCCCTTGATCATGAACTTGTCGTAAAGTTTGCTAAAGAGTTTATGGAATTATATAATGGGATTTATTTTCAAGCAAAGAGAAATTAGAAATTGTAGTGGTGGTTTATGGAAAATAAAAAAATTCAACTTTGAAAGTTATATTAGGAAGTATTTTTGGTGATTTCTTGCTTAGCAGTATCACAGGGGCTAGCATTAGGAGTAGGTACATCTATTGCAAAAATTGGTATCCCTGTATGGATTGCAAATATTATATCAGCACTTATGTATATATCGGTTTGCCTTTTTAGGGATGAAGATACTTACAAAAAGACTATTAAAAAGGAAGTTTATCCATCTACAGAATAACACCAGTCAGATTGCATTTTAAATATTTCATACTTGCATTTACTATGACTGGCTTTGTTATGGCCTGCTTAATACTATCGGGAGGGGTTTTTTACAGCAGGAAATGAAGGCCATAAATTGGCAATCATAACATCTTCCTTGTTGTTTTTACGGACTGGCTACGGGCATTGTTGAGGAAAGTGTCTTTAGAGGGGTAATTCTAAGCATATTTGAGGAAAGATGGAACCGCTCGATAGCAATATTTCTACCATCAATAGTATTTGGAATTTTTGCATATAGTAGGCAGTGATTTGGATCTAATTAGTATAGTTCAGTTGATACTTGCTGGTACATTGGTTGGTATATTATTCTCTCTAATTGCAATTGAGAGCAATAGTATTTGGAATAGTGCAATTATCCATGGTATCTGGAATATGGTTTTTGTTGGCAATATTATTCATTTCGGAACAAAAAGTGAGGGTTACTCTATATATAATTTCGTATTGTCTTCAGGAAATAGATGGATTACAGGTGGCGATTTTGGAGTAGAAGCATCTGTTTTTGCAATTATCGCTTACACCATTTTTGCACTTTTGGTTTTTAAATGGATTATGAGAAAACATCAATGATACAAATCCCAGCTTGTCGAGGTAATACCTTTTAACGATAACCTTATGATATCGTTAAAAGGTTTATAGATATGTTTCCATATACAGACAAGACTACATGGAATACTTAGTGTTCACTCGTTCCATACGGAATGCGTAACACTGCTTGTACGAGCAACGAAGTAGCGAAGTAGAAGCCGATGTACGTCCTATGCAAGGCACGCCCAAGAAAACGAACAAGGCGAAGTTTGATTGGCTACGTGCTACTGCAAATTGAAGTCCTAACACTACTCATAAGGATTATACCCACTAAGTAAATAAAGTATATGAAATAAAGGCTTATGTATCATAGAGATGGACTATGTAATGCACGGATCATATAATTGGACACCAGGAGCTAATAATAATGAAGAACCCTTAGCAGCTGCACTTAATCATGAACTTGTAGCAAAGTTTGCTAAAGAGCTTATGGATTTATACAATGGGAATTATTTTTATACGAAGACAAATTTCAATTTATAGGGAGAGAACTATGCGAGATTGTATCGTACTTTTAGGTAGAGCTGGTCTCGAATATCACGATGAACAAGGAATAAAAATATTTTTGTGGATTCGGAATTATGTATGGGAGATGAATATGATTATGCTATATATGTTGACAGTATAAAAATATATGGATTCAGATATAAGCTTAAACAGTAAAGAAAAAAATTCAAATCGCAGAAAAAAAGTATTGCTTCTGTGCAAGAAGAATGGAATTAAACCTCAGCTATTTTTACGATAATTTAAATTCCAGTTTGTCGAGGTAATACCTTTTTAACGATAACCTTATGCTATCGTTAAATAGTTTAGTGTATATGTTCCCACATACAAACATGTCAATAAGACATACTTGGTGTTCACTCGTTCCATACGGAATGCGTAACACTGCTTTGTACGAGCAACGAAGTAGCGTAGTAGATGTAACCTCTCTTGTAAAAATTTCCTACAATCAGAGAGTGGTGTGAAATAGTCTACTGAAACTTGGCTAGATAAACTTCTTTAGAAACAGAATAAAAAGAATTAGGTGGATTTACAGAAGAAATTGTTTGCAAAAGAAGTTGCAAAAAGAAGAAGATATTCTAAAGCTTGAAGAAGAATTAGGTTACAGTCTACCAACAGAATTTAGACAGGTATTGAAAGAAATTTCATCACATCTAGAGTTTTTTTGGGATATTTATATTGAAGGCAAAGAAATACTACCATTACCGAGTGAGTTGGTGGAAATTTCTGCGGGTAATTTGCATTTTGGAATAGATTTAATTCCCATTTTTAAAGAAAGTAGAAAAGGTTTGGTAGATATTTGCTATCCTAATTATGATAATCCGTATGACAAGATTTTTTTCACAATAAGCTGGTATTTCAGGAGCTTGACAATGGTGATTTATTAGCTATAGATTTAGAAAAAAAGAGTCTTATGGGAAAGTAGTCTACTTAAGTCACGACGGAAGCGACTTACATGGTTATGTAATGGCAAATTCTTTTGCAGAATTTCTTGAAGAATACACGAAATTAGGCTGTATTGGAGGAGAGGATTAGCAGTGGGAAGTGTTTACAAACAATCATACAACACCTATTGATAGTACTTGTGAAAACGCAAAAAAAGTGGTTTGAACTCATGCGTTAGTTAAATATATAGTATAGAACCAAATTAGAATTTATAGGGTAGTTTAATTTAGAATTGCATAAGGAGTGAATGCTGTGAAATTGCCATTTTGGAGCAACCAAAGAAGATTTTTGAAAGATGTAAAAAAATCTTATCAAAACTAGTAAATGATAAAAATAGACTTCAATGAATTAACGTTGACTATAATGAATATTTCGTATTCTACTGGTGGCAATTATTCAGATGAAATCATTTTTAAAATATGCAATGTCATATTTAAAAAAACTTGAATTGTCAAGTCAAGTGCAACGAGGTTGAATAATAAACCTCATAAGGAGTTGGGTAGATGAGAGTATTGAGAATAGGTTGGGCAGACAAAAATATTGAATGGTAGGTGATTCAAATGGCATACGGAAAATCGATAGAGTTGTTTCTTGTAAATGGAACGGCTGATAGTTTGATTATTGCAGAGTTATCAAACTGGAATGGAAAGGCAATAAAAATACCTCGTATTGAGATCTCTTCTTGTAATCGTGATGATATTACCCAGGCGGGTGTATAATTCTTGTTTTGTAAAGAAGATGACGGCTCTGACTCCGTATATATTGGAGAAGCAGAAAATATTAAGGATAGACTTGTTCAGCATTTGAGAGATTATCAGTCTGAAAAGGAAAAGTATTACTGGAGTACTGCTGTTGTCTTTACTGGCAGAGATCTCAATAAAGCTTTGATTAGATATCTTGAAAATCGTTTTGTAGAGATTGCTAGAGCCAGTAAAAGATATCTTGTGCTTACAAAGAACACCTATCGAAATACAGTTATGAAAGAATCGCAGATAGCTGTAATGGAGGAATTTGTAGATAATGTAAAAGATACTTATTAATGCACTTGGCTACAAGGTATTGGAGCCTTTTGCTCAGGGGGATTCATCAACTGCTACGGTAGATGATGAACTGCTTTTATATCACATCTGGATTAGTGAATGCGACTGGCAAAGTGACTGCGGAGGGGTTTGTGGTATTTGCCGGAGCAACACTAAATGAGAAAAATGTCTGTGAGGTCATTAAGTGCTGGTATGCAGAAACAAAGGCAGAAGTTGTTTGACTCATCAAAAGTAAATAACTTGGTGACAACGGAGGATATTCTTTTTTTCAAGTTCATCGGCAGCAGCTGATTTTTATTCTAGGATATAGTGTGAGTGGGCCTAGAACCTGGAAAAACTAAAGGTGGAAGAACCTTGAAAGAACTTGAAGATAAACAAGTCGATTAACAATTATGTGAGGGATTTGGATAGAATCCAACCCTCATTTTTGTGTCT
>BNJT01001191.1_pt1 | contig 105306 bp, 100 predicted proteins | sample 8540491 | NCBI WGS metagenome assembly BNJT01 (sample SAMD00202455, study PRJDB9452) | human saliva metagenome | host: Homo sapiens
TCAAACTCGTCATCAACCAGTGCCCACACAGTTTGTCTGATGGTTTGTTAAAGAGCAAAAATAACGACGCACCGGAGTTCTTCTTCTTTTTCCACAACGGCGCGTCGTTGCGCGGCGTATTATAGGGCTTTTACTCCTTTGCAAGCCATATTTGCAATTTTTTTAGTTTTAGTGTCAAACGAATGTTTTTAGGCAATCTGCACTTCATGAGCACTTCAGCATATAAAGTGTTGGTTGTACTTTGAGCCACTTTTTGTGCTAATCAACATTTAATAACGTTAACTGCTCAAATCCCCAAAAACGGATAACTTCTCTCAAATTGTCTTTCTTACTCAAAATGTCGAGTGCTAAAAATTAAATTTTCCTTCACTTCATGACTGCCTTTTCTATACCCTCAAAGCAAACTTTGTACCCGCTTGGCAATGGCATAACTCAGGATGCAGAAAATTTTTACTGAGAGTAAGCAACAACTGAATCTCCTCTTTAATCAATGGGAAATGAAGTACACCCCCAATAACTGACCACATCTAAATCACGCCATTGTACTCCAAGGTGATAATTCATTTTTCGTGCGATGAGATCTGCACCGAATTACCCGTGCAACTTTTGTTCGGCAATTTCAACCAATTTTGTCGTTCCACCCTCTTTCTACAATGCAATCTTGCGCATAACGTTCAATCAAGTCTGCTGACATAAGAACGCATTACCGTTCCCTTTGGTAGCTAGTGAGACCAATATGTTTGGTTTGAGAAGTTTCTGCTGCCGGTTTAAACCTGCAGGTACAGTGCCGAAACCAATTGGCTCGAGAAATTTTTCATGTAACTCCGGTAAAACCACTGTACTTGCCGTGTTGCGGGCGATTACAATTATATCAACAGCGCCACATTTTATTGATCGTTTGTGCGATTGTTAATGTACGCCCAATAATCGAGTTTCTTCGCTCGAATAAGGGAGCATTATCGAAGCAATATAAATAATGATGTTCGGGTAATAAGCGATTTGACTTCTTTATATACACTCAGCCTCATCCCCGAATCAGAAATTGTTGCTGGTGATTGAACAGTCATAATCAATCCAATTAAAAATTTTCTCTCGATTTTAATCCGTTATTGGACTGACTCTCAAGGAAAAGCCCCTGGCGATCAGTAAGCGGGCTTTTGTTGAATACTAAAGACCGCCGAGCCCATAAACCACTCTCAGGAGTTACCGCCCACTGTATCGTGCTCGTTGTCGTTCCCACGTTTGAGCAAACAGCCATTCCCAAGTGGCATTGTGCCAGTTCAGTATAAGAATTAAATAATTCGGCAGCAATTAAAGTTTTTGCTTCAATCCAAGGAAGTCCGTTCCCCAAAGTGTCACTTCTCGGCTGCGATAAAGCCCGCTAGGTAAAGTGCGGTCATTTTCTGCATTTTATTTTCAGCCATTTTCAGACCGCGCTTTAACTTCATTCCGTACAGTATTGTTTCAATGTCTGAGTTAACGCAGATCTTGCCACAACCAATGTTTGATGGACTCAGGCAGCGTTCTTGTAGCGGTAGAGTCTCCCATTTTGCCAATTAAGGCGGCTAAAGAAAAGAAATATCATCGGGCATTACTATAAATCTCCCGATTATTCAACCAACGTTTGATCGATTTTCTGCTATATCAGGATATTTCCCGAGCATCCACGCGCGCATAATGCCGTACCGTCGGGATCATCTTGCGATCGCGCATTAAATTCCGCCACCTGATTTCCGCTATCCCGGTTTGTTTAGTACCCAACACCTCACCGGGTCCCTATCGAATTTCCAAATCTCTGAAATAACGAAACCGTCTTGACTGTCTCGAAAGCGCCTGTAAACGTTTTGTGAAATTTTTCCTATCGGAGGTTTTATACATTAACGCGCAATAGGAAGCCGTACTACCACGTCCTACACGCCCTCTTCCAACTGATGTAGCTGAGATAATCCCAAACGTTCTGCGTTTTCAATAATCATCAAACCAGCATCTCGAGACATCTACGCCACCGATCTCACGACCGTGGTTGCCACTAATAAATCTAGCTCTGCAGCTTTAAACATGCCGCCATATGATTTCCTGTTTTTCTATCGGTTTCATTCTGCCGTCACCAACCTGATAGCTGCAAGTTCGCCGGTAATGCCTTTCGCAAATCTTCTGCCGTTGCTTCCGCCGCTTGTGCTTCCAACGCTTCACTTTCCATCAATTAATGTGCACACCCAATAGGCCTGTTCTTTTCTCTATGCGTGCAGGCGTGATAAACCCTCCCTACAATCTCCGCTCGCCGCTCTTCCGCGACGTGCCACAGTGCTGATCGGAGTTCTGCCGAAAGCGGTAATTCATCAATAATTGAAGTGTCTAAACTCTGCACATATGCCGTCATAGCCAAGCACGAATCGGCGTAGCAGTCACGCAGGTGGTGGTGCGGATGAAAGCCAGTCTTTTTCTCCTTTTTCATGCGCAACATTAAACGTTGATGGACACCAAAACGATGTTGCTCATCAATAATAACTAACGCTAAATCAGCAAATTCCACTTCTTTCCTGAAACAAAGCATGAGTGCCAACAATCATTTTGCACCGCACATTACTTTTAATTCGCCCCAATTCACTCTGTCTTGCTTTCGCCTTTCACTTTGCCGGACAGCCAGCCGACTTCAATTCCCAACGGTGCAAGCCAGCGACGAAAATTTTCTGCATGCTGTTCCGCCAGAATTTCTGTTGGCGCCATTAATGCAACTTGCTAATTGTCAATCGCCAACAATGCTGCCAGCGCCGCAGACACAGTTTTTCCCCGAACCGGCGTCACCTTGTACCAACGCGTCATCAGGATAATCTCTTGCCGGATCCGCCTTTCCAATATCTGCACTCACTCGTTTTCTGTGCATTTCGTAGGCTGAAACGCAATTGCGCCTAAAAATACGCTAAGTCTGTTTTCAGTCAGAATAGCGTGCGAAATGCAAATAGCTGCTGTGTTTTCAAGCGGACTTTTTGCATTTGCCAGATGCTCGAGCCAGTAGTTCTTCATCAACCTACCGTTGTTGTGCGGGATGCTTGCCCTGTTCTAACATTTCGCATGAAATATCCGGTGGTGGGCGATGTAAAAACGAGATAGCCTCTTTTTAAAACTGGAAAGAATTGGGGATTAAATTCATCCGGTAGGATTTCTGCAATTTGAATCTACATAACTCGAGTGCCTGATCCGTTTAATTTACGCAAGGAGGTTTGCTTTAACTCCCTTCAGTAACGGAATGAGATCGGCGTAAGATTTTCTCCAAAATCAAAGGCGCATTGTCTCCGAACAATTCTGATATTCAGGATGACGAATTTCTGCCATAAAAACGCCTCGTTTTACTTCACCGAAAGGTTGACTCGCACGCCGTTCTGAAAACTATTTTCATTCCGGCATTAAAATTATCGTAATGTAACTTCTTTAGATGTACCATCAGAAAGACCGACAGTGAGAATAGGACGCCGACCAAACTGAACTTCACAGGTTTGCACAATACGCCAATCGTTGCGTATTGCTCATGGGTCGCAAATCCGCCATCGGCGTAATGCGGGCCCCGATTCTCTCGTAACGAATCGGTAAATGAAATAAAAGATCTTGTAAGTTATTGATACCAATACGGCTAAGTTTTGCTGAAACTGCGGCACCCACACCGGAAGAGAGCAGTTAACGGAACGGCGTTCATAATAATTGTGTATTTCATTATTACCCGTTTGTATTGCGTTCAACATCAATTACGCTCTGTAACCGTTTGGATTTTACGAATAATATTTGCCAGATGTTTAGCATTACGGAGCCGTTAAAGCAATGCTTTATCTGATAAACACGACTTCTCCCGCTCCTCCGTCCAAATGGCCATGAATATTGCTGTGAGCACCGGTAATCGCTGCTGTGAGATCAGCAAACTGCCCCTGCTGATTAATCATATCAACACGTAAACTCTGCTTCAAAATTCAATATTCTTGTCGCTTTCTTCCCACTCAACCGGCATGTAGTGACTCAGGATTCTCGTGAATCGTCAGGTTAGAACAAGATTCGTGATGAATCACCAACCCTTTGCCAGGGCTGGGCATAAGCAATACTAGGATCGCCTGGAATTGGGTGACAACATTGAGCAAAAGTGGTTAATATTCCCCCGTTCCACTAATCGTTAGGCTGTCCGTTAGAAGTTGATTGCCATCAGTATCAATTTCCAATTGCCTCACCCAACAAACGATAAGCCACTACCCCCACTCATCTGCTGATTGCCTAAACCGATTTTCAGACTGATAATTCATCAGAGCTGTCCAGTTTAATTCGGTTAAGAGTTGCTGAACCAGCTGCGGATTAAGATCATCTATTGTTCTCGGTGACAACGCGATCAAGTAGACTGACGTTTGCCAGATTAACAGCCTCATCACGACGTAAATTTTAATGTCCGACGGAATTCAGGCGCGCGCTTTGCCGGTTACGGCAAAATTCAACCAGTTCGCATTCGGTCTCGCATTAGAGCGAGGTAATAATATCCACTGTTTGGCCCCTGATCGCAGGGGCCTGAGAGGCGGATATGGGTTCACGATTCACCTTTAGCTCCAACGCAAGTTTGTCCAATGTCACTTATGCACCGCATAAGCAAAATCGATCGCCGTTGCGCTCGCTTGAGCAATTCGACAATTCGTCCTTTCGGAGTAAAACATAAATTTCTTTCGAAAATAAATCGGATTTAACGTTTTCGATGAGAGCTCGAAAAGAATTACCCGCACTTTGTTGCAGTTCAATGATACTTTGTAACCAACGCTGAGCCCTGATTTGAGCAGTCGTGCTGTCATACCACCTTGCTTATACGCCCAGTGCGCTGCCACTCCCATCTCTGCCATTTGGTCCATTTCTTCAGTGCAGATTTTGCACCTCCACCGGCTCACCGTGCGGCCCTATCATAGAAGTGTGCGATGACTGGTAATAGCCATTGGCTTTTCGGCACAGCAATATAATCTTTGACCTTTCCCGGTCACGCCGGTTTATATAAAACTGTGCACGCTTTTGCCCCAACACACGATAACGAGTATCCAGATCATTTTACAATTACACGAAATGCATAAATATCCATAATCGATTGAAACTGCTGCTCTTTCAAACGCATTTCTGATAAACTAAGAATATAGCGATTTCTCCACGTCCAAAACACACGCGCTTTAATATTATCAACATCCATTTAAACGGCGCGATTTCATCGGTAATACGGTGAATCATATCTTTTGCGGTTACCGCGTGCAACTTGAATTACTTTTTGCAATACCGAATAACGCTGCGGATACATAGCCTCAAAACCGAGTTCGTCTAACTCCTTCTTTTTAAATGCTCAATACCTCAAACGATGATAGCCAACGGACTGTAAATTTCAAGCGTTTGCTTTTAGCAACGCGACGGCGTTTGTCGGGCCGTAACGAACCAAGTGATCCGCATGTTATGCGTGCGGTCAGCAAGTTTGATTAATACCACACGGATGTCCTTCGTCATCGCTGTTAAAATCAATTTTACGGAAACTTTCCGCTTGAGCCTCTTGGCGGGTGCGGAATTTTGGTTTCATCGAGTTTAGACACTCCGTCCGCACTTTCCGCTACGCTTTGTCCGAATTCCTCCGTAAGCTGCTCTTCCGTATAAGGTGTATCCTTCAATTACATCATGGAGCAATGCCGCCGCCAACCGCCGCTTCGCATGAGTCCAAACGCATTTCAGCAATAATTGCCGCCACGGCAACCGGATGGGTAATATAAGGTTCACCGCTGAGGCAGAAACTGTCGCTTCGTGCGCATCTCTGGCAATCACAAAGGCACGTTTCACTGAATTGCTAATCTGTTCGTTGCAAATATTCCGAATAATTCTGTCTAGCGGTTCAAAAAGGTACAAAAGGACACCTGACTTATGATTGTGTTAGTAATTGCTTGATAATAAAGAAGTTGCTCGAGTTTCGTTTCTTTCTTTGCTCATGTTTCTTGGCGCTCTTGCGCGTTCATAATGTCATTATTGATCAAGCCTTTTTCGATTTCACGTAACGCAATAACAGTGGGTTTGTCGTTATCTTCCGGTACTAGAGGTTCGCGGGTGTGTAACTGCAATTGTCTGGCGCGGCGCGCTGCAAGTTTAAAATTAAATCAAAACGGTTACCGATTTTCTCAACAGCATCTTTGCGCAGTGACGCTGAGCTCACAATTTATTCCTCATTTGTTTCGCTATTAAAATATATATGATAAAAGACTAACAATCATACTAAAAGTGCGGTCGAATTTTGCAGTAATTCATTAATTAGACGTTGATTCTGCTCTATTGGTATGTCTAAAGTCAATTTCTCCGCTCTTAGAGTATGCTTAAATCCGCTAGAGCCTCGTGAAATTATCATTTACTAATTATAATCATATTCCGCGTAATGGGAAATTCATTCACTGCTTTGGACACTCTGTCGGCAATCACCTCTGCGCTATCTCGCTCCACGCCCATCTGGCGGCGTTCAAGCTCTCCGGCAATGAAGGCGGTAAATGATGATACTTTTACATCAGGCACTTTTTCTCTAATTTGTTGTGCACCTTGCCAATCCCACATCTGAAAAACATCAGGATTCCTTGAGCTAAATTTTGCCTCAATTGCCGGCGATGATGTGCCGTAATAATTGCCGCCGAAGACTTTCGGCATATTCCATCCCCTCATCAATTAACCGCTCAAATTTCTCTACTGAAACGAAAACAAATAATGACACGCCTTCCCACTTCGCCTTGCAGCGCGGCTGCCGCGTCGTGTGAGACACGGACACCATCATCTCGCTTTATGTTCGTCTTGCTGCAATGAAAGCCGAGAGGTGATGATGATTTACGCCCGCACCGCTCGGTGCGGAAAGAATGTATAAATTACCCTTTGCCACTTAACATACCTCCCTGCATTCTGTTGCTCCATCGTGGCTGCTAACCCTAATAAAAGATCGTCAGCAGTGCGGTCATGGCGTATTTTGGTAGTTAAATTTGGCATGAGATTCACACTAATCTGTTATAGTTATTTCCGTAGCTTGGTTTCGCATCCTCAGGAAACCGTGTTATGATTGCAAAGGTGACGCAGTGAATTAAGTTAACCTCATTAACCCGGATAAGCCGTGATAATTCTTTTGTTTAACTGCTATAGGTGAAAATCTTATGGCAATTAAAGTGGTATCAATGGTTTCGCTCGCATCGGTCGCATCGTATTCCAGATGCTGCACAACATCGTGACGACATTGAAGTTGTCGGTATCAACGACTTAATTGATCGACTGAGTTGTATATGGCTTATATGCTGAAATACGATTCAACTCACGAAGTCGTTTCTGACGGTACCGCTGAAGTAGAAAGAAGACGGTAATTTAGTTGTTAATGGTAAAACTCGCGCATAACTCGCTGGAGCGCGATCCGCTAACTTAAAATGGAACGAAATCGGTGTTGATATGTGCCGTTGAAGCGACAGAGTTTATTCCTAGATGACGCAACTGCAGCGTAAACACATCACGGCAGGCGCGAGTCGTGTTAACCGCAGTCCTTCTACAGGGTGCGACTCCCCATGTTTTGTACGCGAGTGGCGAACTTCAACCAACACTTATGCAGGTCAAGACACATCGTCCTCACGCTGCTTGTACAACAAACTGCTCTTGCTCCGTTGGCTCGTGTGAGTACACGAAACTTTCGGCATTAAAGTCGGTTTAATGACTACTGTCTCACGCAACCACAGCAACCCACTGTTGACGGTCCATCTGCTAAAGGAACTGGCGTGGTGGTCGCGGTGCTTCTCAAAACATTATTCCTTCATCACCACAGGTGCGGCGAAAGCTGTGGGCAAATAGTATTGCCTGCATTGAACGGCAAATTAACCGGTATGGCATTTCCGCGTTCGACTACTAATGTTATCAGTTGTTGACTTAACCGTTAACTTGGAAAAACCTGCAACTTACGAACAAATTCAAACAAGCTATCAAAGATGCTGCTGAAGGTAAAACATTCAACGGTGAATTGAAAGGCGTATTAGGTTACACTCTGAAGATGCAGTTGTTTCTACCGACTTCAACGTAGTACCGGAAACATCTATGTATTTGATGCAAGATGCCGGTATCGCATTTAACAGATACTCTCGTGAAACTTTGTTTCTTGGTATGATAACGAAACCGGTTTACTCTAACAAAGTATTAGACTTAGTTGCGCACGTTTATAAACTATAAGTTGTTAATAAAAGTTAAGCGGCTAAAACAGACCGCACTTTGTGCGGTCTATTAGGTTCGTATTATTTGCCTATAATTACCAATCCCTTTCTATTTGCACGTTAACAACATCATAATGTATGTGCATAAGCCTCCATACAAAATTAATATAAACGTACGCAAAGAGCGGTCTAAAATTAGAGTCGAGCCAAGAAAAATCAGACCATTTCTCCAATTGAACGTAAACTTATGTGAAATTCAATCTCTACCCACTAGTATACTCCGATTCTCTATATATTTGCGCACAATGGTGTAAGCTCAAATCAGAACGACGAACCTCGATTTACACTTTTATCAATCGTATCGCTTAACACAGCAAAAACATTAAAAATCCACCGCACTTCGCCATAAAGAAAATGGCGAATGGCAGAGGATATCAGTTGGGAGAAGACTTTTCAGCAACGAATTGATGCTTTATCATTAGCTTTGTTGTCAAATGGCATTGGTGTGCAAGATAAAATCGGCATTTTCGCGCATACGGTGCCGAACTGGACACTGAAGCGATATTGCGACATTACAAATCCGGGCGGTTACACGTAGCACACCTGGCGCTACCAACACAGCGAAACAAGCCGGATTTATTATCTATGATTCTGATATGAAAATCCTGTTTTTGTCGGTGATCTGATCAATACGATCAAATATCAGACGTCATTGAGCAATGTCCTTAATTTAGATCGTTGTCATGAAAGATAACGTAGAATTACACTAATCAAAGGAATTGCTTGCCATTGGGGAAGATTTTATTAAAACCGATGCAGAAAAATGGCAAAGCGAGTTCAATCAACGTCTGGAAAATAAATGTTTAGAAGATTTATTCACTATCATTTTATACCTCGGGAACCACTGGCGAACCGAAAGGGCGTGATGTTGGATTATGCTAATTTAGCTCATCAATTAAAAGCGCATGATCCGGCATTTGCCGACTGTGGATCGCAATGATGTTTCTCTTTCTCTTTCCCTTCCGTTTTCACACATGAGCGTGCGTGGATCGCTTAGATATGCTGGCACCGCGGGTGCAATCAGCTGTTATTTGGAAAATACCAACGAAAGTACGTACGTGCTCTAACCGGACATGCAAACCAACATTACTGTGTGCCGTACCGCGCCTTTAAGGATTTGTATGCTGCGGTGTTAGATAAAGTACAAAAGCGCCACCACCTCAGCGTCGCGCGATTTTTAATTGGGCGATCGGCATCGGACGTAAACATTTTTGATGCCATCAGCACACAACAAAACATTTCGCCTTTACTGCGTCTACAATATCAATTAGCGAATAAGTGCGCTGTCCAAGTTGCGCAGTTTACTCGGTGGACGTATTCGAATGATGCCTTGTGGCGGTGCGAAACTGGAACCGACAATCGGTTTGTCCTTTCACAGCACATCGGCATATATATTAAACTGTTGCATGGTCTGACAGAAACCACCGCCACTGTGTCATGCTGGTCAGGTTTCAAGGTTTCAACCCCAATTCTATCGGCAGTACACTAATGCCAAGCGTTGAAGTTAAGATTGCGAAAATAACGAAATTCCCAGTACGTGGCGGAATGATAGTAATGCGTATTACAAAAAGCCTGAAGAAACTGCTCAATCTTTTTACTCCTGACGTTTTTGAAAAACCGGTGATGCAGGTGAAAGTGATGGCGCAAGGTAATCTGTATATTACTGATAGGATTAAAGAATTAATGAAAACCTCAAATGAGATAAATATGGTCGCACCGCAGTACATTGAAGGAAAAATCGGTAGGAACAGATTTATTGAACAAGTTGCTGTCATTGCCGATGCCGTGCGATATGCTGGCTTTAATCGTGCTCTTTGTTTTGAAAGCGTGGAAGGAGACGCAATGCAACCGGAAGATTAAATATAAGGATCGACTAGAATTAATTAAGCACTCCGGAAATAATCCGATTATTTGACGGCTTTGCCGAATTACAAAGAGGAATTAGCACCAGCGAGACAAATTCAAGAAATTTACTCTGTTACCAGCAAGCTTTCCAGCACAGCAATGGAAGAAATTACCCCAACGCTGAAAGCTACGCCGTAAAGTGATCCTGCAACGCTGTCGCGAACAAATTGACGCGATGTATAACTAATAAAACTCGCTGACAGACCGCACTTCCCGTGCGGTACTTTCCATCTTAGATTCTCAGCTTCCGGTCTGCATACCAATAATCCTAGTGGCCGTGCATGCATATCCTCGATAACCGTAATGATGATAATAACCTATGCTCGGAGCTAAAAATAATCCTAGGTTTAGACTGTTCCATGACTTTCACTTTTGCTCATAATCACTGGAATTTAGAGGTGTCCCACCGTTTTCGAGCGCGAAAAGTTCGTACGCTGTTCCGCTGGCCACGGTAGCGTACCACTATATACTTTTGTGAGTTATGTTCATTCACAGTTTGCATATCTAACGGTGCAGTACGCGTTTGTTCTGGAGCAGAACAAGCCGACAGCCAGAAACACACACAGAAAAATTGCTAAAATTTGCCGTTTTATCATCAATACCTTCCGTTAAATTTCGTATAATTCAAGCGGTAAATTATCAGTGATCACGGAGTAAAACGCTTTCCTGTCAATTCATCCGTTCGGATTGCTTCACACATTCAGTCCATTTTCAGTCACAAAAATTCACCGCACTTTGTATGTGCAGCTTAAACGCTAAATGTCGCGCAATCCGCGTAGCTGGCTGGGAGTAGTTAAGCGTGACGGCGGCTGCGGAAAAGAAAATAGTTCGATTTTGGCTTGCCCGTCAGGAGAAACAGCAAATCCAGTTTAGAAAACTGTCTCGCGAAAGAGCACGATAGGTTTCCGTAATAATTTCGTTGCCCCTAGAATCTACAGCGTAGAAACGCTTTGATTTTTGATAATCGGAAACGATAACGGCAATATGGTGAAAACCTAAAATCAATGAAGTCATAAAAGAATATCCATCTCTCAGTTGCAAACCCAACTGCATTTCCAAACCAAAGCTTTTGTATTCCGGTTATAGAGCGCTTACTCGCGGAACGACGGCTAACGCTGTAATTGCCACGCCCGTCATGACACTAAACATCAGTTGCCGTCTGAAATAGGATAAAGCTGTCCCGCTATAGCGGTCAACACACCGACTCGGCACCATTGGCCAAGCCATTATAGAGCAGATTGCATGCTTTGCCATAGAACTTTGCGGTTGAGTGCGATATGTACGTGCACAGCATAATGGCATTAAGGCAAAAGTGGCGTGAGTGGAAAGTCGGTAGCAGAGCGTCAGCCCATAAATCATCGGTCATCGCAGCCGAAGTCCGAAGGGAGTCAATGGCTCCACGATAGTCGTCGATATAGAGTAATTTGCTTTATTGACCATTTCCGAAATAAAGCGGTTGGCGAAAAGCATAGAAGAATTTCCGCACACACCGCTGGTCCCATAACAGACTGGTAGTTTCGACGTTGCATATTCCACCAGTCCGGAATACAGCACACTGTACATAATCGCGGCATGCGACCCTTGAATTAGGCGCTGCCGCAATCATTACACGTAGTGATGGAATCTTTCAATAACTCAGTGAATCTGACAGAGTGGTCACCGAATGTTGATTGTTATCCGGCAGGCACCGACGCTTCTGGCGGCGGCATCTGCACCGACGCAGAGAAATAAAAGTGCGGTCAGAACCCGCACACAATATTTTGGCCGCCGATCACCCCGATCGATTCCCAAAACACCGTTACCCCAACCACATATGCTGCCGGAACCGATTAATCTTGCTGCCGTAATCCAGTTTTACTTGCTGCTGCCAAGTAGTTGCCAAAAGTATCGGTAATCGGTATTCCCGCTGAATTAAGCTATTACTGAACAAGCCGATCGCGACGAACAACAGCCAGAAATTTTTCGTGCAACAGCCACTCGCTGGAGCGCCACCACACCTGACGACTCGCCCATAGCCAAGTACACGTAACGTCGATAGTCAAATGATGAGGCCCGTTTCACAAAAGCTGAAGCGGAACAATAATCCACCCTGCAAAACGGTATAAGAGGATGCCAGCGACCGATGTCCTCGATAAGCTCGCGCCATAAGCCTGAGATTTAAGCTACGTGACGGTACAAATACAATCCATACGCACAAAAATAACGAAAAGCTAAGTGATAACCAAGTAAAAGCGAGGATTCAAAACAATGTCTCCATCTTTTTCGAGACGCTCAACACATGCCTGCACTGCTATGGCAACCCATATTTTCCAGCTCTTTGCGTATAAAAACACATTGAGTGCTGCTTCCGTCGTACCGCTGCCTTTGAGGTGACATTTTCGCGCAAAGTGGCAAATGAAAATTGCAGGATTTTCCACCCATGCCATTTTGGCTGCGCCTAATGCTGATTGTTGCACTAAGAGCCGTGAGGTTTCTCTTTCGTTTAGCCCCATTTCCATCGCCGCTTTTTGCATAGCTTCCATAAACAAGAAAATATGCCGGAGCAGATCCCGAAGCTGCCGTTACTGTCTGCATCTCCGCTTCATTTTCGACCCAACAGGTTTTCACCTACCGCGCCCATCAATTCCTGAGCAAAAATTTCTCAAAGCCGACAGGAACCGTTTCTTTTAGCAAATAATCCGGCCATCCCTTCTGACACCAATGCCGGCGTATTCGGCATCGCACGGATGATGTTATATGCCGACGGTAAAAAGTGCGGCGGCTGCTTTCAATAGAAATAGCGGCAGCAATGGAAATCACTAGCTTGTCGTAAAAATCCAACGCACTTAAAGGGGCGCATACTTCAGTTATCACTTGAGGCTTTAACCGCCAGTAACACCACTTCCGCCTCCTGCACCGCAGCTATATTATCCACGGATACCGTATTCCTTTTCGGCAAAAACCGCCCGTCGTTCCTCATGCGGATCACACACGATAATTTGCCATGCCGGATAACCACGTTTCAGCAACCCTGAATACAATCGCCTGTGCCATATTCGCCGCCGATAAAAAGCAATTTGCAAATTTGTGTTGCATATTTTATTCCTAATTAAGTTACAATGACACCTATTTTTATATAAATTGGGATAGTGAGTCTCGCCACTGGCTATCGCCTCCCTCTTTGCGAAAGAGGGAATATGAGTCGAAGTGCGGTCATTTTTCGGTCATTTTAAAACTTTCTACTAAAAACCGACCGCACTTTTAATCTGCCCCTAATTTTAGACAGACAAATACACTTGGTTAAATATTGTACTCCATAAAACCCAAAACAAGGACATAAAATGCACTGGTTCAAAAATGTCATGATCTACCCGCCTTACCAAATCTCTCGACTGGACTTCACAAACACTGCAAACTGCTCTTGAGCAAGAGATATTTTCACCCATGTGGGCAATCGGACATGAGCAGGTTTGGCTGGACAAAATCTAATTACGTGGCAGTGAATTACTCCATTTTTTCCGTCGAAACAAATTTTACTGCTTGCCCGTAAAGAAGAAAAATCCTACCAAGCCATGTGTAAAACGAACTGGACGAACGGGTTAAACTCTTTGGAAGAAAAAGAAAAATCGCAAGTTGAAAAAGACCGAAAAACAGGCGTTAAAAGACGATGTCACCGCAATGTTGCTGCCACGTGCGTTCAGCAAGCCCCCAACAAACGGCAATCTGGATCGATAGCGAAACCAATCTAATCTATGTTGATGCCGCTTCAAGTAAACGAGCAGAAGATACCCTAGCGTTATTGGTAAATCACTTGGTTCACTGCCTGTCGTACCGTTGGCGTTTGCCAATGAGCCGACAACAGTGATGACTGACTGGATTGCGCAAGATAATTTGCCCGGAATATTTGACCGCACTTTGAGGAAGCAGAGCTGAAAGCACCGGATGATGCAGTGATCCGTTGTAAAATCACCCGCTGGACAGCGAAGAAATCTTATCTCATTTTGCAAAAAGGCAAGTTAGTAACAAAACTCGCGTTGGATTGGGATGAACATTTAAGTTTCGTGCTGAATGATGATGGTAGTTTAAAAGTCGGTTGAAAATTTGCCGATCAAATCTGTGAGAAAAACGATGATATCCTAAAAGAAGATTACGCCCAGCGTTTTGATGCGGATTTTGTTCTAATGACCGGCGAACTGGCGAAGTTGACCGAAAATTTAATTGATGATTTCGGTGGTGAAAAAGAAAGGTTGTAAATTTATTGCACTCTATAATAGTGCAAAAATTCATAACCTGTTTTAAGGAAACTTCATGACTAAAAACAACATTCTTTATTTTGGCGGAGCAATGATTATTGCCGGTGGCACAATTGGCGCAGGAATGCTTGCCAATCCGACTTCTACCGCCGGTGTATGGTTTCTCGGCTCGCTCGTACTATTAGCTTACACTTGGTTTTTGTATGACTTCCTCCGGCTTAATGTTGCTGGAAGCTAATTTGCATTACGCAACCGGCGCAAGTTTTGACACGATCGTGAAAGATTTGCCGGGCAAGGCTGGAATGTGATAAACGGTTTGTCGGTGGCAGCTTTCGTCCTATATATCCCAATCTTATGCCTATATCACTTCAGGTGGTGGGATAACTGAAGGATTTATCAACCAATTACTCAGTTCGGAACAACACACGGTACAAATCGGGCGGTTTTCAGGCTCATTGATTTTCTGTTTGGTGTTGGCGGTTTTTGTCTGGTTTTCCACCAAAGCAGTCGATCGTTTCACCACAGTGCTAATTGGCGGAATGGTGATCGCGTTCATTCCTTTCCGTTGCAGGATTGATTTCTTCCGTAAAAGTCGAAGTGTTATCGACAGCATGGTTCAGAGCGAACAGCAATATTTACCATATATGTTAGGCGCATTGCCGGTTTGTTTGGTTTCATTCGGTTTTCATCAAATGCTACCAAGTCTGGTGAAATATTACAGAACGTGATGCCAACCGCGGACATGAAATCGGTCTTCTTCTGGCACAGCAATTGCACTGGCAGTCTGCTTGTGCTATGGCAGTTAGCGGTGCAAGGAAATCTACCGTGCCGAATTTGCTCCTGTAATTGAGAAAGGCGGTGACATTGCAGTGTTATACAAGCACTTGGCAAATACATTCAAACGGATTTCACGTGCTAGCACTCAGATGCTTATTTGGCAATTGCCCACCTCTTTCTTAGGTGTGACACTCGGTTTGTTCGATTATATTGTTGATTTATGTAAATTGATGACAGCCGCTCAGGGTAGAACAAAAACCGCATGATTACATTCCTTCCGCCGCTGTTGCTAAGTCTTGCTTTTCCATCTGGTTTTGTACTGGCTATCGCCATGCGGGATTAGCCGCGACAATTTGGGCAGTAATCGTAGCGGCATACTGGCTAAAAAGCCAGCAGTCGTAAGTTCGCTCAAAGCAACTATCTGGTATATGGCGGTAACTTTATGATTTATTTTGTCATTCTATTTGGCTTAGTAAATATTGCCGCACAGCTTGCGATGCAATCTGGCTACTCGCCGGAGTTTAGAGGATAAATGAAAACCTCGCGCGTACGACAATGACGTGTTTTTGAAAACTATCAAAAACCACGTTCCAATCCAAACAGTTTAAATGAGGTAGTAGAAAAACCGGACTATGCTGTCGCTACTACCTGATTTGCAGGGCAAGAAACTGTTGGACTTAGGCTGCGGCATGGGGGAACATTTACAGCTTTTATCTAGCGCATGGCGCAGTTTAGGTAGGTGTCGATTTATCGGCGACCATGCTGCCTCAACACAAGCAGATTTAACAAAACTCTCTATCACCGCACTTTTCGCTTTATCAACTGTCTTTAGAAGAATTAGAACAACTTGATGAGACAGGGGTTTGATGTCATTACCAGCTCTTTTGTATTTCATTACATAGAAAATCTCCCTGCTCTGCTAAATAAGACGATACTAAACTGAATTCGGGCGGTGTGTTGGTTTTTCACAGGAACATCCGATTACAACCCGCCATAAAACAGGAGAGTGGGAAAAGGCGTGCCTATAGAACAACGTGCTTACCGTTTACTGTCATTATCGCGATGAAGGTGAACGACAGCGCAACTGGTTTCAACAACCGTTCATAACCTACCATCGCACTATAGCGACAATTATGAATCATTTGATTGCAGCGGGTTTTCGTATTGCACGAGTGGAAGAACCGATGTTAGAAAAACAACCGGAATGGCATACGGAATTTAAAGATTTGCAGCACCGCCTCCGTATTTATTAAAGCGGAGAAAATTTTAATGGTAGTCGGTAACGGCATGATGGCAAATGATTTTGTTATGCGGAAGAATGACGACATATTATTTTTCGCCTCGGGAGTATCGAATTCTACCGAAACCTCACGGGAAGCATTTCACGTGAAGAGCGTTTGTTACACCATATCGAGCTCATCGACAAAATAATCGTTTATTTCAGCACTTGCGGTACTTTATGATAGTACGCTCCACAACTCGCCTTATATTCATCATAAACTGGAAAATGGAACGTCTGCTCACGAGCATTCTCAAGCATTTATTATTTTTCGTTTACCGCAAGTGGTTGGACACACACAGCCCGACACTAATTAATTTTCTGTATCATAAAATTATTAATCAGCAGCGCTTTTGAACTATGGGTCAAACAGCAAACGCAATCTAATTGATGTGCAGGATGTAGCCAAAACCGTTAATTACATTTTAGATCATCAATTATTTATTAATCAGATCGTAAATCTGGCTGCGCCGTACTCAAATAGTGTTGATGAGATTATCGTATTCTCGAACGTTTTAACGCAAAAACGGGCAGTTTATCAACGCCTCCTTAAAAGGCGGCTCCTATAACATTGACTCTAACGCAAATTCAGGATAGTCATGCGATTGGGTATTAATTTCGGTGCAAAATTACACGGAAGATGTTATCCGCAAAATATTATACACAAAATATGAAATTTGCACTGAATTTGTCACGGTAATCTTTTTGCTAAAAACTGAGAAAAAGCTTTGCAAGCAGTGGCAAAGTTTAAGTATCTTAATTATCAGTTAATGATTAAGGATTTTAGCACAGAAATTTAACCGCACTTTCACACCATCATCACCGTTTACCTGAATAATCTTCGGCATTCGGCGTGTTCGGGAGATAACTTCCGAGTACGAGGAAATGCAGGTATAATTAATCACTGTTTAAACAACCCCTCGGAAGGCAACTTTCGAGGGGTTTTACGTTTTAGGTTTTAACAAAATGAGGGCAACAATATGACTGACAAAAACGTTTACGCATCGCCATGCAAAAGAAAGGGCGCTTGAAAGCAAAGACTGTGCGGAATTGCTGAGCCAATGCGGCGTGAAAAATTAATTGGAACCGAGCAACGCCTGATCGCCTATTCGGAAAATATGCCTCATTGAAATCCTGCGTGTGCGTGATGACGACATTCCCCGGCTTGATCTTCGACGGCGTGGCAGATCCCGGCATTATCGGTGAAAACGTGCTGGAGGAAGAAGAATTGGGGCGCTTTGGCTGCCGGAGAAACGGTCGCTTATAAAAAGCTGCGCCAGTTGATTTCGGTGGTTGCCGTTTATCTTTGGCAATTGATCGCGATCAGCAATATAACGGCGTGCAGGATTTTGCTAATGCCCGCATCGCCACCTCCTACCCGAATTTGCTCAAACGTTACATGAAAGCGCAAGGCGTGCCGTTCAAAAGCACGTTGCTGAACGGCTCTGTGGAAGTTGCCCCAGCGCAGGACTTGCTGATGCCATTTGCGATTTAGTGTCCTCCGGCGCAACCTTAGAAGCGAATGGATTGAAAGAAGTGGAAGTGATTTACCGCTCCAAAGCCTGTTTAATCCAACGCGCCGAACCTTTAAGCAGCGATAAACAAATCTTGGTAGATAGACTGCTCACCCGCATTCAAGGCGTGCAACAAGCCGCCGAATCCAAATACATCATGCTACACGCGCCGAAAAATAAACTCGAAGAAATCACCGCACTTTTACCCGGTGTGGAAAAATCCAACGATTCTGCCGCTGGCACATGACGACTCTAAAGTAGCCATGCACGTGGTCAGCCAAGAAAATCTGTTCTGGGAAACCATGGAGCAATTGAAAGAAGTCGGTGCCAGTTCAATTTTGGTGTTACTGATTGAGAAAATGATGAAGTAAATGGTATCTAGAAAAAGCAGCTAAAAGTGCGGTCATTTTTGAGCGTTTTATAAAACTTTCGCAAAATTTATCCGTTTTGAAAAGGAAAAACCTAAATGAACCCGAAAAAGTGAAGCGAAGTCACTTAACCAAGCTGACTGATTTGCCCAACATCGGTAAAGCGGCCGAGGCGGATTTAATCCGTCTCGGAATTCGAATGCCGCATGATTTGCTAGGACGTGACGCATATCAAATGTATGATGACTTATGCCGCATTACCGGGCAAAACATGATCCTTGCGTAATCGATGTATTTTTATCGATAGTGGATTTTTATCAACGGCGGCGAGGCGCAGGATTGGTGGAAATTTCACGGCACAACGCAAGGCGTATTTAGCGTCTATTTAAAAGGAGAAATATATGCCGTTTAATGACATTGAGAAAACAATCTTTACTTGCACAAAAAAAGGCATCGGACCGACGGTGTTAAAACGTTTTAACTGAAATGGGATTGGATAACGTTGCTATATTAGCGAAAGACGGATCCGGATTTCATTCTACAACGTGGCGCGGAAATCACCGGCTCAACTTGCTGGCGTAACAGCCCCCAAGCGCGCAAAGCGATTGAAACTGCGGTAAATTGGGCAAAAGAGCAAGTAAAATAAGTAGCCGTTATAAAGGGATACACTACTCCACTAACGATGAAGGATGAGATATGAAAAATTATTTCATATGGTTTATTGTTCATAATAGGTATTGGCATAATGATTTATGTTATTGGTTATTTTTTTACCGGAAACACGTAAATTAACCAAGGAAACGGTGTATTCTGTTAATGCGGAGAAAATTTATAACATAATTACGGATAATCAAAATTGGCAATACAGAACCTCTTTGGATAATTTAGAAATTTTTATCCCTGAGATGGAGAAAATGAAGTTTGGCAAGAAACGACCAATGGTATAACCATTCTTTTAAAACGACAGAAAAACGCCCTTTTGAATACTATGCTTTTGATATGTCGAGTCAAATTTTACGGGAGAATGGCGCGCCACATTAACGCCAATCGACGAAGAACAAACCCGTTTTGAAGCGACAGAAAGTTTAACTTTCCCAAACCCTTTTATAAGGGTATTAAGTTATCTTTTTATGGATTTGGAAAAGTTTATGCAAACCTATGAAGATGAATTAAGAAAGAAATTAGAAAAGGAATAAACTATGCAAACCTTCGTCTGGAATAACCTCAACACAGTTGAAAAAGCAACAAGCCCTTACCCGCCCTGCAATTTCGGCTTCAAATGAGATTAAAAGTGCGGTGGAAAATATCGTTAAATTTTGTGCAACAGGAAGGCGATAAGGCGTTGTTTGAGCTCACAGAGAAATTCGACAAAATCAAACTCGACAGCTTGATTGTCACTCCACAACAAATTGCGGAGGCGACGGCGCGTATTCCTGAGCCGTTGAAGAAGGCGATTCAGAATGCCAAGCGCAATATCACTGCCTTTCACGAAGCGCAAAAACCAGCAGGCGGTGGATATCGAAACCCAGCCCGGTGTCCGTTGTCAGGTGGTGACGCGCCCGATTAATCGTGTCGGTTTGTATATTCGAGCGGTTCCGCGCCATTATTTTCTACGGTGCTGATGCTTGCCATTCCGGGCGAAAATCGCAGGCTGTAAGAAAAATCGTACTTTGTTCGCCGCCACCGATTGCGGATGAAATTCTTTTACGCTGCCAATCTGTGTGGGTGTACAAACCATTTACGGTGGGCGGTGCGCAAGCGATTGTAGCGATGGCGTTAGGCACGCAAAGCGTGGCGAAAGGTGGATAAAATTTTCGGCCGGGCAATGCCTTTGTGACGGAAGCCAAACGCCAAGTCAGCCAAATGATTAACGGAGCCAACATCGACACAGCTGGCGGGGCCATCGGAAGTGTTGGTGATTGCTGATGAACAGGCGATCCTGAATTCGTTTGCCTCCGATTTGCTGTCACAGGCAGAACACGGCGCAGATTCGCAAGTGATTTTGGTGACACCGAGCGAAACGCTGGCAAAACAGACCGCACTTTGTGTGGAACAACAGCTTGCCCAACTGCCCTCGTGCAGACATCGCCCGCAAGGCGTTGTCCCACAGTCGCATTCTCATTGCCGCGGATTTGGCGCAATGTGTCGCCATCAGCAATGAATATGCGCCGGAACATTTAATCGTGCAAACGCAAAACGCCCGTGAATTATTGCTCAACTGGATAACGCCGGGTCTATTTTCCTCGGCGCTTATTCGCCGGAAAGCATGGGCGATTACGCCAGCGGCACCAATCACGTTCTGCCAACCTACGGCTACACACGCTACGTATTCCAGCCTTGGTTTGGCGGATTTCAGCAAACGCATGACCGTGCAGGAACTCACCCCACAAGGCTTCAAAGACTTTAGTCGAAACCGTGGAATTGATGGCACAGGCGGAACAGCTGGATGCGCACAAAATGGCCGTGAGTTTGAGATTAGCGAAGTTGCAATAAGAGGAAAACCACATGACAATCACAACCCTTATCCCGACAAAACTGCGTAAGCGCTCACGCCGTACCAATCCGCCCGCAAACTCGGTGGCAACGGCATCGACTTGGCTGAATGCGAACGAGATACCCAACTTCGCCGGACGTTTCAACTTTCGGGCAAAGATTTAAACCGCTACCCTGAACCGCAACCGCAAGCGGTAGTGCGAGGCTATGCCAATTACGCGGGCGTACCGCCTGAAAAATGTGCTGGTGACCCGTGGCGGTGATGAAGGCATTGAGTTGGTTATCCGTGCGTTTTGCGAACCGAACCAAGACGCCATTTGTTCTGCCCGCCCTACGCATGGCATGTATGCTGTGAGTGCCGAAACGGCAGGCGTGGCGTGCAAAACTGTAGCCATTAACGGCAGATTTTCAACGAAATCTTGCCGAAATTAAACAGCAACTAGAGGGCGTGAAATCGTCTTTGTGTGTAGCCCAAACAACCCGACAGGCAATTTGCTTAAACGATTGATTTGCTCGAGTTTTTGCAGACTCACTGCCGGCAAAGCCATTGTGGTGATGGATGAAGCCTACATCGAATTTTGCCCTGAAGCGACACTCGCAAAAGAGCTGAAAAATTACCCGCACTTAGCCATTATTCGTACCCTCTCCAAAGCCTTTTGCCTTGGCAGGATTGCGTTGCGGTTTTGTGTTAGCCAATCCAGAGTTAATCCAAATTCTCCAACAAGGTGATCGCCCCTTATCCCATCCCCCAGTGCCAAGCGCGACATCGCGGAACAAGCTTTTGCAGGCGGGAAAATATCTGTTCCCTGTGCAAGCCCGCGCACAGGAGATTTTAGCTAACCGTCAGTGGCTGGCAGAAGCCTTAGCAAACTTGCCACAAGTGGAAAAACGTGTACTGACAGCGAAGCCAATTATTTTGCTCACAAAATGCCAAGATGGCGAGCGAGTTTTCAAGGCGTTGTGGGAGCAAGGCATTATCCTGCGTGATCAAAACAAAGCGTTAAATTTGCAAAAGTGCATTCGGATTACCGTGGGGACGAAGGAGAATGCGGAGAGCGTGGTGGAGGCGATTGCCATACTAAAATAATGCCTCAAAAACTCCTCTTTAGCAAAGAGGGGCAGGGGAGTATTCGCTTCGCTCACACTCCGTGCTGTTGCTAGCAACGTTCAAACGCAAGCGTTTGTGGCAGAAGTGAAAATTAGCTCATACGAAAATTTAAACATCGCAATCAGCTCTCTCTACCCCTCTTTCTAAAGAGGATTCTGATCACGAGTTTATGTACATTGATAGAGGAAAAACCATGCAACCCACCCTTTTCATCGACCGCGACGGCACGTTGATTGACGAACCGGAAAACCGATTTTCAGATCGATAGTTTGGAAAAACTGAAATTTGAGCCGAACGTGATTCCGGCCTTTGCTCAAGCTCAAGGTAAATACCGTGTGATGGTGTCCAATCAAGACGGGCTAGGCACGGATTCTTTCCGCAAGAAGATTTCGACAAAGCCACACACAACGCCATGATGGCGCTGTTTAAATCACAAGGCATTGAATTTGACGATGTGCTGATTTGCCCGCACAAACCGGAAGATAACTGCGCTTTGCCGCAAGCCGAAAATCAAGTTGCTGACATACATCCAGTCTTGTTCGATTCTGACCGCTCTTTTGTGATTGGCGACCGTGCCACGACATGCAGTTGGCGGAAAATCTCGGCATTCGCGCATTTCGCAATATCACCCCTGATAAATTAAACCGGGATCTGATTGCAGAAAAACTGCTCGGTGAACCTGTCAGCAACATTGGCAACCGCCCGCCTCGCTACGCAGAAGTGGCACGCAAAACCAAAGAAACGGACATCAAGGTTCAAAGTACGGCTGGACGAAACGGGCGTGAACCAAATCAGCACGGGCGTGGCTTTTTGACCACGTACTTCGATCAAATCGCGCACTCACGGCGGTTTCCGCACGAAACGTCAGCTGTAAAGGTGACTTTACACATTGACGAACACCACACCGTGGAAGACTACCGCCCTCGCGCTCGGCACCGCCTTAAAACAAGCCATTGGTGATAAACGCGGCATCGCCCGCTTTGGCTTCGTGCCGCCGATGGACGAATGCAAAGCGGAATGTGCCTTGGATTTATCCGGTCGCCCGTGGATTAAATTAAACGCCAGATTCAAACGGGACAAAGTGGGCGATTTCAGCACCGAACTCACCGAGCACCCTTCTTTCAATCTCTTGCGTTCTCGCTGGCTTGCCACGCTTCACCTCGAAAGCCACAGGCGACAATGACCACCACAAAATTGAAAGTTTATTTAAGGTGTTTGGGCGGACGCTGAGACAGGCGAGTCGGATTGCGAGGAGGAGTTGCCCGAGTAGTGAGGGGGTTAGAGGATTTGTAGACAGGCTTTTATGCCGTCCGAAAAGTGCAGTTGGTTATTTTGCAAAATTTTGGGAAATTTGATCGCTTTATATGAGAATAAATTTTTAGGGAGCATGGATAAAATAATTTTATTCTATGAGCCTAATGATCCTATTGCCGCACAACAGTTGGGACAAATGGTTTATCATACTATTTCTGATTATGCAGATGGCTTTGAAGGAGCTGAGTTTATAATATATGAGTGTTATACTAGGGCAATAATAGGAAAAATATTTCTTCGTTACAATCAATACGTAAAAATATAACAGAGGATATTATAGTCTATCCAGTATGTTTTAATATACGGCACTCCATATAGAGCTTTTACTTAAAAGAAATAATAGAGAATATCTTTGATATTTATGAAGTGAAAAGGGTTAAATTTATTTTAGGATAAAAGAGATAGAGCATCATGATATAAATAAATTATGTGGAAGTTTTAAGGGATGCGCATTTTAGTGGTGGAATGCTAATTTAGGTATGCTAGAGTAAATTATTTTTGATAATGAATTTGATGAATATATTAATTTCCTGGATAAATATATATAACTAGCTGGGGGAGCATTAGATCCAACAGGACAAACATTTAGATATCCATTTAGTAGTGAGATCTAAAAGGCATTTGGAAGATGGGGGATTATGCTAGTGTGTATATTCTTTGTTTCTTAAACTCAAAGAGTTCCATAAGAAACTGAAGAGGACTTAGAAACTTTTTAGTTATTTCTCAGAACAATATAGGTAAGTTTGCTAAGTACTTATAAACGAAATTAATATCTATTGCTGAGAAATTACCAAATTATTACATGAATGGAGAAAGTAGGACTGTAATAATGTAGCTGCTGAGTTAGCTAATGTTTGCTAAAAGTTGATTCATTAAGATTCCATTAAGGAAATGGTTATAAAATATTAAGAAGGATTACTTTTTATCATCTTTTAATTGGCATTGATATTGACTTTACGTATATATCTATGTCAAAGAGATTTTCTGAATTTTATTTTGTTTTTAAAAATACCGAGGATGAAATTTGTTCATCATGCCAAGATGAATTCAATAGAAGATATCTTTATTATCCCTGAGATAAATGAATTACCATATCTAAGTTGCTTTGCATACTTATAATGAAAGAGGAACTATTAGACATAGTGAGTCTAATGGTTACATGGGGAGGAGATACGATTTATAAGGATTGCGATAAAATACGATCTCATATGAGAAGGAATCTTTTCATCAAAAGATGCAATTGTTAATAAGGAATCTTAGAGAGAGGAAATGTGAGAATGTATTTAGAAAACTCTCTAAAAATATTCGGAAAAAGATAAGTTATGGGACTTATAAATAATGTCAAACATCGTCACATCATCGACACCGGCTGCGCTTAACCTCTCTCTCGTCAATAAATTGCCTGGCGACCGTTTGGGTTATCGGCGCCGAAATTACGCGATATCTTCATACGGAGTTCGCCGGATAAATTGTTGTTGCCCTGGTGTGGGTGTCGCGATGGCGGCAATGCGGAATTTGCAGGAGCGCTGGCTAATTGATTGCATCTGCAACGCTACCCAGCCGATGCTCGCATTTGCTTGGGCATGCAGCTTCGCGACCGAATTTTCCACCGAAGGCGAGCGCAGCGACGCTTTGGTTGCAATGAACCGGGCAGACGGATCTCATCCCTGACAGTGGCTTGCCGCTGCCACACATGGGCTGGAACACGCGTGCATTACACGCCCCGACCATCCGCTGTTTTGCAGGCATTGAACAGGACGGCCATTTTTACTTTCGCTGCCACAGCTTCGCCGTGCAACCCAACGAAAACACAATTGCGACATGCTGTTACGCGCGTGAACTTCTCCAGCTGCCATTGCCAACAACATTTCTATGTGTACAGTTCCACCCCGGAACGCTCAGGCAAAAATGCGCGTTGTTGTTGAGAAAATTTTGTGAGAAAGGTCGAAATGACTACTGAGATCAAAATAACGCGATCATCCCCCTCTTTAGAAAAAGAGGGGCAGAAGATTTTGATTACGATTCTAATCTTTCCACAAGGTTGAAAAGGACTTCTGCCAAATCTCCTAACCTCTTTGCTAAAGGGAGACTGATTACACAGGAAAACCTATGCAAACATCACAAATCATCCCCGCCCTCGATCTTATCGACGGGCACGTTAATCCGCGCTGCATCAGGGCGATTGTGCGCAGCAGACCACATACAGCGACAATCCCTATTGAGCAGTTTGCAAGCTATGATCAGCAAAGGCGCGCAGCAGTTGCATTTGGTGGATTTAACCGCGCGAAGATCCGGTCGAAGACAGACGCACTTATCGTGCAAAATTATCGCCGCCACGCAAAGCAATGGCTTCAAGTCGGCGGTGGGATTCGTACCGAACGGTGATGTCGCCGATCGGCTCGCAAGTGGGTGCGCGAACCGCGTGGTGATCGTTCTACGGCGGTGACACAACCCGATATGGTGCCAAAGAGCTGGTTTAACAAATATGGTGCGGAGAAATTCGTGTTGGCGTTGGACGCGCGACTGAAAACGGGCAGAAATTGATGGCGCGATTAAAGGTTGCAGGAAACCAGCATGCTGACTCTTGAAAACGTCGTGGAAAACTACCGCACTTTTGGCTGCAACGTAGCGCTTTTGCACCGACTTTGTTCGCGACGGTACGTGCTGGCGGGTTCCAACGTGCGGCTTTATCGTGAAGTGTGCGCTAAGTTTCCGGGCGTGCAGTTCCAGCCTTCCGGCGGCATCGGTTCGTTGGCAGATATCGAAGCTTCCCAAAGGCACAGGCGTGGCGGAAGGGCGTGATTGTGGGGCGGGCGCTGCTGGAAGCTGCAAATTTAACGTACTGGAGGCAATCGAATGTTGGCAAAACGGATAATTTCCTTGTTTTGGACGCACGCGACGGGCAGGTGGTGAAAGAAGGCGTGCAGTTTCGCAATCATGAAATCATCGGCGACGCGGTATGCGCCGTTGGCGCAACGTTACGCGCAGGAAGGCGCGGATGAGCTGGTGTTCTATGATTACCGCCTCTTCGGACGGTCGCACCGTGGATAAAAGTTGGGTGGAACGCGTGGCGCATGTCATCGACATTCCGTTCTGCGTAGCGGGCGGCATTAAAGTTCCATCGCGTGACGCGTTTCAGATTTTGCTTTTTGGCGCGGATAAAATTTCCATTAATTCCCCGCGCTTGCCGAATCTGACTTGATTTCACGCTTGACGGAACGTTTTGGCGTGCAGGCTTTACGCGGTGGGCATTGATGGCTGGTTTGAGCAGGAAACGGGCAATATTGGGTGAACCAGACACTGGCGATGAAAACGCACCCGACAAACCAATTGGCAGCTGTTAGATTGCGGCAGAAGTGCAACAACGTGGCGCGGTGAAATTTTGTGTTGAAGAATGATGATCCGCAGACGGCGTACGCACGGCTATGACGGCGCAACTGAAACCGCGCGCTGAAACTTGCTACATGTTCTGGCTAATCGCCTCCGGCGGCGCGGGCGAAATAGTGCATTTCCGTGATGCTTTTATTGATGCCAACGTGGACGGCGCGCTTTAGCCGCAGGCGTGTTCCATAAAGCGAGATTATTAATATCGGCGAATTGAAGGACTATTTGGCACGGGAAGGCGTGGAAGTACGGCGATAAAACAGTGCGAGTTGTTTTCGACGTGTTTTTAGAGATAACGATAACGTGCATGCACATTTATAAAAGGATTAATAAAATGTTTAATACGGCGCAAATCAACTGGCAAAAATCAACAACCTCCTCCCGTTATCGTTCAACGTAATGCGACGACGCGACGATGCTTTATGCTCTGATATATATGAATCATGGAGGCGTTGGAGAAAACCTTATGCGAAGAGCAAAGTGACGTTCTTTTCCCGTACGAAAACCGAAGTTGTGGATCGAAAGGAAACCTCGGGCAATTTCTTAAATGTGGTGGATAAGGAGTTTGGATTGTGATCAGGATGCGTTGTGTGCTGATTTTAAGCGGATCCTGTCGTCGACTTTGTCACACAGAAGAAGCTGCTTTCATGGTTTGAGGCTCTGAATCTCTGAAGCTGAGTTGGACGTGGTTTACCAAATTGGAACGAGTGACTGGCGGAACGAAAGATTTACCGATCCCGACAGCTCAGCATATGCGGCGAAACCTTCATGCTAAGGGAACAGAGATTGCCCAAAAGTTGGGAAGTGAAGGCGTGGAAAACCGCACTTGCCGCCGTTTACAAGACGCTGCAAGAAGTCACTTTCGAGGCCGCCGATCTCGCTATCACTTAACTGTGTTGTTGCGACAATATGAATCTTGAATGGCGCGATGTGTTGGCCTAAACTTAAAAGAGCGCCATCAAGGAATGGATTGACACGGAAGGTTCAAACAAATAACCGAAAAGTGCGGTCGTTTTTATCGAGTTTGATTTAACAAATTTACAGGGGCTACACCTTGGAAGATTGCTCTAATCCACTATATTATTTTAGAAACCAATACGTTGCCATAACCAGCCTGCTTAAAATATAGCCTATAACAGCAAACAGCACCCATTCCATGGAATAGCGTTTTAGCTTGGAAGTTCTTGGATAAACAAGAAATTTCCGCTACCGAGTAAAATGGAAATAAGAGTAACTAAGAGGCAGCGAAACCGCACGACCGCCAGATACCCAGCACCAATTGGTTAATAAACAACAAATAAAATGATTGTACTCGCTATCCGGGTACAACACTCATTAATACCGGCAGTCGGATTTACTCGGTTACGGCACTTTAAGCGCTCGATCTCGCCAATGTAAACCGATTTAATGTGAAAATGCGCATAAGTTTTGTAGGAAATTTGCGGTAAATTTTCACTGAAAATACTGCACGACCGAGGCACTCAGCCCAATTGTAGTGGTGGGCGATATAAAGAGTACGATATAATTCCCGACTGAGGGTTCGCCTGAATGAGACTGAACGTACTGCGAAGCGGCAGAAATTTAAAAATATAAGTGCCGACATCTTGGTTTTGTGGTTGCTAATTTCACGCTAAAGTTTCGGACTAATAGCAATGCTTTTACCAATCCATGCCAAAAGCGACCTCGATCAATCGCTTTGAGAATACGGCGGCGACCATCGCGGCGACAGAGGTTTGTGTTTAATCAGCTCAGTTCCTTCCGAGATGCCCTTTTCTTTTATCGACATAACAACGATCATACAGAAAAATGCAATGGAAGCACGCATCCATTGTGAGATAACTTCGTCTATAAATCCGCCTTGAGAGAGATGATCGTTCTGAATTTTCTATTGCGCACGGAAACAGGCACGCTGGTCGTTAAATAAGAACATGGCTTTAACGATTAGCGCCAAAATGAGGCAATAACAACAACGGCGTTAAAATAGTACCGGATTCGCTCCACCATTTTTGACGGATTTAAAGCAAACCACAGGGATAAAAATAAAAGCAAAGTGCGGTGAAAATTAACAGTGAAATCGTTTCTGATTCTATTTCACTAATAAAAGGGATTGTGCCATTTCACAAGCAGTTGCTGCGGTACGTGGAATAGCACGGTCCGATACTTAAATAAATGGCGGACAGAAGCTACAATGAGAAACCACGGATGGATTTTGGTAAGGCATATTCTATAACCGCCGTAGTAAAAACTACTGGCGATAATTCCAATTAAAGGCAGACCAACTCCGGTAACTAATGAAGCCGAATATTGGAGGCTAAAAATTAGCACTATTTCCAAACCTAAACGCGGCGGAAAGAAATTAAATTACCGGCGCCAAAGAACACTGCAGCAAAAAGCATGTAGCCTACAAAAGAAGTGTATAGTCATAAAATTCTTTTATTTTAGTAAATCTTCATTTTGTGGTGGTTTCCATTTCCCACGTATCCATATATTGAAAATATTCATTGGTAAACGCGCCTTGCGTACAAAGTCAATTTATCACGCCGGCGCGAATTAATCCTGTTTGCCTTCAAGCGCCTGATTCCAGCGATGTCGGGCCGGTTATCAGCGAACGCGCCTCCGTCAATACGGCGCCGCCCAATATTATCTCGATAATGATGATCTCAAGGCGTGTCTTTCAGAAAATGCAGAACCCTTTTTCCGCGGCAAGGAGAGTGCGTGCGTTATTACATGACGAGTGATCACGACTTCACCGTCTTCCTTCATTAATAATGTCGGACAAACCTTACCATACCAGATGCCCATCGAGTATCCATATAGACACCGCCTTCATTGCACAACGTGAAAATCCGCCAGAAATCACGCCTGCGCCGCACCGTCGGTCAATTTGCTATAAGCATTGTAAGTCGCGTTCGTCGGCATTGGCCTTTGATATACTCTGCATCGCTCTTCCGTGCTGACGTGACGATAATTATAACTTAAGCGATAACGCACGATTGAATAAATACCCCTGTATTATACCGGAAGTGTAACTGTTGTACTGTAATTCTGTTTGCCAAATGGTTTTAGTTTATTTTTAGTTTGTTGTGTCGATTTGCGTTTTGCCGCACTAAATTCAGGAATAGTAAAGCGTCGGAAATAATGCGTGAAACGGATAACTTAATATTTGACTAATAACATACCCAATAAACGCGCAAGTCCGTTAGCAAGCATAATCAATCTCAGCATTTGACAGGTTTATGCATTGAATCGTCCTCACATTTCAGGGCTACTTTTACCATTTTAATCTGTAAAGAATAAATTCTTCCGATAAAAGCAATGCAAATAAATAACTTGAAATTAAGATATATAAGAAGTGGTGGGCGATACCGGTCTCGAGACCAGTGACCCCTCCTTGTAAGGGAGGTGCTCTCCCAACTGAGCTAATCGCCCCATGATAAAACGAAATTATTTATTCATTCCGCCTATAATAGATTTGGGTAAATTTAGAGTTTAAGTGGTGGGCGATACGTGTCCGAGACCAGTGACCCTCCTTGTAAGTGGGAGGATTGTCTCCCAACTGAGCTAATCGCCCACTTTAAACTTAAATTATTACAACATAAGATACTTAGTTAACAAGCAATGGTAAAAAGTGGTGGGCGATACTGTCTCGAGACCAGTGACCCCCTCCTTGTAGGAGGTGCTCTCCCAACTGAGCTAATCGCCCTCATGTTGTGCGGTGCATTATAAATACTCCTGATTTTTAGTCAATCGATTTTTGTGAATATTTACGCTAATTGTTGTAAAAATAGCTCATTACTATGAATTTTCTGTTAAGAATTTTATTGACTCGTAGTACAATACCGAGGATGCATTATTTTGAAGGTTACAAAATGAAATTGAAGCATTGTTTAATTTAGGATCCGAATGTAAGTTCGCACCCGTTTTGCTCCGAGCCCAACGGGATATTTACATGTCGGCGGTGCACGCACGGCATTATATTCATGGCGTTATACGCAAAACATAATCGAAAGGTGAACTTTATTTTACGAATTGAAGATACTGATTTAGAACGTTCTACTCCGGAAGCTACAGCTGCAATTTTAGAGGAATGGAATGGCTAAATTTAACATGGGAGCACGGGCCTTTATACGCAAACCAAACGATTTTGATCGCTATAATCAAGTTATCGACCAAATGATTGAGCAAGGATTGGCGTATCGTTGCTATTGCTCAAAAGAGCGGTTAGAAAATCTGCGAAATTACAGGAAGCTAATAAGGAAAAAGCCACGCTACGATCGCCATTGTTTGCACGAACACAATCATTCTGCTGATGAACCACACGTCGTACGTTTTAAAAATCCCACCTGAAGGTTCGGTCGTATTTGATGACGCGGGTACGTGGGGCGTATTGGAAATCAGCAACAGCGAGTTGGACGATTTGATTATTCGTCGTACCGACGGCTCACCGACTTATAATTTTCGTGTGGTAGTGGATGACTGGGATATGGGTATTACCCGTGTTGTGCGCGGCGAAGACCACATTAACAACACCCGCGTCAAATTAACATTTTAAAAGCTCTGGCGCACCAATTCCAGTGTATGCTCACGTTTCGCATGATTAACGGCGACGACGGACAAAAACTTTCCAAACGTCACGGTGCGGTTAGCGTGATGCAATATCGTGACGAAGGTTATTTGCCGGATGCGCTTATCAACTATTTGGTGCGTTTGGGCTGACACGGCGATCAGAAATCTTTTACCCGTGAAGAAATGATCGAGTTGTTTGATATTCATTCGGTGAGCAAATCGTCAGCGCCTTTAATACAGATAAACTATTATGGTTGAACCATCACTATATCCGGGAGTCTGCGCCGGAATATGTCGCCAAAACATCTGAATGGCATTATCGTGATCGGCATTGACACATCTAACGGGCCGAAATTAACGGAAATTGTTGTAATGCTAGCGGAACGATGCAAAACACTGAAAAGAAATGGCTGCAGCAAGCCGTTATTTCTTTTGAAGAATTTGATGGTTACGATGAAAAATGCGGCTAAGAAACATCTTAAATTAGCAGCGATTGAACCATTAGAAAAATTAAAGAAAAACTAACCGCACTTTCTGTTTGGGATTTTACAATACTCATGAAGCCATTGAACAAACCGCTACTGAGTTAGAGTTAGGATGGGAAAAAGTAGGAATGCCGCTGCGTGTAGCTGTAACAGGCTCGTGGACAATCACCATCAATGGATGTTACATTAGTCGGAATCAGTCAGAAAACGTACACTGATCGCATTCAAAAAGCAATTGATTTTATTAAATCACAAAAATGCTTAATATTTAATCTCCGATTGAATATTATAGATTTAATATTGACAGTTAACGACTCGCTCTTTATTATTAGCAGCACTAAATACGATATAGCTCAGTTGGGAGAGCGCTTGAATGGCATTCAAGAGGTCGTCGGTCTCGATCCCGATTATCTCCACCAGATCACTGAAGCAAGGTAAACCACTTTGCTCGTTTAAGATAGCGCATTCTAGTGCATTTTATAGCCCATACTGCTTCATTCTGAATCATATTGACCGTAAATTTTAGTAACACGTTTAGTAACAGCATGGTATAGTAACAAGAAATCGTGTTACTACGAGAGGAATTATGCCACGCAGTACCAAGCCTTTAACCAATACAGGAAGTAGAAAGAGCAAAGCCAAAAGATAAAAGAATACAACCTATCAGACGGGCAAGGACTGAACTACGGATAAAAGCCAACAGGGGCTAAAACGTGACTGTTTAACTATTACCATCCCACCACAAAGAAGCGCACCAATTTAACAGTAGGTAACTTACCCTGAAATATCTATCGCACAGGGCGCGCCAACAGCGTGAGGAATGGCGGTCGATATTGGCGCAAGGGATTGACCCGCAAACACATAGGGCGCGTATAGCGCGAGAAATTCAGAGCTTGCCGAGGCTAACACCTTCTAGCAGTCGCTGAAATGGCGGGCGACAAAAGCAAGGCGAAATCACTAAGAAGACACTGGATAAATACTGGGGCAGTTTGCGCTTCACATCTTCCCCTTTATCGGATCCTATCCAATAGCGAGATAGTACCTACCGTAGCATTAATCCTTTGCAACGCGTGGAACAGCGCAACAATATCGACATGGCAAAACCGCCCAGCAAAGCTATATCAATGAAATTTTTAACTTTGCCGTGAATGGTGGGCTTATTCCGTTTAATCCTTGCCTACGAAATGAATAAGACATTAAAGCAACACAAGAAAGAAACAACCCACGCATTAAGAGCGAAGAACTACCGGAATTTATGCAAGCCTTAGTAGAAGCCAAGATAGAACCACAAACACGGCTTTTAATTCAATTTCAAATGTCACAATGACACGCCCAGGCGAGGCAAGCGGGGCGCAAATGGTCGGAAATTGATTTACGCAAAAGATTATGGACGATTCCGGCGGAAAGAATGGAAAAGCAAGAGAAGCAATACATTATTCCGCTTTCTGAGCAAGTTATAAGATTGTTGGAAAAGCTTCCACTCTATCACTGGTCGCTTTGCTTATGTATTCCTAAACACGGCAATAATCACGCCCTATGAATCTCATCAAGCGCAAACATAGGCTGAGTTATGCTGCATATGGCAAAACAACTGCACACGGTTTTGCGGGGGTTAGCCCGCACCTATTTAGCGAGCAAAACACCAACCATGAACACGCCGGAGGCTTGTTTAGCCCACAAAACAGGCGGAAATGTAAGCCTTGCATACAACCATGCCACCTATTTAGAACAAAGAAAGGTTATTATGCAAAAATGGGCTGATTATGTAGAACAATGCGCCCAAGGTTCAAAACCCTGTAAAATAATCTTTCAGCATACTCTTCACAAGGGCGAGCAATCGCCCTATGCCGATGTTTTACCCCTCCATTTTGTTTTTGAACTTTTGTATCCACCAATCCACCACTCTATTTATTTTTATTCATAACCATAAGAAAATAAAGAAATAATAGATTATATAAGGTGGTGGATGGTGGTGAAAAATGGTGGTGGAGTGGTGGATTTTAAAATTTTTAGGAATGATAGGGAAAAATATCAGAATATATATTTGTTTAAAAATCAGCGGTTGAATCATAACTGAAAAGTTTAATAACCATTATCAATATGTGTAACAGCGTTTCATTTTTAAAAATAAAACTTTTTATTTTTCTGAAAATTACTTTTTTAAAAATAGTTACACTTTTTGGCTATAAATCACAATAAGCCATTCATAAAAATAAGTTATTATTGTACACCTTTTAGTATGAATAACTTACCGAATAACTTAGAATGCCTCAAAAACACTAGGAGGATTAACAATGAACGAACAACAAAAACCCGAACTAATGACAAACACTACACTGTGCGCAAAATGGGCGAGCTTTTTGGCGTCCCGAGCAAGTTAGACCGTTTTGGCGAGAGAAGGGAAAATCATCAAATTTTGGCGCGACAACGCTTTATAAGGCGACGGATATTCAACGTTATTTAGCGAGCATCAATCAATGAGGACACAGGGAAACAGGCGGGGCTTTTCAGTGCGCCAACACCGAAAAAGCCCCCTTTATCATCATTTAGCCATGCGAGCAAAACAATGACTAATTCACATTCTAGCAAAATATGCAATATGCCAAAAACTTTACAAAGTGCGGTGTATTTTGGTGACATTCCGGATGCGGTTGCAAAATCAACCGCCGAGCCTGAGAACTCGAATTATTTATACACGGCGCAGAACACGCCTATTGCGTGTATGCTAGCGCACACGCACCTCAAAAACGCCTTGCGCGTCCGTCAATGGTAGCGTGTAGCGGAAAGGTTTCGCCCTTTGCTGTCTCCGTGTATGACAGTTTTCTCAGCCCGTTACACGTTACCGCCTAAGCCTGAGAACTTTAGCGGTAACTTCCAATCAGTTTTTACACGGAGTTACGCAAATGTATCAACTTCACTTTTTGCGCTTATGCGCACACCCCAGATTGTTTAAAAGTCCGCATTCTGCAGATAACGAACACCGCGCCCGCGCCCGCTTTGATTGTGGCGATAGCCTGTTAGTTTGTCGGCAGAATCAACCTACGCCGCCAAAACACCCACAAAAATTAACCGCACTTTTACGACAAAAAGGGGGATTTATGCGTAACTAAAATCACTCCAAGACCCCTTAAAATCCGCGCCGGAGTTATCCTATAAAGTCTCAATAGACATAGAAAACTAAAATGCATTCCGACTATTCTTACTGGCTTTCTGTATTCCGCAGGTTTATTGCGGGGAAGAAAATGAAAAAGAGATTATCTATGCCATAGAATGTTTCGCCGATATTCAGCGTGTTTTCATAGATAACCCTATCGGACAAAATGATGGAATTAGATTCTTAATTGAAAAACTTGGCAAAAGAATGCAGTCAAGACGGAGGAACTAATGAAAGCTAAACGTAAAACGCCCCGCATTTAGCCGACCAAGTACAAGACGGGCGAATTGATTATTTTAGTCGGCTCCAAAGCGTGGCGTGCATGGGATAAAGGCAACGGATAGAATGGAGCCTATTAGCGCAAGCCTTGCAGATGAAGCGAAACAAAAGCCCGTGATTCTTGGTTCACTTTGCCAGTTAGCGGAAATTAACGCCTTAAACCTTGCTGAAAAACGACCGCACTTGTTCGCCTTTTGCCATTCGGAAAGTTTTTCACATTCTGAAGAATTGTCGGCGTTAGTGCCCAACCTGGCATACGAATGTTCAAACCCTGACATTGTGCGATAACTTAGAAATCTACAAAAGACGGCAATTTGTCGGCGTGGCTTAAAACGCACGCGCGAGCAAAACGGCGAGCGTAGCGGATATGGTGGCGGAAAGTGTTGGCAAAAATCCCTGATGATTGACTTTGAAAGCGAGAAGCCGACACAACTGGAAATCACAGAAGCATTTTTACAATGGACGGATAAGCCGATTCGCCAAGATAGCACCACAGGGAAAAACTCCTGGAATATAACGGGCTATATTGGCAGGCCTTTGCCGGAGCCAATCCTCTCAGCGTAGATTATGGCGTTTTATGATGAACAAGGGTACAACAAATACACCGTTCGACCTGAAAGCTTTGCCGATCTTGTAGCAATCAAAGCGGACGAAATCCTGACACAAAACCCCGATTTTATCGGCTTTCAAAATGGGGTATTAAACAAAGAAAACAGGCAAATTCATGCCGCACAAAAATTGAACACTTTTTGCGCGCAATAGAAAAATTTGATTGTGATACTCGAAGCCAAAAATACACCGCACTTTGATGATTGGATTGGAATTTGTCAGTAACGGCAACCAAAACAAAAAGAACGCGATTTTAGCCGGAGCTTTTATATGGTGCTGACCAACCGGCACGAATGGGGGCTATAGAAGCCACCGGCACCGCAGGCGCTGGGAAATCGGTATTCAGCCGGATAGCTTCAATTATCAACGGCGAAAAGCAATACGGGTTATATCAATCTTCAAGAATTGGAAATGCTAAGCGGGAATGCCAATCATTCGCCATATCGAAGTGCGGACGAATTGAAGGCAATCACCGGGGGCGATAACGTCACCGTAAAACTGATTTATGTTGATGATTTTTGCCGTAAAACTTACGCCGGTGTTTATGTTGGTAACGAACTACCCTTTTACTATTTTACCGACTGAAATGGAGCATAGCCTGTCGGCGCATAATCATTCTTTTGACCGGGCAATCTGAAAGAGAAAAAGACGTACATTTTACCGGAAAAAGTGCAAACTGAAGTTTACGGTGTAGTGAATAAGCTTATTAGCCCTCTTTTCCGAATCCTGATACGGCAAGAGCGATTTTAGAGGAATATAAGGAATTAAATGAGGGTAAAAGACATAAAACGGGAAGCTAATCACTTGATTAGATTTTTCTCGGGCATTTTGAACTCAGAGAAAATGCACTGGGAGCATTGAGGAATAGGTAGCGCAAAATCTAGAAAACCACATGGTAAATGAATTTACGCTTTATTCCGCTTATATTTGTTTTACTGTAGAATGCCATAATATTAATCCGCTTAATCTTCTTACTTTTTAAAACAAACCTACCAGACTCATTCAAAGAGTGGGAGAAAAGTAAATTATCGTGAGACTTTGAACAGTGGATACTATAGAACAAATGCTTTTTGGAAGAATAAGGAGATGACATTAAAGCAATGGGTGATTAACTGCCCTACCCACCGCCACAAATAGAGCCTGCTGGGTGCGGGCTTTGAGATCCTGGCGAGACTGCCCACCCAATGCAGATAGTGTAATTTTTAGTAAAATTATTAATATAAATAAGGGCGTTTTGCCCTTTTTGTTTGCTCAAATTTTCTAGATCGTTCATTCCACCACGCAAAAACCACCACAGTGGTGAACTATTTCACCACCAAAAACCGCCTTTAACTAATTGATATTAAATAAAAATAAATCAAAGTGGTGGATTGGTGGATGCAAAACTCTTTTGTTTATACAATTTTTCTTGTGCATATTTTCTGCGCTTAATTCTCTTGCTTGCGTCTAAAATATAATTTCTTCATACGCGTCTAAAATACACCTGTTTTAAAAACAAATGAGGGGTATTTTTATGGGTAATTCAGATGGCAAAAATCCGCCATGAACTTTTTTAAGTAAAATTGAAGAAATTGTAACCAGCCTATGCAAGGAATTAAAACTCAGTGATGATGTTTTGCAGTAAAGTGGGCTGTAGCGTTTCTGATTTTATCGCCAATCGCTAGCCAGGTTGTTTTTATTTTCCGGCTCAGACCGAATTCAGACGAAGACTAAGGGATATGCAAATCTATAAAAATTTAATGGAAGCAATTACCAAGAATTAGCAAAAGAATTCGGATATAGCGATTCAGGCATAAGAAGGGTTATTTCCCGGCGTTCAGCGCGCGCAATCAGGGGAATGTATGAAACGAGCTATTTTTGAAATATCTCACCGGTAAGCATAACGGCACCGGCACGGGAGCAAAATGCAATGGACGGAACAGCATTTAGCACAGCCGGGCAGTTTTATAGCGAAGATATTAAATCAGCCCTTTAGTTAATAACACCCTGAAAATGACGAGCCAAAACTTGCATAGCTCAAGCGTTTAATCCATCATTCCGGCGCATTGTTGCCGAAGCCGAAATTACACCCAACTTAATTCAAAGAATCAAGAGCGGAGAATTTATGCTACATAGCGCGAGTTTTTACCCGCCTGAGCTTTAAAACAGAAGTCAATACATGAGCTAGGATATTATTTGAAGACGTTGGATTCCCTGGAGCAGGGGTAAGCAATCGCCAGCGTTCACGGAATGTTAGATCCAGGGTTAGCGTTGAATATCTGGCTTATGCCGAAATTAACGAGGATTTTATTTTATTCTGTGAGAAATGACACTCATCTTACGCTGAGCAATTATAATGAAACAGTTATTTTACCAATATTCGAAATGTGAATTATGAAACGGCGTTACATATTATCAATCAATGAGGGCAGAACATGGAACAAGCAGAAATTGAGCATTTGAAATCTGAAAATCAACGCTTAAAACAACAATTAAACTAGACGGAAAGGCAAAATAATGAACAATTTGCTAACGAGTTAGTGAATAAAGGGCATATTAATGCCGGCGAATAAATCACAGGCTGTAGAGCTCTTAAACTATGCCCATGATTAGTGATAACGGGGAGGTATTAAATTTCAATGAAGGAGAAACGTTATTAAACAAACTTAAACAATTTTTAAAATAACCAACCACCGCGAATTCCTACCACATAGAGAATTATCAGCAGATGACTATATAATGGAAACCCAGCACACAATGTGGAAAATACACTGAGATGTCATTGCATTAGATAGTACCGTGCATATATGCAAGAAAAGGCGTTGATTATAAAACTGCATTTAATGAAATTCATAGCACAGGAGAAAAATAATGAGCTTAGCAGATAAACGAATTAAGACCCCGGTATTAACCCAATTGGCACTAGGATATTACAACCCGGAGATGGTTAGTGAATTTCTACTTCCAATAGTAGAAATTGCAAAAGAAGCCGGCAAAATTCCACACCTGGGCAGCTTTAGCATTCCGCCAACAATCAACAGTACGCCAAGTTCACGGCGATAGCAACCGCCTAACTCCGGAAGATGTAACAAGTATTCAGCTCGAACTTGAAGAACATGATATTGAATATCCAATTGACTACCGCGAAGACAACGAAGCTAGCTATCCTTTGAAACAATACGCCCTTTCTGTGGTACAGGATATTATTGCATTAGGGCGCGAAGTAGAAACGGCAAAATTAGCGCAAGATGAAAGCAATTATGCAGATAATAATAAAATCACATTATCCGGCACCGACAACTCACCAACGCTCAATCTAATCCATTGAAAATTATTGATGACGGTATCAATGCAATTCATTCAACCATTGGGAGAAAACCCAACGTATGCGCAATTTCTTCCGATGTTTGGGCGGTATTAAAACAAAACGAAGTTCTTCTAGAACGTATCAAATATACCCTGTACAGGCATTCTTACGCCGGAAGTGTTTGCTGAGCTTATCGGCGTTAAAGATGCGAAAAATTGCGCTGCAATGCAAGAGATTGGCGGGGAATTAAAGCCTATATGGAGCGATTGCATTATTCTTGCTTATACGTCATTAGGTACAAAAGATACGAATGTTTTTCCCATCATACGGTTACACTGTACGCAGAAAAGAATGGTCTGTTTGTTGATACTTATCAAGAAAAAGGTGGTAAGGTTGAATTGATACGCTGTACCGATATTCATAAACTGCACCTAGTCGGCAAGTCGGCCGGTTATTTGATAAAAGGTTGTATATAATTGATATTGATTTAGCAACAATAGGCTATAAAATATAGCCTATTGTCATTTTTAAAGCATTCGCGCCGTTGCTGTATTCTTTAAAAAGCACGCGGGATAATAGGGGAGTAAGTGAACAGGTAAAATATAAGAAGATTTAACAATGACTTTTTATTTTAGTAACACGTTTAGTAACAAAACTCCACTTTTTGTCAGACAAGACCTTAACAAAATCAATAAATTAATCATTTAATTAGATTGTGATTATCGGTAAACCACCTTGCTCGTTTAAAATAGCGCATTCTAGTGCATTTTATAGTTCATACTGCTTCATTCTGAATCATATTGACCGCTAAAAATAGTACCCAATTTAGCATTCATTTATTATAGTTCTCTAAAAACTTGAGTATTACAGATTGTAGAATTAATGCAGCGCTACAGTCAATTGATTTATATAGAGAATATTTCATTAAAAATATTTGTTTTTCTAGCTGCATAAAAGGTGGTATAGTCGGGTTGTGGTTATTGCCATCAAATTTAATTAAACCTTTAAATTAAAGAGGACTATCTTTATGATTGATTAAATTTAGTTTAAGCGCATTATTTATTGTAACTTTGACTGCCTGCGGAAGTTCAGGGGTAGTTCAAATAATAACGATAAACCTAAAACACCCGAAAAACCACAGAAACTTCACCACCTCCTCCTAATAACGGCACTATCGACAAGCAACCCGTGCCTCCCCAGCCCCGCAGCCCCGGCCATCCTTAATTAACTCTGATGCGAATATGCTGCAAAGGGTCTGAAGGCTGGTACAGTTACACGAAAAATATATTCTTGTTGATGGTAAGGGTTATCATTAGTACCATTAAGCTCGCTTGCTTGTCGTAGGAGCTCCAGCGCCAGACGTATTTCAGGTAGATATGAAAGAGGAAGGAGGCCAATATTTTGGATATTTCACTAATGTACAATGGCTAAAGCTCAGATGGACAAGTTTATGCATTCTACGGTTCGGATGAACGGCCGACAGCGGCAATGCCGACTGCCGGAACTGCTTACTATAAGGGTGATGTGATTTATAGTTATGGTGGAGCAGTCACGAAAATAAAGAAATTCGATTAACTGCTAAGTTTGACACTAAGAAAATAAGCGGGATTACAACCGGCGTAAGTGGCGGTCACAGGAACAGAAAGAACTGCGAACGTAGCCGGCGAGATTTCAGGTTCTTCCTTTTACCGGTAAAGCTCAGTACTGCTGATAAAGTTACCCTGATTTGGCCGAAAATTCTATGGAACTAATGCTGAACGAATAGCCGGCGTATTTGGTGATGCAAACAATCAACTTAGCGGTGCTTTTCGGAGCAGAGAAAAAGTAACCTTTAGTCTTCTTTGATAACTAAAGTGCGGTGAGTGTGCATTTTAGATTGCAGTAATATGTTGTAAACATGTTGTGATAATTTTGTTTTTATTATAAATAATAAGGAGGTTTTATACCCTTGTAATGATTTTGTTGCTACTCTTTAACTAAAAACTCGTATAGTTTTATCGTCACTAATCGCAATAAAAATCTTATCTTATAATTAAGGATGGTTCTATGACAAAATTAATCAAATTTAGTTTAACGGCATTATGTGTTGCAACTTTAGCAGCGTGTGGTTCTGGTGGTGGTTTCTTCGATGGAATAAAAATCAAAATGTTACTAGTGGAGAGAAAGCGCGTACAACACAAACTGCGCAGACTCACACTACACAGAATACTACTCAGCACCTAACAGAGCTCCTTCAACGATAAATAAAAACGCGAATGTTGCCGGCTCAGGATTAAAAAGTTGGTACGGTCACTCAGGCATCGGTAGTGGTTGATGGAAAACATTCCCGATTAAGTGCTCCAAGAACCACTCTTAATGCAGAAAACCTAATAACTGCGGGCGGCTCTCTCAATGGCGTAACCCTTTAGCTTCAATAGAGTGCTAAAAGGCTCTGAATATTTCGGTGTTGTAGCTGAAAATGGAACCTCACAAAGATACGCCTTTTATGGAAGTACCCAACCAGAGACTTCAGTAATGCCAACTTCCGGAATCGTGAACTATGAAGGCGAAGTAGTTTATGCCTATGGCGGTCTGCCCTGACAAATTCGGCAGCAATTCACCTACTGATGGTGATGCCAAATTAACCGTAGATTTCGGTGCGGACTAACCGGTACTTTTGATGATGTAGCTGGTGGCTACAGGACCTGGATTAACAGCAGCAGTAAATGCTGATATTTTCTGGTTCCGGCTTTGTAGGTAACGTTTCTACCGGTTCTAAATCTGCAGATTTTCGGTCAAAATCTCTACGGGCCCTAACGCAGCCAGTTTAGCGGGTGTGTTTGGTGATGCCAATAACACTTTAAGTGGCGCATTTGGTGCAGATATAACATCTAATAAAAACAAATGCCTTAAAGTGGGTTCTCGATTTCTTCTGAAATTTAAACCGCACTTTGAGGTTTAGTATTATAAAAACGCGCTGGCGCGTTTTAATGACACATTACTGATGGCTTTCATAAGCTAATAGAGTATTAAACATCAACATCGCCACCGTCATTGGACCAACTCCACCTGGTACCGGAGTGATAAATCCCGCCTTTTCGACAGCTTTGACGAATTTACATCACCTTAGTTTACCATCTGTACCACGATTAATTCTAGCATCGATTACGATGGCCCCTTCTTTTATCCAGCCTCCCGGAATAAATTCGGCTTACCGACCGCGACTACAAGAATATCCGCTTGGCTAATATGATGCTGCAAGTCTTTGGTAAAACGATGTGCTAGCAGTAACGGTGCAACCTGCAAGTAATAACTCCATTGCCATCGGACGACCGACAAGACTGATGCCCTACCACGACAGCATGTTGCCCATGTAAATCGATCTTAATGTTTTCTAAAAAGTTTCATTATGCCGTAAGGCGTGCAAGCCCGCAAAGTTGGAATACGTTGACAGAGGCGACCGACATTGTATGGGTGAAACCATCCACATCTTTATGCTGGCACAATACATTCAATCACTTAGTACTATCAATATGTTTAGGTAACGGCAATTGAACTAGAATACCATCAATATTATCATCATTGTTTAACTGCTCGATCAGAGTTTTAATCAATTCTTGCTCAGACGTGGTTTCAGGTAAATCATAAGATTGTGAATAAAATGCCAATTTTCCTCACAGCTTTTACGCTTACGCCAACATAAACCTGAGAAGCAGATCTGAACCAACCAAAATCAAGCCAATCCGGGAGGACGTCTATTTTGAGCTTGGTAAGCCGCAATTTTTGTGCAATGCGTTTTTATAGCTGATTCTGTGCCTGAAATTACTTGTGCTGTCATTCAACATTCCTTAATTAAATAAGAGACTATAAATACAATATTTTGACAGAAAGGTCCAATAAAATGTAAGTATGAGGGAATAAATTCTGACCGATTAGCTGCAAAAATCAAAAATTCATTGACCTTTTGGCAAAAGAAAACTATAATGCTCACATCTGTCGCGAGTGAGCGCAGCTTGGTAGCGCAACTGGTTTTGGGGACCAGTGGGTCGTAGGTTCAAATCCTATCTCGCCGACCACTTCTTATCTTATATACGATGAAAAAATGCGCCCTTAGCTCAGCTGGATAGAGCAACGGCCTTCTAAGCCGTAGGTCATTGGTTCGAATCCAATAGGGCGTGCCATTGCTTATCAAAAATCATCTCATTATAAAAATTAAAAATATATCTTCAACCTAAGATTATCTCTGCAATTGCTTGCCGCTCAGCTCTTTTCGGTTCTGTCTAATAGTGTCAAAATTTTCTCGGTAAAGTATGTCATTTTTCTCCAGACAGTGCGCAGAGTGCAATGTTCTCGAGCTATCTCGCCTGATGATATTCCAGGGCTGTCGAGAGCAGAGTTAAATTGTTTATAGTGCATTAAATTCGCCATTTGCACATAAAAAAGTGCCGTAATTATTATAAACGTCGCCTTGTTTTATTATCTCGAGTCAATGGCTTTTTAGGTACGCTTTTCGCGCCTGTTCAGTATCTCCCTGAGCCTGATAGGAAATACGCTAATGCAGAATGAACAAGATAGTAATCAGGCGCATAAGCGACGGGCTTTTATCCAAATTTTGCTTTGCCTGCTGAACATTTTGTTGAGCCAAATAAGCCAATCCAAGTTCTACCGTGCTTTTAGACAGCTTTGTTGCCGGTCAAAATTCTGTGACGACATTTGAGATACTGCAAGCGAACTGGAAAAGAGAGAGGTAGCGGTCAAAAATTTAGTAGTTTTTGCAACATCTTTTTCTCCCTCATCTCATAGATTGGTTTGTTTTATTGCACCTGTATGGCAATTCCCTCACCAAAACGCTTCTTCATAGCGGTGCGCTTTGGTTCGATCGATAACTTCACCGGCTAACCGCCCGCAGGCGGCATCAATATCGTCACCACGCGTTTTGCACAATCACGGTGAAACCATATTCCATCAGAGTTTTCTGGAAACGATCCACCCGTGTATTAGAACTTTTACTATAAGGCGCTTCCGGGAACGGGTTCCACGGAATCAAATTAATTTTTACACGGTGTGTTCTTCAACACCTTGGCTAACTGATGGCGTGTTCAACACCATCATTAATATGATCCAGCAACACATATTCAATGGTCACTTTACCATGGTTAGCGATTAGAAACGCTCAAATAGCGGTTCCACAGAATCAGTAACGTCTAATATTGTATTTTTATTAATCGGTATAATTTCATCACGCAACTCATCATTCGGTGCATGTAATGAAATTGCTAACGCCACATCAATTTTTCCACTCAACATATCCAATGCGGGTACGACGCCTGCCGTGGAAAGCGTCACGCGGCGTTTCGACAATCCATAAGCAAAGTCATCCAGCATTAATTCCATCGCCGGCACAACGTTTGCCACATTAAGTAACGGCTCTCCCATTCATCATCACGACGTTAGTAATCGGACGCACTCCGGTAACACCGAAATTACCTAAGATTTTTGATGCGCGCTACCTGACCAATAATTTCCGAAACGGTCAAGTTGCGATTAAAAGCTTGCTGTGCGGTTGAGCAAAAGTACAGGCTAAGGCACATCCCATCGGAGAGGAAACGCAAAGTCGCACGATCCGCTTTCAGGAATGTAGATGTTTCACCTGTTGGTCTCCGACCCTGCATCGCCCATTTGATCGTTCCGTCACTTGAACGTTGTTCTACCGCAACTTCCGGCGCTTTGATTTCTGCTACCGACTTTTAACTTTTCACGCAATACTTTGTTAATATTGGTCATATTGTCGAAATTATCTTCACCGAAATGGTAAAATCCACTTAACCAATCATTGTAGCACGGAAAGGCTTTTCACCCAGCTTCATTGAAACTCGCGCATTTCTCGGCGAGTTAAATTCATAAATTAATTTTCTGACATTGTTTTCCTTTGTCACGTTGCTACACATTACGACATTAAGGCTTGAAATAAGCACTCAAATAATTAAAGGGCGTTATTCTAACGATTTGTCGCCCTAATCTATCAATTTTGTAAAATAAAAAGAAAATTAGACCTCACTTTTTGCGGCGAGATCGCAAAAATCAAAAGTACGGTCAAAAATACGTAACTTTTACTTTGATATCGTTTTGCTTGTTCTTTTCTTCTTCCTGTTCTGCCAGCGCATCACGAGCAGAGCGGATACTTTTTCTGATAAGCTCACGTCGTGTATCATCTTCCGGCATTAAGCGCAACATCATCGCCCGTTAGCTGCAGCCATGTAAATCTTCCTGTTCATAACGGAACGCCAACAAACTTAATGCTTCTATATTGGTCATGATCTTTACGGATCACTTCTTCAATAATTCTCGCCTTATGGCGATCACTTTGATCTTCTGAAGTGGACAGAATTCGTGCATAACCGATTTTATAGTCGATATTTTCAGGTTCAAGTTGCACCGCTTACCATAGCTATCATACGCAAGCTGACCATTATCCATTGCTGTCCAATTTGCCCAAGTAACCACCAGCTTTTGGCGTCATTCGGATGGTAACTCAATACGCAGAGCCGTAGCAACTGTTGCATTTCCGTTTCACTCAACGGTTGCTTCCTCCTCTTTTAGACGCTCATAAAAAGTGCGGTAACTTTGATGCGTCAATCATGCTTCCGCTTGCCATGAGCCAACGGAGAAAATACACGGTTGTAGCAATGATTCCCAAGCTGAGCAAGCCCGACACAAACCAAATTTTGCCATAACGTTGTTCCGCACGTCGAATTTCTTCCACTCGCTCCGGAATATCCTGTAATAACGCTTTGTTGTAACTCTACTTTCAGTTGATGAGCGTTATCTAACAATCCCTGTTGTTCATCACGTTCGATTTCTTGCAAAACGGTCAAAAATAAAATGCTTTATTGATTTTCATCACGTTCCGCCACTTTTAGTGGTACGCGAGTTTTCGCAATAGCGGATAAAAACATGCACCAATGCTACAGCAGCCGTTAAATGCGGGCACTTAGCCATTCATTTATTATTCCTTATCTTTTCAGCAATTCTTGCAGACGTTGTCGTTCTGCATCCGTTAAGCTTTCCATTTGTTCAACAGAAACATTTTGTTCCTGATTCTGCATGACATTCTGTATTTTCGGCCGTTGACGTAAGACTAGAGCACGCCAAACAACACCAGCAATAAAGGTAACACCCATAACATTATTGTAGCTGCAGTCAACGGTGGGTCATAGGTCACCAAATTACCGTAACGTTGCACCATACATAATCTACCACCTGCTGTTTACTTTACCTTCCTGCAACAGTTCGAACACTTTGGCGCGCATATCTACCGCAATAGTGGCATTGAATCGGCACATATTATTCTGGCATTGCGGACAACGCAACTCCTGAGTTAATTGTTGATATTCCTTTTCCTGATCCGGCGAGGTGAAATTTAATACATCAATCGAAGCCCAAGCAGAGACAGAGCAGAAAAGTGCGGTCACAGAATCATCGGGTTTCTCCGACAATTTGCTATAAAGCGGTAATAACTTTTTCTTTCCACACTCGCTCATTTTACATCACCGGCATGGCGGTAATGAATAATCCCATTGCCATCAATTAAAGGAAAGTTTCCGGCAGCTCCATATGCCCCCTAAATCTAAGCCGAAGGAGCCTTTCTCATCTTTTCAACACCACTTGATAAGGGTTTTTAAATCCTTCAGCCATTTAACCGCTTTTATCGTTTTGATCTTTATAATCTAAACCCGATAATTCGAATTCCCTGCTCCGCCAATTGATTCAAATATTGATGTTCCGCATAACAAGTCGGACACCAAGTCGCCCACACATTTAATAAAACCGGTTTACCCTGATGAAGTCCTCGCTGTATTCCTTATTATCAAATAAATCATACAGTTTACTTGGCATCGGTTTTACCAATTAAGGCACCTTTCCAAAGCTTTTGGGTCATCTCTCGTGAATTGCGTTGCAACTGCACAAGGAAAAGCGACGGTTACCACCAAAAACAATTAACGGAATATAGAGTGTTCATTCAATACCTATTTTCGTATTAGGAAAATATTAATTATTCATTAGTAATTCTCGAGAGTTGTGGTATTGTGGCATAGCACTTGCCAGTACAACAAACTCTGTTTTAAATTATTTCGCTTCTTTCAACATCTTGGAAAACGATAGCGGCGATCAAACATACAGAGTAATCCGCCCAGGGCCATAAAGACTCCTCCGAGCCAAATCCAACGGATAAACGGCTTTATAATATAAACGTAACGCTCAAGAACCATCGCCCAAGCTTTCTCCTAGCGCCACATAAAGGTCTCGTCAGCAATCAATCGCCGCCTCGGTCATCGTCATTTACTGACTGTATAAAAGCGTTTTCGGCAAATAAAGTGGCTTCTGTTTTACCGTTTTTAAGAATATCCACCTGCGCTTTTCCGCCCGCATAGTCGGTCCGTCGGCATTAGAGATACCTTGAAAATTTATATTCATAGCACGGCTGTTCCACGCTGTCCCCATGTCTATTCTTACATCACGTTCCACACTGTAATTTTGACTGAAAGCTATGCACACAGTCATCGCCACTCCCAGGTGGGCTAAAAACATTCCCCAATGAGAACGAGAAAGTTTAGTTAAACCGGGAAAAAGCCAGAGCGATGAGTAACCCGTTGTTGTAATTCATACAAACTAAGCTAAGGCAATAATAACTGCCATCATCGTTCCCCAACACAGAACTGACGGTCAGTGTATCCTCGCAACCAAAACGGCAATACAAAACCCGCAATCACCATTACAATCACAGAGATAACTACCGGCGTACGGATAGAAGAAAATTGATCACGCCGCCATTTAACCAATGGCCCCACCCCAAGCAATAAAAGGTAAATGGGGTCATGATAATCAGGAACATTTGATCAAAAATGGCGCTCCGATGGAAATTGTACCTAAGCCAAGTTGCTTATGTACCAACGGTAACAATGTGCCAAGAAAGACCACTGCTAATGCTGTCATAAGCAGAATGTTATTCAATAACAGCATGGTCTCACGCGAATAGCGTTCGGCATTGTCGCGTGAACGAATGGCCACCTTTGACCGCATATAATCCAAGCGAACCGCCAATCACAATAATTAAATAAAACTAAAATATACAAAACCGCGAGTCGGATCGGATGCAGGCGTGTACCGATACCCAAAAATACCCGAACGCACTTAAAAAGTACCAAGCAAACAGAGGAGAACGCTACAATTAGCCAATAACACAGTCCAAGCTTTAAAAAGAGCCGCGTTTTCGTTACTGCCAACCCGTGTAATAATGCAGTTCCTGCCAGCCAAGGCATTAATGATGCGTTCTCTGCCGGATCTAGGAACCACCAGCCTCCCCAGCCTAATTCTATAATAAGCCCCAAAGAGCCGAGTACGACTGCAAGGTAAAACCCATGCTGCCATTGTCCACGGGCGAGACCAACGCGCCCAAGCCAGATCTTAACTTGCCTGTCATTAATGAGGCGATAGAAAAGGCGAAAAGCCACCGAGAAAACCAACATAGCCCATATACAGCAACGGCGGATGAAAAATCGCCAACATCCCAGCAATGGATTCAGTTCACGTCCATCAACTGGGAAATTAGGAAACGCATGATCGAACGGATTAGAAGTAAACAATACAAATAACAAAAAGCTGACGGAAACAATCCCCATAATGCCAAGCACCCGGGATAGCCTTCGTGGCAATGGCTTGCTGGAACCGCAACCGCAGTACTCCACAAAGTCAATAGCCAAATCCACAGCAATAACGAACCTTCGGGAACCCCCAAACCGCCGACAAACGATAACGCAACGGCAGATTCGAGTTGGAATTATTTACCACATATTGCACAGTAAAAACTCATTTACTGCAAAAGCGTAAAACAATGCACCAAAAGCGACGGTTAAAGCAAAAAGCAATCCGTAGGTCATTGGGCGTGCCAAATGCTATTAACTGATTATTGCCTTTTTCCGCTCGCATAAAGGAAGTGCCGCCAGTAAAAGCGCTTATCGCTAAACTCAGCCCTAATGCATAATTGCCCTAATTCAGCGATCATTGATTACCTTCTTTTCGTTTGATTCTGCATGTCTTTTCTCCTGACTGATCACGCCGCTTTCACCGCTTAAATCGGAAACTCCCATCGGCTGATGGACTTTTTCATTTGCTCGCCCAGTTCCGGCGGCACATAGTTCTCATCATGTTTCGCTAAGACTTCACTTGCAGCAAGTAGAGTCGGTTCTTTCAACAGCCTTTGTGCTACAATACCCTGCCCTTCACGGAATAAATCGGGCAGAATGCCTTCATATTCCACACTGATAGAAGGACCGATGTCGTTTAAATCAAATTTAACTTTTAGACTTGTAGCATCACGTTGCACGGTTCCGGCCACAACCATTCCACCTACACGAATCCGTTGTGCCCATTTCAGGTTTTCGTGGTTTGATCGTTATTTTTGCCATAGACGACTTCCGACGGTGTATAAAAACAAGTCAATATTCTGTCCCAACGCATATAACACCAAAGCGGTGGCTACCGAAACGCCCAACAAAACACAAAAGGACGATGGATAATCTGGATTTACGTCTTGATTCATAGCCCCTCCTTACGTTGTTTATTTTGCACCTGCTGCTCACGTGCTTGCTCTCGCCGCACTTCACGTAATACAGCACTTTTTTATCACGATAACTCTGTATCGCCAAAATCACACTCGCAGCAAAAAGAAATACCGTAGGACAGCCACACATAAAAACCGTAGCCTCCCATCTGGAGAGAAAATCCTGCCAAGACTCAAAAACATATCTCACTCCGTCAAAAATTCACAAAACTCTCATAACTGCACTTTATTGCTTTTTCAGCGAAAAACACAACTCCCGCCAAAAACTTTCTAAGCAAATAAATTCAGAAAGGTACTATATTGACGTCTTATCAAAAAGCTTAGCCGGCTAAGGCTTACCCAAGGGCGTTTCATTTCATCACGTAACAACGTGTTACGATAACGCACTAATGTCAACCAAATAGTTAACGCCATAAAGCCGAAAATGCTTAAAACTAATGGAATTAACATCGGTGCGGCAATTGACGGCTTCTCTAGCTTGGTAATATCGCGCCTTGGTGTAAGGTATTCCACCACTCTACCGAAAAATGAATAATCGGAATATTAACCCCCAACAATCGCCAACACTGCTGCCGCTTTCAGCCCGGTATTACGGTCTTGGAATGCGAATATAATGCCATTACACCTAAATACACAGAATTAGAGAAGAGGTCAAGCGTGCATCCCACCCACCAAGTTCCCCACATCGGTTTTACCCCCAAATCGCCCCAGTTGCCAGCGAGGAAATTAAACACCGCAATCAATCGGCGCCATTGCAATAATGGAAAAGGTGTGCCTGTTTAATCTGCCATACCAACCAATCACACCGGCAATGCCATTGATACATAAACCTCATCGACCAAATTGCCGCCGGCACATGCACATACATAATGCGGAAAACTGTTACCTTGTTGATAATCGGCCGGTGCAAAACGCCAATCCCCATACCATTCCCGCCCTGGAGTAAAAGGATAGGCGAATAGCGAGGAGCCAATTTTCCGCACAAGTGATATTGTTTCCGATTTAGCGTGAGGTGTAACCACTTCCACATGATTTTCTTTTCCTTAATTATTGATCCAAACTAATTCGTAACGCCGTTGCAATTGTAAAGGGTGAAAAAGGCTGCCGTTGCAGCTAAAATCGCGCCTAAAACGGCAGGTTGTCCGTTATACGGTAAATTTAATATCGCCGCATCTAATGTGAAGCGGAAAAATCAGCACCGGAATAAACTGACGGTACCACTAACAAACCCAATAATACGCCACCCTTTACGCAGCCGACAGTTAATGCCACACCGATTGCACACAAAGAAAACTCAGCACCGGCGTGCACCAATAACGTCAATACCAATGCCCACCAAATCACGAAATTTCCAATGACAACAGCATGCCGCAATAGTGACAATAAAATCAAAGGGCAAGCCTGTTAATAGCCAATGTGCCGTTACTTTCGCTAAGGCAGTTATGTGCCAAGGGCTGTGGTGCGAGCATTAGTTGCTCTAATGAACCGTCAATAAAATCATCACGAGAAACAGACGTTCAAAAAGATAATAATGCCGATAGCAACGCTGCTACCCAGGCAACTCCCGGCAATCTTGGATAATAGCACCAGGATCAGGGCCGAGCACCAACGGAAACAAAGTAATCACAATCAAAAGAACCACAGCGGATTGAGTATTTCAGCCTGCTTTACGCAAGGCGATACGTAGTTCCCGCTTGATGATTTCGATAAATATCATTTAAAAACTCTTATGACCGCACTTCGATTACCTATCGGCACCGAATAGACATATCCGATAAGGTGCGTCACTATGAAAATAAAGGCTCAATCTTTTCGCTTTAACATGCTCCAGCGAAAACTTCCTGCAGCTGCTTACACGGGACTTCCTGATGGCTGGTTAAAATCACAATGCCACCTTGTTCAGCATGATGTTCAAAACAGTTTTGCCAACACCTGTACACCCGTGTTTATCAATTGCATTAAACGGTTCGTCTAAAATCCATAACGGTGCTTGGGACAACCACAAACGAGCTAACGCAATGCGTTTTGCTGGGCGGCAGAAAGCTGAGAGGCTGTGATATCCTCCCGTCCAAGCAAGCCGACGATTTCCAACACATCCCATAATACCTCGTCATCTTGTTTACACTGTTATTTTTGATAAAAACGCAAATTTTCCCATGCCGTTAATTCAGGTTTAATCCCTGCTGATGACCAAGATAAAGCAGATTCGCATGATATTCCTCACGACATGGAAATCTTCCAGATGCATTTCCGTTTAACGGTTGTGTAAACCTGCGACAATACGTACAAGCTTGGTTTTACCGATGCCGTTATGCCCTTCCACCTGAACCAAATCACCGGATTGCCAACCTAACCGTTAAATCAGTAAATAGGATTTTATCACCCCGTCGACAGGCAAAGTGTTCAATATTTAATTGATTTGACATCAGACCATCCGTTTAATAATTCAAACCGCAGGATTAACACAACCTTTTGTAATGGCGTAGTAATTGAATGCGAAGTTTTAATACCTCTTTAGCGTATCGCGTGACATTTATTGATTTAGCGCAAAAGACTTGTTCCAAATGATTCTCATCTAAAAGATAAAATTAAATATTTACAAAAACACAATTTAAAACAATTCATCAAAAATGTGAATAAAAACATAAATAATCCTGCTTTCTACAGTGATTAATTTCATCGACAAAATCAATGACAAAATATTACTCTGTTTAAATTCTAAATCCCTACAAAATGATGATAACTCACTAAAAACCGTTGACAGCGAAATTTTTAATCGGTAAGAATAACCTCGTTTTTAACTTTAAGGATTAGGTTTTTCATGTTTCACTCTGTTTCTTTTCCCTCAACCCTGCTGCTCTCACATTCTTTGTGCGGCTAAGTTGTGGATGAAAAACAGTCAAATGTAAAACCCCTCAAGATTTAAACCTGGCATCTAATTTGGGTTTTTGCTTTAAAAATACTGTAAAAACGACCGCACTTTTGAGTGATTGAAAGAAGGAAAATGTTATGACAGATCGACGTTATTATTTTTGATACGACCTTGCGTGATGGGGAACAAGCGTTAAAAGCAAGCCTTACCGTAAAAAGAAAATTACAAATTGCCCTTGCTTTAGAGCGTTTAGGTGTGGATGGCAAGCTGGGCTTTCCTGTCCGCAAGGGATTTTGAACCGCATCAAACTATCGCACGCCATATCAAAATAGTCGTGTCAGCACCGCGCTTCGCAGATAAAGACATCGACGCGGCGTAGCAAGCCTCAAAAGTGGCGGAAGCTCTGGGTATTCACACCTTTATTGCCAGTTCCGCATTACACGTTGAAGCCAAAATTAAAACGGAGCATTTGACGATGTGGTTGAAAGTGGCGGTGGCCGCGGTAAAACGCGCGCGTAACTACACCGACGACGTCGAATTTTCCTGCGAAGATGCAGGACGTACGAGCATCGACATTTGTCGTACGTTGAAGCAGCAATCAACGCCGGCGCCACTACCGTCAATGTTCCAGACATCAGGGGCTACTGCTTACCGATGTGAGTACGGCAACATCATCGCAGCGCGTAACCGCGTACCAAACACGATAAAGCCATTATTTCCGTGCACCGCCACAACGATTTAGGCATGGCGACCGCCAACTCTTTAACTGCGGTACAAAACGGCGCACGCCAAATTGAATGTACCATCAATGGCATCGGTGAGCGTGCAGCAACACTGCATTAGAAGAAGTGGTCATGGCGATTAAAACCCGCCAAGCACTCTTCGGTGTGGACACGCGAATTAATACACAAGAAATTCACCGGCGTCAGCCAAATGGTGAGCCAACTTTTGCAATATGCCAATTCAACCGAACAAAGCTATTGTGGGTTCCAATGCTTTCGCGCACTCTTCCGGTATCGTGTACCAAGACTGGAATGTTAAAAACAAAACACCTACGAAATCATGTCACCGGAAACCATCGGTTTGAAGAAAGAGAAATTGAACTTAACCGCGCGTTCCGCCGTGCGGCGGTGAAAGGCCACATGACCGACATGGGCTACACCGAACAAGATTACGATTTGATAAATTGTACTGATTCCTGCTTAAAATTGGCGGACAAAAAGGCCAGGTGTTCGATTATGACTTGGGAAGCCTTGGCGTTCATTGATATGCAACAAGCGATGAAGATCGTTTGGTAGTTAGATAAACTTTCGCTCACTCCACCAAAGAATATCCGGCGACAGCCTTTTGTTGCAATTACAATTAGACGGTGAGAAATTAGCACTTCGTCAATCGGCAGTAACGGCCCGGTCGATGCGGTTTACAACGCCATCTTTAAATTGTAACCGGTTTTAGAGATCAAAAATGTCTCCACTATAACTTAACCGAGCGCGAAAGGCGCAAGCCTTTTAGTCAGGGTGGATATTGTAGAGACACGAAGCGCCGTAAATTCCATGGGTAGGTTTAAGCGACGGATATCGTTGAATCTTTCCGCCCTTGCCTTTAGTGCACGCCATCAATGCAATTTATCGGGCGCATAAGGTAGCAAATATTAAGAATCATAAAAATCACTAATTCCATCCTCTTTAGCAAAAGAGCATGGAGATTGCAGAAGTAACATCAACCTCTGAAGTGAATTTTATATCGTTAAAATCTCCTCTCAGCCCCTCTTTACAAAAGAGGGGAGGAAAATTAACCGCACTTTAGTGAGAAGAAATAGGGAAAAACAATATGCAATCATACAACATCGCAGTTCTCCCGGAGACGGCATCAGCCCTCGGAAGTATGGCAGAAGCTCATTAAAGTATTAAACAAAAGTCCAAGAAAAATTTGGATTTCAAACTTAACTTCAGGAGTTTTTATGGGTGGTGCCGCAATCGATAATTGCGGTTGCCCATTACCGGCAGAAACCTTAAAAGGTTGTGAAAGAGCAGATGCGATTTTGTTTGGTTCTGTGGGCCCTCAAATGGACAAATCACCGCCTGATCAACAACCGGAACGTGGTGCGTTATTGCCATTGCGTAAACACTTCAAATTATTCTGCAACCTTCGCCCGGCAACTCTTTATAAAGGATTGGAAAAATTCTGTGTCCGTTACGAGCAGACATCGCAGCGAAAAGGGTTTGATATGGTGGTTGTACGCGAATTAACCGGCGGGATTTATTTTCGAGTCAGCCTAAAGGTCGCGAAGGCGAAGGCGCAAACCAAAAGCATTCCGATACTGAAGTTTATTACAAATATGAAAATCGGCGCATTGCACGTGCTGCTTTTGATGCGGCAATGAAACGTCGTAAAACACGTGACTTCCCGTGGATAAAGCCAACGTATTACACAGCGTCAATCTTTATGGCGTGAAACCGGGACCGAAGTGGCGAAAGACTACCCCTGAAAGTCACCTTTAGATCCATATTTATATCGACAACGCAACCCATGCAGTTAATCAAAGCGCCGGAATCTTTCGATGTGCTACCTGCTCTAACATTTTCGGTGATATTATTTCGATGAAGCGGCGATGATCACAGGTTCTATGGGATGCTGCCATCTGCCAGCTTAAATGAAGAAGGTTTTGATTTATATGAACCGGCTGGCGGTTCGCCCCTGATATGTGCCGGCAAGGCATTTACCAACCCGATCGCACAAATTCTTTCTGCGGCGATGATGTTGCGTTACAGCTTCAACTTAAACGAAGCAGCGGATGCCATTGAAAATGCGGTACAAAAAGTCTTAGCAAATGGTCACCGTACCGGTGATTCAGCTGATGACTCTGCCCCCTGTTTCAACTGCGGAATGGGTTACGGTGATTGCTGACGCAATTTAAGTCGCATCGATAGCGCGCGCCTCCCGACGCGTGCTTATATCAAATAGTTCAGGGCACGCGTCAGGAGACGCGCGCCATCAATGTAAGTCTAGTTATCTGGTACAGCCCCAAAAATTAAAAGTGCGGTTTTAAAAACACAGTCAAACTTTGACCGCACTTACTCTAACAAAAGCCCCTAACGAATTGGAGAAAATTATGGCAAAAACTCTTTTACGAAAAATTATTCGATGCCCACGTGGTGTACGAAGCGGAAGGCGAAACGCCGATTTTGTGATATCAACCGTCATTTAATCCATGAAGTGACCAGTCCACAAGCCTTTGATGGCTACGTGTCGCGAGCCGTCAGTGCGCTAAAGTAAAGCAAAACCTTCGGCCATGGATCACAGTATTTCTACGCAAGTACGTGATGTGAATAAACTTGAAGGTCAAGCGAAAATTCAAGTGTTGGAACTGGAAAAATACGAAAAGCGACCGGTATTCAATTGTTCGACATGACCACGAAAGAACAAGGTATCGTGCATGTGATGGGGGCCTGAGCAAGGCTTAACTCTTGCCAGGTATGACTATCGTTTGTGGTGACTCCCACACGGCAACTCTACGGCGCCTTGGTGCTTTGGCATTTGGTATCGGCACCTCCGAAGTAGAACACGTGTGCAACGCAAACCTTTAAAACAAGCCCGTGCAAAAAGCATGAAAATTGAAGTTCGCGGCAAAGTGGCGCTGGCATTACCGCCAGACATTATTCTTGCCATTATCGGTAAAACAACCATGGCAGGCGCGGCACAGGGCATGTGGTGGAGCTCTGTGGTGAGGCTTATTCGAGACCTTCTATGGGAAGGCAGAATGACAGTATGCAACATGGCAATTGAAATGGGCGCGAAAAGCCGGTTTAATCGCACCGGATGAAACCACTTTCGACTATTTAAAAGGTCGTCCACATGCACCGAAAGGTAAAGATTGGGATGATGCTGTCGCTTATTGGAAAAACCTTTAAAATCTGATGATGACGCGAAATTTGACACGGTAGTGACTTTAGCCAAAGATATCGCACCGCAAGTCACTTGGGGCACGAACCCCTGGGCAGTAATCGGTATCGATCAACGAGTGCCAAATCCAACAGAAAATGGCCGATCCGGTCACTCGCGCCTCTGCTGAAAAAGCCTTGACTTATATTGGCTCAGAAGCTAACGCTGATTTAAAAGAAATCCCTGCAGATCGAGTATTTATCGGTTCTTGCACGAATGCCCGTATCGAAGATTTACGCGCGGCTGCGGCGGTGATGAAAAGGCCGCAAAAAGCCGATAACGTAAAACGGATTTTTAGTGGTGCCGGGTTCCGGTTTAGTAAAAAGAACAAGCGGAAAAAGAAGGCTTGGATAAAAATCTTTATCGAAGCAGGTGCAGAATGGCGCAATCCGGGTTGTTCCATGTGTTTAGGAATGAACGACGACCGCTTGGGCGAATGGGAACGTTGTGCCCACTTCAAACCGTAACTTTTGAAGGTCGCCAAGGCCGTAATGGTCGCACTCACTTAGTAAGCTCCTGCGATGGCAGCAGCTGCCGGCATGTTCGGTAAAATTCGTTGATATTCGTGACGTGACATTAAATTAAGGCCCAAAGAAGAGGAAAAAGAAAGATGGCAGGATTCAAACAACTTTCAGGCTTAGTAGTGCCATTGGATGCGGCAAACGTGGACACGGATGCGATTATTCCAAAAACAACTTTTTACAAAGCCATTACGCGCGTAGGTTTCGGCAAACACTTATTCCACGAATGGCGTTATTTGGATGTGGATGGCACCAAACCGAATCCGGAATTCGTGTTAAACTATCCACAATATCAAGGCGCTACCATTTTATTAGCACGTAAAACCTCGGCTGTGGTTCTTCTCCGTGAACACGCCCCTCGGGCGCTGCCGATTATGGTTTCAAAGTGATGATCGCGCCAAGTTTTCGCGGATATTTTTCTATAACAACAGCTTGAACAATCACATGTTACCGATTCGTTTGAGCGAAGAGGAAGTGGAAGAAATCTTCCAATGGGTGTGGGCGAACGAAGGTAAACAAATCCATGTGGATTTGGAGGCGATGACCGTGACCGTAGGCGACAAAGTGTATACCCTTTGAACTGGATGAATTTCTGGCCGTCATTGTTTGTTAAACGGCTTGGATAATATCGGTTTAACCCTTCAACACGAAGACAAAATCGCAGAATACGAAAGTAAAAATTCCGACGTTCTTGCGTTAGGTTAATCAACAGGCTGGATTTTATCCGGCCTTTTTATTATACTAGCGCGCAGCTAATCAGGGACCCAATCAGCAATGTTATTAATTAAAAATCTGAGAATTTTTGCATAACATTTCATTCTGTTTTAGCAATGTGCAAACATTGCATGCTATTTTATTTTCAATTAATAACAGATCCTCTTTCAGAGGATGTATTTGCTTTCCTATCATACTTAGATCAAATTTAACTGCTTTCTCGGAGTCACTATGAAAAATCATGTCCGCAGTTTCAAAACCTATATCAGAGACGAAATCATTAAAAAGGGGGATGGGTTAATGCTCACGCTCATGCCGACCGCGCATTTACTATGACACCTGAGAAAAATTCGGTATTTACCATTCCAGCAATCTCCAACAAAAATGGGATTTGGTGGATGAAGTGAAGCGTAATTCCAGCGTAGAAGATTATTACGCACGCTTTTTGTCAGTCTATTGAGTTAATGATTTCACAAGGGGTAACCGCGTTCGGTACCTTTGTAGATATTGATCCGGTATGTGAAGACCGCGCTATTATCGCAGCCCATAAAGCGCGGAAGTGTATAAAATGACATTATTCTGAAATTCGCCAATCAAACTTTGAAAGGGGTTATCGAGCCTGCCGCGCGTAAATGGTTCGATATCGGCTGCGATATGGTAGATATGATCGGCGGTCTACCCTATCGTGACGAGCTGGATTATGGGCGCGGGCTGGAAGCAATGGACATTTTAATGGAGGCGGCAAAAATCGCGTGGCATTATGTGCCACGTTCACGTTGATCAGTTTAATAGCCCACAAGAAAAGGAAACAGAACAGTTATGTGACAAAGCGATAGAGCACGGCATGCAGGGACGTGTGGTCGCACTCACGGAATTTCCATCGGTTCTCATTCGAAAGAATACCGTTATCGCTTATATGAAAAATGCGTGAAGCCAAAATGATGATAATTGCTTGCCCGATGGCATGGATTGACAGTAACCGAAAAGAAGAGCTAATGCTCGTTTCATAACGCTTTAACGCCTGCTGATGAAATGATTCCGGAAGGAATTACAGTGGCAATCGGCACAGATAATATCTGCGATTATATGGTACTCATTATGTGAAGGTGATATGTGGCAAGAACTTAGCCTCGCTTGCTGCCGGATGTCGTTTTCCAAATTTAGATGCTATGGTAGATATTGCCAGCATTAACGGGCGTAAAGTATTGGGATTGGATGTGTAATCAGATTTGATCTCAGTGTTTTTCCATAAAATGCGGTCAACCGCACTTTATGTTATGAAATTAATCTCTGTCGGCTTCAAACGCGCCACTCAAGGTATTGTTCGGGTCAGTGAATACCCCGGCCATACTGCGTGCGTTAACACCAAAGAATTTACCGCTAAGTCTGAAGATACCGTAGCAGTGCTTACTTTTACCTGCGAATGAAGAACCGAAATATCAGCATTTACTTGCGCTTAGTCCTTTCACGCCGCTACCGCCGATAGCATCATCAATCGTTCCGTTAATTTTCTTCGTACCGAAATCTACGGTCAACTTAACATCACCGTCTGTATACTGCTCATTCGGCTCAATCCGGGCCGCCGTAGCTATAAACTACATCACCGTCATACTGTATGATACCAGCTGTCGGCATTACTGCTGTTTCGGCCTCTAAGCTACCATAATAAGCATAACGCTGTTTTCACGACCTTCAGATACGAAACCGTAATACTGTCCATCATCAGTTTCTTTTACCACTTCCATATTATTAGCAAAACGCTAAGATTCCGTGAAGCACCACCGAACGGAGCTAAAGAAAAACGTTTTGCCGTCAACAACCACTGCGGTACTTGCTTACTGTCGCCGTTTTTAATAGTACCTGCCGCAACATTCTTTGCAGTAATAGGAGCCAACCGCTCTTCCTGAAGTAGGAGCACTCGCCTTCGTTCACAGTCTTGGTTTGCTTAGAAGGGGCAGCATTATTTGATGAGCCGCCACCTGAACCACCACAAGTTGTCATTGTTGTAAACGCATAGCGCCGTTAAACCGAATTTGATTAATTTTTCATAAAGATTCTCTTTCACATTGTTAGCATTAGCATACGGCCCCCAGCCCCAACAGCTGGGAGCCGAATGAGGAGTCTCACCTTATAAAAATATAAAGCAACAGAGCTAACGCCGATTAGTTAAAAATCTATCCAATTTGGATAAATAGTTTAGATTAAAAAGGCCCTCAGTTATAATACTGAGGCCTTTTTGGATGAGAATTGAAGTTTAACCAAATTAGCGAATAACTCACTTCTGGCTACGCCAACTCCTACCAAACAAGCCACAACTACACCAATTAAACCTGGCACCATAAAGCTATGGTTGAAATAATATTTACTGATTTTTGGTAGTTCCTCGTTACGTCAAAGTTTACGGTAGCAAATATCAGATGGGTAATTCGGGATAAAGAAGTAAGCATAAGTTGCCGGCATTAAACCAACTAGAATTGGAGCCGGAATACCCAGACCAATACCAACAGGTAGCATCATTACTGCTGTCGCAGCTTGGCTGTTAATTACGACGGACACTGCAAATAACGCCAATGCAAACGTCCAAGGCGCAGATTTCACCATATCAGTAATTGCTGCTTTAAACTCAGGCATTGCGTGTTGGAAGTAAGTCATCACTCATCCAAGCAATCCCGGAAAATCGCAATCGCGGCTACCATTCCCGATTTAAATACTACGCCGTTCGGCACGATTTGCGGATTAGTTTGGTTGCCAGCAAAATAATGCCACCGGAAACATAGCATCATCATTTGAATAATGATAGACATAGAGATCGGTTTAACTTTAGATGTATCTCTCGATGCTCGCTGGAATAACAGTACGGATTTCGAGGTAGCATCGCAATAATCACGATAACGACTAATGATAACAGAAATAAATAAACAGATTGTTTTTGCCGCAGGCGGTAAAGCATCATTTAATGTCGTACTAGTGGTATTCTAAAATACGTTCACGCCATACAGGATCCTGCAAAGCGACGTTGATATTCAGGATCATCTTCTAACTCTTTACCACGACGCATACCATATAATGCTAATGCGATAGTACCAGCAAAAGTTGCTGGCACAGTTACACCTACAATATGTAACAAGGAAATATGTCTCAAATCCCGGTAATTTAGTAATTTGCGCTAGATAGAACACCACTGCTGCAGATAATGGACTGGAAGTAATTGCCAACTGCGAAGCTACAGAAGCCGCATGCCATCGGACGCTCCGGGCGGATTTTTATTTTTCAACGCCACATCACCAATAATCGGCATAATGGAATAAACAGAGTGGCTCGGGTTCCCAACATGAAAGTCACAGGTAAGTGACTATCGGTCCGAGCAGAGAACGCGCTTCGGATTACTACGCAACACTTTTTCGTGCTACCTGTAACATAAATTTTAACCCGCCGGCAGCTTCTAATATGAGAAGCACAGGTTACAAGCAGCTAAAATAATCAGCATTACATCAATAGGTGCTTTCCGACCGGCATACGTGAAAATAAATACTTTCAATCACCAAACCGATACCGGATACTACACCTAGCCCGATACCGCCGCTAACGGCTCCCCTACATATAGCATTAGTAATAAGAATAAAAATTCTAAATACAGCATACACCTCGAAAGAGTTAACATTTGCTTGAGATCATACTGAATTTCTGAAAAATCCACAACCACAATAATATGTGGAAAGATATTTTTAACAAAAAGTTTATCTAAATCAAAAAGCATAGCACATAAAAGTGCGGTAGGTTTTCAATTTGAAATACAGAATCGTACGGAAAGATCAGCCAGTTTGCCCTAAAACATCAGTGCTAAAAATCCTGCTTTAGACCACGTTCGAGATCGGCGAGCCGTTGAATAACCAGAGCAAAAGTTTTCTGTAGGTTAGACGTTGAAAAGCCTGGTTGAAATAAAGGGACGACGATTTTGCCAAACTTTTAGACGATCAAACCCTTCGCGTAACTGCGCGTTGGCAGCGGCATATCTAAACAGACCGCTTGTTGCGGTTTGCGCAGTTCCAGCAAGGTCATTAATTCACGTTGAAAAGTACGCAATAAAAATTACGGGTTGTACATCTTCAGCCTGCAATCCTCTTTTAAAAATTCGTCTTGCGCGATTTTCTTTGCCTTCTAGCAAAGCATCAACCCATTGAAACGGAGTAAACACTGAAGATTGTTCCACCACATTTTTCCACAACAGCAAAGCTCAATTTACCGTCCGGATATAATAGCGCAAGCAATTGCAAACTCTGTTTCAATGCCAATAAATTATTCTCATAACTGTAACAGTAGCTGTATGGCCTCCTGTCTCAATGTTTAATCCCATCGCTTCTGCTACGATTAGCCACCCAGCGCAACAATTGTTCTGCCGTCGGTGTTTGACAATTTACTAAATAAATATGTGGCTCATACTGTAGCCGCCCGTTTAAACCAATCTTGCTTTTCCATTGGCTTCGTCAGTTTTGGCAGTTGTAAAATGAGCAACAAATCACTATTCAGCAGAGAAACTAATTCAGCTAACCTCTCTGTAAAAGCGCGGTCAGATTTTCGGGCAAATTTAAAATAATAATTTGCTTATTAAAGAAAAGTCCGATGGATTGACAACGTTCAAATAAATCGTTCCAGTCCGTCGAATTATCGATTTGCAGCTCGACTTTTTCATCAAACCCCTTGAGCAATGCAGTTTGCATCAATTAAATCGCGACTTTCCCCCAGCAACAGCGGATCTTGTCCGACCAAATAATATATATTGTCGACAATCGGCTATTCAGTGCTTGGGCCAATTGTTCCGGAAAAATGCGATTCATTATCCAATTTTAAACTCAACACGAAAAATTGTGAGTATATTAACATATCGAAATTGAATCACAAAGTTAGCTAGCAAAAGTCTAAATTAGCGAATAACATCTTATTTTTAATATGAAAAACAGACTTTTTCGTATGATATAAATAATGATTTTATAATGAAATAAGCAACGGTTTATAGACATACCGGAAACCGAACCTATACTAATTTGAGTTCATCAATCCATTGGGAGAAAATTATGAATAATAAAGAAATAAAAACACCTTTCGCATAGCTGCACATTCCCGGCGACGGAATTGGAAAAGAAGTGTTGCCCTGAAGGAATTAAAGTGCTGAAAAGCAGCCGAAGTACAGGGCATCACTTTAGAATTTACTGAATTTGACTGGGCCTGTAGTGACTACTACATAGTCCATGGAGATATGCTTCCCTACTGATTGGAAAGAAATTTTACAAAATTTCGATGCTATTTGCTATTTCGGAGCGGTCGGTGATCCTCCAGCGAGTTCCTGATCATCATTTCACTATGGGGTTCACTACTTAAATTCTCGCCGTGAATTTGACCTATACGCAAAATAAAGTTCGCCCTGTTCGCCTTTTCGAGGCGTACTCTGCCCGCTTATTGGCAAACAACCGGGGGATATAGATTTTGTAGTTGTTCGTGAAAAATACCGAAAGGCGAATACAGTAGTGTAGGCGGAATGATCTTTTGATGGACGGAAGATGAAACCGTCACGCAACAATCTATTTTCACACGTAAAAACGTTGTGATCGTATCTCTCTACGCTATGCCTTTGAAATGGCAACCAAACGCCCACGCAGACGATTAACTGCCGCACCAAGTCTAACGGCATGTCAATCAGTATGCCTGATGGGATGAACGCACCGCCACTATTGCTAAAGAATACCCACAAATCCAAATGGAATAAAGAGTATATTGATGCATTATGCGCAAAATCGGTTCTGCAAACCGAACGATTTGATATTGTGGTTTGTTCTAATCTTTTCGGTGATATTCTTCCGATTTAGGGGCCCGCTTGTGTCTGGTACCCTAGGCTTAGCCGCTCAGCCAATCTCAACCCGGAAAAGACGTTATCCATCGCTATTTGAACCTGTTCATGGCTCAGCACCGGATATTGCCGGTAAAAATATCGCCAACCCACTTGCTACTATTTGGTGCGGCGCATTGATGTTGGAATTCTTTGCTGAAATAAAAACCCACTCGCACAAGCCGCAGCTGATGCAATTATGCAAGCAATGGAAACCGTATTACAAAGTGACTGCAAAAACACCTGATCTTGGTGGCACGGGCAAGCACCCAACAGGTTGGCGACGCAGCAGTAGGCGCACTGTAAATCATACTTTTCTGCCTAAAAGAAATTTAATCCGTGACAACATTACATCCCAGGTAATATTGCTGCATAAAAGAGATAGTAAATAAAGGGAAATAACGCAACAAAAAGTCTGGTTTTAATTATTTTCACAATTCATAACCGACTCCTTTTTATCTCTCAGGATAATTATTGGGTTTGATGCTGTAACGCTACCATTTTGTTGATTAACTGACGAGCCGCCTGTTCGCGCATATCGTTCATTATTACCCTTTTTCAACAGATTTCGCCAGCGCAGCGCGCGCGAGTTATCAAAGAAAGTACGGCGGATTTTTACCGAAAGCGGATAAGTTTGTTGATCGGCATGCGCACGCTTGCTACTACTTCCAACATCAGAATTTTCTCTGCTTCTCCTGCCCTGTTTAAATACCGAAGCAACCTTTATCTTTGAGTGGTTTTATTCAAGCGCAAGACGGGAACATCGGCACGTTTTTCCGTCAATTGAATATTATTGTTGCAATTGCTTGCGCATTGCCAACTCCATATCTCCGCAAGGATTTGTACTTTCAAAATTCAAGGGTTCGTAAATACTTGTGGAATTAATTGCCCGTTTTGAAATTGAAAACCGCACGCTGTTAGCAAAAGTAATAGTGAATAGCCGAAAATACTTGAGAGATTTTAGACATAATCCAACCTTTTTATTTTATTTACAAATTCCACTGAGAATACTGGCTGTCAGTACTGATAAGGCGATTTTTGCCCGCTTTGTTTTTCTGCTTCTCTCATTTTTGCATCGACAGCTGATCCGATGTTGTGAAAGAGGCTTTATAACCCATATCTTTAGATAAAATCGCTCTTGTTATTGATGCCGACATTAACAAAAAGTATGATAATCAATCACGTCACTCAGGCTTTCTCACATCATGGCCATTGGTCAGCCACTAGTTAAATCTTGATACCTCGTTTCTTTTCCGTTAAAATCTCTACACATTCCTGTTCTTCGCGGAAAACTCGGCATGCTCATATGTGACTCGACCAAATCATATAAATCAAAAGCTAGTATTTCGCTAACATGCTCACTCTGGGTTGATTCATACGGGCTAAAGGATTTTGTTCCGTCAGCCAGCAACAGTATGCCTGTCATCACGCCGCAACGGCATAAATTTCGTCGATTACACTCTGTTTATTCGCCGCCTGACTCGGCGCCACACGAACGTCGTTTGATTGCTGTCTCATTCAAGGTATGATCCGTAACATGATTTCGTCACCGAAACCGTCATTATCTCTGATAAGCTCGCAGCTTGCTGGAGCCTGTTTTGCCGAAGTTGAACAGCCGCTGATTGCGGACCAAGCACGTGGTGTGCAAGCTTAGAAATGCTCCAGTAGTTACTCTGTTCTGATGAGAGCCACGCCTCAGGCGTAAAATTCTAATCTTGAACCAAGCGCCTCGCATCCGAGCCTGCTATTCTCGACCATATTATTTCACAAATAAAATTCACTACACAGGTACATAAACTCGCTTTTTCGCAAGAAAGTCATACCCGCAGAATTTTGTACACCGGCATCTGCCAGTGCTCTGCTTTGATATCAGCTTCTGCCATGTCAGCCGCCACAGTCACTTTGGTACCGCGCACTTACCGTTTACATTTGAACAACAACTGCGTTTTCTTCATCTCTCTTAATCAGTGCTCCAGGATCCCGCTGCTGCCCAAGCGAGCATCAACAATGTCCCGACTTGCCAAGTCTCATGCCACAAACGGAAACAATAAATATGCGCGTAAATCGACATAACATTCTGACTACTGCGCACTGAGTGCGTCCCGCCATATAATGGCGCGATCTTGCCCGTCATCCAACGGCGCACGCCTAATTTGTCATTAACCCATGACCGCAGGTGCTGGTTGGCGTGGATTGTCGCTTTGGCGGCGACCGATCGTCATCGCTCACTTTCGCAATGGCTCGGTGGACATCGCGACGCAAGGCTTTGTGAGCGCTGAGTGCGGTCGGACTGACGCTGCTCTTTTGTCGGATTTTTGCTGTATTCAAACACCAAATTCCACACCGCGAGCTAAGAAACGTTTTCGCCCCTTCCACACCGGACTCTCTGCCATTCGAAGGTCATTTCTTGCCGCGAGGCGAAACATCATGAAATAAAGCGTACGGTGTCCGCGCCGCGCCGCCGCGCGCGCGCCGCCGCAGTATCACCATTTGCGTGTAACAATACTGTCGTTTTTCGGATTTTCGACATTTTCAGTCATGCCGGCGTGCACCAATTCATGGCCTTCATCATCCACCGCTCGATACGACCTTCCTTTTCATCACGCGCCCCATTGTGACTTTGGTCGGAGAGACCCAAACACGCCTGCGTTGGCCGGGCTGGTGGCTAGGAAAAGCATCCGCTAACACCATGCCTTTGACATTAGATAATCACCTCATCGGCCGGTTCATCGCGTCATTTACCAAAGCGAAATTACGTGCAATAATTTATGGAAGAAGCGGAAATACGGTCAGTGCATACCGCAGTGCTCGATACCGCCGATATATTGATCCACCGCAGCGTTGTTCGCCTCTTCGCGTTTTAACATGCCTTGTTGATATTGCGGGCAAGTATAGCGGGCGTAGTAACCAGAAGATTCCGCGAAAGTACTCGAAGGTGTCGGTTTCTGATGCCGGTCGGCTCGATAGGTCGTCTTTCGCCCATTCAGGATCCGCTTAATCGCAGCCGTTCAGCACCGTTCATCGCGACATCTTCCGGCAGGATGATCGGCAATCTTCCAGCTGGCACCGGCAATCATACATCGCGTTTTCCAAGGTTAACATCGGAATCGGCGCGCCCCAATAACGTTGACGGGAAACGCAGTCGCGTAAAGCGGTAATTTATTTGGCGTTTGCCTTGCCCACGGACTCTAAATTTATTGGCAATGCCATTAAACGCGGCGTCAAACGCCAACCCACGGAATCTGAGTGGAACCGGGCGTTTGCTGCGTCTTCGGTAAAGTTTGCTGGTTAACTGCTGCCTGCCGTTAATCGGTTCGGATAACCCGTTTAATCGCAAATGATATTTCTGTGCGCGAACTCAAAACTCGACGCTCGACCATGCGCCGCAGTACCGCCATCACCGCGCCGGTATCATAGTGCATTACTGACAAAGTTCGCCACCACACCGGCACTTGCTCACCGGTTAACGGATGAACGGGCATAAAGCCCTGTCGGCACGCTCTCCTCCATGGTGGCAATGTCCGCTTCTGCAACCTTTAGTGTTTTCGCTTCTTGAATGAAACTCGTGCCAATCTCAGGATTATTATTTTCGAGGCCGCAAGCGTTGCTGCAGTGCTGCAAGCGAGCAGCCGCAACAGCCAGCATAATCCTCACGCCGTAGAACGTATCCGGACGGGTAGTGCAAACCAAGCCAATTTCGCTCGTTAGTGCTTTGTCAGATTAGTGATTTGGCTCCCTGCGAACGCCTTGATCTGCAGTCACGCAGCCGCATGGTTTTTACTTTGATCCGGCCTATTGTGGTAAATCATCTTAAGCAATGTAGCAACTGCCCAGCGTAACTAGTGATTTTGGGCAAACCATTGTGGATCTCTTTTTGTTCCACCGGTGTATCACACAACGCCAGCAGCAACCTTCTTCGTGCACCTGTTCGTCTCGCCAAGACGGTTTTACCGTTCGGGCAATCGCAGCTCACCGTGGAGGTTTCTTTATACACCAAAGCCTTTTGTATAACTCGGTAAAGAAACCATTGCCCCATTTGTAATATTCCGGCGGCGCGTGCCGTCATCCGTCGATCCCAGCCATAACCGAAGCCCAGCAGTTGTAACGTTTTTCATGTATCTCAGACTCGTAAGTCCATTCGCTGGGCGGTATTATTTTCACCGCAGCGCCTTCCGCCGGCAAAACCAAACGCATCCCACTTAATCGGTTGTAGCATCGTTTTTACCAATCGTGCGTTGGATAACGGGAAACCACATCACTGATAGTGTAATTGCGCACGTGTCCCATGTGCAAAACGGCCGGATGGATACGTATAGCTATGGTATGTAGTACATTTTCTTGTTGTTATGACCTTGCACCGCTTTTGAAAAGTTTTGGTCAGTCCCAAGCCAGAATTTTTGCACTTCTCCGGTTCAATCAAACTCAGGACGATATTGTTCTCGCGTAGTACGCCTTTAAAACTCTTAAAAACAAACTGCACTTTTGCGGAGAAACCAATTGCAAAATGCCGGTTATAGGAATAGCTTAAAATAGGGAAAAATGAACAGAATTTTGTCATGAATAGACCGCACTTTTATTAGCATTTTGGGTCAGCAAAAGTGCGGTCAAAATTGAGGGCGTTTTTAATTTTGCACAATCGCGCTGTAATTCAATTTATTGATGGCTTTAATTAGTGTTTTCGTCGGAGACACTTTTTGCGTAATCACTTTAACCAAACGGTCTTTAAAGCTCGCTTTGTTGAAATGACACCGTCATTAGCGCGTAATTCTTTATTCACCAAATAAACACAAAGCTGACAAGTCATTTCCTTAACGTATAGAAACCACTTGTTTTCTCATTATCGTTGACGGTGTTGGTCTCTACGGCTAACTCATAGTATTAAATGAGAAAAACAAAGATTAAAACAACAAAAATCTCTTAAACATAAGCTTTCTACTCTAAAACCATGGCAATATTGTTTGGATAGGTTAATATAACGATAAAACCAACCAATACGCTCTATTATCAAAGCATCGGCGCGACATATATTTGATCAAATAATTCTGGAAAAACATGAACAACCAAAAAGCCGTATGCAAATGTTAAGCGACAAAATCAGCATTGAATGCACAAAAATCAAATTTATTCAACTCTATAACCAAGGCGATGAAATACCGAACATCAAATAGATTAGCGGTGCAAAATACAGCATAAGGTTAGTCACTGTGGCGACAACCGCAGTGATACGAGAAACAATAAATTTATTATTATAATTCTTTAGTAATGAATTCATAACCGAACTCTTTTGATCAGAAATTTAACGGATCGCTTCCCACCTCCGCATATAAGTGGAACCACTGTTTGAGAGCGCTTAATTCGGGTTGCGGATATAAGCTTCAAATGCGCGCGTGATTAAAAACCGACCTGTTAGCCTCCCAACCGCCGAATAAATATTTTGAAACCGTACTGTGTATCTTTGTCCTCAATGGAGTCTCACCCGTTAAACTTGATGCCAGATCAGCCAGTTCCAACGCGGCACCCAGCCGAAACCCGCTCAAATACAAATTCTGCACGGCAATGCTGCGCGCGCTCGTATACGCAAAATTTTGTCTCTTTGCGCTGCCGAGTGCGTGTAGAATATTGCGCCATCGCTTCCGCCCAAACTTGTTGTCGCCAAAAATTTCTGTGCCGACATCAGAAGCGCGTTACCAGCGACAAATACTGAAATTCCATTATCGGTACATTTGCCTTTCAATACTCCTGGAGGTTAGAGTCCACATCACCACTCACCACGGCCCAATACCTGCGAGTTGTCCTATGCATTTACTACCGATCCACTTAAGGAATCTGTCTCGGCTAACGGATTGGTTTCGCCACCTGCAATTTTCATCACGGCGAACGTTTGCTACAATTCCATCTGGATTATAATAGATCCGTCGGTTTTAAATATTCTTTCCACATCGACAGAATATCTCAATCAGGCTAAAGTCGATAATTATCCATTGCACTGCCTTTTGTGCCATAGGTGACGATCTTGGGTTTGGTACAATCAATCAATTTTAAATCACGTGTGCTTTATCAACGTTTGCATACAGTGTTTTAGCACCGTACTTTATTATTTTCCGCTTATATATGCAAGTCTGGTACTCTTCAAATTCAACAGATTGTAAGTATCGTTTTGATAATCATTGATGAGACGGCAGCGGAACCTACATAGTCTCGCTTTACCTTTGTGGAACCTCTTTGGAAATCCACATCAGACCGGTGTCTCATAAGTATGCGTGTCGGTATTGTGGTGGACTTGAAGATTGAGGAGCCTGAGCGGTGCCGCACGCCTTCAAAAGTGCGGGTCGAAAATGCGGAGTCTCGGCTGGATGAGATCCTCGCAGGGTTGAAATCGCTAGAACTTGGAAAGAGATTTACTCGCTCTCTCCTGAGATCTCAGAACATGACGAAAAACGCTGCCAGGATAACCTGACCATCAAATAACTATGTAGTCGATAACGTTCTGTCTGCGCAGTACGTCCCCCTTTCTTGCTTATTTTCAACAAAAACACCTGCGAGAAATTTCTGACCGCACTTTGCTACACGATAAGTGCGGCTGTCGCTATATTCGAAAGTCCTAAAACCGCGCACCCTGTCAGCCCACAGGTAAACCAAGCCACCAGATGGAGGGCTTAACGCCCGCTTGTTTGATCAGCTCCTGAGAAAGTGTGCGTCGTTAGCCCCTAACGCTGGCATCATCGCCACGGTACAACAAAGGCCATCAATCTCCCGGCAACTCAAATTGACTAAATCTTTCCGGCTGCCAGAGAGAGAATTAAACACCGCCAACCAAAATAGTGGCTGACGGCAAACCACGGAACCGATTAATTTTGACCCACAGTTGCGGGTCTGTTGATCCTTTACTTGTGCCTACAGGATAAAACGGTAGAAACGGAGCCAGCAGCATCACCCGAATCACTTTAGAAATCGCGGCGGTATCCGCAACCTCGACTATTATTGCCACCTCGCCGTATAAACTTGCCGCCACGTCATGCACGCTTGAGACTGACATAAATACGAGCTGATGCGGACTCCGCATGATATTCCTACATATAAGAATAAAAACGGGATAAGAAGCAACACTCGACAATGTGCAAAATCACTACGACAGCAACTGCGAGCAGAAATTTTGGATGAGTAGCTCTGCTCTCGATTACCGGCGCCCGCGCCACCAAGCGCTGCAGCGCCACAAATACTACAACCCGCACCGGTTAAATAAACTGGTGCTTTTGCCATTTTAGATATTGAATACCAAACCACGGTAGCCACGAAGTTGATATTACACATCACCGCATTAGTCATTATGTGGCATTTTACGCCTCACATTACCGATATCCTGCAACGTCAGAGCGAAAACCAATAGCGTTGTCACACGCCGACGTAACAATGTCTGTTTGGAAAATGAATCCCGCCTGCAATATTTCACGGCGATTTTCGGATAAAAGCTGTTACCGATTAAAATTCCTGCAAAATCGCGTCAATGTCAGGGGTTGACCTCTACTCCGTCGCCAGTCTGTTTTGAGCTACCTGATCAGCTCAAAATAGTGAGCATGCAAACGAATAATCATACTACAGGCGTTCTTATCTTTCAGCATAAATTTTCCTTATAAATTATAAATTTACTAGCATACGTAAGAATATTTTCTGTGGGTGTAAATTTCTCATTACATAAACGTTTTAATATAAAAGGAATATCGGAAAATGTGAGGAGGAAAATATATATACAATAAGGATGCCATTAACTTGGTGCATCGCTTATTGTCGAGCTGGAGATTATTACCGCATTCCTAATTTCTTCCAAGCAATGAACATTAGTTCCACCTTTTTGGAAATTTCTCGTCTTCTAGAACAGATTATGTAACGGTATGTTGCTTTTGATTCCGTCGACGTAGTTTCCGCCAACGCGCCTTTGCAGCCACGACGAGATCGCGACGTCACGGGTAATCGCGTAAAGTAATGAGCTTTAGCAATCATAGAATCATAAATGCGGCGGAACGGGTACCAACCTGCATCCGTATTTGCGAACCTCAACGAACACCGAGCCGCCTGGTGGGAGTGCAAATGCTCCACTTTTTGACGCGAGCAAGAAGGTTTTTGGATCTTCGCATTGATATCGTACGATATCCAATAGCATTGACCTTTTACTTTAATGTCTTCTTTGTTGAAAGAAATAGGCAAATCCTGGAAGGCCAATGCATGCTTTAGCTGCCTTTGACCAAATCCACACCGGTAGTGTTTTCAGTAACAGGATGTTCAGATCTTTGAATACGTGTGTGGGTCAGTTTCAATGCAGCAGAACTCCACCGTGTTTCATGGTAAGATTCTGAAACGATACCCGCTCCACGATAACCAGATTTCAACGCCCGCGCCAGCACGGGAAACCGATGTCGCGACGTACTTCTTCGATTCCCGGGCCGGCGCCTCTTCCACTACTTTTTGGTGACGACGTTGCATCGAACGATAACTACGTTCCGCAAGATGAGACGGCGTTGCGCCAGGTGCCAGCTAAGACTTGTTCGCACGGCGAGGGTTTTCCAAATATTTTCCAAGCGTAAACCGCGTCGTTAAGTGAGACGCCACCGCCTAAAGCGCTTTCGTCATCGCGATGGATTCTTCCAGAGCGCCTCGTCCCACGTGAACTACACGCATACTACACGACCACCACCACCACGAGGCTTTAATAATACCGGATAACCACACGGTTGGCTATTTCCTTTGTTTTCGCCATATCACTGCCGACAGGCGATCAGAACCAGGCGCACACAAGGTGCGCCTCGCTCTATGGCGTTAATGCATGCTGCATTCGCTCCATTAAACGGGATCACATCCGCGGTCGGTCCTGATAAAGGTAAAACCGGAGACGTCTCCACTTGTTCGGCAAAATCTGCATTTTCAGATAAAAAGCCATATCGGATGAATAGCTTCGGCACCGCTAACTTCCAGCAGCCGCAATTAGTGGCCGGAATATCTCACAACTTTTAACGGAAGGGAGCACGGGACCAATACATATAGTTTCATCTGCCACAGACGTGTTTCTAAATCGGTCGGCTGCAGAATGCACGGCAACGGGTTTTACACCGGTTCTTTTGCGCGGCACGTAGAATACATGGTGCATGTTCCCGCACCGTGATTAGCAATACACTTTTCTATCATAAGAATTCCACTTTTTCGGGGAGACTAAATTTGCGATGAGTACAAACGGTGGGGCTTTTGCCGCCCACCTCACATACACGTTATCTCGATCACGATTAACGGTTCATCAGGTCTACCGCTTCGCCGTCATTAATCAATCGCCTGACGTGCCCGCGTGATCACGCAATACGGTCTCATCACTTTCACTCGCTTCCTACAGACAGAGTGCATCACCACTTTTAACAGACTGACTGACTTCAACAAACGCTTTAGCATCCTGCTTGGAAGGCTATCGATAGAAGGAGTACTCACCCAATGAGTGAACGAATTAGGATGTCCTGCCAATCTCATCAGCCATTTGCTGCTGGCGGCAGCCGCAGTAACCACTGGTTGTGCTAAGACTGAGCTTAAATTGCATGGAGCGCTGGTAAGGTATATTGCACTGAACTTGCTGCTGGCTGGCTACGACTGAGGAATTGATTCCTCACCCTCGGAAATTTCAGTCTCCATAATGCCTGATCTTTCAACAACAAGTTCAATTAATTTTTAATTTTACGAATGTCCATTGCCATAATGTTGTTCCCGCTAATTGCGAAATAAAAGAGGATAAATATCTTTAATCAAATTTATACGTCTAAAAACAGCTATGAGCACCTTTAAATCTAAAAAATTTTGAATGAGAGATTACCTGAAAATTGCAGATTTGGCGGATGCAACTATGTAACCGAAGCAAATTTTCTTAAATTCAGGCTTTTAAAGTTGGAAGACAGAATTCTGTGCAAGTCCATGTATATCTATATCCCTTGGCTCCCAATCCAAAATCACCTTCCGCCACATCACCAAAATAAATGATGATGAAATGACCTGCGTTTATGAACATTATAAATGTACTCAATAAAAAGGAATGCCAACGGCAAGTAACGCAATACGCAACGCCGTCGCCACTGTGTGGGTGGAGAATAAGTGATTGAGGATACAAAATCCACCTTTGGTAACCGGTGGATTTTGCGGGATTAATTACCTTTCTGCCATTGGCTTGAAAACAATCCAATGCACCTAAGGTTTTGCTGCTTGTTACAAATGCTGCCTTAACTGCTGCCAATGATAAATGCCTGTAATGACTTGGCTCTGCCACGCCCAATAACATATCTAAGTTCGGGCTTACTTTAACAGCAAATGTTGTATTTTATTGGGTTATATCACATTCCTTTTCATTGCGCATTATAATGCTTTTCGCCTTTTCTGGTCTAATCTGTAAAAATTCAACTATAAAAAGATTCAGAAAACGACTGCACTTTTTAACTAAATGACTTCAAATACGAATTCCAATCCAGCTTAACGACAGGTAACTCAGACCCTTAATAGGTTCTGATGACTTGATAATCCATCAAATCCAAGGTGTCTAATCCTACAACATTTCATGTATATTGCTGCGCCATGCGTGCCAGTTGAGTTAACCGAAGTTACTTCTTAAATGCTAGAACTGATAACCGCTGAATACCTAATGCGTGCGCCTGTTCAACTGTAGCCCAGCACAACGCCTGCCAGGATCCCACCAACGTCGGTTTAATTGGGCACCGCCGCTGCCAAGTGGCTCTTTTTCCACAAAATCAGGTTCACGTACAATCTCATCCCAGGCTATGTTAATGCCGGTTTCGCCGTAAATTGACGACTCTCTCACGGGTTTTGCAAGGTTCTTCAATAAATTGGAATGTGGCGCGCACGATGCTCAGGTTTCATATTTGGCGAACATCAGCTTTAGCTGGCAGTCCAGCTGCGGTTAGCATCTAGCCGTAATTGTAAAATCCGATGGTTTAACAGCATATATCGGCAATGAGACCATCACGCTGATTATTTACATGCTCTACTTTCACCTTCGCTACTTTTTCTACCTTGCATTTGATCCAGTGGTTCATAGTTTCATCCGGCCGCCATAATATGTTGCGCGGTCCGATAATTGCTCTTTATCATCCGTTGACCTTTCATTTCTATCAATGCACAACGAGCCCGAACGCCATAGAAGGATATAACCGTTAAATCCACCATTACGTAACTGCGGGATTGATCCCATCGGGCCATCTCGATGGCTTGGGCTGAGGCCATCTGGTCAAGGTTTCATGGCTACAAACTCCGCACCTGGCGCAATCTCGCCCCAGCCTTCATTTCCGGCCTTGCACGAGCACACTTTTCACCAAAGAGCCTCTGCACGCTTTTTCAGAAAGCGATTGCAGCAAAAATCAGCGTGAACTACTGGAATGGAAATAACGGAAAAGTCGATAGCGACGATGCTGAATGGCGCAATTCTTTTCTTTTCATAGAAAATCTTTGCCACCCGTTGGATGTGTCTCCAGCAAAGCCGGATCGCAATCTGGTCACGAAAATGACTACACGGAATTTATACGGAAGGGTGCTCGTGAGCAGGGCTTTAGCTGTATGTCGCAACAGGTCATCGGTGATGCCATCGCCCTTTAAGGCTAAACCAATGTCCAGAGTCTCTCACGAAAATTTCCCTCCGCAAGCGAGCCAAACAAAATCGCTGTTTCAACATTGGGAAATAGGCAAATGCCAACCGATAATCATTGTGTGTTCGTTAAACTGAAATCCATTGGTCTCTTTACTCTATATCAATTCGGGTAGAGAAGAAATCGTTGTAGTGAATGAAAAGCGCGGTCGATCGAAAAACATTTTTAAAACGACTGCACTTTTGTATCTTATGATTGCGCTTAAATTTACCGGAAGTCCGGCGCGCGTTTTCATTGAAGGCATTGCGGGACCTTCTTGGCCTTCTTCCGTCATGCGTAGAACATGGTGGCATTACTGGCAAGTTTCACACTGACTGACCGTCGCAATCGGTATTTAATGTGCTTTCAAGCAACGGGTGCTAAATTGGGCTATTGCTGCAGTACTTACGGCACCAACGCACGGTTTCTTTCTAAATCAGCGTGGGCATGACTGTGTCTACGGCTTCATCTAAAGCTCTTTGCACTATATTGATGCGCGTTAAACCAAATTTCGCGCTTTTCTGACTCAACGATACGCGCCATGATAGTTTTGCGCCCCAACCGCCAATTTCAAAAGAACCCCACCTTCGGGCTGGTCACCGTAAATAGTACTTCTGTCTGCGGAGAGATCACATCATGTGTGAACATGTGCCACCACCAATGGCATAACCTGCTACCATCGCCACCACCGGCTTCTGGACAAGTACGAATATCGCTGGAACTAAGATGATGTGGCCATTGTCGTCTTTATAGCCAGCCAATCGCTGTACTTTTGGTCACCGGAACAGAACGCCGCCTTCACCGGTTAGCATGATAACACCGATTTTTTCTTGGCCAAACAATTTCGCGGTGGGCGGTGATTCATTTCGTATCGGTTTGCGGACGGAAAGCATTGCGTACTTCCGACATTGATGGTGATTTTACAATACTGTCGGTGGATTTTGCTGATAATGAAATGCTCGGTGTAACCTGGCACCGTGATCAACTCCACCCAACCGGCGGTTATAAATATCATCTTTGGATTTTTGTATGAGAAATTCCTTTAATTTAAAGTTAAAAAAGTGCGGCTATTATAGCGAAGATATTACTAACTGTAGGCCAAAACAAGAAAGAAAAAATTAATGTGAATATTTAATGTTTATTTTTATGTTTTTTGATGCGCTTTTTAATTTCTTCATTGCCTGAATCATAATGGCTTGAGGTTGTACCTGCTGACGAAATAAGAACTCAGTGTGCTTCCTGCCCACCCATTTAAAAAACATGTTTAGAAAAAGAATTCTTCATTCACAATGAAGCTACCAAGCCTATAACTGCTCAGAATAATTTTCTAGATTTAGCAATGAAGTCTTTGATGTGCCTTTCTCCCAAAATTCTATATCTATCTCACGGTATGTTTAAATTATATGGTGAAGGTATAAATGGTTTTGGCTTCACCGTTTTGATTATGCCTTAACGACTTAAGATTAAACTGATACCATATAAATGGATCAGAACATCCTCGGTGGTTTTATCTCTGCCAATGCGCTTTTCTTTGTCGTCTTTGTAAACCAAAAAGTGGAGGGGACAACGGTCTCCGTTAAATTTGATATTAATGAATTTAACTTTACACCTCTGCCGCGCGAACAAACGCATCAATGTTACCCGCTCTGCAGTGTTCTCCGCTGATAATAGACGGTTCGAAAATTTTACATCGTAACCGCCATTCGATCGATAACAAAATTAATGTCGGCACGTGCCATAAAACAGATTGAATAAGCGGGAATTTTGCAGCTGAAACGCCGAACTCACAATCTTTGCCCACGCCGTTAGTACGCGAACTGGAATAGAGAATAAAGTGCGTAATGAATTTTATTGAGAAATTGCGCTAGTTCTTTACCTATTCCAAGGACGTATGGATTGACGATCACCAAAACCAGTTTTATCCGTTTGATCAAAATTTACGCTCTAAAGATTAAAACCATTATGAACTATTCCTCCATCACTCTAACGTTTTGCAGATAAAGTAGCAGGAACAACGCTGAAGGAGAAATTTATACCCGTTAATTTGTTTCGAACTTATCTGGCTGGTTGTTTAAGTAGGGCTTGGCATAATGGAACCTTGAAACCGCTGGACACTCTGCAGAAAAGAGGAGTCCTATAAATTTGTTATCGGTAACCTTTCACCTAATCGTATGGTCGTATAATAAATTAAGCTGTCTGAGGTTAGTTTGAAAGCCTTGCGGACGGATGAATTAACGAATACGTTAGAAATGCCCCTTCCAATAACGCTGCCTCGGCCAAAAATTTTTCGCCTCCAAAAAGAAGGGTAGTTGCTAAAGCTTGAATATCTGCTGACTACTTTAATTAAAGTTGCTCAATAGACCATGACTCCGAATTAAAGGCAATTTGATTTCAGAAATCACACAAAACGCAACATCAAGCTATGGTCAAAAGTATTTTGTCAATAGAATGTATTTCAGTTCCCTTTTGTCGGCAATAGGGTCCAACTTGCACGTTGAGCAAAACTTTAAATACATCAAACATGCAGAAAAATGTCCCGGATAAAGGGTAATCGGTTAAATCCATTGCGCTTTGTGGATTATCGCAATCATTTATAATACCCAAAATCGGACGTTCTACTGAGCGCTCACTACCATTTTGGCTTCGACATGTGAAACCCTACTGATTTGCAGGAAATACGCTCCCAAACCACTTGTGCCGCAACAACCTAACTCGCCAATTCCACGTGCTCAGATTTAAGTTGGCTTTTCCTGTTGTCTAGTTATATACATTTGTCATTGATAGAACGGTATATGATTCCGAGTAATGATAGCAATCAATCATTAGAAAATCGAAAATAAATGTAATGAATCTGGTTGTTACGCCTTGTGCCAGCTAATTTGATTGAAGTGCGGCTAGTGGTTTCGCTTATTTTAGAGTGTATTACAAGCCCAAACTCATTCACCCCAGTTGATTTGCGCTTAAAAGTCGCTTGTAAACGAGCTTTGATGAGTTTCAAAGTGCGGTCATTTTTACTGGTTTTAGCTTCATCTACCTGCACCACGCCATCCGGTTCATTATAAAGGCATTAAAATCACAACCTGCAAGTGCTTTTACCCGCGCTTTACGGTCACCATGAATCCGGCCTCTTCTCATCCCTAAACTACTGGAGGAAATTGCGCCAAAACTGAGCCAAGCGCGTAAACCTGTTGTGAACCAATATTGCACCCACTGGCAGGTTGCCGCCCACTGGGAATAAAACTGCGTCGTAATGCACGGGCATCCAAGTCATTCGTGCGATAAGCCGTTGAAATGGCTGAATATCTCTCTGGAAATAACTTTGCCCGTTCAAGTCATATGGTGTTTCCAAACGCGAACTGGCAAGCATAATACGCGTACCAGGAAATGCCTACCTGTAGCAGCCATTCCCGCCGTATGCATGCTGTCGATAAAGGTAGTAGCTCGAATTCAGATGGTTATTCCACTACAATGAAACTATGATCGCTTTGGTCGGCTTTGCAATCGCTTTAGATCCAAATAATCGCGAAACCCACCCATCCAGGCCATCATTTCACGCTACCGCACCCAACCTACGGTACAAAGGGACAGGCTTTGCTGTCTGCTCTGGTCGGCACCGTAAAGTGCAAAGCCTTAAATGTAGGTAATTGAGTAAACTAAAGAAAGCGTTGCACCTCCGCCTTCCCATCGCGGTAACTGGGCTAACGGCTTTTTCACCCGTTGACGTACCACCTGATTTTATTTAACGCTTGATCTGTTCAACATCGTAAAAATTACGGGCAAATAAAATTAACTCTGCGACCAAAGGATGCGCAAGTAGCCTACCTCTTCCTGCGTAGGGTTTGCCTTTTAAACTAAAGCTGGAGCAGTTGATAATTTTTATTGTAAATGCACAAAATAAAAGTGATGATAATCTGCCGCTTTCTGACGTTGGGTCTTTAGCCCAAGCTCAGTTTTGCTTTGGGCTGAGACGCACAAGAGTGTTAAGTGATTGCCTAACTCTAGTCCATATGTTTTGCGGCTGGCCATTTATCGTACTAAAACCGCTGATACGCCAAATTAAAAGCTTGTTCAGTGATATCTTTCTACCCAAGAAGTCGAACTGACACCAGCTCTAACTGGCAGGATTGAGACCCGCCGCCGCAATATTTGAAATAGGTTTTGCAAGTACCCAAATTTGGACTTCAGAATCATAAGCCAGTCAAAATGCGGCCAAAAAAGAAGTGAAATTTCATTTTTTCATTTTGCCAACATTCTGCCTAAAGGTTCTGGCTCAATAAATGTATATGCAAATGGAAATACTCTCCTGTCCACCATGCTTGTTGCAATTCTACCAACAAATGATAACCGTCTTGTGCAATGCCTTCTTGCTGCGCTTAATTTTGTCAAAGAATGGTAAATAACCGTCCAAGAACAACTTCGAATTGTTCAAGTTGGTACTTCATTGACTGTTGGAACCAATTTATTCTGGAATAATCAAAAATATGGGTTTTCGCTTTCAGAGAAATATCGCAATGCAGTTACCAACTCATCCTGATAAAAGGAGATTAAGGGAATTTTGCGGATAATTCATTGAAAATCGTTTTCCTGCCATGTTAATCTCTCTTCCAAATTTAGCGGAAAATCTAACTGCACTTTTTAACAGAAAAACTTGACAAAACAGCAATTCAAAAAGGAAATACTTAACAAAAATTAACAAAAAAATCATAAATACATTAATATCACATTGAGAAATAAGTATTTTTCCCACTTAAAACATAAAAATAACGTATAATGGGTTGCAAGAGCCTATAATGACACAACAAAAATTTTATAAAAATAAAATTTTAGGTTTATAACTTTCTAACTGTCAATTTGTATCTCAGGGATAACTATGGCGCGGCAGCTGAAAATCAACTTCCACCTGTATATCATCCTCACCTGTTGAGATGTCGCAGATCGGCGAAGATGGTGGGGCCAAAGCCCCAAAAACAATTCACCTTCCTCTGCAATTCCCGCTGGCGCCTTTATCGCCTTTGCTTTTATTTTTACACTATAACACAAACCGGCAGCAGGCGCGCCTTTGGGGACAACCAAACTGGTCGGCGGTCGGTGTTTTATTGCGTGATTGGCGGTGGCAGTTTGTGGCCCAATTATCTACATCCCCAATACCGACGCTGGCTGCACGAGCAGCAGGTAGAATTAACACGCCACAAATGTTACGTAACTGGGCGGTGGTATATTGCGGTAACTTTATTTATTCTTTTGGTTTTTATTGCGGCTTGTGGTTTGGGTTTTGCAGGATAAACCATGGCGGGTAAACGGGTCAATGGGGGGCTGAATTATTTTAATATCAAATATAAAATCTATCACTCTTTGGTTTGAAGCGTTTAATTTAGGCATTTTATGTAATATTATGGTGTGCACGCTTTCTACGGATGAGTTATGCGGGTAAAACCTTAATTTGGATAAAGCTTTTATTATGATTTTGCCTATCGGCTTGTTCTGTTCTATCTGGATTTAAACACAGTGTAGCAAATATGTTTATGATTCCGCTTTGGCACTACTGCACAATTTTAGTGGTCCGGAAATTTTGGCAAGCTAGGTTAAACTTAAATACGTGATTTAGATGTCTATCATTTTGAGAAAAACGACCCCGTGGACCTTGTGTAACATTATCGGTGGTGTGTATCAGTTTATATCAATGGTATACCAACTGCCTACATTAATCTATGCAAAAGTGCGGTCGTTTTTTAAACTGTTTTACATAGTTTTAACTAATAACATGAGAAAGGGAAACATCAACAATGGCCTGAATTAATAGAAACACAAGAAAAAGTGTGGGCCGGATTTGCTGGTAGACTGGCAAACAAGTCAATGTGCGTGATTTTATTCCAAAAATCTATACCCTCATGAAGGTGATGAATCATCTTTGGCTGAAGTGACTCAGCGACCAAGCAACCTTGTGGGAATGACGTAATGGAAAAATCAAAGTGAGAATAAAACCTACGAACCGTACGCCGGACATCGACTGTGACACTTCCGTCAACGATCGCATCTCGCCGCAGCGGGCTATATCAATAAAGATTTGAAAAAATCGCTTTGTTTACAAAACTGATGTACCATTGAATGCAATTATGCTGCTCGGTGGAACACATGGTAAAAGGTCTCTTGTAAAGTTTATCGTCGTGGAATTAAATCCGGAAGTAGAAAATTTACAGAATACCGCAAACATATAACCATGCGTATTTGATGTCGGCACCGGACATTCTGCGCTGCTGTAAATCAGGTGTTATCACTGAATGGTTGATGCTTATGTCGTGGTCGCATCATCGGTGATTATCGCCGGGCTGGCGCTTATGGCGCAGACTTTAAATGAAGGATAAATAAATGTCAATTTGTTTACTAAGCCAACTTGAACTGGGTAAGAGGCCCAAGCAAATTATTCAATTATGCCAAGAAATTGGGTAGAACAATACTGTGCTTTTAGGTGTAAAATGAAAGAAAATGGTACTTTACGGTTATGATATATTTCAGGGTCCAGCAACCAATGTACAAGAAGCGGTTCAATGACTTATTTTGGCTTATTTATCAGCGGTAAAATCACAAAACGGTGCGGCAATGTCTTCTCGACGCGGTATCAACGTTCTTAGACATCTATATCGAACGCGACTAAAAAGCAAAAATCACCGGAGCAAGAAGGCGTAAATTAATCGATCACTTGCAATGAAACTGCGTATGGTCCGTTTCCCCTGCGTACACCTGAAATACGACTAATTATTCTCCGGCGACCTGATGTGGGTAAACTGAAACTCGCTGGTATGGGCTTGACGGTCAAGCATTAGTAACTAAAAACAGCCCGTATCGCACATTATACTATGGACCATCTCCGGAGCCGAATCTGATTCATTCTGTGGTCTGAAAGCCCGCTGACGGCTCCAAACGTTGCGGTGGCTAAAGTCTCTATCGACATCTCTCTGCACAATATGAAAAATGACGACTTAATGCGTCCTGATTTCATTAACATGACTATGCTATCGCTCGCTGCGTAAGCCTGATGATCATTGTAGGTAAAATGATGCAGTTCTTCGGGTGCTCGTGCAAATTTGGCAAAAACTCGTTATACGCAATCAACGGTGGTGGCTGATGAAAAATCAGGTGATCAAGTAGACCAAAAAACCAAACCGATCACAAGCGAATTTAGATACGATGATGTTAATGACCCGTTTAGACGGTTTTATGGATTGGTTGGCTAAACAACATGTAACCGCACTAGCATCATTCACTCATGCACGATAAATACGCAGCTATGAAGCCGCATTACTGGCAGCTCTTCACGATCGTGATGTATTCCGTACTATGGCGTGCGTGCGGTATTGGCATGGTCTTCTGCAGGCGGCAGACTCACTTTTCTGTTATTAAATATGCGAAAGTAAAACACGTATTCGCGGGTGATATTGAAGTTAAAAATAAAGCGGGTGATGTAATCGGCGTAGCATGGCTACATGACTTTGAAAATCGAAGGTGAATACCCCTCAATCGGTGCAACAACGACAACCGCGTGGACGAAATTGCTGTAGATTTAGCTGGAACGCCTGTGCGACAGTGCAAATCAAAAACTCAAAACTCACTGCAATGTGCAGTTCCGGTCTCAGTCTGTGTCAATCTATCACCTCCAAACGGGTTTACGGTAAAACAGGTAACACCCCAGATGGTCGTCGTTCCGGTGTCCATCTCGGACCAGGGTGCCAACCCCAATGCACGGTCGCGACCAAAAGGTGCTGTGGCATCTCTAACTCTGCGCAGAGTTGTCTCGCCATTCCGCCTGGCGTGCTAAAGACGCTTTCCTATACCTTCTCCATCGTACCGAATGCGCTAGGTGGAAAGATTATGAAGCCCACGTAATTTGGTCATTGAGCGATGGATGGTTACTTCCACCAGCCGAAGCAACCATTGAAGGTGGTCAACACTTAAATGTAAACGTGATGAACCGTGAAAATGTTGTTAGATGTGCGATGGAAAACCCAGAAAAATATCCGGCAATTAACCATCTCGCGTATCCGGCATGGCGTAGCACGTGCTCTCAACTCTTTAACCAAAGAGCAACAACAAGACGTTATTACTCGTACTATTTGCCATGCAATCAATGCAAGGCATTAGGCCCAAATGTTAAAATCCGCCCGCAGAGGGCGTGATTTTCATTGGTGCTTTTTACCTGATTTTAGGTGTTTTGTTGGCACGTGCGCCGTAGTTTAGTGATTAAAGGGCTAATTATGTCAATTGTGGGAAGAATACATTCTGCGGAATCTCGCGTGTACATGCGGATGGCCCGGGATTCAGTTTTATTTTATTTTTGCAAGGCTGTTTAATGCGTCGCAAATATTGCCAAGTAACCGACGACACGTGGGATCATGCATGGCGGTAAAGATATTACCGTAGAAGAACTGACGACAAGCAGTGATTTACCGTCATGCTTTATGAGTGCCACCGGCGGGTGGCGTTACAGCATCCGGCGGAGAATCGGTAATATGAGCCGTGTGTGTTCGCACGTGACGGGTTCCGCGCCTGTAAAGCGAAGGCATTCATCTTTGTTTGGATACCAACGGATCGGTGCGTCATTAAGGATTTGCATTTCATCGATGAATTATTGGATGTAACGACCTTGTCTTATTGGATTTAAAAGAATTAACGATCAAGTCCATCAGAATTTGAATTGGTGTACCGAAGAAACGAACTTTAGAGTTTACAATATCTGCAAAACGCAACAAACGGTGGATTCGTTATGTAGTTGTACGCTGACTGATAGCGATCGATGACTGCACATTTACTCGGTCAATTTATGGCTGAAGGTATGTCTAATACAGAAAAGTCGAGCATATCACCTCATCACCGTCTAGCACATACAAATGGGAAGCCATGGGTGATATCGAACTGGAAGATGTAAAAACCACCAACTCAAAGAGAAAAGCCTTTGAACACATTGCTAAGATTTTCGAAGGCTACGGGCATATAGGTAAAATATTGCTGGAAAGACATCGGTAAAATAAAAGGCACTAAATCAGTTGCCTTTAAGCAAGTACGCTGTATTATAGTTTAAATTAGCTGGCCAAATGCTAAAGAAGGTCCGCTACGATATTGACTGGGCCTCATACCGTAAGCCATTTTAAAGGCCTTACCGAGATCGCGCATTTCGATTGACACCAATCTCCAACGCAAACCACCAAGCACGCTTTTCTGGGTTTTGCCCAACAATAGTGCTGCCTGCTGCAAACGTAACTGCGTTAAAAATTTTCCTGGTGCCATACCGATTGTATTTTTGAAATACGCGCATAAAATTTGCTCGCGACACATTGCTGCCTCGTTCCGCCAAGGTATCGATGTCCACGCCCGCTGCGGCGCGTTTAACAATTTCAGTATCACGACCCAAACGCTTATCTTGCAAGCCTCCGCACAACACACCTTGATTTAACAGCTGCGATTGCAATCCATGCCGCAAAACATAAATAAAGAGCACAGCCACCAACGAATCAATCATGTAAGGACTTTATGCGCCACTTTTGAGTTTTGTCATGCTCCCCGTTGTAACACCTGAATCAACGGCAGTAGCGGTGTGTATCGCGCAAAAGACAAATGCAAATATGTCGGCAAAGAATCAATTAACAACGACGGGCGATTGTACACAAACATACCACAAAACATTTTTAAATCGGGAGAATTCTGCCTGATCTGATAAACCTTAAATAAGTCCTGCCTGATTTTCTGCGGGTTTTGAGGGCTCAGCCTGCGCTTTTATTGTCTCGCTTTTGACGTCTTGCTGGCAATAAAGTGCGTGGCCTACTTGGTCGGAGAAAAGTGATACCGCCGGTTTGTAAATGACCTGCTGATTTGCCCAAGCTCAACTGTCAACTCTTGCTCAATCAACAAGTGGGAAAATACCTACATATTGATTTTCGTAAGCTGCTGCACCTGCCAATCTGGAATAAGCAACGAACAGTTTCACTTTCACCGCTGACCTGCGCCAACTGGAATAAGTTTCTTATCTAAACAATCCATACGAGATTCTAAGTATAAAAAGTCAGATGAATTGGCAAGTAAGTATAATACAAGAATTTCGCACGTATAATTTGTTTCTGACATTTGAAAATATATTTTTATACATATTTATGAGAAAACTATGCTTTGCAGATTGAAAATGATGTTGCGTCATATGTTATCATTCGAGCGAATTAGGTACACCCTAAAATGTTACAAGCCTATGTGGTATCGAATGCAGCGGTAGAGAAGGCGATGCATTGGATGCGCAAAACCGTGAACACAGTGCCTTTGCAGTGGCAGCAGTTACCACCCGCCGCGAAAGCTGATCGGCGTACACGCCGCCGAAGCCGCAAAAGCTGGCGCGAGTGAAGAGTACAGTCGGCAGCCGCATTAGCTGGCGTCTATCGCACACGCTGGTGCTGCTATTACATTTTACTCATTGCGCATTAGAGGCTTGGTAACACGTCAAAAGACGCTAAGATTGATTTAAACGTTCAATTGAATCGGCAACCTTTGCGGCGCCGATATGCCTATTTTCCCAGAAAAGAATCTAGATCCGACGAAATGCTTCCAAAAATAGCCTCTAGCGGAGGTCGTCCGAGGGAAATTTTTGACAAGTGCGGTCAAACTTTTGACACTGCCACGTTTATCAATATGATATCGCACCATCAGGCGTGCATAATCACATTCCACCGGTGATTAGAAGCAAAACCCATTCTGCCGTACGCTTGGTCAAATAAATTTGATACGTCTGCGAATAACCGCGACGTAGGGTTTTTCACTTTAAAATACAGAGCCCAATCAACGCCGGAATTAAACTCAATGTGGCTACTCACTCTCTGGTAGCGTCACCGATGGCTAATCCTGACCAGCGGATAATCATCGGCACTTGAATTTCCATCACGGGCGAAATAATGGGTCAATTCCATCTTGCGGTCATTTGGAAACGTATAACCATGTTCGGGCTGTAATAAATCACCATTGTGTTATCGTTAAACCCCGCGTCTCCAACCGCACGGTAAATCCGGCTCCCAGTAAATCATCTAACTGCATAAGCTGTTGAGCGTAGTAAGCTTGTTCTTTTTCCAGGAGAGGTAAAGTTCTGCTCAGCGAAACTTTTGAGCAATATCCAAATTCCGTATGATAAGCAAACCAAGGCTGTTTATTTTCCGTTGGAACTTACAGTAGCTAAATCTTTCTACCGCACTTCTGATTGCTCTCTCTTGTCTCTGTCTTTCGTGAAACAAAGCTTGCGTGAAAATACTTGATTTAAAATTGGCTGCCGGAAACAGACCGAACCCATAATTCCTCACTGAGAAGCTGATAAACACTTCGACGATGTTCTATTATCTCAACAAACCATCGGTATAGCCTCGCATTTGCCGCAAAACAGTCTCTGAAAGCCCGGCATTATTGTTATTACGCCACTATAATCGATTGGTAAACTGGCTGATTTTTGACAAAATCGTACAGTTCTTTCGGCATTTTCCGCCACTACTCGCATCTGCATCGTAAACCCGGATACGGTAATCATTAAATATTTCCGGTTTATCTGCTATCTCTCAAAAGCGAGAGGTTGTTTAGTGATAACTTCAAGCTAACAGTGCATCTGAGCGACCTCTGTGCCAATTTATCTTCATACTGCTCTTTTTATTTAAAAACTGTCTAGTCCTCGCCGTCATCGGGTAAGATACAACGGGAAATTGACTTTCCGTAATGGTAATAGGTCGATAAACAGCATCGGCCTGCTTACAACAAGATGTGTAGAAATGAAAGCGCAGGCATGCTCGACCCAACGAAACCCACTTCTGGCGCCCATACGTGCTACGTATACTCATACCAGACCAACGTGAAAACAGTGGCACTTTGTATCAGCAAAATAAATCGGTATCGGTGCAAAGAAAATCCGCCAATCTCTCTCGACAACTCCACATCCGGATTTACTAACAGATTCCATACTAACAGACGATAAATGCAGATTAAAGCGCGAGGAAGGTTCCGCATCCACCAACAAAGGCAACGTGGAGGAAATACTAGAAATAACGACTGTAATACTGCGAAAAGGTTCGCTCATTTTAATAATGAAACGAAGGGAAGATAAACAATAGATAAAAGCAGAAAACAATACAGTCTAAAATGCCCTAATATACTCGATAAAAAGTAAATCCTTCCAAACTAGCGTGTATGCGCCAATCAATGATAAATGCATATCGCGTCCCAACTGCCAGAAATAAAATAATATTAAAAAGGCAAACCCAATGCCCCCACGAAATCTTTTGGGAGGTTTCGTTCTATCGATATTGTTCCGCCGTTTTTAATTCCAAACATTTTATTAGCAGGAGGTTAGTGGAGGTTGACTCTGACGGAACCCATCAGCGCTTTAGAAAAGTCACCTGTGCCAATGCGACACGTTGACTTTCCTACTCGAGCATTAAGCAGGTTTGCCGCCATATTACCCAACACCATCAAAGAAAGATCGGGCGGTGCCTGATGTTTTTCAAGGACGGCAATCATATCGCTAATGACCGCATCGGGATACAGCCGATCCTGATATTTTCGAGTTCGACTTCGCCATATTACTAAAATCCGGTTTTTCGAAAAATGCTATGACACCGATAATTTCTCAACCCGAGTACATTTTCCGCTTTATGGCTAGTGCGCGGCTATACTAGAGATATTTTTATATGCACTCACTTCGGAACAAAATGAGCATTATGCAGCCAAACTCAAATTGTATTACACTCAATTAATCAGCCATGCTCAAGAAGATGGCAATATAAAGCTCGATAGCATACTACGCGAGCAATTACTCACCGTCACACCGGAAGTGGAACAGCTAATGTTGCAGCTACACCAAACTTACCAAGGTAAAGTTTCAAAGGCTACAGCGTATTTCAAGAGCAATCTGGCTTTTTGCTCAATCGTTAACCGCCTACTGAACAAGAGAAACCGATTTTCTCTTACGTTCCAGTCCAACAAGCCACAACTTTATTAAACACCGAGCTAAGTAAATACGCGTTCGCCGACAGTGGTATGTTCGTGTTGTGTCAATATAATTTTTAGCCACCGATTACCTGTTTGTGCTGCTCTACTCGACAACCAAATTAGCATGTTAGTGGACGAAAAACTCAGAAATTCACCAAACCCAATATCTCAATTTGACCCAATTCGACATTGCCGCACGAATTAATTTGACTGATTTACAGGTCAATGCCGATTCAAACCGGGCTATCTCACCTTTTATTAAAGGGCGCGTAGGACGCAAAATCGGAGATATGGATTTTCTCGGCGCGGAAGAAGGATTAAATCCCCCAACTACAAAACCAATGTCTGCTACAAGCGGTAAGTGATTAGTATAAACAAGGTGATCTCAATAAAGAGCAGACCCAAGCAGTTAAAAACAAGTATTCGAATACTGCAAAGGCGAAATCAATACAGGCGATGAAATTGAATTAGCGGAACTTTCTCGACACTCTGCTACTCTAAATCAACAGCCTTTTTGCTAGTTTTGCCGATGAAAAAGATTATGGTTTGAGGCCAGCATTCCTCCTGTTCATTCAACCTTAAAATCACTAACCAAATTTTTCGGCTCCGGTAAAGGTGTAACTATCAGCTTTTGATGCAGAACTGATCAATAATCGAATTATCTGTGAGAATGCCGACACGTTAACCATACAAAGGCTTGCCCGCTAACTTGCGTGACCAGCTTCTTAACGTCAATTAAAAAGCGCCGATTAAAAGCAGAGAATTAATTTGGCAATTCGGCTAACTTTAGGGTATTATCAGCTCAACTGAGTTTATTGCTAACTGCGTAAATAAAAAGGAAAACATAATGCATTTTGAAATCCGTTATCGTCACTCACTTATAATTATTTTCAACCTAAGTGCCTGCTCCGTAAATAAAAGTTGTATATACAGTGAGTGTGCCGAAAAGGTAACTATTTGGAAGGTAACACTGTTGCCAAAAGTCCAGGCCGGAATGAACAAGGAACAAGTTCAATATTTACTCGGCACGCCGGTATTAACCGATCCATTCAACAATAACACTTTGGTATTATGTTTATCCGCAACAGCATGCTTTCACGATAAAACCGGAACAGCACATTTGTGGTGCAGTTCGATCAAAACGGAATTGTCACACAAAACCGATTTAAATGCCCCATTGCCGACTAATGATACGTTGATGAGAATAACACCATCATCACTGCCCGGAACCGACACGTTGGTGCACTGTTCGGTAAAAATAGACTGGTTATCTTGTATAGCTGAAAAGACAACCGCACTGAGAAGATATGCTCAAAGTGCGGTTAATTTTTGTCTGTTTTCAAATCTCTCAGAATTTTCTATATCATCCGAACTTTTATCTAACCGTCATCGAACTAAACAACGTTTATTCAATAACTTTTATATTAAATAATCCGATTTTAATCGCCAGTACATCTGTTAACGAAGCTTATTCGCTCGTCCGCATAGCAAAAACGCGTGCCTCGGCAAAACTTTGATTAACCAGAAAAGTACGCACATTAGCGGCCTTCGCGGCAATTAAAACTGACAACATACATGTTTCAATAATAATACAATCCTTCGGCGTTGTATCTAGCCTTTTGACCGGAGTCAGATAAAACTGCGGGGTGCGGCTTACGGCTAGTTCCTCCTCAGCTGCAGTACATTGAATCGGAAATATTCCCATAGATTCAAACGGTCAAACACAGCTTTAATAACTCGGCGATCTAGAAGAGGCTGCCAACGCCATCTGAACATTATTTTGTTTTAAGAAACGCAACAACTCATCAATGCCTTCCATCGCTTCGCCTTGTGTTGCAATTTTCACAGACACTATCTCAAAATCTGCTGTTTTAATAGTTTGTAATCGACATTGGCTAAAACAAATCAATCCAAATTTGCGCAGATTCTGTCAATACGCACACCTCGCGTATATTTCTCGCAATCAGGTTCAGTAATTTGAACGCCATAGCCCGGCCAATGTTTCGATTTGCGCTCCGCCCAAAAACGGCTCGGAATCAATCAGCACGCCATCCATATCAAAAATCACATACTGTCATCATCTCTGTCATAGCTGTTCTCGTCAATCTAATAAATTGATAGTACTTCAATCAAAAAGATAGTACGGGATCAATTTTTCGTTCGGGTGCAATATCACAATGCCCGACAATTGCTGTTTAGTAATCTGCGGATAAGCTGCCATTATCTGGTTTAGTCAGCATCAGCAATTCATGATACTGTGCTTCGGTGAACGGTTGTTGATCGCTCCCTTCAAAAGCTCAATCCCAATTGAAAAATCATTACACTTCTACGCCCTTCAAAGCTTGAGCACTCCGGCATGCCATGCACGTTGATTAAAGCTGACATATTGGGTTATGCGCCCATCTCGCTCAATCAAACAATGTGCTGACACACGGATTTGATATATTTCTTTTGAAATACGGATGTACTCTTCGATCCAGCTTTCCCTGAAAAATCATCCACATAACCACCGCCAAATTGTTCAGGGAAGGCTAATATAATGAATGACCAATAACGAAATATCCGACGGTTCAGGCCAGTTGATCAAAATGAGGTGAAATTACACGACGCACGCCGTTGCTTCAGCCATCGGTGATATTTAAATCAAGTTTCTGTTGCATGAAAATATTATTTTGTGATCACTGTTCCAAAAAGTGCGGTCGATTTTGACGCTGTTTTGAGTTTTATTCATAGTGAGTACAGTTTAACGTAACCGAAGGACATATGAAAATCAACCGCACTTTTGGCGCATGGCATTTCCACACAAAAGCCTGTAGAGAAAGGTTTTACGCTGATTGAGTTAATGATTGTGATTATATCGTGGCAATTTCGCTACTGCTGCCATTCTCTATCAAAACTCACACCAAAAAGCCGCCATGTCCGAATTATTAAGCTGCCGCACCTTTATCGTTCTGAGGTAGAGCTTTGATTTATAACACCAACGGAGTTAGCAATTGTACCGCCGGCAGCAATGATCAAGATAATACGGATGAAAGAGAAAATACGTGAAATCTGTAAAAGCCAGTGGCGGAGTTATCGCAGTCACGGGAAAAGGTGCGCTGGACGGTATCAGTTATAAACTCACCGCAGCAGGTAATGTACCGATGGTGGACGTCGGGACGGCAGATTGCGGTACAAATGCCGGAATTGTTTCGCCGGATTCTGTAGCTGATGAACGCACATCCGGTTGAAACGGTGAAGACCGTTATTGCGCCCAATGCGGAACAGTTTGAAATTGAACTGCATTTATGGCTGAGAAAACCAGCAGCAACAGCATCTTTTGCTACGCTATCTCGCCCTGCGCTTTTGCGGAAAATGAGCAGACATTATGGCTTGGTGATGATAGTCCAGCCAGATTTAGCTGCCTGTGAAACATTTTCTTTCCTCACGGAAAAATCGTCGAACCGGTTTTGCTAGAGAGCCATCAACTAAAAACCCTATTACAGGAACTGGCGCCACAGGTAACCCAAATTGAAAGAAACCCACTGTTTTACGCTACGGTTACAGAATAATCCTGAACAAGAAAGCGGCGCAGAAATCAGACGAACCGGTGATTCAGCTGTTAGACGGTATTTTGAAAGCGCATTACGATATGCCTCGGATATACAATCCTCGAACCATAAAACCAATCAACTCTCAGGTACGATTCAGAATCGACGGTGTCATAAGCACAAAAATGCCGTGTCACTGAATCTAGCAAAGTCGGCTGATTTCGCGTTTAAAATTACTGGCAAAACTGGATATCAGCGAAACCCGCTTACCGCAGGACGGGCGTTTTCATTTCAAAACTACGTTTTCCGATGTGTTGATTTTCGCCTATCCACTTTACCAACTAATGAGGCGAAAAAGCCGCATTACGTTTACAGCAGAACAAGCCCGTCCGCCCTAGTTTTGCCGAGCTGTGGGATGAAATGAAAGGCGGCAGCAGATTTTCAGCTGGTATTAAGTCAGCCACAAGGATTGATTCTGGTAACCGGTCCGACCGGTAGCGGAAAAGTATCTCTTTACACAGCCTTATGTCGGTTAAAACCGCCCTGAAAAAGCATATCATGACGGCGGAAGATCCGATCGAAAATTGAATTAGCCGGCGTTATTCAAACCAGGTTAATCCACAAATCGGTCGACTTCAGCCGCCTGTTACGCACATTTCTACGTCAGGATCCCGACACATTATGTTGGGGAAATTCGTGATGAAAGCGCCGCAATGGCGTTAGCGCTGCACAGACAGGACATCTAGTACTTTCAACCCTTTGCACACAAATGATGCCCCCTCTGCTATTTCCCGTTTGTTACAACTGGGTATTCAACAACATGAAATCGACAACAGCTTGGTTGTTGGTAATCGCACAACGTTTAGTACGAAAACGATGCCCAAAGTGCGGTCAATTTTCTGAGCGCTTTTGTTGAAAATCATAATTGCGACTGCCACCAAGGCTATAAAAGGGCGCATTGAGTCTATCAATTCCCTACAACCGCGTTTTTGAATAAAACCAATGGTGCTATAAAACAGATTTTGTCAGTTTAAATGCCGCTGAAGATTCAAAAATAATGTTACTGATTTAGCCGAAATAAAAACGCGTATTAGGAGAAGATACGGGAGCAATGTAATGAAACTGAAAATGTATCATGGAAAGGCGCAATCGCTTAAAGTCAGAAACAACAAGTGTAATCATAGCTGAAACTGAAATCCAAGCTCGACAGGAACTCCCGCGGTTTACAAAATCTGAAATTACAGCAAAACTGGCAAATTAGTTATCGCCCGAAAAATGCCGAAACATGTGATGTATTAATGCAGTAGTACACTATTACAATCTGCCGTGCCATCTAAAAAACAGTCTGCATATTCTGTTGCAAAACACACCAATATTCCGCTGACCCAATGGCTGCGAAAGCTTCTCACCGATATTGAAAGCGGACTTTCATTCTCCCAATCTCTTGAAAATCAGGGACTTTCTTTACAGGAATTACAAATTAATTAAAGTCGGAGAAATGACAGGCAACTGGCAAATGTCTGCACATAGATTTCCTGGCATCGCCAACAAACGCTTGCGTGTTACAACGAAAATTGCAAAAATTATGCTTTACCCGGCTCTGGTTTTAAGCATTTCATTAATTTTAACAGTCTGTTTATTATTGTTTATTGTACCGCAACTTTGCTCGAAATGTAGGACGACAAACATAAGCGCAATTGCTGACGTTTACCGCCGTATTATTAAATCTTTCCAACGGACTACGAAATTACTTTTGCAATTTATTTTGTCATTATTTATTGTGTTTTTACTCGTCATCAATTGCAACGTTCCATTTGGTTAAAAATCAATTTAAAGCCAAATTAATTTCCGCCACACCTATTTTCGGCAATATCGCACAATTATCACGTTTAGTTGGCTTTGCCGCAGCTTACAATTAATGTTGCAACTCAGGTATACCACTGAATCAGGCATTGAGTTCCTTTTTACCACAAAACGAAAAGTTGGCAATCTTCGCAGAAATTACAGGAGATTTCCTATTAATCACCGAGTTCGACAATATTGTACTGGATTAACCAAGGTTATAGTTTTTTCTGCCTCTGTCGGTCTCGACACTATTTCAATGCAAGCGCAACAAATAGTTACAAGTGGGTGAACAGTCAGGGCGATTAAGCACAATGTTGCAACATATTGCCGATAATTATCAGCAACAACTTGAGCATAAAATCGATTTACTATCACAAATGTTAGAACCGGTCCTAATGCTAACCATTGGCACCATTATCGGTTTAATTATGCTAGGAATGTATCTACCGATTTTTCAATATGGGAGCATTGATTCAATGATTTTACTTTACTTCACCTTATTCGGCTGCATGGTCGGCATAGGAATCAGGCATTATTGCACGCATTTTTGCCGATAATCTGGTCCGGCAAATTTATCTTGCCTACTGTGAAATTTATCCAATAACCACCGCACTTTGCCTCTGCGCAAGCCACGAAATCCAACCAATAAAGTGCGGTCATATTATGCTTTCGGGTTATTCTTTTTGTGGTGTGCCGTTACTTTTTCCAATAACCTTACAGCAATTATCGTCGCTTGTTACGGTTCGATTTTATTTGTTATCGGCAAAATAGATTGGCATTATAAACTGATCTCGCCGGCGAACTGCTAACCATTGCTTGCTGTGGCATCGGTTCCGCATACTCTTCAACTCATTCCGCTTTCACTTGAGCAAAGTTTACATAGTGCAGCGCTCGGCTTTCTGTGTCGTTTACCATCTTGCCAAATGGCATTACAAGCAAGAAGCTTTTCGGGCGTGGAGATTATTGGCTTATCAGCACTCGCCGCGTTTATTCCACGGCAAGATCTACCGCTTATGATTTTTATCTCCTCGCATAAGTGCGCTCTTTTACGCAATGTGGTTAAAATGGCAGAAAAAGCTCTATCAATTTCATTCCCTTCGCCCCATTTTTAAACCTTTGGTGGCGCTTTTACATTCCTAACAAACAGTGCTAGCATAAACACAATAATGACTTCTTATTAAGCAACTAAAATGACCTATATTGTTGGATTAACAGGTGAATCGGCAGTGGAAAAAGTACCATTGCGAAACCTATTCGCCGAGCTTGGCGTACCGATTGTGGATGCGGATGTCGTTGCTCGGCAAATTGTAGAAAAGGATCACCTTTTATTGGCAAATTAGCGCATTTTCGGTGAACAAGTTCTACTGGAAACAGTGTGAATTGAGATCGAGCAAAATTGCGCGAACTGATTTTTCACAATGAGGCGGAAAAACTGGCTTGAACAACTTGTTGCATCCGGCGATTCGTACTGAAATGCAACATCGACTAAATAGTCAAACCCGAGGCCTTATGCGTTGTTGTTGTGCCTTTGTTAATTGAAAATAAACTCACCACACTTTGTCATCGTGTTCTGGTTGTGGACGTAAAACCTGAAACCCAGCTTTTACGCGCCTCGCAACGCGACAATAATAAAAATCGAGTCATCTCAACAGATTATCAATTCCCAGGTAGAATCGTACAACACGTTTACAAATTGCCGACGATGTTATAGACAACGACCGAGATAATACGGAAAAATGCAGACAATTTTGACGACAAAAAGGTGCTAGGAATTGCATCGAAAATATCTCCAACTTGCACAAGAGAAAAATAATGAACGATGAAATATTTAGCGTAGAATGCCCGCATTGTAAAAATCAGTGGAATGGTCGGAAAAGCCCATTTCGCCCGTTTTGCAGCAAAGCGTTGCCAAATGATCGATCTGGGGAGAATGGGCCGCAGAAGAAAAAGCAATTCCTGCGAAACGACGATTTTGCTATGAATCCCGAATTAAGCGAAGAATGGACAACACACTAATGAATAAACAGCAATAAATATTCAACATAAACACTCTGAAACCGGTGGGGAATTTTTCTGTTAGATGAAAATGGCAACAAAACAGCCGAGCTGACTTACTTTTTGTGGATAATCACACTGTTAACGCCAATCATACCTATGTTTCAGAAACGCTCACGCGGGCAAAGGTATCGCAGATAAATTATATCAAGTACTAGTGGCATTTATCCGTGAAAACCGTTTAAAAATTAATCCCAACTTGTAGTTATATTGCGATGGGAACGGGAAAATAGATAAACGAAAGTGCGGTCAGTTTCAGATTGTTTTTATCAATTTAAAAATATGAAAATTTCCACCGCACTTTTGCAGGATGTCCGCTAGCTCTAAATTATCAGATTATTTATGGCAAGCTTCATATGGCGGCAAACAATTCACGAATACTTTTGCATAACAAATTCAATTGAATCTATATGATCCAACTGCTCCCGCTAGTGCATTTTGCCAATACACCAAAAATCCTCTATCGGAACGCAAAGTCAAATCAGCCTGTGTTAATTGGTGAACCTGTCAAAAATCCGCATATTCGCTTTCATCACCACGCCAGATATCAAAATCAGCGAAATTTTCAAAATCAAAATTGTCCAACCATTGATTATGTTGTTGCACCTTGATTTGTGAACGTTCGCGCGATAGCAATGCCAATCCAAACTCAGAAAGACGACGGCGGTTTAAGATTACCGATAAGATTGCAGCAGAATTTGAGATTAAATTCTATTTAAAATAGGCATGCGATCTCACCTGCCACCCGTTAGTCCAGCTTTCGATATGGGGTTTATGGCAACGGGGAACCTAGCCGATTTGAAACCTGCAAAATCAAATCTTTCCAGTTATTCCATGCGCTCTTTGTAATCAGCCTTGATATGCGGATTTGTTCGGGACAGAAATTTTTCATCTGCAAATTGAAAATGGAATAGTAAAAGATCGCAAGATTGAGAGCTGAGTATATTTATTCTCAAAAACACCTTATTTATTAACTGCACTTTTGAGTAAATAGGCGTTTATCCTCCCAACGCAACATAGTCATTCTATTGCTCCCTAAGCACATCCCGTATCAAGCGCGTAAATATTCGGCGGTGTCGGCGTATCAACCAAACTTGCCCAATGACCGAAAATAATATTTTCTTTTTATACAAAGGATTATCTAGCTCAAACCAAGGTTTAAGTTCTATTGGTGCTTGGTCAATCGGAGCTTTACAATCAAAATCCAAACGATGATCCGCATAACAAAAACGCATACGGGTAAATACGTTTATAATGTAACGTAAACGTTCAATCCCTTGTAAATCAGGCGACCAACGTTCCGGCTGACTGTCATACATTTGCGTCAACAGTTCGCGATAATCACCGAAACGCAACACGCTCTCCACTTCCTGCGCGCAGGCTTTGGCGGTCGGCAAATCCCAATCGGGAGAAATGCCGGCATGTGCTATTACGAAATTTTGCGCTTCATTATGGACTAACAAAGGCTGAGTACGCAGCCAGTCAATCAATTCATCAAAATCGAGCGGCAAAAGTGCGGTTAAATTATCATGCGTTTTTACCTTTTTGATTCCAAGCGCAGTGAAACTCAGGTGTAAGTCATGATTCCCCAAGACAGTCTTCGCCCGTTCACCTAAAGACCTAACTAAACGCAGGCATTCTAACGATTTCGGACCTCGCGCAACCAAATCGCCAACCAAATAGAGAAAAATCCTGCGAGGAATCAAACCGCACTTCATCTAATAACAGTTGTAATTCGTCATAGCAACCATGCAGGTCGCCCACAATATAAGTCGCCATTATTCTGTTTCTCTCTATGATATCAGTTTACGATTTGCTATCAGCAGGCGGATTATCTGCCAGCCAATCGGCTGCAGACGAGCATAATCAGCGATGGATAAATTTTCTGCCCGCGTTTTAAATCAATCGAAAGTGCGGTCCGATTTTCAGGTGAGATTAAAGTCGATAAAGCATTACGCAAGGTTTTCCGCCGTTGATTAAAACGCTGTGCCGTGACCCGATTAAGCCAATACAAATCTTTTTACCGCATGCGGCAGTTGTTGATGAGGAATCAGCCTTACCACCGCCGAATCTACTTTGAGGCGCAGGTTTGAATGCACTCGGTGGCACTTCCAGCACCGGCATCACTTGACAAAAATACTGCGTCGTAATTGTCAATCGACCATAGGCTTTGCTGTTCGGCGCGGCACAAAGACGCTTCACTACTTCTTTTTGCAACATAAAATGCATATCCTGAATAATGTCGCAAAATTTGAATAAAATGAAACATCAGTGGAGTGAAATATTATAAGGAAGATTACCGAACACTCGAATTTTTGCTGTTCTTCCGCTAATTTTTCTGAGGCGTAAGTTGCGCAAAAATCAAACTGCATTGCGTCGGTTTCAATGACATGCAGCTTTTGATGTAAAACGGGTGATGGCGTAAACGTTCGGCAAGATCTACGGTCTAATTCCAATACGGTTAATCTGTCGATTTGCTCGGCAACGGGTTCGGTTACGCCCCAAACCCGGCCCGATTTCTAGCAAAACTGATCTTTTGCGGACAAATGTCGCCACAATATTCTGAATCACATGCGTATCATGTAAAAATTCTGCCGAAACGTTTGCGGGCGGTATGGCCCTAAATGTGGAATTCATATGCTGTCTGTATCATAAATTAAGAAAAGTGCGGTCATATTATAACGCAAAATCCCAGCCTAGCTGGGATTTTCGATAATGGCGATTTTATTTCTCGTTGAAATATTTAATCTCCGCACCTTTTCGCAATGCCTCGAATCCAATCGCGGGAATCTTCTTGAAGCTGCTGATTAACTAAATTCTCATAAGCTTTCTGACGATATGCATCTTCGAGTACGATCCGCCATTTGGTATCCATCACTTCCAAAATATGCCAACCAAATTCGCTTTTAAACGGTTCGAAATAATTCCGCGTGGAGTTTTCTTTATCATTTCGCCAACTCAGGCACGTAGGCTTCCCGGGAAAGCAAAACCTAAATCACCGCCATTAGCACTGAGAAAATCTTTAGAATATTTCTTTGCCGCCTCTTCAAAAACCAATTTTACCGATAAAATATCCGCCCGCACCGAAGTTAAAGTGGTCTTAGCCTGAATGTCATTTAGAATCGGGAGTTAATTTCAATCATATGACGCACTTTATATTGCGTTCCGATTACTTTATCGCTTGCCTTAGCGCCTTTCAGCATTTGCTTGCTTAATTCTTCCACTTGCTCACGAGTCACATCAATATGTTTTACCGATACTACGATTACGCACTCGCCATTAAAAATTTGATTGGTAATATTTTTACGGAACTGGTTTAGACTAATCCCCCGATAATCTAACGCATCTAATAACTGACCGTAAGTCAAACCGTTATCCGCTGCAATCTTTTCAATAATCTTCTCCACTTGACGGTTATCCACCGTTACACCGGATTCTTTAATCGCTTTTGTACCAGCATATCATCAATAATGCTGTCCAACGCTTTCATTCGGTTACCTGCGGTATCCGCCTGCTTACCGACGGGCTTTTTGTACTTTCACTGGCTAAAATCGGGGTTCCATTCACTGTTGCCACAACACGCTCGGTCGTAGCTTGAACATTGGTCGTTACAATGAACAATCCAAATACTAGCGATAAAAAGAAGTTAATTTTATTGTTCTCATAGTGTTCTCATTATTACCTATGTTAGCTAAAAATTTGTCTAACCTATTAGAGTTTTCCTTTTTAATAAAAGGTTCAGTGGTTATTCGCCAATAATGCCACTTCACAGCAACCGTCAAATTTCATTGTACGTACTGAACTTTTTCCTGCGGCTGGTTGGCGTTTTTCCCACATAATCAGCACGAATTGGTATTCACGATGCCCACGGTCAGCGAAAATGACTAATTCTCACCCGAGCCGCGCGCCAAAATCTACCAGAGCATCAATGCGTGCGCGAATCGTGACGTCCGGTAAAACAAAAACATCGTCAACTAAAATAACGGTTTTTATTCTGTATACTAATAAATTTAGAGGCACCATTATAAACCGGTGATTGACTCGCTCCGCATATTCCAAATCATCACGATAAAATGCAATATCTAAGTCAATAGAGTGGCAATTTTTCCCGTTAAATCTTTTAATTTTACGTTGAATAGGATTCTTGCAATCTCGGCACCACGCCGTTTTAATTCCAACGATCACACACTCTCATCTAACCTCTTGGTGTTTTCAATAACTTCATGAGAAATTCTGGAATGGTGCTGGATTGGTTTTCATCATACAATCCATCAAGTAAAGCCTATCACACAACAACCATCTTTTCTTTACTATAGCAAACTTTACAAAAAGACGCTATTTTGCTATCCTCTATCATGGCCAGCCTCACTTTCAAGAACAGGCGAACAGAAACAGAAATGGGAAAACAAAAAGAGTTGTCCTCGCGACGGGTAATCAAGGAAAAGTGAAAGAAATGTCGGACGCGTTACTTCGGTTTTGAAGTGATCGCACGACTGATTCTAATCATAGAAAAGCCCAGAAGAAACAGGTTTAACTTTCGTCGAAAAATGCCATTTTAAAAGCGCGACACGCAGCAAAAATGCCGGTTTACCTGCGTGCAGATGATTCGGGTTTGGTAGTTGGCGCACTGGGGAGGTGCTCCTGGTTGTATTTCCCGCCCGTTAAGTGCGGGTGAAAACGCCAACGACGGGCAGAATCGCCACTATTATATGAACTTGCGGACATACCAAAGAGAAAACGATCAAGCTAAATTCGTCAGTTGTATCGTTCTGCCACAACACGAAAAGAGATCCTTCACCAATTGTTACAGGAAGTGCGAACGCCACGGTGAAATCGCTTGCAGACAAAGTGAAAACGTTCGGTTACGATAAGCTTATTTTTCAGTCCTGAAACAAGTTGTACTTTTGCGGAACTCGAAACCGCAGAAAAGATCTCACACCGCGCCTGAGCACTCGCCGTGTTGAGAGAAAAATTAAACGGATACCAAAAAGTGCGGTTGATTAGGGCATTGTGTAATCCGTAGATTTGCCTTACCAACTTCTGCAAACCGAAATGATTAACTGGGAGAAGTTAACAATGAATAAAACAGATGTAACTTTCAATGCCTCAGTAGCCAATTAGGAATTAGAGATGTTACCGTTTATGCAATGAAAGGTTGGGATTCGAATATCAATCTACGACTATTGCTGTGGAACAAGGCGTTTTGATAATTTAACTATCCTGGAAAGAACCTCAGTTCCAGAAGCTTGTTGGGCACGCTTGATCTTTAAGCCGATGGCTGCGATAATGAGATGAGAAACAGTGACCGCTAACATTCAATCATTACGCATCAACTTGAGTTTTTGTCGCTTTGTCGGTGTTTACACCTATGGTCAAATTCCGACCAAAGTACACCACTCGTAACCGATGCCGGCGTAAATGAAATCAATAAATTAAGTAAATTACAGCAAGGTAGACCGGCAACATTCTACTTAACATTAGAGAACAATCCGCCGTTTGCAATGGTGAAAGAAAATCAGTTGATTATGACGGCTTATTGAAGAAGTATTAAACAAAAATTATGCGAGCACTTATCAAGTAATTGATGTAAATGACTCTTTGGTCGCTGGTAATCACGTCACCATCAACCCCCAAAACAACCTGAGGTTCCTTACCTCAACATCAAGGAGAACAATTCGTGAGCAGCAACTACCGAAAACCCAATTCGTGCAACAACCAAACTTTGGTGGCGGCGTAGCAGCACATTCTGACAGTTTTGACGATTTCCGTGCGAAATTGAAACACTCATCAGGTGCAAAACCAGAACCGATGATTGATGAAATTGTGAAAACGAAATCAATCGTTTCAAAGCACAGATCGAAAACAACGTGTTGCAGCACTCAAAATTGAACCATCAAGGGAATTTTCACAAGATTCTCGGTTTTCACACGGCCTCTTATTGGCTCTTTGCCGACCTAAAAACACTAGCAGTTTTAAGTCGGCCTTTTGTGTCACGCTATTTTTACTTTTATAAATCAAGTAGAATAGCGGGCATTCTAAAAGGTCGCAGAAACGATTGCACTTTTTATCATTATCAAAAGAGACAAAAACTATAAGCGTATCACCACCACAAACAGCATCGAAGGCAAACAAAGTTGTTGAGTATAAAGATTAGTATTCGGTGAAATTATCGCCGGTCTCTAGTTTTTATCCGTGACGTTTTTCGTCGGCATTACCGATTTTATTGGTGGGCGTTCAGGCGCTATGTAAAGCCCGCTTATCCCGTGGGCGCGGAAGAGCCTTAGCTGAAATGAAGGAAAATGCCTCAAAAACTGGGTGCTAAATGCTATTGTCATGGTGTGGAAGTGATTACACTACCATCACATCCGAAAGTAAAAGTATGTTTATGATTGTCGCCAGCGGCTCTGCTGAAGTCGTTATCACGATGACTAATTCATCAACAGCAGCGCATCTCGCCGTTGCCACCATAGTCTTTGGCATTCACATTCCATGGTGCGTGCAGAAATGTCCGCACTGCGACTTTGACTCGCACGCACAGTGATATTCGAGCAGGATTGTCACATCAACTAATCACCGATTTAGAACAAGATCTCACCTGTTTCCATCATGAAGCGTACCGCTCAGCTCCACCTCAATTTTCATTGGCGGTGGCGCGAGCCTATCTTTCAGCACATAAGGGATTGCTCACTAAGTGAAATCAAACATCGAATTCCCTTTTCACCCGATATTGAGATTACACTGGAAGCTACGGTACACAGTCAGAAAGCGAACGCTAGGATATGCAAGCTGGTGTAAAGCCGAATTTCAATGGGCACCGGAAAGTTTAACGATGACAAACTGCGCGTGTTGGGCGCATTCACAATGCTATTGAAGCAAAAAGTGCGGTCGATTTTGCACGTGTTTTTGACGATCTCAGGATAAGTTGAACAGCTTTAATCTTGATTTAATGCATGGATTGCCAAACCAAAACCGTCGAGACAAGCATTGTTGGACGATTTGCGCCAAGCCATTGAATTAGCGCCTCCGCATTTGTCTTGGTATCGGCTCACTATCGAGCCAACATACTATGTTTGCTTACCGCCCACCGACATTACCCAATGATGACGCAATTATGGGATATTTTCGAACAAAGGACATCAATTATTAACCCGCAGCAGTGCTTATCCGCAATACGAAACTTCCGCCTATGCCAAACCGTTTCAATGTAAACATAAACTTGAATTACTGGCGCTTCGGTGATTATCTCTTGCGCTAATGATGTGTGTGCGCGCACGGTAAGCTGAGTTTTGCTGACGAAAACTCGGCTACTGTTAATGAAATAATTCCATTTATTCCAAAACCAAGCATCCAAGGAGGTTCATTTACGCGGTGATATCTGTATGAACAAAAACGGTAGCAAAGTGACTCTGCACCTTTAAATTTTATGAATTGCTCTGTTCACTTGAACCCAAAAGGAAAGCCGAATTTGAACAGCTCACCGGTTGTCTCAAAGCACAGTTGGAAAGCTGATGATTTTTGCGCTTAAACAAGCAGTCACTGAAAAATCCCCGGAGAGTTGGCAAATTACCGAACATGCCCTGTTTTTAAATGTGAACTGCTGGAACTATTTTGGAGAGTGAATGATGGAATAATAACCATAGCTCATTTATTTTACCATAGATAATCTTAGAGAAACAACTTTCATGAATGAATTGCTGATAACATTTATTAATCACGGAATTAGTTTATTTGAAAAGGGGAGAAAATGGCCGGTAATCATTCCGATAAATTTATCCATTGGTATTGTTGATATTTTGGGAGGTTTAAATATTCATTTTTAGGTATGACATATGGTTGCAAGTTTACGATAAGCAAATTTGGATACCCAAGATAGTTGTATTATTGAGGGAAATATTCAGTGAAAGTATTATAAAAGCAAAAATATATTTAGATACGCTAAAAACCAAAATTATATGTGTCATTTGTTATTAAACAAAAACCATAGTAGGTGTACCATGGCCTCCCACACTACAAGATAAAAGACAGACATGTAAACATACAGTAAAGCACAAAACAAAATGAGTAGCAAACACAATTACGCTTGTTTATTCTCCCCATTAGTTATTAAAAGTAAAGTAATGATTCTGTTAATTAAGCGACAAAAATATGGATCAACTTGAAAATGAAAAGCAGCAGCAAATGCAGCATTACAGTTTGTCAAACCTGATATGAATCGGGCGGTAGCGGTTCGACGGTAATTGCTTTATTGAAGCGCTCGGCTCAATGAAAGATGAAATCAAAGGCGCTGTCGTGCCGCATCCGAAAAATTCGGAAGACATTGAAAACAAAGGCATTGAAGTTATTTAGCAAATGATGTCGAGTTTAGATATTTATGTGGATGGTGCTGACGAAAATCAATCCGCAGAAAACACGATTAAAGTTGTAAAACGACACGTGAAAATTGTGGCTTCATTAGGCAAAAAATTTCATCTGTATTGTGATAGTTCAAACAAGTGGATGTTAGGTTCTGGCTGCTCATTGCTCGGTAGAAGCAATTCCGATGGCATCGTTCGCAGGTAGTACGCAACCAGTAGCACTAGGTGGTTCACCGGAATGGCGTGAAGGAGTAATAACCGATAACGGAAACGTGATCTTGATGTGTATAATTTCCCGATACCAATCCTGTGCAATGGAAAAGAATTGAATAATGTTGGCAGGTGTGGTACTAACGGTATTTTTGCTCAAACCAAAGTAAATACAGGTGATTATCGGCACACCCACAGGCACAAAAATTATAAAATACCAGAAAGCAAACATGACAACAAAAGTGTCTTTAGACAAATCCAAATTGCTCTACTTTTGAAGGTGTGCATCAAAGTGCCGTTGATGTATTACACGCTGCGGTTGGCACCAACATTGAATATCACAAAAAGCCCTTGACGGCGATGAACTGAAAGCAATAAAGACGCACACTATCGGCATCCGCTCACGCACTTTTTAACTGAAGAAGTATTGGCACACGCAAACAAGTTAATCGTAATCGGTTGTTTCTGTATCGAACCAACCACACTTAGAAGTGCCAAAAGCGCGTGGCATTCCAGGCATTCAATGCCCATTTTCCAACACCCGCTCAGCGGCAGAATTGGTATTAGGCGAAATTTTATTAATGCGCAATATTCCGAAAACAATGTTGAAGTTCATCGTAGTATTTGAACAAATTCAAGCCGTTGGTTCCCATGAAGTGCGTGGCAAAAACTGGTATTGTCGGTTATATCATATCGGTTCGCATCATATCGCGGCGGAGGCGTCGGTACGCACGTGTACTTTTATGACATTGAAAAACAAACTGCCGCTCGGTAATGCTCAGCAAGTAATGAACGTTGAAGATTGCTTAGCCGTTGTGGGATATCATTTCTCTGCATACCCGGAAATGCTTCCACCAAAACCTGATAAGTGCGGAGCGTATTGCACAATTAAAAAGACAGCATTCTAGAATTAATGCAGCGCGTGGGCACAGTAGTGGATATTGACGCATTAGCTGAGTACCAGAAAAGGCCATATCCGTGGTGCGGCGATTGACGTATTCCCCTGAAGAGCCGGCCTCGATTAATGAAGAGTTCGTTTCACCGTTGCGCCAGCTTCGACAACGTATTACTCACCACATATCGGCGGGTCTGATCGCGGAAGCGCAAGAAACATTGGTTCC
>BNJT01001908.1_pt1 | contig 105089 bp, 176 predicted proteins | sample 8540491 | NCBI WGS metagenome assembly BNJT01 (sample SAMD00202455, study PRJDB9452) | human saliva metagenome | host: Homo sapiens
GTTCCCGCGACGACCGCGGCCGCCTGTCGGCCGTGGCCAGGCGCGGCGCCCGCGCCTCGGCGCTGCGTCCGGTGCTGCCGCAGTTCCAGCCGTGCTTCGCCTCAGTGGCCGCGACGAGGCTGCGCACGCTCACCCGCGCCGAGTGGCAGGGTGGCGTGCCGTGCCACTCGGGCGGGCGCTGCTGTTTGGCTACCTCGAACGAGCTGGTCGTGCGCCCGCTGGCGCGGAGGATCCGCACGCAGCTGGATGCGTGCCACCAGCGCGCGCTGCACCAGCTGGGCGGGCAGCGGACGAACGCATCCTGCGCCGCTTCGAATGCTGCCGCCGCGGGAAATCGGCTATGCGCCCGATCTGGCGGCCGATCATCGGGGTGCCGCTGCAGCCGGCGCGCGCAACTACCGGATGAACGAAGGCGAGTGGTTTGCTCACCCAGGTCTGAAGATCACGCCGTTATCCAGCGGCGTTCGCTGCAGATCGCCGCGGGGCGGTATGATGCACCCGGCGTGCTGCCGCAGGTGTCAAGCGCCTGTCGCGGCTGATGCTGGCCCTGCCGCTGGAGGGCGCTCTCGCTCGATGCGGCGCATCCTGATGGACCTGCGGCGGCCGTGAGGTTTCCTGGCGCTTTTCTGCTGCATGACCCGCAGGTCTTGGCAAGGTGGTCATGCCTGCTCGCGCGCGGCGCCCGCCCGCACACGGTTGGGGCAGCGCAGAGGTCGAAGGCGTCCGTGACACGCTCAAAGATTTCTGCAATGACCCTGCGGCGTGCTGGCTCCTCCCGGGCAACGATCGGCGTTGTGCCTGCCATTGCAACAGCCACCTTTTTCTCCGCGGTCGAACTCGGCGTCAGCATCGACCACGTGGCCACTCTCGCGCCAGGTACGGCGTACCCATGCACGTCGACCCGGTCTGGGCCGCTGGTCGAGGCCCATCTGGGCGGCGCCGACGGCATCACCGATGACCTGCGTGAAGACCGTCGTCACATCGATAGCTGCCGATCGTGAGAGGCACCTGCGCGAGCAGACGCACATCAAGCTCAATCTCGGAAATGGCCGCCACCGCCGAGATGGTGGACATTGCCTTGGCGCTGAAGCCCGAGATGGCCATGCTGAGTGCGAGGGGCGGCGCGAGATCACCACCGAGGGCGGGCTGGACATCGTCCTCGCAGGAGACTGCCATCAGGGCGCCGCCATCGGTCGTCTGGCCGATGCCGGCATCACCACCAGCGTGCTCATCGACGCCGAGCCTGCCCAGGTCGAGGCCGCGGCGGGTCGGTGCCTGTCTGGTTCAGAACCGCATACGGGCGGCTGCCGAGGGCCTCGCGACGGGCGGGATGGCGGACAGTCCTGCCATCCGCCGCGCGAGATCGACCGCGCGGCCGAAGCGGGCCGGCTGATCCAGCAAGCCGGCACGCGCTTCAAACGCCGGCACGGCCTGCTGAACTACGTTTCCACCGTGCAGCCCATTGCGGCGCTGCCGTGCGGAGCTGCATATCGCAACACGCCATCGTCTCGCGGGAAGCCGTGTTCGTCGGCTTTCGCGCGAGGCCGTGGCCAGCATGAAGGCGCTGATGCGCGAGGCGGCTGCCGACGCACGCGCAGCGCCGTAGCTGCCGCGCGGCTGATCTGTTTCTCTGCAGCCCGCCCTCCCGCTCATCCTTCGCCGTCTGGCCTTTCTGCCGTCACCACGTCGCCACTTCAGCCCAAACCTCTGTCCCGTCGCGGTCGCAACCCGCCTCCCGGCCCGGTCGTGGTCGATGTCCAGGCCTGCACAACCTCACCGATGCCGAACGCCGGCGCCTGCGTCATCCGCTGGTCGGCGGATCATCCTGTCGTTGCCTGCAACTATCAGCGCGGGCAGCCGCGGGCGCGACCGTGATACCACGCCTGCCGCACTCCGCCGCTGCTGGTGTCGGTCGACTCACGAGGGCGGACGCGCAGCGTTTCCCGCGAGGGCTTTCCTCGGCCATCTTTCGGCCATGCGCACGCTGGGCGAGCGCTGACCAGGACGTGCTGGCGTGCGTTCGCCGCAGAGGCCACCGACATCGGCCGGAAGATGGGCGAGGAACTGCGGGCTGTCGGTGTGGACTTTCACCTGCGCCCGGTGCTCGATCTGGACTGGGGGCGTTCGGGTGTCATCGGAACGGGCCTTCCACAGTGACCCGCGTGTGGTTGCCGTGTGCCGGCGCGCCGCCTGACCCACGGCCTCGCTGCTGGCCGTGCGCTGGCACAGCTGCGGCAAGCACTTCCCGGCCATGGCTTTTCGCCGATGCCGACTCGCACGATGGCCGTGCCGGTGGACGGGCGCAGCCCTGGACGAGATCGCGCGCGACGATGCGCCCTATGCCTGGCTGGCAGCTGCGCTCACGGGTCGTCGCGCCCGCCCATGTCATCTATGCGCAGTGGACCACTGCATTGCCGGCCGGTTTCTCGAAGCGCTGGCTGCGGGCCATCCTGCGCCGGCGTCTGGGCTTCGACGGCCTGAGTCTTCTCTGACGACCTCACGATGGAAGCGGCCACCGCGGCCGTAAGCATCACGGCACGCGCCACGGCAGCGCGCCGCAGAAGGCCGGCTGCGACGCGTGCTGGTCTGCAAACTGTCGCACCTGGCCGACGCAGCTGCTGGCCAGCCTGAACCGCCGGTACGACCGCACCTGCAGCGCCGCCTTCGACGCGCTGCGCCCGCGGGCAGTGATGGGCGTAAGCTTGCGGGCATGAACGATGTTCCGTCCCCCTGGCAGAAGCGGACGCTGCTGTCCCCGGCAGTCACGCATGAGCCAGATACCGCGCTGGCGCGGAGGCTGCCGGCACGCGGGCGTTGCCGGCACAGCGGACGCCGCCGCCGGTGTACCCGCAAGGCAGCGGTACCGGTGAAGCGGCTCGTGCCGGAACGTGGCCGGTGCTTCGCGAAATGTCCCCCGATGCGCCCGCATCGCCCTGTCCAGCGCCGCTGCTGGAACGCCCGGCGGCCGACCTGAAGCTCTTTCTGCGCACGCTCCCCGCACCGCCCGGCGTCTACCGCATAGAAGGACGCCAGTGCGCACCGTGCTCTACGCGGGCAAGGCGCGGGACCTGTGCAGCGGGTGCGCTCGCACTTCCGCGAGGAATCTGCCCAGCCCGCGCACCCGCGCGCAGATGATCCGCCGCGTGGTGGAGACCGGACACCACCACCGTCGGCTCCGAGGCCGGAGGCCCTGCTGCTGAAAGCCAACCTGATCAAGACGCTGAAGCGCTTCAACATCCTGTTCCGGACGACAAGACCCATCGCTTCACTCAAGCTCCAGCGCCCATCCTTTTCCACAGATCTCTCGTACTACGCGGTACGGACCGGCGTTCTGGAGTATCTCGGCCCCCATCCCGCGCCTTGCCGCGCGAGGGCGTCCAGCTGCCGCAGAAGATCTTTCACCTGCGCACCTGCGAGGACAGCTTCTGCCAACCGTTCGCGCCCCTGCCTGCTGCTGACCAGATTCGCCGCCGCAGCTCGCCCCCGCGTGGGGCTGATCAGAGGAGGACACACTACCGGCGTGATGTCCCAGCGCCGCCATCTCTCTCCTGAAAGGGGGCACAAGGAAACTACTCGAAGGGAATGGAGGCCGAGATGCAGCAGGCCGCGTCGGGGAACTGCGGCCGAGGAGGGTGCGGCCGTGCTGTGCCACCGCATCAGTGCCCTGTCGCGCGTGCAGCACCAGCAGTCGATGAGGTCGGCGCCGACACCGATGCCGACATCATCGCCATATCGAACGTGCTGCCGATGGTCAGTGTCTGCCTGAACCCGGCCATGGTCCGCGGCGGTCGTCACCTGGGCGACAAGGCCCACTTTCCCACCCAGGTGGGCGAGGTGGACGAGGACACGCTCGCCTCCGTGCTTCGATGCCTTTCTCACCCCAGCACCACGCCGGCGCCACCATTTCGGGCGTGATCATCGTGCCCCGAAACCGCGGGACCCGGAATGTACTCGACATGCTGCGCGCCAGGCGGGTGCATCCGGTGGCCTGCGTGCAGGATCCGCAGGCCAGCCGCCGCCGTCCTGGCGGTGAGGCCCATATACCAACGCGAAGATCGCGCTCACTCCGGCATCTGGCCATCGACGAAAGCTCGCAGCTGCGTCGCAGCAGGATCCGTCGTCGATGTGCTGGGCCTGTCGCTCGATCCGGCCAGCCTGCGGGTGAATGCTCGACATCAGCCACCACCATGGGCGAGGCGCGCAGGTCTCGCGTCGTCTACGAAAAACAACCGCATGACGCCCGGCCAGTATCGCCGCTTCAACATCCAGGGCATCGAGCCCGGTGACGACCACGCGCCATGCGCCAGTTCTCCTGCGTCGCTATCGCCGGGTGGGCCGGGAAGCCGGATGGTCCGCAGCCCGGAAGAGGAGGCCAGAAAGCGCAGTACGAGTGCCCGCATGCCCGACATCGTGCTGGTCGATGGCGGCAAGGGCTAGATCAGCACGCCCGCGAGGTGTTCGAATCGCTGGGGCTGACATCGGTTTGCTGGTGGGCGGCAAGGGGAAGGGCGCAAGGTCGGGCTGGAGACCCGTCTTTGCCGATGGCCGTGAGCCGCTGGTGCTGGGCGGAGAATCGCCTGCGCTGATGCTGGTGGCCCAGATCCGAGACGAGGCCCACCGCTTTGCCATCACCGGCATGCGGGCCCGCCGGGCGAAGGCACGCAAGGTCCGCGTCTCGAAGAAGTGGCGATGGCGGGCTCGCGTCGCCGCCAGCGCCTGCCGTCGCGTTTCGGGGCTTGCGCGGATCATGGCGGCCAGCGTCGAGGATCTGGCCAGCGTCGAGGGCCCTCGCTGCCCCTTTAGCCGAATCCATCTATCAGCAGCTGCACCACAGGTGGTGATATGCGGTGAACCTGCAGTGTGTCGCCCGTCTCCCGACCCGATCCGCGCATGGCCAGGGCTGCTCAGGATGTGCGTCATGGACCCACCTCGTTTCCGCGCCGGTCCCCGGCCGTTTCCTGACGGGAATTGCTCTGCTGGCAGGCATCGCATACGGACAGAGGGCTGTAACGCAACAACCTGTGTCACTGGAGCCCCCATTTTGTCTGTTCCGGCTGATGTGATAGGCTTTTGGAAAAATAATTTTCCGATGTCCTGACAGACCTGCACCATGGCCTTCAATCTGCCCAAACCTGCTCACGTGGCAGCGTATCCTTGCCATTCCGCTGCTGGTCTGTGTGTACATGTTCCCCCTTCGATGCCTGGGCGAACCCAGCCGCAACCTGTGGGCCACCGTCATCTTCATCGTGGCCTCACTGACCGACTGGCTCGACGGCTGGCTGGCGCGCCGGCTGGGCCAGCAGACCGAACTGGGCGCCTTTCTCGACCCCGTGGCCGACAAGCTGCTGGTCTGCGTGGCGCTGGTCATCTGCTCGATCTCGATCGCATCATGCCGGCATCGCCATCATCATCATCGGGCGAAATCACCATCTCGGCCCTGCGTGAATGGATGGCCAGCATCGGCGCCCGCAAGAGCGTGCCGTCAACTGGATGGGCAAGGTCAAGACGGCCGTGCAGATGGTGGCCATTCCCCGCTGCCTATCACGATCCCATCGGCCAGTTCGACTGCCAGTACTGGGGCAGCTGGATGATCACCAGCCGCCATCCAGACCTTCATCTCGATGGTCTACTACGCAAAGCAGGCCTGGCCGCAGCTGCAGGGACGCAGCGGGCCTGAAACCGGCTTTTCCGGCGTGTCCGCCGGCTGGCTTCCTGCGCAGGCACTGATCGCGCGCTGACAAGGCGCTGTGTTCAGAAAGGTGCCCTGCTGCGCGGGCTCGCCCCAGGGACCGACTTCACGGATGTCGGACCGAATCGGGCTCAATGGCCTGACTTGATCGCCCGTGGCCCATCTCCAGAGAATCAGTCCAGTACAGTTACCGGACAGGGAGTCAACGTGCGAGCGAGGACTGAGCTTCCCAGCAGATGAAAAGCCGTTCGCCCGGACAGCAGGCAAACGGCTTTGGGTATCTGGAGGCGGAGGTCGGAATCGAACCGGCGTCCACGGCTTTGCAGGCGCTGCAGAACCACTCTGCCACCCCGCCAGAGAAAAAGATTTTTACCCAATTCCCTGTTCTGTCAAGGGTCGGATCAAAAGCCTGACTGACAGGACAGGCGTCACTGCCGGGCAGGGCCACGCTGGTCACGCAAAGGCCGCCTGCGCAGGGACGAATGCGTTCATACCTGCTAAAACGGCAGCTCACCCTGCAGTGGCAGTGCATGGCTGCTACCCAGTGTCCGGCCGGTTTGCATCCTCCCCGGGGGCTCCGGGTGCTCTGCGTCCCGTGGCATGTGTGCCTCGTGTCCGCTACCTTTTCTGCGCCGGCGGATGCGGACTGAGGGACGACACCCGGATGCCCAGCAGTCTCAGGCGCTGCCGCAGATCCACCGTTTCAGGCGCAGTCCGGCCAGACGGCGGATCTGCGCGGCATCCTGGGTGGGCGTGTCCACGGTCAGGTCGCGCGTCGCGTACGGAAATCGGCATAACGCGCTGATGCCCACCGTTCGGCCGTAGCGCTTTTGCGCTGCAGATCCGCCGCCGTCTGCTCGGCAAGGCGGGTGAACAGCTGGCCCAGCAGCGCCCGGTCGTGCACGGCATGGCAGGTCGCGCTCGAAGGTGGTTTCCCGGCTGATGCCGACCGGCTCGCCCCGGTCGGCCACGGGCCGGTCATCGCGTCCCAGGCAGCATCATGTGGGCCATCGTCCCGAACGCGCCCCGAAATGCCGGAACCAGCCAGGGCAGGGCGCAGGCAGCCAGCTGCGCAATGGTGCCTATCCCCAGTGCCTGCAGCCGTGCATCCGTGCGCGGACCGATGCCACTGATGAGCCGGCAGGGCAGGGGCCAGATCCGCGTCTGCAGGTCCTCGGGTGGATCATCGTGATGCCATGCGGTTTGTCGAAGTCACTGGCCATCTTGGCCAGCAGTTTGTTCGGTGCCACACCGATCGAGCAGCTCAGGCCCGTTTTCGTCCTGGATGCGCTGCTGGATGCGGGCGGCCAGCGCACGTCCGCCATCCTGCTGTACGCCGGGCAGTTCCGTGAAGTCGATGAACGCTTCATCGATCCCGCGGTCCTCCATCACCGGCGCCTCCGACAGGATGATGGCCTGAAACGCCGTGAATACGCCCGATAGCTGTCGAAGTCCGCGGGCAGCAGGATGGCCTGCGGGCACAACCGGCCGCACGGGCAAGCCCCATGCCCGAGCCCAGACCAAAGCGGCGTGCCGCATAGGTGGCGGTGGTCGTCACCCCACGTCCCCGGAGCCCTGCGAGGTGAGGGAAAGTGTGCCGGATCGATGCTGGCCAGGACTGTTCCGCCTCCCGTGTGCCGGCCTGCGCGCGGCCCGATATCCGGCGTCCGGATGCTGGCTGTCGATCTGCGCCAGCAGCCCGGCCGTGGTCTGGCGGCTGCCTCCACGATCACCACCGGCGAGATCGCGCAGCTGTGGAAACGCAGCAACGTCACCGAGGCAAAGAAGGCATCCATGTCCAGGTGGGCGATGCGCCGCTGCGGGAGCGGGCACGTCTGGCGTCGGATCGGTGGCTGTGGCTGGCATGACTTCCCTCGGTGCGGAGCCCGGACGAGCCACGATCTGTCTGCAACGAAGGGCCGGCAGGCTGCTTCAGCCCTGAAAACCCGGGCGCTTGTGCTGCATCAAAACCAGTCGCTGCACGGATGCATCCGGATGCAGCGACGCGCTGTTTCCATCCCCGAGGGTTGACTGGCATGTTTCCAGAATATCGTGGTCTGATCACCAAAGCTGAAGACCGAAGACTCGCATTTTGCACGTCTTTTTCGACAAACACAACGAACTCGACCACAAGGTCAAGGCGCTGGAATCGGGGTCGAGCATGGCGGCGCCGTCGAGATCGAGAATCTCAAGAAAGAAAACTGCGCCTGAAGGACGAGATGTACGCCATCCTCGCGCAAGGCTGACGGCAGGCCTGATCCGGGACGGGCCGGGCAGGGCACTGGCTGCCCCACCCGGCCTGCCGTGTCTGCGCCGCCGGCAGGGCAGCTCGACTGCTGCTGCCGCCCTGCACTAAAGCGCCTGTCCTGCCCCCGGAAGAAGCCAGACTGGCTGTGGGGATCGACGGGCGCTTTCGTGAGGCCGGCCGTTACAGCAGGGCGTCCGGGCGCTCGCCGCGTTCGTACACCACGTGGGCCCGGCCACGATCAGCGGATCGAGCTTGCCGATGCGTTCGATGGACTGTTGCTGTAGGGGCAGCTTGTGCAGGATGTAGCGCATGGCGTTGAGGCGGGCGCGCTTCTTGCAGTCGCTCTTGATGACCGTCCAGGGCGCATCGGCCGTGTCGGTTTCGAAGAACATCGCTTCCTTGGCGCGGGTGTAGTCCTCCCACTTGTCCAGCGAAGCCTTGTCGATGGGGCTCGAGCTTCCACTCGCTTCAGCGGTGGGCCTCGCGCTCACGGAAGCGCCGGCGCTGCTCGCTGCGGCTCACGCTGAACCAGAACTCACCAGGTGGATGCTGCGCGCGCACCGATGGCGCTCGAACTCCGGCGCCTGCTTCATGAACTCCTGGTACTCCTCGCTGCTGCAGAAGCCCATCACCCGCTCGACGCCGGCGCGGTTGTACCAGCTGCGGTCGAACAGCACGATCTCGCCATGGGTGGGCGGGTGCTCGATGCTAGCGCTGAAGTACCACTGGCCGCGCTCGGTGTCGGTGGGCTTTTTCGAGTGCCACCACACGGGCGCCCCGCGGATTCAGGTGCTCCATGAAGCGCTTGATGGTGCCGCCCTTGCCGGCTGCATCGCGGCCCTCGAACAGGATCACGATGCGCTGGCCGGTTTCCTTGGCCCAGGCCTGCAGCTTCAGCAGCTCGACCTGCAGCGCGAATTTCTGTTTCTCGTAGTTGGCCCTGCGCATCAGGGTTCTTGTAGGGGTAGCCGCCATCGCGCCAGTTGTCGGCCAGTTCCTCGTCGGGGTTGTCCAGCGTCTGCCGCAGTTTTTCGACATCTTGCCCTTCAGGGCCTTGCGGATCACCGCACGGTCATCGGGCGAGGCGCCTTTCCAGAATGGCACGCAGTGCCTTGCCCCAGTTCGGTGACGGTCTTCCGGTCGGTGTTGTCGAGGATGGCGCCCACGGCCTCCAGCTGCTTTTTCCTGGGAAGCCCTCGACCTTCTGCCCGGTGACGAACTTCTCCAGGGCCTTCTTGCCCCAGATTCGGCGGCGTGTCGCCCTGGCTCACGCGGCGGACCTCGGCCGGCAGTGGTGTCGTGAGGCAGACGCCGCCGCGGCGACGGGGGCGTGACGGGCTGGGTGGCCCGTGCAGCGGCTACGACAGGTGCGACCCGTGGTTGCGGCTTCTGCGGTGCTGGCCGTGGCACGGTTCCCGGTGGCCGTGCGCGCAGCAGCTGCAGGTGTCTCCGTGGCTTGCGCAGCCGCCCGGACGGTACTGGCAGCGGGCTTTTGATAGCGGGGTGGTAGATGAATTGGAAGATGCGTTCTGCATTCAGCCTGTCCTTTGGAGTGATAACGAAATCTGAATCATCCGAGCGCGTCATGGCACACGCCATTGTCACAAATGACTATGCGCCTATGGCCCAAAACCCATTTTGACACGTGTCAAGACGGACGGAATCCGTCGGAAACCCGGAGATTTTACTCAACGGATGCGTCCCTGACAGGGGCTGTGCGCGGTCCGGCAGCTGCAGAATCCAGCGGGTCATGGCCCTGAGCGTATCGTCGTCGAGCTGGGGCTGTGGCGGCATGGAGACCGGCCCCCAGTGACCACGCCCTCCCTTCGGGATGCGCTCCGCCAGCAGCGCCTCCGCCCCGGGCTGATCGCGGTACCGGGCGGCAACGTCGGCGAAGGCCGGCTCCACCTTGCTGTCGCGCCGGTGACAGGCCAGACAGTGGTGGCTGATCAGCAGTTTCTCGGCGCGTGCGACCTCGGCCGCTGGCATGGGGGTAGGGCGGCGGAGGCCGAAGCCTGCTGGCTGGCGGGATGCTCACCAGCGGCTCCGGTTGCGGCGGGGGTTCCCGGGTTTTCCGTCGTGTCCGCGCCTCCCGGACCATCAGGGCGGATCTGCAGGCAGTACCTCGCCATCACCCGTGCGCCGGTGGCCTGCAGCGGTGGTGAGGTGGTGGTTGCTCCGTCCGGTGTTTCCGGGCCGTCTGCAGCCGGTGCCCGTTGGGGGCAGGGATGACCTGCGTCTGCCGTGTCATCCCGGGCAGGGGCTGCCGGAGGAAGTGGCGCTGGTGGCGCTGGTGGCGTTGAGGGTACCTGCCCCGGGGGCGATGGCTCACATCCCAGGCCCAGCAATATCAGCGACAGCGGCACCATCAGTGCCCAGCGATGCCGCCAGGGGAGGCGATGCCTCGGCAAAACAGGGCCATGCGAACGAGCGGATGTAAAGTATTTTCATACACTCAAAGCATTTGCCTACATGTTACCCCCAAAAATCAGTGTCATACGGGAGGATGTAGAGACAGTATAGAAACCTGGAGGATGCTTTGCAGCCACCGATGTTGCAACAGATCCTGAAATGCTGGGACAGGTTGCCCCTACAAGTTCCATAAACATCAATACACAATAGACAACATACCGGAAAAACGTTGAAACTTTGGTAGATAGCCACGCCTTGCTGTAACGAAAGTAAGGATCATGAGGGGTTGCAATTGACATTGCTTAGCTTGAACATTGCAACCCATTGATTCTATTGGGTTTATGTGTATCACTGGGCAAAAGTTGACACGAAAGTGGTCAGGGCCGTGGGCCGTGTAATGAGGGTTTACGATCATTCCGTTTTGTTAATTTTAAGAACAGGATTTTTTTAGTACCGACCGTATTCTTCGCCTGCACTCCGGAAACAGGGATTTTTTTCAGCGACTCAACGTGCTGCAGGAATTCTGCAGAGAATCCCTACGTCTGGATGCATTCAGGTTGTTCCCTTTTTCCTCTCTCTCTCAACAGGCGGAGAATCGATCGTGTCCCAACCCATTTTCCATCATCCCCGCAGACAGGCGGCGTCCGGCTGTATGGCCACAGGGCTGCCGCGCAGCGGTGTTCGCCCGGTGGCGCTGTCCATTGCGGCTGCGCTGCTCGGGCTGGCTGCCGAACCTGCCCTGGCGCAGGAAGCCGCAGCCTGCGAATCCATCCAGAACCCGCCGGTGCTCCAGGGCGCCACGACGGATACTGCAACAGCTGGTGCCACTGCCGTTCAGGGACAGGCTCGTGCGCAGGGCGAGGCTGTCGCGCAGGGTGAGGCTGTCGCGCAGGATGCAGCCATCGAGCCGACGCGGACCAAGACCATGACCCTGAACGTGGGGTATGTGAACACCTATCTGTGGAATCCCACCTCCGGCAAGTACTGACCGCGTGCGCCTGCGCAGCTACGATGCCCGCGAAATGCCCCCTCGTTGCACCGACCATCGATGTGGCGCCGGGGACGCGGATGAACATCACGCTGAACAACAATCTGCCGGCGGAAGATTCGGCAAAATGACAATGACTCCATCACGAATGGTTTTCCTGCCCCAACACCACCAACCTGCACACGCATGGTCTGTGGGTGAACCTGCGCAGGGATGATGCGGGCAATGCCAGTGTGACATCTCTTTCAGGCCATCAAGCCGGGAGATCATCTGGCACACAAGATCGACATCCCGGCCGACCATCCGGCGGGTACCTTCTGGTATCACACCCATTTCCATGGTTCGACGGCGTTGCGGGTATCAGCGGCATGGCGGGTGCGCTGATCGTCCGGGGTGACCGTCGGCCCACGGCCCAGCGCAACGGGGATCTCGATACCCTGCTGCGTTCCACCGGCAACACCAGGTGCAGGGCGTGTGGTGATGCTGCAGCAGATCCAGTACGCCTGCCGTGGTGCCGATGGCAAAGATCAAGCGGGCTGCAGCGCCCGATGGTGCCACGGAGCAGGTCAGGAACAGTCAGCCCCTACGCCTGTGATGATGGCGAGGCTGCCGGTGTGGAAGATATCGATGATTTCGGCCCCAACGGCTGGTTCAACAGTGGCCGTCACACCACCATCAATGGCACGACCATGGCGCGCTTCGTGGGTGCGGTGGCAGGACGGCTGGAGACGGTGGCGCATCATTCACGGCGGAGTACGGGAATCGATCAACCTGGAATTCCGTCGCCCGTGCTGAACAACATGCCTAGCGAAAATCCGCAATCTCAGCGGGCGCAGGCTGCAGAACTTTCATCAACAACAACTGTACCGGTGCACCACTCACCCATTACCGGGTTGCTGCCGACAGCTGACCATGGCTAACGTGCGGCCAGCCACAGAAACAGTGTTCCAGCCCGGTTACCGCTGGGATCTGATGATGACGTTCGCGTAACGGCTGTTACTGCGTCATCGCAAGTCGGTACCGGTCGGCGGCAGTATCAACAACACACCTACCGGCACTGGCAGCGCGGCGGCTCGCAGACTCCTGTGGGTATCGTCCAGGTCAATGGTGGTGTGGACATGGACACGACAGCCATTCCCGGCTACGTGAAGCAGCAGATGCTGTCGCTGGCCGACGCCAACATCTTCGACGAGGAGATGCGGGCGCATGGTGGCCGATCTGACGATGGGCTGGAAACTTTCGCGCTTCACGCCACATGCGACCATCGCACAGTCGGAATTGAACCAGCCCATCCGGAAGATGAATTTCTCGATCGTAGCGAGATCCCAACAACATCCCGGGGGTGGTTTTCCACTATTACGTCAACGGCAAGGAATATGACAAGAATGCGGATCTGACCCAGCTGAAACTGGGCGGCGTGCAGGAATGGAAATCTCGTCAGAAGGCGCTTCCCACCCCTATCACATCCACGTCAACCGTTCCAGATCGTGTCGATCATCGACCCGCAAAGGGCGTGACGTGAGCGGTTTCGATGCCCCGGACAGTTCGAATCCACCATCGATACCCAGTTCCGTGGCCTGAAAGAGGTGTGGAAGGACACCATCATGATCAAGCATCTGCGCGCTGGCACAAAGGGCGTGGTGCATCCGGGTACCCATACGGTCAACATCCGCACCCGCTACGAGCGGTACAAGGGTGACTTCGTCATGCACTGCCACATCTCTCTCGACCACGAGGACGAGGGCATGATGGAAGGCTTCCGCATCACGGACGCCACCAACGTGGCCAGCAAATACGCACCCGTCCCGGTGTGCGCACCGACACCTCGGATGGCGTCAGTTTTCGCAGTTCTACGCTGAAGAACCCGCTGTCCATTCCGAAGGAAGGCAAGCTGCAGACCAGCATGATGCTGCTGCCGAAGCGTTGATGGGCTGAACAGGAACGGATGACAGGCAACGGTGCCGGTGGTGGACGATGAGCCCGAACGCGCACGCGCATGCCCCGCGTTCCGAACCCCGGAGATGGATGTGATCCTTCACAAGATGGATTTTATCATGCTTCCCACTCTCAGAACCCCGGATGACAGGCGTGCCGTTTGTCTCCGGGTTTTTACCGTGTGCTCCAGCTACGCTGCGCCTATTTCTTCATGCTCATGATCCATCGGGCCAGCAGCTTTCACGTCGTCCGGCTGGACCTGCGGCTGGGGCGGCATGGCCATTTTGCCCCATCGGCCCTTGCCGCCCTTGGTGATGTGTTCCGAGATGGTGTCGACCGCCTTGGGGTCATCGCCGTATGCTGCCCACTTCTGCGAAGCCCGGACCAACCAGCTTCTTGTCGAGTCTTGTGACAGCTCAGCACAGAGCTGCGTCTTGAACAGTTTTTCGGCCTTTTGTCTTGTCGGCATCCGACAGCGTCCTCGGCCCAGGCAGATGTCGACAGCGTACCCAGCGCCAGGGGCAGAATCAGACTGCACAGCAGACGGGAAGGGCGCGTGGGATGATTTGATGTGTCAGTGGCATTCACTCTTCTTGTTGTCGGTGCGGAATCATCCGGTTCTGCAAGGCCCGGGCGCCATGGGAAAAGCAGGCCGACCACTGGAACCAGCTGCAGCCTCTGCCGACGATGTGTCGAAGCTGCCTCGACACTATATAACCATTAATAAATCGGCGAAACGCGCATGGCATGATTGCGTTTCGTCAAACTTTCTCGGAACTGGTCTCTGTATTTTTGATGATCGTCAAATGACCGCCGGTGTGCTGGTTATTGTTTTTCATTCGAGGTTGTCTTTGTGAAATCGGTTGTGACGGATGTCCGGCCCGAGTGGTGTGCGTCTGTATTTGATATTTTTAAAGTTCAACCATCCATCTACCTGATCGTATGTGTATTTTGCCGGGCATGATATGCATTTCTGATTTGATATCTGTCATGATGTCCGTGTCCGCCGTGCTGGTGATTCCGGCGCTGCGTCATGCCGGATACTGGTGCAACGCGTCGGCCCCTACTTTGTCCCGTACACAAATCGTGATCCAGATCAAAAGAAGTGAATTCTGTCCCGACCACGGGGTGCTTGCGTGGCGTGTCGTGCAGGTGTCGCTGGGTCATTGCATCGCCGTAGTACCTTATCAGTGGCTTTCGCATGGCATGTTGGCTTCGTTGTGTGCCACGCCGGCTTCGCTACGTGTTTGCCGCGCCTTGTGGTGCCTTCGTCTCGATGTGTGGTTGCCGTTTCCTGTCGGTGTTGTCCCGCCTGGCAAGACGGTCAACCTTGTCCGCGCTGGCGCCTTGTCAGCGCCCGGCTGGCGCTGGGGTGGGATGAGTCCCATGACACACGCTCAGTCGCCCTGTTCGCCACGTACCGGTCCCCCCAGGCCTTCAGGGCCGAGATGACCGGTTCCAGCGTCCGGCCTTCGTCGGTCAGCCGGTATTCCACCCGAGGCGGCACTTCCGGATAGATCGTGCGCTGCACCAGACCGTCCTTCTCCAGCTCACGCAGCTGGTTGGTCAGCATCCGCTGCGTGATGCTGGGCAGCAGGCGCCGCCAGTTCGTTGAAGCGCAGCACCTCCTCGGTCAGCAGCCGGTAGAGGATCACGCCCTTCCACTTGCCACCGATCGGGTTCAGGGTGGCCTCGACCGTGCAGCCGGCTGCACAGGTGAATGTTTCGTGGCGGGTGCGTCCCATCAGGTTCCTTTCTTGATACTCGCGTATGCATTTATATACCGCGTGCACAAAATGTGCGTACTGGCGGAAAAACTGCGTTCTTCCATTATCTGCAAATACCATCAAAATAACGCCCGAAGCGTATTTCTGCAGATATCCAAAAAGGAATTCTGGCACAGAGAACACCAGGACGAATCATGACACCACGTGTACCAGACGCAACAATCGTTGCCCGTACGTGACGTGATCGCCCGCCATCTTTGCTGGCCTCCGTTTATGAGGTGGCGTTCACATGCCTGACACATGGTCGCTGACAGTGTGATACGCGAACGGGCAGCGGCGATCCGTGTCCCGTCCCGCATGCCCCGGAGCGTTCCGCGGGACGCATGGGTCCATGGCCCGCTCTGTGGGGCGTGGGGACGGGGCAGTCCGTAACACAGCTCATCAAGGAGAGCCCGACATGAAAGCCATTGGTTTCAGCCAGCCACTGCCCGTTTCCGATCCGCAGTCCCTGGTCGATATCGAACAACCACCCCCGAACCCGGCGAACAGGACCTGCTGGTTGCCGTGCGATCATCGCCGTCAATCCGGCCGACGCTAAGGTACGTTCGTTTGCTCGTCCGCCCGAGGGGACCTGGCGTATCCTGGGCTGGGATGCCGTGGGCACCGTGCAGGCCGTGGGCTCGCGCGTGACCGCCTTTCTGCCGGGGATCGGGTCTACTACGCCGGCGCGATCAACCGCCCCGGCTGCTATGCCGGGCTGCAGGCCGTGGATGCCCGCATCGTGGCGCATGCACCCCGTTCGCTGGACGATGAAGCAGCGGCGGCGCTGCCCCTGACGGCCCTCACCGCCTGGGAGGCCCTGTTCGATCGGCTCCAGGTCAGCCAGCCGGTACCGGTGCGGCCGATGCCATCGTCATCGTGGTGCTGGCGGGGTGGGCTCGATGACCATCCAGCTGCTGCGGGCGCTGACCGGTCTCACCATCATCGCCACGGCTTCCCCGGCCCGAATCGGTGGCGTGGGTGAAGCAGATGGGGCGCACCATGTGATCGATCACCGCGAGCCGCTGGCGGCGCAGGTACAGGCCCTCGGTATCGGCCAGCCGGGCTTCGTCTTCTCCACCGCCGATACCGACCGCTATCTGTCCGATATCGTCCAGCTGATCGCTCCGCAGGGGCGCATCGCGCTGATCGATGACCCCAAAACGCTCGACATCGTGCCGCTCAAGGGCAAGAGCCTGTCGGTCCACTGGAATTCATGTTCACCCGTCCGCTGCAGAACACGGCCGACATCAGCCGGCAGCAGGAGATCCTGCGCAAGGTGGCCAGGCTGGCAGACGATGGACGCATCCGGAGTACCCGGACCCAGTCGCTGGGCACCATCGATGCTACGAACCTGCGTAAGGCACATGCCAGTGCTGGAAAGCGGTCGTACCCTCGGCAAGCTGACCCTGGCAGGGGTAGGTAGAGGCGCCCGGACACGGCCCGGCGCAGCGTCTGTTCTGGCTGTGGGAAGCGGTGCATGCGCAAGGTCGTGTCGCAGTGCAGGCCGTGCGGCGGCGCAGACCGTGCTGCGGTCACCGTCATCGTCCCGTGCGTGGACAACACTGGCGGCAGGACGGGAACTCGGGCACACCTGCAGTCTGTCTCCGCTTCCTGCTGCCATTGCGGCCTGGTTCATGAACGCATCCCCTCCTGCCCATTCGTCCGTCCGTTCGTCTTCCCATCCCCTGGCGGCCGGCGAGGCCGTACGAGAATGCCACCCGGATGATCTTCCTGCTGTCCGGCCTGGCTGTGGCGGCCTGGGCATCGCTGGTGCCGTCGGCCGAGGCGGCCACTGGTGAACGAGGCCAGCTGGGCCTCGTGCTGCTGTGTCTGGGGATCGGCTCCCATTCTGGCTATGCCGGTGGGTGGCGCGCTGGCCACCCGTTTTTGGCTGTCGCGCCGTGCTGGGTATCAGTGGGCTGGTGCTGTGTGGATGCCTGCCCGTGCTGGCATCGCTCAGGCAGCGTGGCCGCACTGGCGGCAACGCTCTTCGTCTTCGGCGCCATGCTCGGCACCTTCGACTGCGTGATGAACATTCAGGCCGTCATCGTCGAGCGCGAGCAACCGGCCGCTGATGTCCCGGCTTCCACGGCTTCTACAGCCTGGGTGGCTCTGCTGGGTGCGGCTGCCACCAGCAGCATCATGGAGCTGGGGGTGTCACCGCTGCTCAGCGTGACGATGATCGGTGCGCTGGGCCTGCTGCTGATGCTGGCCAGCTGGCGCCAGGCATGCTGCCGTGGAGCAACCCGTCGGAGGGCGGGCCGGCCTTTGCGCGCTGCCGCGGGGCATCGTGCTGTTCTGGGTGCTGTGCGTCACCGTGTTTCTGGTGGAGGGCTCGATGATGGACTGAGCGCCGTGTTCCTCACTGAGCGCCATGGCATGTCGCTGGCGCAGGCCGGCTATGGCTTTGCGGCATTCTCGCTGGCCATGACCTCGGCCGTCTGACGGGGACCGCATCGTGGCCCGTGCGGGACGGCAGCGGGTGGTGATGGTCGGGGAGCACTGGCGGTTCTGGGCATCCTGCTGGCCACGTGGGGGTCGTCCGGCCACTGGCGCTGGTGGGGTACGCGTTGGTGGGGCGGATGATCCAACATCGTGCCGGTGCTGTTCACGGCCGTGAGGCCGCCAGACCAGCATGCCGCAGAGCGTGGCGCTGCCGGCCAGCGACCACCCATGGGCTACGCGGGCGTCCTGGCCGGGCCGGCCGGCATCGGCTTTACTGCGCACCATACGCAGCCTGCGTCGGCGTTCGTGCTGGTGGCAGCGATGATGGCGGCGACCATCAGCGGGAAGTACCTGAAGGTTTGATTCGAGAGAACCGGCCGCCCCATCCTCGGCCCGCTGCCAGGCCGGGTCGGCGGCAATCTGTCCCAGCCAGCGTTCGATCTCCGGGTAGTCGCGGGTTCCCCAGCCGCCGCTGGGCGGCCTGCAGCGGAAAGCTCATCATCACGTCGGCCCCTTTCGTCAGCGCCTCGCCACGCAGCCAGCGCTGCCCTGCAGCGACTGCTCCATACTGGCCCAGATGCAGCGCAGTCTGCGGAAAGATCCACGCCTTGCGGATGCCATCGGTGAACTTGCGTGCAAGGGGCGGGCAAAGAAGGGCATCGGCGCCGTTTCGGCCCGTCCCATCAGCAGGGCCAGTACCATCAGCGGCATCAGCGAGCCCTCGGCATAATGCGCCAGCTGGTACTGCCGGTAATCGGTGCGCGCTGCCCGGCATGAAACGGCCGTTGCCGTGGTCTGTATCAGGTAGTCGACATGGCGCCACTCAGCCAGAACCAGCTCGCCATCCTGCAGCACCGGCGCGCTTGCCCAGCGGGTGGATGCGTTTCAGGGCATCCGGTGCCCGCAGGGTTTCAGGATCACGTCCGTGCTGGTCCAGTTCAGAACCCAGCAGCTCCAGCAGCCAGAGGATGCGCAGGGAGCAGGACTGGTCGAGGCGTGCAGGGTGATCGCTGGAAGCTTCCCGAAAGGCACGGGAGCCGCGGACCGCAGGAGACCAGCATACCGGATTCGCCGGATGCACGCGTTCCGTTCAGGTTACGCGCCGAGGACATCGGGAACTCGCTTCGCCAGAAAATCCAGCAACACCCGCACCCGCGGCGGCAGATGCCCGCCTTGGCCCACGTACACGGCGTGAATGGCTTCCTCGTCGCCTGGGTTGAAGGCTTCCAGCACGGGCACCAGCCGCCCGGCGGCGATGTCGTCCCGCACCGAAAGGCGGCCAGCCGTGCCAGCCCCAGGCCGGCCAGCGCCAGGTGCCGCAGGGCTTCCCCATCACTGGCCTGGGCGTCGCCGCCGATGGGGATGATCTGGGGCGCTTCGCGGGATGCGGGGCAGCCCGGCGTGGCGGCCGCCCCTGCAAGTGCCTCAGCTCGGGGGCCTCGCCGGCGCCGGGTGATGAGGCGAACCCCACAGGACTGGCGCAGCAGCGGCCATCCCGGCTGTGCCCGTACGTAGTTGGCGCCCAGCCGGTTGTGCAGCAGCAGATCATCTGGTGTGGCCACACCGTGTGCCGCCAGATACGCCGGGGGCCCCCACGATCACCATCCGCGTGGCGCCCAGCCGCCGTGCGACAAGGCTGGAACTCTCGAGGCGTCCGGCGCGCACCGCCACATCGGTACGCTGTTCCAGCAGATCCACCACCTGTCGGTCAGCACGATGTCCAGCGTGACCTCGGATGCTCCGTCAGAAAGGCCGGCACCAGCGGCGGCAGCAGATGGTGTCCGAACGGCACGTTGACATTCATCCGGACCCGCACGCGGCGCCGCATGGGCGCTGGCGCAGCGTTCGGCCTCGATCCAGGTCGGCCAGGATCCGCACGCCGCGTTCGTAGAACGCGCAACCCCTCGGCACGGCTGCCGCAGGCAGCCATGCAGACTTTCCACTGGGATGCCCGCCAGACCAGCTGGATCGCTTTGCCGCGACCAGACGGCGGATGCATCATGCGGGGAGATGACTGCGTGCGGATGACGGCATCGATACGCTGTCGGCTGCGCCCCGCGTACGGCGCTGTTCAGTACCACCGCCCGCCCGCTGCTGGCCGGCGTCCATACGGCCCGGGTTGGCCGGGCTGGGGTTCCGGCAGCTGGCCGGAACAGACCCGTGCGGCATACGCATCATCGGTGCCACGCTGCCCCTTCGAGGGCGTTGCCGACACCCCGCTCGACAACCATACCACCCGGACAAGGATGCTGCGCCGCAGCTCAACGACTGGATCCGCCACAGCGGGACATCTCGATGCGGTGACCGATTTCGATGCCGTGCTGCGTGACCCGAAGCATCCCGCCCGCATGGCGCCGCCATTCGATTCCGGCGACCACCTTCACCCGGGGGACGTCGGCAATCGTGCCATGAGCCGGGGCGGTCGATCTGGATGCCCTGTTTGCCGACGATGCATCCGGTGCTCCCTGTTTTCATGAATCTCGAGGGTAATCACCATGCTGTTCACCCCGTACCACCCGAGCCAGCTGACCCTGCCCAACCGCATCGTCATCGCCGCCCATGACCCGGCGCCCGTGCCGGTGCCGGCCATGCCTGCGCCGATGACGGCCGACTACTACGCCCAGCGTGCCTCGGCCGGGCTGATCATCACCGAGGGATGCAGATCAGCCCGCAGGGACAGGGCTATGCCTGGACGCCGGGCATCCACAGCCCCGAACAGGTGGCGGGCTGGCGGCGCGTGACGGATGCCGTGCACGCAGCCGGCGGTCGCATCTTTGCGCAGCTCTGGCATGTGGGCCGCATCTCGCACACCGCACTGCAGCCCGGTGGTGCCGCGCGGTGTCGTCGTCACCGCTGGTGGCCGAAGGCGTGAAAAGTCTTCATCGACCCGGAGGGCAGGGGGCCGGCGTCGGGCGTGGGCGAGATGGTGCAGCATTCCGCACCCCGCGCGCTGACCGAAGCGGAAATCGGCCAGATCGTGCAGGATTTTGCCACCGCGGCGCGCAACGCCCTGGAGGCCGGTTTCGATGGCGTCGAGCTGCATGGCGCCAATGGTTACCTGATCGAGCAGTTCATCGATTCACAGGCCACACACGCGCACCGATGGCTGTGGCGGTTCGCTGCCCAACCGGCTGCGCTTTCTGCGCGAGGTGACCGAGGCCGTCATCGGGGTGGTGGGTGCCGGGCGGGTTGGTGTACGGCTGGCGCCACTGACCACCCCCTGCAGGGGGCCGTGGACGATACGCCACAGGCCACCTATCTGGCGGCCGCTGCCCTGCTGGACGCGCTGGGCGTGGTCTACCTGCACATCGCCGAAGCCGACTGACGATGCCCCCGACATGCCTGCCGCCTTTCGTGAAGCGCTGCGGACGATCTACGGCGGCACACTGATCTATGCCGGCAAATACACCTGGAGCGTGCCGAAACCGCACTGGAAAGGGCTGGGCAGACCTGATCGGTTTTCGGCCGCCCCTTCGTGGCCAATCCGGACCTCCCGAACGCCTGCAGCACGGCTGGCCCCTGGCCGAGCCGGACGCCAGCCGCTTCTTCGGCGGTGATGCGCGGGGGCTGACCGATTATCCGCGTCATGATGCGGCATCGCGGCGGGCGTGATGATCATGCCATGCACGGCAGTACGGAGCATCCAGCGCCGGTGCGTGTCAGTGCGGCATGCCGACGGGCGTCACAGCGATGCACGAAGCCTTGCCTGCGGACCAGACCTTGCCATCTCGCGCCGAAAAATGACGGAGAATGCAGGCTACCGTAACCCCTCGCCACCCCGCCCGCACCGGTGCACAGACGACACCCCGTGACGGCGCAGGGATGGCAGGCGTCCTGCTCGCGCCTCCATGACCCGCATCAACGTCGTTCCCCCGGCCGAACTCTGCGACCAGCACCTGCTGGCCGAGCACCGCGAACTTACCTGCATCCCCAACGCCGTGGCCCGTGGTCGTTTTCAACCTCGAGGCCAGCCCGCCGACTGCAGGCTGGGCGAAGGCCATGTCCGCTTCTTCTTCGACAAGCTGGCCTTCCTGCAGCAGCGCTACGCCGCGCTGCACGAAGAGTGTCTGGCTCGCGGCTTCAACGTCCAGAACATCTGGCCGAGGATCTGCCCGATACCCCGCGTTGTGGCGTGACTATACCCTACCGACCACGCCTTCACCATCAATCGCGCCCGCATTGCCGAGCGCATGCCCAAACAGCCGCGATTCACACCGCGCAATCCCGCCTGAACGCAAAAGGGCACGTGCGGGGACGAATGACTCAGGTGCGCCCCTGGGCTGCTTTTGCAAAAAGTCCTGCGGCACTGTGGCCTCCATGCCAGGGCGATCCAGTGCGTCGCCATTTGCCACCACATAGCCCTGCTATTGCCGACAGAGCGCCTTCGGCTTATCCCGGATCCTTGCCCCAAAAGCACTCGCAGACTTTTGCAGAGGTCCACTGGGTCATTACACAGGGGCGCAGGTGAGGGTAATTCGGGAAAAGAAATGTCTTTCCCGGATGCGCACCCACAGCATCTTGAGAAGCGGCATGGGGAGCGGGATCCTCATGCGGCGATTTCGTGGTAGCCGTGAAAGTTTTCTGACGGGCGCGAAGCGCGGTTGTCGGAAAACCTTTATAGGCCTGCAGGTTTGTTGACCACGACGAAGGTCGTGGGCATCAAAAACCGCAGTGAGCGTATGAGCCGCATGAGGGTCCCGCCCCATGCCGCCCCACCCGAAGCCGTCTTCCGTGCGCGCGTCCGCCGCCGGAAGCGTCTTCCATGTACACCGAGCCTCACCGCGACATCGACCTTCACCATTCGAAAAGCACAGCCAGAAACGGCGACGGCCCCTGTCTCCGGAGCCGTCGTTCTGCTGGCAACAGGGCGCCATCCTTCCTGCGCGGGATAAAAGCGACCCCTACAGCTCGTTCTCGATCTGGTCGAAACTGCTCTGGATGGCGATCTGCCGATGCCCGCAGCTTCACGATCTCCTCATCGCTCAGCGGCGTATCCAGCACCTGCTCGACTCCATTGGGACCCAGCACGCCCGGCGGCGACGGCGCCACACCCTTGATGCCATACTGCCCGTGCAGGATGCTCGACACCGGCTGCACCGATGCTCGTTGCGCAGGATCGCCTCGCAGATCCGCGAAGCCGACAGACCGATGGCGAAGTTGGTCGCGCCCCTTGCCGGCAATCACCTTGTGAGGCACTGGTCATCACCTGATGCGCCAGATCGTCCAGCATCCGGCGGGAAGACCTGGCTGCCATTGACACGATAGTCGGCAATGGGTACCGCACCGATGCGGGCACCGGACCACATCGGAACTCGCTGTCGCCGTGTTCACCGATGATCGAAGCGTGCACGCTGGATGTCGAGATACGGGCGCGGTCGGCAATCAGGCGGCGCAGACGCGACGAATCCAGCACCGTACCGCTCGAAATCACCCGGTTGGTCGGCAGGCCCGAAATGCGCTGGGCCACCATCGTCAGCACGTCGCAGGGGTTGGTCACCAGAATGAACACGGCTTCCGGTGAGGCATCCACCAGCTTCGGCAGCATGCTCTTCAGGATGCGGGCATTGTCCTTGACCAGCTCCAGACGGCTCTGGCCCGGCTTCTAGCTTGGCACCGGCCGTGATCACCACGATGTCGCTGCTGTCGGTCACGACAGAAACGCTGCTGCCGGCCACGTGAGGCCAGCCGGTGAAGTGCGAGCTCGTGCGCCAGGTCGGCGGCCTCGGCCTCGACCTTCTCCGTGGCAATGTCGTAGAGCGAAATCTGGTTGGCGACCTGCCGGATCAGTGCTGCATAGGCCACCGCCGTGCCGACGGCACCTGCGCCCACTACCGAAATCTTTCTTCCTTTTGCCATGTGACTCTCCTGGAGATTCGCAAAGATCCAGCGCCGGCGCTGGAGGCGCGCCGTGCCGCCGTTCGTTCCCGCATGCCGGCACCGGGTGAACGCCACCATGCCCGCCCGGCGAGACCGGGATTCATGGGCGCTTCCGAGCCTGTGGCATCAGGGCTCCCTGCACTGTAATGGGCGTTTAACTCTGCTGACGATAAAGGGCCTTTCCACTGGGTGAAGCTGGCGCGTGTCACGGCCCCATTCGCCTCTCTGCACCGGAACGCCCGGGCATCGGGGCCGACGTGCCGCAGGACTTTTGCAGAGGCACCCTGACGCGGCCCGCTTTCGTGCCGCCACGGGGCGCGCGAACGCCGGATCATCGGCGATAATGCCCCCATGGCAAAATCATCCGCATCCAGAGACAGCGCCGCCTACTCAGGAAGCCTCCATCCGGGTACTGAAGGGCTGGAACCCGTCCGCCAGCGGCCGGGCATGTACACCCGCACGGAAAACCCGCTGCACATCATCCAGGGAAGCTCATCGACAACGCGGCCGACGAGGCGCTGGGCGGCTTTGCCCGGCACATCGATGTCCGGCTGCTGCGCGACAGCCGCGTGGAGGTCACCGACGATGCCGGGGCATCCCAGTGGGCCTGCATCCCGAAGAGGGCGTGCCGGTCATCGAGATCGTCTTCACCCGCCTGCATGCTGGCGTGCAAGTTCGACAAGACGGCCGGGGCGCCACAGCTTCTCGGGCGGCCTGCACGGCGTGGGGGTGTCGGTCACCAACGCGCTGGCCAGAAGGCTGGAGGTGACGGTCTGGCCAAGGGCGACAAGGATGCCCGCGGCAACCGGCTGGCCCTCACACCATCGCCTTTGCCGATGGCGAGCTGGCCGAAAAACTGGCACACCGGCCGGCGCTGCGGGATGAACCGCCTCGGGTACCCGGGTGAGCATCAGCCCCAACCCAGAAGTATTTCGACAGCGCCACCATCCCGCTGGGTGAGCTGGAACGGCTGCTGCGCAGCAGGCCGTGCTGCTGCCGGGCGTGAAGGTCACGCCTTCATCGAGCAGAGCGGGCGAGACCCGCCAGTGGCAGTACGACGAGGGCCTGCGCGGCTACCTGCTGGAAGAGCTGGCCCAGGAGCCGGAGGCGGAACCGCTGGCGCTTTCGAGGACCAGCGATGCGGCTGCCGGCGACGACAGCTTTGCCGGAAGGCGAGGGCGCCCACTGCGGTGGCCTTCACCGAGGCCGGTCCGCTGGCACGCGAGTCCTATGAACCTCATCCCCACACCTGCGGGGCACGCACGAATCGGCCTGCGCGAGGGAGTGTTCACGGCCATCCGGCCTTCATCGAGAGCTGCACAACATGCCACGCAAGGGCGTTCGCCTGATGGCCGAGATGCCTTCGCCGCCGCCAGCTTCGTGCTGTCGGCGCGGGTGCTGGACCCACAGTTCCAGGGCCAGACCAAGGGCGGCTCAGCTCGCGCGATGCCGTGCGGCTGGTGTCGGGCGCGGTACGTACGCAGTTCGGGAGTTCTGGCTCAACCAGCACGTGGACCAGGCGCGCAAGCTGGCCGAGCTGGTGATCCGCCAGGCGCAGGCCCGCCAGCGCCGGCCCAGAAGGTGGCACGCAGGGCTCCGGCGTGGCCGTGCTGCCCGGCAAGCTCACCGACTGCGAAACCACCGACATCGCGCGCAACGAGCTGCTGTTTCTGGTGGAGGGCGACTCGGCGAGGCGGTTCGGCCAAGATGGGCCGTGACAAGGAGTGCCAGGCCGTGCTGCGCTGCGGCGTAGCTGCTCAACACCTGGGAGACCGAACCGGACCGGCTGTTTGCCAACAACGAGATTCACGACATTGCCGTGGCCATCGCTCGATCCGCATCCGCGGGGGCCTCGCCGGATCTGGGCGGGCTGCGCTACACGGCAAGATCTGCATCCTGTCGGACGCCGACGTGGACGGCTCGCACATCCAGGTGCTGCTGCTCTCACACTGTTCTTCCGGCATTTTCCGGCGCTTCATCGATGCCGGGCACATCCTATGTGGCCGCCCGCCACTGTTCCGGGTGGACGTGCCGGCCCGCGGCAAACAGCCCGCTGCGCAAGATCTACTGCATCGATGCCCGCGAACTGGACAGCATCGAGGACAAGCTGCGCAAGGACGGCCTGAAGGAGGGCAGCTGGACGGTGTCGCGCTTCAAGGGCTGGGCGAGATGACGGCCGAGCAACTGTGGAAACCACGCTGAACCCGGCCACACGGAGCCTGTCGCAGGTGCGCTACGGGGCCATTCCCGCCGATGACACGGCAGCCCAGTTCACGCTGCTGATGGGCAAGGGCGAGGCGGCCGGGCGGCGCAGCTGGCTGGAAGAGAACGGCGACCAGGCGCGCGCCGATGTATGACATTTTCAGGAGCGCCCGCGTGCGGGTGACCCAATGCATCCATGGATACGGTAGAAGAAATCATCCTCGACGAGGAAGAAAGCAGTGATGGCCTGACGCTGGCGCGCTATGCCGAGCGGGCTCATCTCGATTACGCCATCTCCACCATCCGCAGCCGGGCGCTGCCCGATGTGACCGATGGCCAGAAACCAGTGCAGCGGCGCATCCTGTTTGCCATGCACGAGATGGGGCTGGGCCCCACGGCCAAGCCGGTGAAGTCGGCCCGCGTGGTGGGGGATGTGCTGGGCAAATACCACCCGCACGGCGACTCGGCCGCCTACGATGCCATGGTGCGCATGGCGCGGATTTCAGTCTGCGCTATCCGCTGGTGGACGGGTAGACAGCTTCGGCTCGCGCGATGGCGATGGTGCCGCAGCCATGCGGTACACCGAGGCGCGGCTGACGGATTCACGCCCGCCTGCTGCTGGACGGATCGATCAGGGCATTTCGTCGATTTCGTGCCCAACCACGACGGCTCCTCCTCCACCGAGACCGGACCCTGCTGCCGGCCAGGCTGCCGACGATCCTGCTCGACGGGGCGTCGGTGCGTTGCCGTGGCCATGGCCACGGAGATTCCGTCGCACGACCTGGTGGAAGTGGCCCATGCGGCCATTGCGCTGATCCACGTCAGAAAGTTTCACGCACGAGGCGCTGATGGACATCTCACCCGGCGGATTTTCCGGGGCGGGCAGATCATCAGCAGCCACTGCGACCTGTGCGAAGCCTATCGCAGTGGCCCGTGGCTCCATCCGCGTGCGGGCTGCGCTGGCACTCGAGGAGCTGGCGCGCAGCCGGTGGCAGCTGGTCATCGACGCGCTGCCGCACGGCGCGTCCGCCCAGAAGGTGCTGCGAAGAGGTCGAGGAACTCCAGCAATCCGAAGGTGCGCACCGGCAAAGGCGCTGACGCCCGAGCGGCTGCAGGCAAAGCAGCAGATCCTGGAACGTGATGGACGCGGTGCGTGACGAGAGGCGGCCGCGAGGCGGCGGTGCGCCTGGTGTTCCGGGCCGCGTACCTCGAAGATCGAACAGTCGCTGCTGCTGGTGTGAACACCCTGCTGGCCTGCACCAGCCTGGAAACCTCGGTGTCGATCGACCTGGGTGATGCTGGGGCGGGACAGGCGCCGCGCTCGTAGACGCTGACCGACATCCCGCGGGAATGGATCGATTTCCGGCTGCATTACACGGTGCGCCGCCGCAGTGCGCACCGGCTGCGGAGCGAGGTGAGGACCCGCATCCGCATCCGAAGGCCGGCAGCTGAGTGTTGCTGGCGAACATCGACGAGAGTGATGCGCATCATGCGCAGATCGGACGAGCCCAGACCGGCTGCTGATGCGGGCGTTCGGGCTGACCGAACGGCAGGCCGAGGACATTCGCAAATCCGCCTGCGCCAGCTGGTCGGGCTGGAGGCCCATCGCATGAGCGGGAACTGAAGGCGCTGGAAGACGAGCGGAAAAAGCTGCAGGGCCTGCTGGGCAGCGAAGCCACGCGCTGGAAGAAGGCGGGTCATCCGGGGAAATCGAGGACCGACATCGCGATCGGCGGGCGTCGACCGCCGCATCGCTGATCGAAACCGCCGAGAAGGCGGCGGTGGAAGGAAGCGGGTGCAGAGCCGGTGATGGTGATCATCTCGGCAAAGGGCTGGGCACGCGCCCGTCAGGGCCATGGTCACGATGCCCGCCAGTTCAGCGACTTCAAGACGGGCGACAGCCTGCAGGCCGCGCAGGCGACGAGGTGATAGACCACCGATCTGGTCTACGCCGCGCCAGCAGCGGGCCGGGTGTATTCGGTGCCGGTGGCCGGGCTGCCGTCATGCGCAGAGGCGATGGCGTGCCCATCACGAGCTTCTACCGAGCTGGAGGCGGGTCGCAGTTCTGCGCGCCGCGAAGGCGATGCCCGCGTGCTGCTTGGCCACCGAGAAGGGTTTTGGTCTGTGGCGAGCCGACTGGCAGAGCCGGATGAAGGCGCAAGCGCTTCCAGCGACGCTGGAAGATTTCGGTGACGTGCCGCTGCCGCCGGTGCCTCTTCGAATCCACGGATGCGAAAGACAGGGCAGACCGTGGTCTGCTTCAGCGATGGCGTGAGGCGGTGACAAGGGCCGGGTGCTGACTATCGGGTGGCCGAAGTGGGAGACGCTGCTGACAAGTGGCGGCGGGGCGTGACGCTGATGGGGCTGGAGAGGAAAGCTGCGTCAGGTGATCGTGCCGGCGAGGCCGGGCTGGTGGTGACCGGCACGGGCCCGGATGGCTTTGAAGGCCCAGAGCCGCGCGCGACGGCCTGCTGGGAAATTGCCGCCAACGCCGGCACCCGGGGCCGCAGGGCAGGCAGCTGGATCCGCGCTGGAAGGAGGTGCGGCTGTGGACCCGGGGACGGAGCCGGTGTAGGACGTGGCGAGTCTGACAGCCCGATCCGTCCCGGAACCCTGCCAGACATGGAGGCCGGGCGCTGACGCAGTATCGCTGCCCCCGGACGGCTCAGCCTGCCGACGACTGGAGTGCCTGTCTGCATGACGACGCACTGAGAGCTGGCAGAAGGCATCAGGTGCCGTCCGGTAACTCGAAAGGCGGCGATGGGGCCTTACTTCCATGAAATGCCGCATCGTGCATCCAGCCGTCTGCCGGTTTCCGGCCGGGACCGTCATGGGACGGTGCCGGTTCGAGAGGGACTGTCACCGGGAAGGTATCTCTTCCCGGGGCGAGCAACCCTGCACATGCACAGATTTCAAGTCGGAAATAGACGCATTTCCGCACCAATCACGACGCGTGAGCGAAGCACAAGCGAAAACCACGTTCAGACCGAGATCAAGCAGCCGCTGGATCCCGATGATCCACTCTCCTACAGCAACCGCGACGTCTTCCTGCGCGAGGCTGATTTCCAACGCATCCGATGCCTGCGACAAGCTGCGCTTCGAGGGCGCTGGACAACGATACCCTCTATGCCGGCGGCGCGATCTGGGCATCTGGATCGAGGCCGACCGCAAGGCCCGGACGATCAGCGTCCGCGACAACAGCGTGGGCATGAATTTGCGACAGGAGGCCATCCGCAACCTGGGCACCATCGCCCGTTCCGGCGCGCGAATTCTTCCAGCCAGCTCGCGGCGATCGCGCCCGCATGCTGCCAGCCTGATCGGCCCAGTTCGGCGTGGGCTTCTATTCGTCGTTCATCGTGGCCCAGCGGGTCACGGTGAAACCGCCGCGCCGGCGGCATGCCGAGGACCAGGGTATCCGCTGGGTATCGACGGGCGATGGCAGATTCACCATCGAGACCATCACCCGCAAGGAACGGGGGACCACGGTCGCCTGCGGCTGCGCGACAACGATACCGACGGCGAGGACGGTGCGAATACGACTCGCTGCTCGAGTGCCTACAACCGCGCCAGCTGGTGCGCAACTACTCCGACCACATCGCCGTTCCGGTGCGGATGAAGCGCGAAGTGGGACGCCGAGAAGCAGGAAATGGAAGAAACCGGCGAGTGGGGACGTCAACCAGGCCAAGGCCCCTGTGGCTGCGCCCGCGCAACGAGGTGACGGAAAAGGAATACGACGAGTTCACCCGCCACATCACGCACGACTTCGAGGCCGCTCGCCTACACGCACAACTGTGTGGAAGGCCGCAACGAATACACCCAGCTGCTCTACGATTCGCAGCCGCCCTTCGACCTGTGGGACCGTCAGCAGCGCCATACGGCATTGCGCCTGTACGTGCGGCGTGTTCATCATGGACGACGCCGAGCAGCTGATTCCGGGCTCTCTGCGCTTCGTGCGGGGCGTGGTCGATTCCAGCGACCTGCCGCTGAACGTCTCGCGCGAGATCCTGCAGGAGAGCCGCGACATCCGGCTGATCCGCGAGGGCAACGTCCGCCGTGTGCTGCCTGCTGAGATCTGGCAGACCCTGCAAGGCCGACTATATGTGCGCTTCTGGCGGACGCCTTTCGCCAGGTGCTGAAGGAGGGCGTGGGCGAGAGACAGCAAGAACCGCGAGAAGATCGCCGCCCTGCTCGCGCTTCCGTACCACCGGCGAGCCGATCCGCATCGACGTGGATGTGGCGGACGCTGCACGAAGGCCGCCGTGGGTGAGGATGGCATCGAGGATGCCGTCATCGAGGTGAAGAGAACACCTCGGACGCCGCTGCGGCCGATGGAAAGGCAAGGACGCGAAGGACGCCGACGAGGACGTGAGGAACGCCGACGGCCTGATTTCGCTGGCCCGAGTACAAAGGCGCGGATGAAGGAAGGCCGAAGGCCATCTACTACATCACGTCCGAATCCGAGGCCGGTGCCCGCCAGAGCCCGCATCTGGAGATCTTCCGCAAGAAGGGCATCGAGGTGCTGCTGCTGTCCGACCGTGTGGATGAATGGATGCTGTCGCACCTGCACGAGTTCGACGGTACGCCGCTGGTGTCGGTGGCCCGTGCCAGCTCGATCTGGGCGATCTGGAAGACGAGGCCGAGCGCAAGGCCAGCGAGGAACGGGCGGCGATTACAAGGATCTGGTCGAGCGCCTGAAAACCACGCTGGGCGAGCGCGTCAAGGACGTGCAGGTCAGCCATCGTCGGACCGATTCGGCAGCCTGTCTGGTTTCGGGTGAGCACGACATGAGTGCCACGCTGGAACGCATGTCTGGAAGCGGGACGGAGAACGTGCCCACCCGCAAACCGGTTCTGGAGATCAACCCGGGTCACCTGCTGGTGCAGCGCCTGAAGAGCGAGGACGGCTGCTTCGGACGACTACGTCCTGCCTGCTGGACCAGGCCACGCTGGCCGACGGCGTGCAAACTGGAAGATCCGGTGGGCTTCAGGCGCCGGATGAACGACCTGCTGCTGGCCAGCGCGGCGGGTGAGTGCTCAAAGCGACAGCTGTTTCGCGATGGCCGGGCCCATTTCACCGCCGGCGCTAGGACGCCTTTCAGCAGCCTGGCACGGTCCAGCGGCTGCTGGCGGCTCACCTGCAACGGAGGCCCCTTGAGTGCCAGTAGCACGAGGTTGCCTTCGTCCTGCGGATCGAGCAGCAGCACCTGCGGGAAAAGCGCCCGGATGCGTGCCTCGCTGCGTGCAAAGGAGGCGTGACGGCCAAACAGGTTGACCACCACGATGCCGGGCTCGGCCGGTGCGGGTGACAGCTGCGGTGGAACGTGCTGCTGTCGTGCACCGGGCCGGCGGCATCTTCGTCGTACAGGTCCACCTGGATCACGCCGAACTGGCCGCGATGGGCCGGATCACCCACGAAGCGGGCGGCATCGTCCTGCACCAGCTGCAGCCGTTCGTCCTCGCGGCAGGGCGAACCACCGCGGAGCCACCCAGGGCAGACGTTCGCTGATCTCCACTACGGTCAGTGCGGTGCTGGCGCAGTGGCGGTGACAGAACTTCGTCAGCGAGGCGGCACCCAGTCCCAGCTGCAGCAGCCGGGCAGGGGGCTCCAGAAACAGCAGCCAGGCCATCATGTCTTCACGTAGGGACAGCACCAGCCGGTCCGGCCCTCTGATGTCTGGCGGCGCCTGCACCCAGGGCGAGCCGAAATGCAGGTAGCGGATGCCGCTCCAGTTCGGAAAAGCTGACGGGTTCCTGAAAGGCTTTTCTGGCCACGGTAGCCATGGGATGCTAGTGCTCATGGCGAGAGGTGTAGCGACAAATCAGGGTGAAATGCAGGCATGCACGCACTCAACCCAGCAGGCCCGTGCAGGCATCCCAGCCGGTCTTGAGGATCAGCGCACCCACCACCACGATGAACGCCTGGCGCACGAAGCCCGAACCGTAGCGCAACGCCAGCCGTGTGCCCACCAGGCTGCCGGCCACGTTGGCCACGGCCATGACGAGCGCCCAGCGCCCACCAGACATGGCCGGTGCCGGCAAACAGCCCCAGGGCCGAGAGATTGGTGGCGACGTTCAGTACCCTGGCATGGGCCGAGGCCTGCAGGAAATCGTGACCCAGGAAACGGACGAACAGGAAGACGAAGAAGCAGCGGTGCCCAGGCCGAAAGAAGCCATCGTAGAAGCCCACCAGGACTGCGCGATGGTGCACATCAGCAGCGTTTCGGTGGTTTCGTCGCTAGCGGGCGCGATTCGGTGCCCATGTCCCGGCGCCGGAGGGTGTAGATGAACACGCCCAGCAGTACGAAGCGGCAGCAACCGGCGCAGGAAACCCGGGTCGATCCGGTGACGGTCCAGGCGCCGATCAGGCGCCCAGAAAGGCACTGACGAACGCGGGCAGCAGCATGCGTCGCTGCAGGGGGTGACGCGCCGGCTGTACTGCCACGCCGAAAAGGAGGTGCGCGACCGAGGCACTCTTGTTGGTGCCGAAGAGCGACGCGGGCGAGGCATCCGGAAAGGTGGCAAACAGGGCCGGAATGAGGATCAGCCCGCCACCGCCCGCCACGGCGTCCATCAGTCCGGATGCAAAGGAAGCGAGCGTGACGATCAGCCATTCCATGGCAGCGGGTTCTCCATCGGCAGGCCCCCTGCCATCGATCACGGCCGGATCTATGGGAGCGCGATGACACGCTCCAGGGAGCAGGCTTCTCTTATCACCGGTTTTGGGGGAACGGTGCCAGCCTGTGCGTTTCCGGCAACACGGCAAGCCAGCATAATCGGCGCCTCTCACCTGTCCGCCTGCCAGAGAAAACACGATGCAGGGTGCCTCCTCTGCTGTTGCCCATTTCAGTCCGAATCAGGTCGCCTCACTGGTGCTGCGGGCGTCTGCTGTCGCCAGACCGGCCGTGCCTGTGAACGGCGTCTGGTGGCGTGCCATGACGGCGCTGCCTCCCGGTGCCGGAAACAGCGTGTACGCTGAGTTGCCGGTGCGGCGGGCACCGCCTTTCCCGCTGCGACCGGAGGCCGACCCGTGTCTTTCTACATCCTGTGGGGCTCGCTAGAAATCGGCTGGTCTTCAGCCTGGTGGCGCTGGGGTGTTCATCACCTTCCGTGTGCTCAACTTCCCGACCACCGTCGATGGTTCCTTCCCGCTGGGCGGAGCGGTTGCCGCCACGCTCATTTCCCGGGGGTACGATCCCTTCCTGGCCACGGCCATCGCCACGGCGGCAGGCGCGATGGCCGGTGTGCTGACCGGCTGGCTCAACGTCAGTCTGAAGATCGTGGACCTGCTGGCCCGGCATTCTGGTCGCGATCGCCCTCTCATTCCATCAACCTGCGGGTGATGGCGGGCTCAATGTGCCGCTGATCTCCGAGCCGGTCGTCTTCTCGCTCTCTGCCCGGCCAGGGGCCCGACTACATCGAACGGCCGCTGGCACTGCTGGCGCTGGTGCTGCTCATCCAGTTGCTGCTCGACCGTTTCTTCGCCTGGCGGCAGCCTTTCGGCCCTGCGGCCACCGGGGCCAATCCGCGCACGGCACGGGCGCAGGAGTCGATACCGGCAGCGCGCGGTGCGTGCTGGCCATTTCCACGCTGGTGGCGCTGGCCGGCGCGCTGTTTGCCCAGAGCCAGCGTGCCGACATTTGCGATCGGGACTATCGTCATCTGGCCTGGCGGCCGTCATCGTGGAGAGGGCGTCCGCCGGCGCGGCGCATCGTCTGGACCACGCTGGCCGTGGTGCTGGGGGCCGTGCTCTACCGGCTGTTCTGTGCGCTGGCGCTCAACAGCGATGCTGACTGGCCTGCAGGCGCAGGACCCTGAATCTGGTCACGGCCATTCTGGTGGGGTGGCGCTGGTGCTGCCACGGTTGCTCAAGCGGCGCCGGACGCCCCGTGCTCGAACGGGGGTACGCACCGGCACGGACCTGCACGCCGGTATGGGCGCTGCCGGTTCTTCAAACCGGGGAGCTGAGGCATGCTCGACGCCCAGGATCTGCACATCACCTTCAATCCCCGGCACGCCCATCGAGAACCGAGCTGCGCGCGCATGAGTCTAGCCATTCCGAGGAGAGTTCGTTTCGGTCATCGGTTCCAACGGGGCCGGAAAATCCACCTTCCTGAACGCCATTGCCGGCGACCTGCGGGTCGATCAGGGGTCGCATCCTGATCGGCCAGACCGACGTGACGGGCCAGTCGACCTGGGAGCGGCCCGGATGGTGGCCTGTGTCTTTCAGGACCCCATGGCCGGCACCTGCGAGGCACTGACCATCGAGGAAAACATGGCGCTGGCCCCTGGCGCGTGCCGGTCAGCGCGGACTGGCCGGGCCATCGACCGGCAGACCCGCGAGCCGTCTGGCGAGCGGCTGTCCATCCTGCGGCTGGGGCTGAGAACCGCCTCACCGACCGCATCGGGCTGCTGTCCGGCGGGACAGCGACAGCCGTGAGGCCTGCTGATGGCCTCGCTGCGGCCGTCCAGCATTCTGCTGCTGGACGAACACACGGCGGCCCTGGACCCGAAAAACCGCTGCCTTCGTGCTGAGCCGACAGCTCGCATCGTTGCCGAAAGCCGGCTGACCACGCTGATGGTGACACACAGCGTGCGGCAGGCGCTCGACTACGGCACGCGCACGGTGATGCTCCATCAGGGCGGGTGATCTCTGATGTGCAGGGCGAGGCGCGTGCGCGGCTGGAGTGCCGGACCTGCTGGCGATGTTCGAGAGAACCCGCAGGTGAGCTGGCCGACGACTCGCTGCTGCTGGGGTGAAGCTTTCGCGTTTGCGCATTTTCGTCTGCATTCCCGCCCGGTTGCCATCCGTTTCATCCGGCTTTCCGTCTGCTTTTCCGTGTGATGCGGGGGCTGCAGCATCCCTTTATGGAGCGTAATGACCATGGTTTCTGCCCGTGTCTTCCGCCAGTGCCCTCCGCTCTGTTCAGTCGCCTTTTCATCCTGTCCACTCGGCGCGCACGCACTGTGGCAGCGTAGCGCTGCACTGGTGCTGGCTTTCTGCATGCCTGCCAGCGCTGTTGCCGGCCTGGGGCAGAGGACGGCAGCCGGCGGCGAACGTCCCCCGGCCGGCGGTGCCGCATGGGCAAGACGCCCGCTGCCGTATCGGTGCTGTCCATCGTCGAGCATCCGTCGCTGACGCCCGCGTGACGGTCTGCATGACGAGCTGAAGGCCGCCGGCTACGAAGACGGCAAGACGCTGAAAGTGGGCCCTACCAGAGCGCCCAGGGCAATCCGGGCACGGCGGCCCAGATCGCACGCAAAAGTTCGTGGGGCGACCGGCCCGGACGTGATCGTGCCGATTGCCACGCCGGCGGCGCAGGCGGTGGCGGCCACCCGGGACATTCCGGTGGTCTACAACGCCATCACCGACCCGGTGGCGCCCGGCTGGTCAAGTCGATGGCGCCCTCGGCACCAACGTGACCGGTGTCCGACCGGCTGGTGGCCGAGCAGCAGGTGGCGTTCATCCGGCGCGTGGTGCCCGCGGCCAAACGGGTCGGCGTGATCTACAGCCCGGCGAGGCCAACTCGGTGACGGCCAAAGCGCCAGATGGGAAGTGCCTCGAGCGCCGGGCATGTCGCTGGTCGAGGCCGCCGCGCCCCGAGCGTGGATGTGCAGGCTGCCCAGCGGCTGGTGGGCAAGGTGGATGTCATCTACACCAGCAACGACAACAACGTCATCCTTCGGCGTACGAGGCGGTGATCAAGGTGGCCAACAGCGCGAAGATTCCGCTGATCTGCGCCGACCGTTCCAGCGTGCAGCGTGGTGCCGCGAGGCCATCGACTATTACACGATGGGGCGCCAGACCGGCCGGATGGTGCTGCGGGTGCGCGCGGCGAAAAAGCCGGTGACATGGCCAGCGAGACCAGCGACCGTCTGGACATCACGCTGAACCTGGACGGCGGCGAAGAAACAGGGCGCGACGATCTCGCCCGAGCTGAAGGCCGAGGCCAAGGAGGTTTTTCGGCAGTGAGGGTCTTGATGTCTGGTGGTGGGGCAGGCTGCCTGGGGTTGCCGTGGCCTGTCCTGCTTCATGGTGACGCATGGCTGTGCTCATGATATGGCGCGGTATTCATGAAGCATCATGTTTTCCCCAGTGCGCCGTGTTGAAATCGGTATCGCTCATGAAAAATGCCCTGAGCAGCGCGTGCGACAGGGCATTTTTCATGTCTGGCGGCTGCCATGCCGGCAGATGCCTGCGAAGACCGGGTGTCCGGCGCGTCATCGGGACCCGTTCGTTCCCGCGCGCCGTGGCACCCGTTGCCGCCGCCGTGAGTCGGCCGGCAGTGGTCTGCCTCCGGGATGATCAGAGGGCGGCGTCCTTGATTTTTCTTCAGGGCGCGGACCTTGATGCGCACGGTGGCCGGTTTGGCAGCGAACTCGCGCTCCTGGCCGGTGAAGGGTCGATGCCTCTGCGTTTCTTCCTTGGCCGGCACGTCGATGACGCCGATCTTGAGCAGGCCGGGCAGCGTGAACTCGCGGGCGCCCTTCTTGTGCACGGAGGCCAGGATGATGAGTTCCAGCGCGGCCATCACGGCCTTGACGGCCTTGGGCTCGACGCCGGTCTGCTCGGCCAGGTGCTGGGCCAGACCGGCCTTGGTGAAGGTTTCCTTCACGGGTTTGAGGGCCGGCGCGGCGGCAGCTTTCGTCGATTTGGCAGCGGCCTGGCGGCCGCCACCTCCGGGTGGGGTTGCCGCCGCACGGGCGGGCTTCTTTAGCGGTTGCGCATGATGGTGTTGAACTGGGTTCGTATCGATCGGAAAAGGGGTGTCTGGGGCAGAGGGTACCGGCATACCCGGTGATTTCAGCCCTGCAGACTCGAACCGCAATCTTAGCAACCGGCACATCGTTGTGCCACTTGCACAGCGCTTTCGTTGGCTGTTGGCCGCATTATTCACGGTTTGTTACGCGTTGATCGGCAAAAGAACACTGGGAATCACGGGTGTTTCTGAAAAACGTGGCGTTGGCCACCACGAAAGACCCTTGAAATCCAGTGTTTCCTGCAGGACGGGCGTCATCACATGGATCCATTCGTCCCCGTGCTGGCACCTGCCGTGCGCGAGGCAAGGCTCGCGCCCCCTGGCAGCAGGGCAGCGCCAGCAGCGCGCGGATTCGGGGAGGACAACGCTCCCTGGATGCGTGCAGGACAGTTTGCACAGCCGCCGCGCTCCTGCACGGACTGCGGACTTTTCGTCCCTGTTTTCGCCTCTGCCGTCCGGGGTGCGGCCCTTTGTCTGCATCCCGGTTTGCGGTTGGTTTTGCTGCCCAGCCCGAAGCTGTTGCCCAGGGCGGCACGCAGCTTGTCGGCCATGGCGGAATTGCTGAAAGCGCGGACGGCCACCGCCCGGTGCGCACCGCGGCGCTCGCCTTCCCTCCCGGGCGGCTCCTCCGGATGGCGGCGATCTCGCTGACGGCCGTCACCGTGCCGGTGCCGCTCGCGGTTTGCGCCTCGCCGCCGTGGCGTGGCCCCCGGGCAGGCGACTCGCCCACCGGCTGCGGCCTGTCGCATCTGCAGCAGCGGTCTGGCCGTCGTGCGGTGGACGACCACGGCGCTGGCCTGGCTTGTTGTTCTGGCCTGCGTTGCCATCGCGGCCGTGGGGGCGCTTGCCGTCCTGGGGACGGGCTGCGTGCCGGGGGCCTTCGCCGCCTGCAGCCGCGTTCCGGGCGCCGGCGGCTGCTTCGCCCTGTGCGCCGGACGCTGCGCCTGCGCCGCTGGTGCCCTGCCTGGCCCGGGCTGGCGCGCGCTCACCGCCCTTGCCGCCGTGGCGTCCGTCTGCGCGGCGGCTGCCACGCCCCGCATCCTTGCCCTGCCGGTTGCCGGCCGGCTGCTGGGGTGGCTGTTTCTGGCGGAATTCTTCCGGAATGTCCTGCGCGCCCGTTTCGCCGAAGTGCACATCGAGGCTGCGGCTGTCGTCGAAACCGAGGGTGGCGTGTACGGGGTGTGCCACTGGATCGATTTCGCGAACCCAGCACCTGCCGGTGCAGGGCGTGCACGCGGGCGGCTGGCGGCCATGATGTCCGGGTCCACTTCACTGAAGGTGTGTGGGCCAGCTCGATCTGCAGATGCAGCGGTGCGGCCGGTGCCAGCGACATCATGCTCTTGCGCAGCGTCGGCGGATCTGGTAAGCTGCGCTCGCGGCAGGAAGCGGGCGCAGGTGTGCCGGCGTCGTGGGCAGAGGCAGCCACGCCGGCTGCTTCGGTGCTGGGTTCTGTGCTGATTGCGTCGGTGCGCCTGTTCCGGCGCTGGCTTCTAGTGCTTGTGGCTTCGATGCCGGGTTGTTCCGGTGCCAGTTTCAGCGCTGGTCGCTTCAGTGCTGGCTGCTTCGATGCTGCCCGCTTTGGTACTTGCCATATCGGTACCGGCTGCCCCAGCGGCAGGTGATGCAGCGCCGGAGGCCGCAGGAGACGCGGTATCCGTGGCACGCGGCGTGCGCAGCAGGCCGCCGGCCATGCGTTCGGTTTTCTGCAGCACTGCAGCGCAAAACTTCAGCTCGGCGGGGGTACTCTTCCGTTCTGGAAACCGTTGCGGATGTTCCGGTGTTCGAGACCAGGCGGGATTCATCCCGCTGCAGGAAGGCAAACGGATGTTGCCCGCCAGTTTGACACGCCGGACGCCATGCCACCATCACCAGTGCGGCGGCGATGCGCGTCGATTTCCTCGGCCTCGGTGGCAGGGGAATCTGTGGGGCGCAGGTGGCGTGCTAGGGCCAGCGCCGCGGGAGGGCGCGTCGTGCGGGAGCGGTGCTGGCAGCAGGCGTGGCGTCCGTGGGCGTCGTGCCTGCTGAGGTGGCCCTCAGGCACAGTTCCTCTGTGGTGCCGCGTGCGTGGCACACGGTGACGGCGGCCGATCGGGAGACGCCCGCGACGAGGCCGTGACTTGCAGAAGTGACGCTTCCGGAATGGCAGCAGGGGTGTCCGGGTGGCTACGGATCCGGTTTCAGGTGAAACCCGCAGGGCGGATGCCGCTTCTGGGGCCGACGGGGCTCTGCAGTGTGGACACGGTACCGTGTCGGGGGTATCGGGGGAGGCTGGAGAGGAGGGGACTTCGGTGCTCACGACAGGTGCTCGGGCTGAAAAGGGAACAGGTATGCCCGGATTGTGCCATATGCGCGCCAAACGTCAGCAATGACAGGCCGGTGCTTTAACATTAGCTGTTTTGGCCACCCGTGCACCGTGGGGCGTTCCATGCCCGCGGGTGTGGTCCGTGGCATGCAGAGCCACCGGGTTGGCCCGCAGGAGGAGTGCGCCGGTGCCCGTGGAGGGGCTGGCTGTCATTTGTGGAGGTGAACGACATGCGCTCCTCGCTCGAAAGAAACAAACTGAAGGTCGTGCTGCTCGAAGGCATTCATCCGTCGGCGGTGGAGGCGTTCACGGCCGATGGTTATAACCCAGATCGAATCCCATCCGAAGGCGCTGGAAGGTGAGGCGCTGGTCGAGGCCATCCGTGATGCCCATTTCGTGGATTGCGTTCGCGCACCCAGCTCACCGCCGGGGTGCTGGAGCAGGCCCAGGCTGCGGCCGTGGGGGCCTTCTCAGCAGGCACCAACCAGATTGCGTTGAGGCAGCGGCACGGCGCGGGGTGCCGGTGTTCAACGCGCCGTTCTCCATACGCGCAGCGTGGCCGAGCTGGTGCTGGCCGAGATCATCATGCTGATGCGGGCATTCCTCGAGAAGAACGCCCCTGCTCGCACCAGGGCGGCTGGATGAAGAGTGCCGCAATTGTTCGAGGTGCGCTGGCAAGACGCTGGGCATCATCGGCTATGGCCACATCGTGCACTCCAGATCGGCCTGATGGCCGAGCACATGGGCATGCGCGTGGTGTTCTACGACATCGAAAACCCAGCTGCCCCTGGGCAGTCGCCCGCCAGCTGTCCTCCCTGGACGAGCTGCTGGCCGGGTCGGATGTGGTGAGTCTGCACGTGCCCGAAACGCCGTCGACGAAGAACATGATGGATGCCCGCATTGTGAAAATGAAACGCGGCAGCTTCCTGATCAATGCCTCGGCGCGGCACGGTGGTGGATATCGACGCGCCAGCAGCGGCGCCGGAAGCGAAGCGACATTCTGGGGCGGTGCCATCGGACGTGTTTCCGGTGGAAACCGAAGGGCAAACGAGTGCGCGAGTTCCAGTCGCCGCTCATTCTAAAGCTTTCCCAACGTGCCGCTCTGGCTACGCACATCGGTGGTTCCACGGGCGAGGCCTCCAGGAGCATCGGCCGCGAGGTGGCGTCCAAGCCGATCCGCTACAGCAACAATGGTTCCACGCCGTCGGCGGTGAATTTCCCCGAAGTGTCGCTGCCGGCCCATCCCGGACCGGTGCCGCCTGCCGCACATCCACCGCAATGTGCCCGGCATGCTCACCCGGCATCAACGAGCGGCCTCGAACCGCCGACATCAACATTGCGCAGTACCTGCAGACCAACCAGCACGTGGTTACGTGGTGGTGGATGGAAGTCCGGATCCAGCACCGAGGCGCTGGAACGAGTGCAGGCGAGCAGGCACCGATCCGCGCGCGGGTGCACCGAGCGCGGAGGCAGCAGGGCCATTCTCCTGGTCGCCTCTGCTGCCCGGCCTCCTGCTGTTCTGGGCCGTTCCTGGCTGCCTCTGCTGCTCCTGTGGCAGGGCAGGGCCTGCTGCCGCGGGGCGTGCTCGGGACGGCCGCGCTCGGGGCAGGTTGCCTGACCTCACCAGAGGTAAAATCGCCGGCGCGCGCGTGCAGTGGATGTTAGGACAGGCGCCTGCCACAACCCCATGACGACCGCGAAAAATCCCTGATTTCCTGCGCTTTCGCCCCGTCGGGCGCCGCGCGCCGTGGTGGCTGCCGGGCCGCTGGCCGGTACGGCGCCGGCCGTGGCCAAGGACAAGGAACGCACCATCGGCATCGTGGACACCACGTCTGGCTGCTGACGCGTGACGATGACATCATCGTCGAAGCCGATGACGATCCGGCTCGTGCAGGGCGTGACCTGCTGCGTGTCGCGGGCACGTACCGGCGGCATCAAGCCTCGCTGGGCCTGGCCGAGGACAAGGCCGAGGCTTCCATCTTCCGTCAGCAGGTCGGCCCGGTGCAGACTTTCGATGCCGCCACAGGAGCGAAGACGTGTTTTCCGAGCGGCCGTCCATCCGTGTCAAGCGCCTGCGTGTGGTGCGCATGCTCGATACCGACCGCACTGCGCTCGTGTACCCTCACACTATTCGGACAAAAGCTGACTCGACGTGCTCGCCGAAGAACAAGCGTTTCGGCCGCGCCCATTCCGGCGTCCACGCCATGTCCCGCGTGAAGTACTCGCATCGAGGAATGAAAAACCCGTCGAAAGACGGGTGTGAAGTGTCTGGCATGTGGGCGCTGATCGGGCAGCCTCTGCGCTGATCTGCCCGTGGGGGCAGTGGGAAGTGCTGCAGGGGGCTGTCGCCAGGGTTCCGCTGGGTCATCAGATCATCGGCCACGGACCCGTCCCCGGTTCCGAGCTGCCCGCCGGAACCGCAGCGCTTTGCCGTGAGGCCGTTCAGCCCCGCGCGACTGTGAAGTTTGCAATCGAGGCGCTCAGGCTGAAGGCAGCGGGGCGCCCTGGACCAGACAGCCGGCATCCGCAGTGCCACCGGCCGGAAGACCGCATTTCGCGGTCGGCCAGGTTATCGATGCGGGCGCGCAGCGTGACCAGTTTGCCCTGCACGCTCAGCAGGTAGCGGGCACCGATGTCCAGACGGGTCTCAGGCCGCCTCCAGCGTGTTGGTGAAACGTTGTTGGCCTTGACCGATCCGGTGTACAGCACGCGCGCATCCAGCGACAGGCTCCTCGACCCACGGGGTATTCCCAGTCCAGCGACAGCGATGCCTGCTGGTTTGGGTACGCCCAGCACGCGCGCTTGCAGCGTCGGTGGTGGCCGAACTCGGTGCTGCGCTGCTTGCAAGCATCCAGGAAGGTGATGCTCCCGAGCGTGCGCAGGTGCTCGATGGGCTCGCTGCACGGTCACGTCTCCAGACCCTGGTGACGATCCTGCCGGAGTGCCACGAAGGTGCTGGCGCTGTTGACGTAGGCGCGTGGCTTGGTCGGTGCTGAACAGGGCGCTCGGCAAGTGACTCGTGCCGCCGTGTCATATTTCACGCCGATTTCCTCTCGCTTGGCCACACAGGGCTTGAGCGTCTGGCCGGCATTGGTGACGGCAGCACCCGTGGTGCTGTTGACAGTGGGCGGTGCCGCCCCGCGACAGGCCTTCGATGTAGCGTTGGCGTACAGCGAGAGGCGTTGCCCTGCAGCCAGGTGACCACACCGGCCATCGGGCTCACGCGGCTCTGGCCGTAGATGGCTGCTCTGCACCGTGGTCCGCATCGCTCCAGTCATCCACACGCAGGGGCCTGGTGACGTGGCCCGACGGTGACCAGCAGCTGGTCACCCAGGAAGCTCATCGTGCCGCCGCCGAGCGCAATGCTGGCAGCCGCGCAGCCGATCTTTGCCGGCCAGGGAAGGGCTGGCAAACGAGCCTTCGGTGGCGCTGGCGGGTCCAGTCGGGCGGTCGTGACAGGGTGTAAATGGGCGGCGGCCGGTGGCCAGCTGTTGCCATAGTCGAAACTCCTCCAGCCGTTCTTTTTGCGCTGCGAGTGGTAGGTGCCGACGGTACCGACCACCTGTGTTTGATGTCGCCCGTAGAATTTGGCCTGGGCTCACCTCACCGGTGATGATGCGTGGTCCTCGCGGACGCGTTAGCCGAAGCGGGTAGCTGGAACCGGCGCCGCCGTTGCTGCTGACGGTGAGGTTGGCCAGCGAGTCGTCTTCCTTGCTCTGGCGGGCGTCGCAGGCGAACCAGCCGGTAGACCTGGTCGTTGAAGTCATGCGTTTTCGCTGGCGCAGGGTGCCGAAGGCGTTCCTTTCTCTCGAACAGGACCACGGTTCGGCCCAGTCTCAGCGCGCTCTTCGGGGCGGAGGGACGGCGGTCACGGCGGTGGCGCCCAGCGAGTACGTTGCAAAGCGGGTCTGCTCCAGGCGGTGGTCTCTGCGCTAGCTCATCGGCCGACAGGCGGGCGTCGGCGTCGCGCCAGCCGTGCCGGCCTGCAGCAGGCCTCCTTGCTGTGCTCGTGGTCGATGGGTCTGTCTGCTCGGCGATGGGTGGCGTGACTACGCGCAGGCCGGTGTCGCCGTCCGGCCAGCGCGGCGGGGCCACGCCGGCCGCGGTGTTGAACTGCTTTGTTGTTCACCAGCACCCACCGCCGACCGCAGCGGCTGGTTGCGCGCGCTGCAGGTGCAGTGTCGACGGTACCACCCAGTCCCGTGCCACTGGGGGTGACGCCGGTCAGGAAGGCGCTGGCGCCGCGCAGCACCGACACGCTCGAACAAGGTCGGAGGCAATGTACTGGCGGGGCAGCAGGCCATAGAGGCCGTTGCGATGTCATCCGAGTACAGCAGGAAGCCGCGCACGAAGTAGGTTTCCCTGAAGTTGCCGGAAACCGCGGGCCATGCGGATGGAGGGATCGTTGAGCAACGTCGGCCACGCTCTGGGCCTACTGGTCCTTGATCAGCTGGTTGGTGTAGGCCGTGACGAGAACGGCACGTCCATCTGGTCACGGGTGCGGAATGCCCTACGCGGCACCACGGGCCACCTGGCCACCGGCCAGGGTTTTGGTACAGGCCGGGCAGCCGAGGCGTCGGCGCTGGCGCTGACGGTGACGACGTCCAGGACTTCGGCATCGGCCACTTCCTGGGCATGCAGCGTGGGGCGCCAAGCGCCAGCTGCCACGGCCGCAGCAACCTGCAGCGGGCGAAAACCGGGACGGGCAGTCGCGGCTGCCCGGAGGGTGTGTTTCGTGGGTTGGAGAGGAGGTTGAAAAACGCTAAAAAGACTGCGTGACGCAATATGGAGATGCGGACGCCAGGAGGTCGATAGGTTGTCCGCAGGATACAGGGCGGACAGCGAGCGAAGTATACGGACGGAAAAGCACCTGTTTGCAGCAGCAAGAGACAGGAACGAAATGTGAAAGGGTTGTCATTTACTGGCAGACGAACCGACGGCGAGCGCCGATGGCCGGCAGACGGGGCTGACGGGCGTTGAGCGCGGAGCATCGTCAGCGAAGGGCGCGGAAACGTGTGTGTTGTGAGAATGCAACGAAGAGGGATGATATTCTGGCAACTGGGCATGGCTGTTTCGCTGAAGCCCTTGAGGCTTCTGCGGACCTGACTCCCCTGTCCTGCACGCCCAACGGGGATTGCCGGGCAGAGTTTTCGCGGGGACGAATGAGTCCATGGCATGCGCCAGGGCGATGGAGGATTTCGCCGCCCTGCGTACGCAAGGGGCGCCGGTGCGAAATGACGCCATGGCACGCGTCAATGGGCTGTCCGGTCACGCATCGCGTGATGGGATGGACCTTTTTCTGGTATGATGCCGCCACCTTTTTGCAACAAAGGTGGAGCGCGTATGCACATACAGAAGGCCGGCGCTTCCATTCGCATCGATATCTGGCCCCCGCGATGTATCCGGGACACCCGGACACGGCGGTGTCCAGTGCATCTGCATTCCGGTTGGCGTCGATGAACCGCACGTGATCCGTCAACCCGCAGGGTACGCCCCACATCGTTTACAGGGGTACCCACAGGCCGTGGTGCCTGCAGGCAGCGTGAATGACGCTGACTGCACAGGGCAGGGCCTTCCAGCGGAAAAACCCGCTTCATGTCTGCCAGTCACTTTCTGAACATCGTCATACCGTACGTCCCGGCTCCGGGGTCGTTGCCCTTGCGTTTGTGCCTGTGGCCGTTCCGTCTGGGGCGTGCAGGCTGCAACGCGGGGCACGCCCAGCGCGCTCGGGGTGTGAAGAAGCGGCGAACAGACCCGTTGCAGCGTGCGCAGCGGGGGCGTAGGGCGCACGGCGTCAGGGCTGCACGGCGTTTTTCGCAGGTCATGAAAAACGCCCGGGCGGTTCGCGAAGCCGGGAGCGTTGGGACGCATGCGTCCGTGACACGCTCCCGCGAAAGAGAAACAGCGGCTGCAGCCACGAGTCCGGCAGGCCGCCTGAACGAGCAAGTACAGCAAATCATGAAGAGACCAGAGAAGAAACGCCAGGCCAGTCACGATCTGGAGAGCAGCCTGGAACATGAAGCAGCGCAGATGGCGCAGGAAAGGGCCCCGGGGCCGGTGGATGCAGAGCGGTGCCGGCAGCGCCGCCCACGACGATGACAGCGATGACCCGGCCCGCAGAGGCCTGGATGACGCGGCAGCAGCCATCGGCGCCGAAGGCGATGATGCCGAAGCGGAGAGGCCAGTCGATGCAGAAGGTGAGGATGCCGAAGATGCAGAGGGTCTTCGGTGCCGGCGATGAAGACGTCGTCGATGCCGGGGACGATGAGGAAGACGACGATGCGTCCGGTGATGAAGCCGCTCCGTATGGCGCCGGTGACGACGACTTCGACGATGAACGCAGCGACGACGAAGATGACGACGGCCCGTACGACGGCGACGAAGACGGAGCCCCTGGATGCCGGTGTCGGGCTGGACGATGAAGCTGATGACGACAGCGCGACGATACGGATGGCGATGAAGACGACGAAGAGGGATGAGCGGCGCCGCTGCATGCCGATCGCTTCGTGGAAGCCACCGATGCCAGCTTTGCCGAACTGGGCCTGATCGACCCGCTGGTGCAGGCCCTGCAGCGGCTGGACATCATTCACCTGTCACCGGTGCAGCTGCAGGCCATTCCGGTGCTGCTCTCGGGCAGGGATCTGGTGGCATCCGCCCCGACCGGCACCGGCAAGACGGCCGCCTTCCTGCTGCCGGCCCCTGCAGGGGTGGCGCTGACGGCGCAGGAGCGCATGGCCGAGACGGCACGCCCGCCATGAGGAAGCCGGTGAGGATGAGGGATGGCCGGGGCCGCCAGCGGCAGGGCCGCCGGCCGCAGCGTCCGGCCTTCGGCCCCAGCGTGCTGGTGCTGAGCCCCCACCCGTGAGCTGGCTCAGCAGGTTACCCGCACCAGCTCATGCGCTGTCGCGGCTGCTGCCGCGCACCAGCACGGTGTGCATCACCGGCGGGGCGTCGTATTTCCGGCAGTCTCGTGCGCCGTCCATGCCCTACGAGGTGCTGGTGGCCACGCCGGAGCCGGCTGATCGACCAGCTGGAAAAATGGCAAGATCGACCTGTCGGGCCTGAAGATGCTGGTGCTGGACGAGGCCGACCGGATGCTGGACATAGGGCTTTTTCGGACGATGTGTTCCGCATTGCCGAACTGCTGCCGAAGGGCGCCAGACCGTCTGCTTCACCGCCACGGTGTCGCACGATGTGCGCGAACCTGGCCGACAAACTGCTGAACGAGCCGGAATGGCGACGGTGGAGCGCAGCGAGGAGGGGCCTGACGCCCATCGACGACCACGTGGTGTGTGGACGACCCGGGGCATCGTGGCCCGGCTGCTGCGTGCCTGCCTCAACGACAGCGGGCTGGGCCGAGGCCATCGATATTCACCGCCGCAAGCGGCATGCCGAGGCGCTGACCGAAGCGCTGCTGGCTGAGGGCTTTGCCGTGGATGCCCTGCATGGTGACATGAACCAGCGTGAGCGTGCCGGGCGCTGAACCGCCTGCGCCAGGGTGAGTGTCAGGTGCTGGTGGCCACCGACGTGGCGGCACGCGGCATCGATGTCTCGACGCTGACGCACGTGATCAACTTCGAGCTGCCGCGGGTGGCCGAAGACTACGTGCACCGCATCGGCCGGACCGGCCGGGCCGCGCGCCAGCAGGCAGGCCATCTCGTTCGTGGGGCGACGAGGATGTGATTCCGCTGCGCAAGATCGAGCATTCCTGGGCCGTCATATCGGGTGAGCAGTTCCCGGACTGGAAGCCCAGTTCAAGCCGGAGCCGCCGAAGAAAACGCCACAGAAAAAGGATGCCCGCCGCGAAGGCTTTGGCAAGGACGTTTCCGGGGCGCGACGCCCGGGTGATGGCCGTGGCCGCGAGGGCCGCTCGTTCGGACGCGGACGTTTCGACCGTGGCGAGGGCCGGGCGCTGGGGCGTGATGACGCCCGCGAGGGGCGGCCGAAGCTGGAACCGTGATGACCGCCGGGGCAGTGGCCGCAGTGGCCGCGGTGGCTGGGGCGCGATGACCGCGACGGTGGTTTCCGCGGCGCAGAGCGTGGCTTCGGTCGCGGTGAGGTGGTTTCAGGCGCCCGGGAGGGCCGTGGCTTCGAACGCGGAGAGCGCGTGAGGCAAGGGCTTCGACCGCCGGGGACGGCTTTGCGCGCGGACGGCGAGGGCGATCGCAAACCGTTTCGCCCGCCGTGAGGGATGGAGACTTTTCCGCCGTCGTCCGGACGGTGAAGGTCGCAGCTTCGGCCGTCGTGACGGGGATGGCGGTGATCGCCGTTTCAGCCGTGATGATCGGGGTCCGCGCTTGGTGGACAGGACCGTCACTGGCCGCCTTTGGCGATGGCGAGCGTCGTGGCCGCTTCGGATGACGGCCGTCGCAGCTGGAACCGGGACGAACTGCGGTGAGCGCAGCTTCCGGTGACCGCGAGGATCGCCCGCAGCGTGCGCGTTTCGGTGACGACAGCCGTCCGTTCAACCGTGAACGCCGCGAGGGCGGCTCGCCCGTGGGGAAAACCTGCAGCGACCGTGGGCCGTGAGGACCGGGGTGGTTGGCGCCGGTGGTCGCGATGACGAGCGTCGCGCTTTCCGCGCCGACCGCGAGGGCTGGAAAACGCTGCGCCGCGAAGGCGGGAGGGCACGTGAGGGTGGCGAACGTCCGGCCTGGCAGTCGCGCAAGCCGTGGGAAGAGCGCCAGGGGCGATGACCGTGGCGGCCGCCGCTTCGGGGGCGAGCGCGACGACCGGGGTGGACGCCGCTTTGGCGGTGATGACCGCGGTGGCAAGCGTTTCGGTGGTCGTGACCAGGGGGGTTTCCGCGGTCGTGACGAGGGCCGTGGCGGGCGCTTCGGGAACCGCGACGGCAGGTTTGTCGGTGGCCGCAAGCGTGGTCCGGCCTCACTGGACCCGGACCGTGCGCTTTCGCCAGGCCCGCGACGGGTCGGGAGGGACTGAGTGACGCAACCTCCGACCGCGATCTGGCCGCCGGCTTCATCGTCATTCATGGCAACCAGTCCGAAACACTGCGCGACCTGCTGTGCGACTGGATGCGGGCGCATCCGCTGGCGCCCCTGGAAAACGAAGTCATTCTGGTCCAGAGCAACGGCATCGCCCAGTGGCTGACGCTGTCGTTGGCGTCTGACCCGGCGCCCGGGACGGACGACGGGACGGCAGAACGGGATGGATGATGCCGGGTCGGGGGCCGGCGGGTACGGCGCCGGCTGGAATTCATCCGGGGTCGTCCGGCCCTGGTCACGGGCTGGGTATCGCGGCCGCGCTGGACATCCAGCTTCCCTCGCGCTTCATCTGGCAGGCGTACCGGGCCGTGCTAGGGCGATGATGCTGTGCCCGAGCGGGCGCCGTTTCGGCAGGATCTGCTGACCTGGCGGCTGATGCGGATGCTGCCGGCCTGCTGCATCAGGAGGTCTTTGCACCGCTGCGCCGTTTTTGGAGGACGTGCGCTGTTGCGCCGCCGCCACCAGCTGGCGGCGCAGCTGGGCCGACCTGTTCGACCAGTATCGGTGTATCGCGCCGACTGGCTGGCCGACTGGGCGGATGGGCACGATGTGCTGCGCACGCCAGGGGCCGTGGTGCCAGCGGAGGCTCTGGATGCAGGGTCTGTGGCTGCGGGGGAAGGCGGGCGTTCGGGCCTGACCGGTGCGGGCGCCGGTCTGGATGCCGATGGGCGCGTCGTTCATGTCCTCCAGCCAGAATCTGCATGCGCAGACGATGCGGCAGGGCATGCCGTCAGGCGTGCGGCCCGTGCCGGCGGAGTCGCTGTGGCAGCCGGCGTTGTGGCGGGCGCTGCTGGCCGATGGTGATGTGGCCGACATCGACCGCAACCGGGCTGCCGTGCACGAACGTTTCATGGCGGCCTGGCCGACCCGGCGCGGGCGCGCCCGCAGCAGCTGCCGCGCCGTGTGCTGGTCTTCGGCATTTCGGCCATGCCGCGCCAGTCGCTGGAGGTGCTTTCCGCACTGGGGCGCTGGTGTCAGGTGCTGATGTGCGTGCAGAACCCGAGCCGGACTACTGGGGACATCGTGCCCTGAGCAGGGCGCTGCTGTCGTCCCGGACGGGCGTCGATGCCCATCGGCCCGGTTTCGATCCGGACCGTGCATTGCTGGCCGGTGTCGATCACGGCCGAGGCGCTGCTGGCGGCATGGGGCCGGCAGGGGCGGGATTTCATCGGACCGCTGGCCGATCATGACGAGCCGGAGGCGGCCGAACGCCGGATGCTGAGCATCGACCGGCGCGCCGATGTGTCATCGACCACGATCCGGCTGATACGCTGCTCGGCAGCTGCAGCAGGACATTCTGGATCTGGCGCCGCTGCTGAGACCCGTCAACGCTGGCCGGCGGTCGATCCCCGGCAGGACCGCTCGATCCGTTTTCAGGTATGCCACGGCGCACAGCGCGAGGTGGAGGTGCTGCACGACCAATTGCTGGCTGCCTTTGCTGCCGACCCCACGCTGCAGCCACGCGATGTGATCGTGATGGTGCCGGACATCACGCCCTATGCGCCACACATTCAGGGCGGTCTTCGGGCTGTATGCGCAGTCCCTGGGAGACGCCGGCGCCGGGCCATGGAAGGAACAGGGGTATGCATGGCAGGCGTGATCCGCGCTTCATCCGTTCTCGATGGCCGACCAGCAGAGCCGGGCGCACGAGCCGCTGCTGGCGGCGCTGGACATGCTGCTGGGGCTGCCCAGGGGCGCGTGACGGTGGCCGATGTGCTGGACCTGCTGGATGTGTCGGCCGTGCAGCGGCGGTTTGGCATCGAACCGGAACGGCTCGTGCAGCTGCGGCGCTGGATCGGGCAGAGCGGCATTCGCTGGGGGCTGGATGAGGCGCAGCGCCAGTCGCTGGAGCTGGGACGCATGGGCGACCAGAACAGCTGGCGCTTCGGACTGCGGCGTCTGCTGCTCGGGTTACGCGGCCGGGCAGATGGCGGCAGGGGCCGGGGAGGAACCGGCTTCGGACTGGCGGGTATCGAACCGCTGGACGAGATCAGTGGCCTAGATGGCGAGCTGCTTGACGCCTGCAGGCGCTGCTCGACGCCCTGCAGCAGGCCTGGCAGACCTGCTGCGGCGAGGCGACACCGGCCGAATGGGGCCTGCGTCTGCAGGGCGCTGCTGGACACCTTCTTTCGGCGGATGACGGGCGGGAAGGGCTGCTGCTGGTGCGCCTGAACGAGTCGCTGCAGCAGTGGCTGGATGATTGTGCCGAGGCGCGGATGGACCCTGCCGCTGCCGCTGTCGGTGGTGCGGGAGCACTGGCTGGCCAGCATCGACGAGGACGGGCTGGGACGGCGCTTTCTTGCCGGCGCCGTGACCTTGCCACGCTGATGCCGATGCGGGCCATCCCGTTCCGGCACGTATGTCTGCTGGGCATGAATGACGGGGATTTTCCGCGCTCGCGTCAGCCGGCCGATTTCGACCGATGGCGGGCGACTATCGCCCCGGCGACCGCTCCCGGCGGGAGACGACCGCTACCTGTTTCTGGAGGCGCTGCTGTCGGCACGCGAGCGAGCTCACCCTCAGCTGGGTGGGACGCGGCATTCATGACGACTCGCACCGCCCGCCCTCGGTGCTGGTGGCGCAGCTGCGTGACCATATTGCCGCGGGGTGGCGGCTGGCGGGCGAGGTGGGTGACACTCCGGCGGCGCAGCGCAAGGGCGGCGAGGCGCTGCTGGCGGCGCTGACCACGCAGCATCGGCTGCAGCCGTTCAGCCGGGCGTATTTTGCCGGGGAAGATGGGCTGTTCAGCTATGCCCGCGAATGGCAGCAGGCGCTGCAGCAGGCCGATGCGGCGCGTGCGCGAGCCCGGCTGCGGGCAGACCAGGTGCCGGAGCGGCGGGTGTGGAAGCACCGCGGTGGCCGCTGCTGCCTCCGGCCGAATTCCCTGATGAACTGACACTGGCGGATCTGACGTCCTTTCTGAAGGCCCCGGTGAAGTATTTTTTCCAGAAGCGTCTGGGCGTTTACTGGAACGATGACGAGGACGTGCTGCCCGATCACGAACCGTTCAGTCTGGATGGCTTGGCATGCTGGAAGGTGCAGGATGCGCTGGTGAAGGCCCAGCTGCACAGCCTGCGCGTGAACGAGCAGCAGGCTGGCCCCGTAGAGTGGCAGGCCATGCTGGAAAACGAAACACGGCGCGATGCCCTGCTGCTGCAGCTGGTGCCGGTCGTGAACGTGCACTGGCGCAGCTGGCCCGTGCCGGTGCATTGCCGGTGGGCGCTTCGGCGAGCTGCAGCGTGAAGACTGGAAGAACCGCTGCCCAAGATGATGGCGGATTATCTGCACGAGGTGGTGCGTACCCGCGGGCATTGCCGGATGAGCCTTTTCGTGTGAAGCCGCTCGCCGATGCTGCCCTGCGGCCGGTTTCCACCGGTTCTGGGTACGCTGGACTGTCTGCGGACCCGTGCCGATGGTGCCAGGTCCGGCTGGTGCTGACGACCAGTACCGTGGTGGACGGAAAGGAAGACGGACGAAAAGGCTATCGGCTCGACCGCCCTGCTGGACCACTGGGTGTATCACCCTGGCGGGCAATCTGCAGGACGGCGCCAGACACGGTGCTGGTGGGCAAGGCGCAGGGGAAGGCATGCCTGCGTCTGGATCCCGCTGCCGCCGGGGTGGCATTGCAGCACTGGCATGCGTTGCTGGATGCCTGGCAGCAGGGCCTGCGCCGTCCGCTGCCGCTGGCGGCGAGACGGGATTTGCCTGGCTGAAGAGGCCCCTGCCATCCGCCGGAAGCGAGGCGCCGAAGAACAGCCATCGGGCGCCAGGAAGCCGTTGGGCGTCGAGAGAACCATCGGCGCAGAAGAATCGTCCGATGCCCGTAAAAACTGGCAGGATCTGACCCAGACCTATGAAGGCGCCGGGGAAGAGGGGCGGAAAAGGCCGTTTTGGAGGGCAGGGTGAGCGTGACAGCGACATGTATCTGGCACGCGCCTGGCCGGACGTGATGGCACTCTGGCGAGCCGGTGAATTCGGCGATATGGGCCGAACGTCTGCTGCAGCCCGTGCGGGATGCGCTGCACCAGGGTTCCAGTAACGACAGCCAGAAGGATGGTGCATGAGCACGATGCACACCGGAAAATCCGGATGCAGCGGTGAAAACCGGTCGAACCGCTGCGTTTTCCACTGCGCGGCAACCACCCTGATCGAGGCAGTGCCGGTACCGGCAAGACCTACACCATTGCGGCGCTCTATCTTCGACTGGTGCTGGGGCATGGCGGGCCGGCAGCGGCGTTTGGTTATGCGGGATCGCCGGATGTTCCGGATCTGGCTGTACAGGTGCTGCCCGGGCGGCGGATGAGTCGCGCGCGCAGGCGCTGCCCGGAGAGGCGTATGAATCATGCCTGCAGGAACCATCCGGACGGGTGAGTGCGTTGCGTGCGCAGGAACCGCTCGGCGAGGCGGATGACGGTGCACCACGGCCGCTGATGCCTCCCGAGATCCTGGTCGTGACCTTCACGAATGCCGCGGCGCAGGAGCTGCGTGACCGGATTCGTGCGCGGCTGGCCGACGCGGCCGTGTTCTTTCAGGAAAGTGCACTGGCTGCCAGCCGGCTGGGGCTGATGCCGGGAGGGACGAAGCATTTCCGGAAGAGGCAGCGAACGAGCAGGCATTCCCTGATGAAAATGGGCTGCCGGCCGGAAATGCGCTGCTGACTGAAAATGCGCTGCTGGCTGCACATGGTTTGCTGGCTGGACGTGGGCTTCCGGTTGAAGGGGGCTGCGGTGGCCGATGACGGGCTGCTGCAGGAACTGCGCAACGATATGCCGGTATCGCGCTGGCCGGCGTGCGCGCGTCGCCCGCAGCTGGCGGCCGAATGCATGGACGAGGCAGCCGTCTTCACCATTCATGGCTGGTGCCAGCGCATGCTGCGCGAACACGCCTTCGACAGCCGGGGACTGTTCGATCTGACGCTCAGCGACGATACCTCCAGTCTGCTGGCCGAGGCGTGTCGCGATTATTGGCGGGTATTCTGTCAGGGGCTGGACCACGAGGCGGCGGTGGTGCTGCACGGCTGGTGGGATTCGCCCGAAAGCCCTGCAGGCGGCCGTGAGCGACCCTGCTGGAAAAAAAGGATGCGCTGCCGGGTGAGGGGCTGCCGCCGGCACAGGCGCTCGGCCAGGCACGCGCAGCGGCGCGAAGCGCCTCGAACGGCTCAAGGCACCGTGGCGGGAGGGCTGGATCGATGAGTTGGCGCGGTTTTTGGATAAAGCCAATGATCCGGCAGCACACCTGGCTCGAAAGGAGGCAGCTATGCGCACCGAGCTGTGTAATGCATGGATGGATGCATTGCGGATCTGGGTGCGTGAGCCCGGATCTGCTCGTGATTCCTTCAGAGACAGGGGGTCTTTTTCGATGGTGATGATGTGAAGGCCATCACGGCCAGGGACATACCACGGCTCAACCAGAAACTGTCCGCGTTCAATCCAGCTAAATTGACGGCGCTCAGGAATTTGACGGCGCAAAATGCTGGCCGGTCTGAAAAAGGGCCATACGCCAGCGCAGAATCCCTGAACTGGCTGCCATGATCGGCTCCCCGACCGGCCCTGCGCACCCGGCCCTGCAGGCCATGGAGGCGCTGCCGGCCGAACTGGCTGCCCTGCCGCCCGATGGTTACGATTCCGTGCTGCTGCATGCGGTGCACTGGATCGAGGCGCGCTACCGTGCCGCACGCGACCAGAAGAGCGAGATGAATTTCGACGATCTGCTCACGCAGCTGCTGCGTGCGCTGGATGAGCCGGGCGAGGAGCAGCTGGCGGCACGCATGGCACGCCAGTATCCGGTGGCAATGATCGACGAGTTCAGGATACCGATACGACGCAGTACCGGATTTTTCGACCACGTCTACCGGGTGCGCGAGAACCTGCCGCAGCAGGCCCCTGATCATGATCGGCGATCCGAAGCAGGCCATCTATGCATTTCAGGGCGGCGACATTCATACGTATCTGAAGGCGCGTCAGGCCACGGCCGGGCGCCAGTACACGCTGGACAGCAATTTCCGCTCGTCAGCGGCGATGGTCGGTGCGGTGAACCACCTGTTTTGCGCGGCGGAGCAGCGTACGGCACTGGGCGGGGCCTTTCGCTTCGTGGGTACTGGTGATGTCAGTCCCGGATCCGGCAATCCCGCTGCCCTTCCCTGCCGGTGAAAGCCCGGGGGCGCAGCGAGCGCTGGCATGATCCGGCCCATCCGGCAGGAGCACCAGCTCTGACATTCTGGATGATGTCGCAGGATGAGGCCGGTGCGCGGGCCACGGATGTCGCGACAGGTCAGGTAATGCGGCAGGATGCATCCGGTGCGCAGGGCAGGAACGGCACAAAAGGCGCAGATGGTGCGAAAGGTGCGGCCGGCGCAACAGGCACGGATGAGGGGGCAGCCGGCAGAACCGCGAGGGGCGGGCAGGAAAAAGGAAAAAGCGGGGAAAAGGGGCTGTCGAAAACGGCGTACCGGGCGCATTACGCTCCAGGTGACGGCGGCCGAGATCGCGCGGTTGCTGGCGGCCGGTGCGCGGGGTGAAGCGTATTTCTGGACGCCGGCTGCCCGGCAGAGACAGGCGCGCCGGAAGAGGGCTGGAAGGTGCGGCAGGGGTGCTGGTGTTGCCCGACCGGCCGGGGCGGGGCACGCGGCAGGATCATTGCATGTCAGGGGCATGGCGATGCAGGGCGCGACGATGCAGGACAGGGTGATTCAGCGCATCGCCGCCCGGTGAAAGCCGGCGGACATGGCCGTGCTGGTCAATGACGGGCAGGGAGGCCCGGGCCATCCGTCGCGCACTGCGGACGCAGGGGCATTCGCAGCGTGTATCTGTCGGACAGTGAATCGGTCTTTGCCACGCCGGTGGTGGGCGAGCTGCTTTTTCTGGCTGCAGGCCTGTGCGGAACCCGGGAGATGCCGGGCCGTGCGCGTAGCGCTGGGCACATCGCTGTGCGGGCTGGATGCGCAGAGCCTGCTGCGGCTGTCGCAGGACGAGCTGTACTGGGAGGCGCAGGTGGCGCGATTCATGCAGTATCGCGACATCTGGCGCCGGCAGGGCGTGCTGCCGATGATCCGGCGGATGCTGCAGGATTTCCGGTGGTCGAGCAGCTGCTGGCGAGGGACGAGGAGCGGCAGCTGACAGATCTGCTGCATCTGAGCGAGCTGCTGCAGACGGCATCCGGCCAGCTGGAGGGCGAGCGTGCGTTGATCTGCTATCTGCGCGAGCAGCGCCGGCAGCCCGAGGGAGAGTGGATGCCCGCCGACAGCGGCTGGAGAGCGATGATGCCGGGTGCGCGTGGTGACCGTGCACAAGTCGAAGGGGCTGGAATATCCACTGGTCTTTTTGCCCTATGCCTGTGCGGCCAGGGAGGTGGATCGAAGGCATCGGGCGGAAAGACGGCATTTCTGTCGTGGCACGATGCGCGGGGCGATCTGCAGCTGACCCTGTGCGGCGGTGGCGAGCTGCCGCCGGGCGTTCGGGAGCAGGCGGATGAGGAGCGTCTGGGCGAGGATCTGCGCAAGCTGTACGTGGCGCTGACGCGGGCCCGTCATGCCACCTGGGTGGGCATCGCGCCACTGGACAGGCTGGCGCACAGCGCAGCCGGTCATCTGCTGGGGCTGGCGGCCGCCCCGGTGACGCGCGTCAGGTGGGGGCCGGGATGAGGATGGCCAGGGAGGCGCCGGCCGGCGTGGCCGGGGGCACGAGGCAGGGCGGATGCCCTCGACGGCAAAACAACGGATGTCGTCGATGAGGCCGTCGCTGGATGCGAAAGCCAGCGCCGGCAAGCAGCCTTGCCGGGCGGGATGGAAAGCGGGTGGCTGCGCTGGTGGTATCGGCACGGCCTGGTGAGATGGCCATGGTTCAGCGGGCTGCTGGCGAACATGAGGGCGCAACAGCAGGCCGTGCCGGCAGAACATCCAGTTCGCTGAAGACGCCACCGGCGCTGGCTGCCCGGCGCTGGCCACGCTGGTGGATTGCCAGCTATTCGGCACTGGACCGGGAGGACGGCGTGATGGCTGGTCCGGCGCCGGCCAGCCTGCGGGTGGGCATGATGCGCTTCGGGGAGGGCCGCGCTCGGGCGGCCATGATGCGCTTTCGGGAGGTTTCCGTGTTGCCGGGGAGCCGCTGACGCGCTGCGAGGATTCCGCACAGCCGGCGCGCCGTGATGGGCACCGGAGGATTCGCGCTGCTGGGGAGACAGTGACGCTCCCCTACGATTCGGTACTGATCGAACGCTGGGCCGAGCAACAGGGGGCCGATGCAGCGTGGCAGCGCCAGGTGCAGGCTCGGGCGTTGCAGGACATGCCGGTGGACGGGGTGGATTCTGGCGTGCGGCAGCATGCGTCCATCGCTGAGCGCATGGCAGGGTTCCTTCCGGGGAGCTGGTTTCTGATGTCCTGCGGCCCGCGGCAGAGCAGACAGGCTGATGGGGAACTGGCCGGTGTGCATGCCTTTGCCCGGGGACCCCAGGCCGGTACCTTCCTGCACGGGCTGCTGGAATGGGCGGGCAGCAGGGGTTTGCCGCTGTTTCGGCCGACCGCGCACTGCTGGCCGCACAGGGTGCGCCGGCGCCTGCAGCGGGTGCCGGCCTGGCAGCCGTGGGAGGACATGCTGACCGGCTGGCTGCTTCCAGGGTGCTGACGCAGCCGCTGCATTCCACCGTGCTGCCGGTTTCGCTGCCCGCGCTGGCGGACCTGCCGCAGTATCGGGCGGAAATGGGTTTCATGCTGGCCGTGAACGGCATCGACCTGCCGGGGCTGGATGCCTGGGTGCGGGCGAACGACCCTGGACGGGGCGCCGCGTCCGGCGCTGCTGCCGGGCAGCTCAACGGCATGCTCAAGGGTTTCATCGATCTGGTGTTCGTGCACGAGGGCGGTATTTCGTGCTGGACTACAAGTCGAACTGGCTGAGCAGCACCGATGCTGCCTACCAGCCGGAGACGATGGCGGCGGCGGTGCTGGCGCATCGCTACGAGCTGCAGTACCTGTTCTACGTGCTGGCGCTGCACCGGCTGCTGAAGGTACGAGCTGCCCGATTATGACTACGACCGTCGTGTGGGTGGAGCGCTCTATCTGTTTCTGCGGGGATGTCGGCGCCCTCGGGAGGTGTCTTTGCGGCCAGCCCTCACGGGAGGTGATCGAGACGCTGGACGCTGCCTTTGCCGGCAGGAAATGGGAGGTGGCCGCATGACGCGCAGGCCGACACGACGCGCCAGGGGGCGCAACCGGACGGGCTGACGGGAGACCTGTTTGCCGGGCTGGATGATGAGGCTGCAGGCATGAAGGGCTTGCCCGGGGATGCGGCACCCGGCGTCGGGGATGAGGCCGACCCTGACCGGCCTGCATGCACCGTTCGGGAACGTGCTCCCCGGTACCGTGCCTGCGCTCGGACACCGGTCCGGATGCTGGCGCTGCTGGACGACTGGCAGGGCACAGGGGATGCCGCGCCACATCGATGTGGCGCTGGCCCGTTTTCTGGCGCAGGAGGTGCAGCGGCATGCGCCAGTGCAGGCGGGGAGGCGCCCAGCGCAGGTGCCGGAGGCAGGGGCTCTGGACGGCTGGCCTGATCGTCAGGAGGGGTAGATGGCGTCGATGGGACGGATGGGGCGGTGCCGGAGGAGGGTCTGACGGCGCGGAGGGGCGATACTGGACGGAAGCAGCCGGTGCGCTGGCCCTGGTGCTGCTGGGGCGGCGCTCTGCAGTGCGCAGCTGGGCCAGGGGCATGCCTGCTCGACCTGCAGGCCGTGACGGCCGATCCGGCAGGATACCGGGCCTGCCGGTGGCGGACGCGCTGCACGGCCTCGATGCGCTCCGGTGGCGAGCAGCGCTGCGGGCATGGCCGCAGCTGGTGTCGTGTCCCGCGCAGGCGGAGGATGCGTGCGCCGGACGGTTCACGCCGCTGGTGCTGGCACACGGCCGGCTGTATCTGCACCGTCTGTGGCGTTGTGAGCAGGATGTGCAGCAGGGCATTCTGCAGCGAGCTCGGACGGGATGATGCGGCTGTGGCGAGGTGCCATGGATGCAGCGGCAGCGGCTGCAGCGAATCGCGATGCCATCGATGATGCGCAGACGGCCCGCCTGCAGCGAGCGCTGGATGCTGTTTCCGTCGGTCTGACAGCCGGCGCACAGGCAGATACCCGTGCACCGGCCGATGCCGCTGACGACAGCGGAGGAGACACGGCAGCGGACCGGCCTGCCGGAGGGAAAAAGCCCTGTAGAGAGCTGCCTGGTTTGCGAGGCATGGGGCCGCAGCCATCCATTCCTCTGGTGGGGGCGCGGTACTGCGGACCAGCCCGCCGACTGGCAGAAGATCGCCTGCGTGCTGGCTTTCGCGCCAGCGCTTCCGGGCTGATCACTCGGTGGCCCCGGCACGGGCAAGACGACCACGGTGCTGCGGCTGCTGGCGCTGCTGCAGTGGCAGGCGCTGGCGACGCATGGAAAACCCCTGCGCATCGGTCTGGCGGCACCGACCGGCAAGGCGGCGGCACGGCTGTCGGGTTCGATTGCCGGAGCCATCGGACGCCTGCCGCTCGATGATGTCCGCAGGGGAGGCTCATACGTGCAGCCATTCCCCATGCGGTGAGCACGCTGCAGCGGCTGCTGGGCAGCCGCCCGGACTCGCGCCATTTCCGGCACGATGCGCGCAATCCGCTGCGGCTGGATGTGCTGGTGATCGATGAGGCGTCGATGATCGACCGGAGATGATGGCGGCGGTCATGCACGCGCTGCCCTGCCTCTGCGCGGCTGATCCTGCTGGGCGACAGGACCAGCTGGCCTCGGTGAGCGCCGGGGCCATCCTGGGCGAACTGTGCGCACGGGCGCAGCAGGGGCACTACTGGCCGGAAACGGCCATCTGGGTGACGAGGTGACCCGGGAGGTGGTGCCTCGCTCCCTGCAGGAGTGGCCGGAACGCCACTGGACCAGAGGCACATCTGCATGCTGCAGCACAGCCACCGCTTCGCGGACAGCGGTATCGGGCGGCTGGCGGCTTTCGTGAACGCCGGGATGTGCAGGGCGTGGCACGGCTGTGGCGCGAGGCCGGACAGGGGCTGGCCAGACTGGCGACATTGCCCGGTACGGTGTAGATGCATCCGCCGGGGGCTGCGCGAGCTGGTGATCCACGGCCGGGGCGAACAGCCGGTGGGTTACGCCCATTATCTGCAGGTGATGCGCCAGCATCGGCCGGCGCCGACGGACCGGCGACGTTCGATGTCTGGGCGCAGCAGGTGCTGCAGAGCGCACGGGCGTTTCCAGCTGCTGTGCGCTGCGGCTTGAGGGACACTGGGGCGTGGATCATCCTGAACCGGCGGATCGCGGTCTGGCTGCAGGGCGCCGGGTCTGCGCTGCCACGCGAGGCTGGTATGCCGGGCGTCCGGTATGATCACGCACAGCGATTATGAGCTGGGCCTGATGAATGGCGATGTGGGCATCACGCTGGCCGGTCCGGGAGGACGGTTGCGGGTGATGTTCCTGAATGACCGGGGGCGGTCCGCTGGGTGCTGCCCAGCCGGTTGCAGGCAGCCGGCACGGTGTTTGCCATGACGGTGCACAAGGCGCAGGGCTCGGAGTTCGACCATGCGGCGCTGGCCATGCCGGAGGCGCTGTCGCCGGTGCTGACGCGGGAGCTGGTCTACGGCCATCTACCCGCGCGCGGCGCTTCTTCACCCTGGTGGGGCCGGCGGCAGAGGGCGAGGCTGGTACGCCGGGGCTGGACGATGTGATGGCGGGCGATCCGCCGGCAGGTGCAGCGGGCCCAGCGGGCTGATGGCGGGACGCTGTCTCAGCCTGAGGCATGCGCGCAGGCGGTGGCGCGGGCGGCAGGCCGGGGCGTTTCTCGCAGACGAAACCGCTGGCGGCCAGGGCATCGCGCACGCTGCGGGCCACGCACCAGGTGGCCATCCGGGTACCGGGGCGGCAGTGGCGGGCCAGGGCCTGCAGTGTGCTTGCCTGCCACTATGGCGGGATTCTTTCTGGGGTCGAAACCATCGAGAGAAGACGCTGTCGGCGTGCAGGGGCCATGTTGTTGCAAGCGCCGCGTCAAGCACGCGTGGTGTCGCCTTAGCAGGATGATCAGTTCGACGGTGCCGATCGCACCTCTGCAGCCGAGAGGCAGAAGCGCAGTGACCGCCTGCAGGGAGGCCCTCGCCCAGCGCTGAGCGCTGTGCGGCCAGCGCTTTGGGACGGACGGGGTCATCGGCGGCCGCCTGCCGGATGTCGTCGGCGCTGACCGGATGGGCTTCGGTGGAGACGAAGCGTAGGTGCCGGAATCCGCCGGGTGTCGTCATCGCCCGCGGAGGCGGTGCCGGAGTCCGGGCGGTTTGCCAGCCAGCAGGCCCAGGTGGACAGGAAATTCAGGCCGGGCCGAAGCCGGTTTCGAGGATGGTCCAGCGGCCGGACGTGCTGTGCCAGGGCAGGTTACTGGTTCCGGGTCGCAGGAGGTGCTCTGGGTGGGCGCGAAATCTGCCTGTGCCGGGTGGTCCGGCGGTCTGGCACGGAAGCTGGCTGTTCCGCCTGGCCGTCGAAAGCCATGCCGTGAGCCGCAGCCACCGCCAGAAAGGGCAGTGTTCGGCCTGGGCAGCGTGCTGCTGGGCGTGCAGCGGTCCCCATGCAGCTGAAGGGCTGCCGTCCGCCAGGCGATGAGCCGGTCTGGGCGGATGGTGGCGTGATCGTGCATGGAGTGCAGGCAGAGGGCTGGCGAGTGGCGAATCCGGAGCCACGGCGTGCTCGGGGAATCGCAGCAGGAGAATGCAGTGATCATGTGGGGATACGAGGCAGTTCGTTTGCGGACGCGGCTATCATCAGCCGCCCGCCGTGCATCGTACAGAGGTGCGGGTACCGACTTCCATTGATACTGCGAGTGACGGTGCCAGCTGCGCGTGCCTGGTCACGCAGGTACCGTTCCAGGGCGTCGGTCGTCCACTCTTTCCGGTTTCGTTTTCAGCCCGCGTGGGGTCGATGGTCCGGCGGCCTGTCCGATGTGCGATACGCTGCACCAGCGAGTGCGGCTGCGCGACGACGGCGGGCGCGCTGCCGGGTGTGCGGGTCGCGAGCTGCAGCGGTCCTCCCAGCTGAACCGGGCACGGATGATGATTCCGCTGGTGCTGGCCTGCCTGCTGCGTTCATCACTTCCAGCCAGCGTGTTTCCGGTGGTGGCCAGTCGAGCTGCAGGGCTCAGGTGCACCAGCTCACGCTGGTGGGCGCGGTACTGACGCTGCTGCGTCGAGGTACTGGCCGTGGCCGTGCTGGTGTTCGTGCCGACGCTGCTGCTGCTGCCGGGGCTGTATCTGCTGACGCTGCTGGGCGTGCTGTGGCTGACCGGACGGGGAAGGGATTCCGGCGATGGTGGTCGCTTGCCCTGGTACGGGACCATGCGGCAGTTCTCCGTGGAGCATGGTGGAGGTGTTCCTGCTCGGGGTGCTGGGTGGCCATCGTCAAGCTCTCGTCGGTGGCGGCATCGTGCGGCAGCCTGTCGTGCCTGATGGGCACGACCATCACGTGACGGTGGTGCTGACCTTCCGGCTGCGCCGGCTGATCAACGCACACCAACCAGTGGAGCCGGTGCGGCTGCGGCGATGAGGTGTGTGTGCAGGACGCGCCCGGATGCGGGCGCGGAGATGTCGCGGAAACGCGCAGGAGCTCTTTCGGGGCGATGCCACGGGCCGAAAGGCGTCATGATGCAGGAAGACACCAGGGGCCGCGAGGGACAGGAAGGATGCCTCGCGATCCGGACCGGTCGAGGGCGCAGGCCGGGGCCGGGCTGCCGCTCGCGACAGCAGGGGTCGGCCCGTTTCTGCAGCCAGCGGCTGGGGATGATCGCCTGCACCATTGCGACACGGTGTGTGAGCCGAGGGTGCGCAGGGCGACCGCTGCCGGCGCTGCGGGGCGCGGCTCCTGCGGCGCAAGCCGGTGGGCTGGGTGTGACCTGGGCGCTGCTGATCACGGCCATCATCCTGTATTTTCCCGGCCAATCTGCTGCCGGTGATGACCACCAGCACAATCTTTCGGCACCGATGATTCGACCATCCTGTCCGGGGTGGTGTATTTCTGGCACGAGGCGAATGGGCGCTGGCGACCATCATCTTCGTCGCCAGCTTCCTGATTCCGCTCTTCAAGCTGACGGCGCGCTGGTGCTGATGGCGCTGATGGTGCAGTTTCGCAGCCTGTGGCGGCTGAAGCAACGCACGCACCTGTACGACATCGTCGAATGGGTGGGGGCGCTGGTCGATGCTGGATCGTGTTCGTGGTGGCGGTGACGTCATCGCTGATCCAGGTGCCCGGGGTGGCGGTGATCAAGGCCGGCCCCGGCATTGCCGCCTTTCGGTGCCGTGGTGGTGCTGACGATGCTGGCCACGATGAGTTTCGACCCGCGGCTGGCGTGGGATGCACGGTTCAGGCCGGTTTTCGGCGCGGGGGCGCGCCGCCGGCTGAGGCCGATGGGCGGGGCGTTGATGCCGGGGCAGATGTTTTTCCCGGGAGGTCCATCGGGCAGGACGAGGACACGCCCGAGGGAGTCGCGGGCGTGGAAGGGTTGGACGGGTGTGCATGGGGTCATGGTCCCGGCAATTCACGCCGTGCTGGATATCGACGTTGAATGGGTGTGCATGGGTTTCATGACGCGCTCCAGGGATGTGTTTTCTGGCGGGCCGCAGGGGCTGGAGGCCGTGACGGATGGTATCGAGGATGAAGTGCGGGCCGGGCGCGATGCGGGTGAAGCATGGGCGCCGTGGCCGTGAGGGATACGAGGGGCGCAGCGCCGCGGAGGCCTGGCAGGCAGGTGGCTATCATGATGATGCGCTGGTGCCCGAGGCCGAGGTGGAAGACCGGCGATATCGCTGGCTGCCGTCGCTGGTCTGGCTGCTGCCGCTGCTGGCGGCACTGGTCGGGGCCATTCTGACCTACCGCGAGATGACCCAGCACGGGCCGACGATCACCGTGACCTTCAAGACGGCCGAGGGGCTGGAGGCGGGCAAGACCAGCTGCGTTACAAGGACGTGGAGATCGGTCAGGTCAGGCGCATAGCTGGCCGAGGACCCAGCTCGCATGTGGAGGTCGACATCGAGCTGGGCAAGGGGGCCACGAGTTTCCAGGCGAAGGATTCGCGCTACTGGGTGGTGCGGCCACGGGCCGACGTGTCCGGTGTGTCCGGGCTGGGCACGCTGCTGTCCGGGGCCTATATCGGGGTGGATGCCCAGCCGCTCGAAGGAGATGGTGTCGACGTTCACCGGGCTGGAAAAACCCGCCCCGCTCAAGTATGACGAGGCGGGCAGCCAGTACCGGCTGCGCGCGCGAAGGATCTGGGCTCGCTGGACATCGGTTCGCCGGTGCTGTACAGGCGGATGGTGGTGGGCCGGGTGACCGGCTATTCGCTGTGATTCGGGTGAATACGTGCTGGTCGACATCTTCGTCAACAGTCCGACGCTGACCGTTTCGTCGGGCAGGCTTTGCGCTTCTGGGAGGCCAGCGGCATCGGTGCGCAGTTCGATGCCAACGGGGTGGCCATCAGACGCAGTCGCCGATGACGGTGGTGGCGGGCGGCGTGGCCTTTGCCTCGCCCATCGAGGGCAAGGGCAAGGTGGCCGATGTCCATACGCCGTTTGCGCTCAGCCCGGATCGAGGCCACGGCCATGAAGCGTGCCGATGGCAGGTCCAGTTTCATCGTGCTGAACTTCGACCAGTCACTGCGGGGGCTGTCGCGCGGGGCCCCGTGGATTTCCGCGGGTGGAACTGGGGCGGGTCGATCAAACATCGACATGTGTGGTCGACGAGAGACGGCGAGGTGAAGATGCCGGTGCTGATCGAGGTCTATCCGGAGCGTCTGCACTGGCGCAGTGCGCGGTGACCAGGCATCGCCTTTCCTCCGTCGTTCCGACAGCCAGCTGCGCCTGCGCTGGGCAGCTGCAAGATGGTCGATCGCGGCATGCGGGCGCAGCTGCGGACCGGCAACCTGCCTCGGGCCAGCTCTGTGTGGCGCTGGACTTCTCCCACAGGCCAAACCGGCTGATCTGAAGGTGGTGGGCAACGACATGGTGGAGCTCGCCGACGGTGGGCAATTCGCTGGATGAATTTCGAGGCTCAGATCGCATGAGATCCTGGCCAAGATCAACAAAGGTGCCCTTTCGACCAGATCGGCCGCGGCTGCATGAGACAGCTGGCGGCATGCGCCGGACGGTGAACGAGCCGAGCACGATGGCGGAAAAGACGGGTCAACGTGATCCTGACGCCGGGAGCTGCTCTCCACCGTGCGGAGCCTGAAGAAAACGCTCGATTCCGCCGCCGACCGGACGCTGGCCCATGCCAACCGCACGCTGGCGTCCGATGCGCCGCCACGGGAGGACATGCAGCAGACGCTGCGAGTCGGTGGCTGCGCGGGCGGTCGATTCCGCCCGGGCGGCTGACGGATTATCTGGAGCGCCATCCGGAGAGCTCTGACTGGGGCAAAGTCCGGCAAACAATGAAGATTTTCAAGGGTGTGTGCGGTGAAAGATGCGTTCCGTGATGTGGGTGGCGGCCTCCGGTCGCGATGTTCCGACTGGCCGCTGTGCCAGCGCCCTGGTGTCGTATCACACGCTGCGGGGGAGCAGTGAGGCGGGCAGCGGTACGTCGTCGGCCCAGCCGGATCTGCGCTGCAGATTGCGGCGGTGAATGTGCCGGAGCGGCTGAACTCGGCGTTTCACCTGATGCTGCGCACAGGCGGTCCTGAAGAACCGCGGGCAAACCGGGGCGCTGATGCGGGGGCGGTCAGGTGCGGGCAGATACGTCGGTGACGGTGCTCGAGAACGAACGCTGGGACGCGTCGCTCACCGATGCCCTGCGGGACGCGCTGGCTGCGCGGCTGGCCGAGGCGGCTGCTCGCCTGGTGACGCGGGCCAGCGCCTGTGAACCGGCCCGCACGCGGCTGACGGTGCAGGTATACCGCTTCGATGCCAGCCAGCGGGGTGATGTGGATGTGCTGGCGGACGCTGGCGGGCTGCGGCGCGCTGGACATCGAGGATGAGGATCGATGCCACCCGGAAGCGCCCGATGGCCGGAGCAGCTGGCATGCCGTTGACTTCGTGGCCGATGCCACGGTGCCGGCGGGCAGCGTGACGCGTGGTGAGCGCCCTGCGGCGGCGAGGTGGTGCATCTGGCCGGTGACATCAGTGGCGGCGGCCACCCGCCCCTGGCTGCGCGGCGGCGGCTCATGACCCTGTGCCCAGCGCAGCGGGCAGTCCAGCGAGGGCCGCGCGGATGACGCCGGAGGCCAGCGCCTCCTTCTCCGGTGGTTCCGGAGGGTCGGGGCTGAGGATGTAGGAGCCATCCGGTGCCCGGCAGACCAGATTCTGCCCTGGCGGCTCCTGCCCGGCAGTCTCTGCCCGGGCGGTGATCCCCGTTCCGGCGGAGGTCTCTGCTATGGTGCCCTGCTCAGGCGGAGAGCGCCTGCATTCAGACACCAGGACCACGCCATGATGCGTCTGGCCGTGGACCAGGCGCTCAATGCGCTCGCTGCACGGCGAGTGCCAGTGGGGCCGTTCTGGTGAAGGATGGCCGGTGTGCACCGGATACAACCATCCGGTGGGCAGCTCATGATCCATCGGCCCATGCCGAGATGCGGGCGCTGCGGATGGCGGCCGAGCAGCTGGGCAATTACCGGGTGGGTGCCTCGACGCTTTATGTGACGCTGGAGCCCTGCATGATGTGTCTGGGCGCCATCCTGCACGCGCGGGTGACGCGAGGTGGTGTTCGAGGCGCACGATCCCAAGACCGGCGTGTGTGCGCGGTGTGCTGAACCCGCCGGCCCATGGGCAGCTCAATCACCAGACTCAGGTGGAGGGGCTGCTGGCGGAGGAATGTGGCCGGCTGCTGCAGGGTTTCTTTGCCAGCGTCGTGCCCAGAGGCGGGCTGCACGCGATGCGCTGCGGGCGCAGCAGGACGAGCTGGCGCGGTGGGCGGCCACGCTGCCTGCGGAAGCCGCGCTGGGTGAAGCTGCGGCTGGAAGGGGACGGACTGGATGCGGAGGCATCTGCGTGAGCAGCGGCGAGGCCCGGATGTGCAGTATCTGCGTCAACGGTAGAGAGGCTCCCGCTGGAGGAGCGGCCCAGCCTGTGGATGCCCTGGCGCAACGACGATTCTGCGGGATACCCGGCCCATGACAATTCCGTAGATGCCGGATTGCAAAGGCCCGGAACGCGCAAAACAGTGCAAAAATAGTTCCTTTCCAAAACCGGCGGAAGTGGGCGGCCGGTGTGCCCGGCGGACCATGCCCGGCGCCGGAAAGGCGTGTCCGGTGCAGCTTGCCCCGGACCGGGGGCTGGCCGTGTTTCGCCCAGAACACCGACACTGAGAGGCTTTGTATGGCAGGAGAGGGAATCATCGGGTCGTGGCGACGGCTCAATCTGGTCGGCCGGATTGCCATCGGGCTGGCGGCAGCGGTCTGCGTGGCGCTGCTGACGCGCTGGCTGGGATGGTGGCACCAGGGCTGGGAGGCCACGGTGGCCCCGTGCACCGACACGTTCCGGAGGGATGGCCGGCCTGGTTCTTTCGACGGGTGAGCTGCTGGGCGATCTGTTCGTGGTGCCCTGAAGGCGGTGGCACCGGTACTGGTGTTCGCGCTGGTGATGGCGGCCATTGCGCAGCATCAGCGGGGCATGAAAAGCAACATCCAGCCAGTCTCGTCCTGTACTCTGCTTCTGGGCACGTTCGTGCGGCCCCTGGTGGCGGTGACGCTGAGCTTCCTGTTTCCTCGGGCTGGTGCTCAAGGGGTACAGAAAGCCAATGAGGTGGCACCGGTGGCATCACGGCCGTGCTGAGGGACCTGCTGATGAAGCTGTGACTCAATCCGGTCAGGCGCTGGCCAAACGCGGATATATCGGCATTCTGGCCTGGGGCCTGGTGCTCGGGCTAGGCGTTCCGCCATGCCAGCGACGCCCGCACCCTGCTCAACGAGTGGCCGAGGCGGTGTCGAAGGTGGTGCGCTTCGTGATCAGCTTTGCGCGGCAGCATTTTCAGCTGCTGCTGGTCACGCGCTGCTGTCACCGGACGGGTTCAGCCAGTTGCAGGGCTATCTGCATCTGCTGGGGTGCTGTTGGGGGCCATGCTGCTGGTGGCGCTGGTGGTCAACCGCTGATCGTCGGACGCGGATCCGCCCGCATCCCTATCCGCTGGTGATCACCTGCCTGCTGGAAAGCGGTGTACCGCCTTCTTCACGCGCAGCTCGGCCGCCAACATTCCGGTGAACATGGCCCTGGCCAAGAAACGGTCTGCACGAGGGACACCCTGATGACTCCGATTCCGCTCAGCCACCATCAGCATGGCGGCGCAGCCATCACCATCACGATGCGACGCTGGCGTGCGGTGAACACGCTGGGCTGCGGGTGACTTTCGCACGCCGTGCTGCTGAGCGTGGTCACACGCTGGGGGCCTGTGGGGCATCCGGGGTGGCTGGCAGGTCGCTGCTGCTGATTCCGATGGCCTGCGCACTGTTTCTCCATCGACAACGACATCGCCATGCAGGTGGCTGGCGTGGGCTTCAGCATCAACGTGGTGCAGGATTCGGCGAGACGGCGCTCAATTCATCCACCGACGTGCTGTTCACTGCGGTGGATCAGGCGCGCAGCGCTGGTAAATATGGGGCCGGCAGGCTGCCAGCCACAGCCTATCCGGTGTGACCGGCGCTGGACTGGACTCCTGCCGCAGCCCTGTTGGTGTCAGCATGCAGGGCAGTTTCGGTCCGGTCATCGCAACACACGGCACAGGGCGCAGAAGAGTGGAACGTGCCGAGATCGCAGCACGCCGGACCGGTGAAAGCGGATATCCGGTGGGCGGATGTTCTGAGCTGAAGGAAAATCTTCGCGGCTTCGAGACTAGCAAAAAGGCGATACCCCAGGATTGGGGCATCTTTTGCACTTTCCTGCAACAACGGCCCGTATCGCGTTGCGGAGGCGGCCATCATGGCGCAGTCCGGGAGCGGATCCGCCTGCGGGAGGATCACTCACTCGATCTTGGCCTTAGACTTCCGGGCTTTTCCTGCGGGGCCTGGATCTTCTGGCGCTCCAGCTGCTGTTTCAGCTGGGGCTTGACCTGGTCGGACAGGTTCGGCGGCGCACGTCGTCGAGCTGGATGATGTGATAGCCGAACTGGGTCTTGACCGGGATGACGGTGTATTCTACCTTTCTTCCAGGTGCGTCAGTGGCCTCGGAGAATTCCTTCACGAAGGTGTCAGGGCGTGTTCCATGCCCAGGTCACCCCGTTGGCGCCCGATCCCGGATCTTTCGAGAGTTTGGCCAGCGACTCAAGCCTTCGCCTTTCTTCAGTTTGGCGATGATGTCCTTGGCCTCGGCCTCGGAGCCGACCAGGATGTGGCGGGCCTTGCATTCCTGGGCGCCGCTGGCAGGGAGGTCCTTGGCCGGCTGCACTCGGCCTTCACCTCGGCGTCGGTGACGGGCGATTTCGAGTTCGTTGGCGATCAGGCACGGATCAGCACGTCCTGACGCAGCTGCTGCAGCTGCTGCTGCACGTCAGCCGATTTTTCCAGACCGCGCTTGTCGGCTTCCTGCACGAACAGTTCGCGGGTGATCAGCTCGTCGCGGATCATCTTGCGGGTTTCAGGGGTGTCGGGACGACCCTGCTGGGCGAGGATCTTGACGAATTCGTCCACGCGCGAGGCCGGGATGGCCTCTGCCGTTGACCACGGCTGCATTGTCGCCGGCGGCCAGGCCGGTGCGCCCATCAGCAGGGTGGCCGAAAGAACGGCGGCGGCACCGAGGGTGCGTGTGACAGCGAAGAGATTGGGTCATGGTGCCCAGAAAGTCGGGTTGGTAAAACGAACTGCCCTGGACGGCGGATGGCGTCGAGCAGGTGAAGTTCCTTTTCAACGAATGCGCTGCCGATGCGTTGACAGTTTTCGTGCCTGGCCGTGCAACGAGCCTGTGTGGGGTGTTGCAGAGGGTCAGTGGCTGGGTGTTTCGGCGGATGCTCGGTGCGCTGGACCCGGTGTGGCATCCAGTCGGCGACGGCATCGCCACCAGCCGGTGTCGGCGCACGGTGCTCAGGCCGGCGAAAGACGGGCGAGACCAGTGTCACGGCGTAATGGCGGCACCGCCCGCAGCGCCTGCTGACCGATGTGATGATGGCTGTCGTCATGCACGGTAACGTGGGCGTCAGGGAAAATGTTGTTTTCAGACGTTGCAGCAGGGCGTCGGCAGTGGGTTTTCATCGGAAGGAGCTGGGAAGGCTGGTTCGGGGCGGCGTGCGCGGGTCTGGATCGGGTTTCGCAGCGGAACGGGTATTTGTGGGCAAAGCCGTGAGTTTTCGGAGGGACAGGGAGTACGGGCTGAGCTGTCAGAATCCGGAGGAGGCGATGAGTCCGCATCGCTCCGTTGTGGGTGACTCGTGGACGCGTGCCGGGCTTTCGGCGTGTCGTGTTCGTCGGGTGATGGGGTGGCCTCGTGACACTGCCGCCGGGATGGGTCACCTGCAGGTGGAGCGCTCAGGTAGAAGCCTCTGGGCGATTGATGAAGACGAAAGTGGCAGCCGGTGGTGCCGAACTTTAAGCACAGTTAGTTGCGGGTGTCCGGTGGCGAACCGCCCGCACGCACTGGGTGGGCGCCGCCCATGATGGCCGAAGAAGGCGCACCAGAGCAGGTTCAGCCGCTTCCAGGATGGCTCTCGCGCGTCGCATCTGCTGGCCCATCAGCTGTTTGGCGAGGCGGCAGTCGCCCAGCAGGCTGGCCACGCCCAGCGCGACGGCAAACGACCGAGTACAGGATGTGGGTTTCCACCTGATGGAAGGATCTCGACCGCGCGGCAGCGGCGTCATGCGGAAGGACGACGATGATGGCCGAGGCCGACCCACCGCACGGCATCGACCGGGCGTTTTTACGAGAGCAGCCAGCGCCGATCTGCAGCGCGCTGGCCGCCGCAATGGCGCACCAGCCGTGGCGATGTAGGATGTCCGCCAGCTTGAAGGCGGCGAAAGAAGAGGCTGACCGGCGGCAGGTCGAACATGCCATTTGCTTTTCTTCTGTGTGATGATAGCGGGGATTGGCGGCAGGCGAGTTGCGTCCCGTGCCGGAAACGAGTGAATGGGGGCCTGCGTGGATGGCCCGATCTCCGGCGAGCGGGTGGCGACAGGTGTGGTGGTGTTTCAGGTGCAGGCCGGGAGCCGAAGGATGGACAGGGGGCGACAATGGCAGCAGCAGCGCGGAGGCAGCGCGGGCAACAGGCAGGGCAGCAAGCAGGCAAAGGATAAAGGAGCAAAGGAGCAGGAGCAAGACAGTGAGCAAAGAGCAAAGGAGTGTGCGATAAAGGACATGGAGCAGGGCAAGAAGGCAGAGGGCAGAGGGAGAGGGCAGAGGCAGAGGCGACCCTGTGGGGCGGCGAATCTGCGCGAGCGCGCAAATCGAAGCGACGACGTGAGCGCTTTGTAGTGAATGCAACAAGTTGTTGTCTGTTCTCGGCGTTAGACTGCGCCAATAAGAAAACTGATGCTTCGCCAGCAGGGATCTGAACTCGCTGTATGAGTGGCTGGATGTTCTGTCCCTGTGCCGCCGCGCCCGCTCGACGCCCATCACCGCGACCGTTTCGATGCGGTGCTCGTGCAGGCGGCGAGGCTGGCCCCATGACCACCTTGCCCCGGTCAACGTCTGCTCGACGAGCAGGAGCCGCGGCTGACCGAGGGCGCATCCCACGCCCGAGGTGCTGCGCGAGGCACTGGCGGCCGTGCGGCAGTCGGGCCTGCTGGCGATTTCGCAGGACCGGGCGCTGGGCGTGCAGCTGCCGGTGCTGGTCGAGAGGCGGCAGCCGCCTGGTTCTATGCAGGCAGTGCGGCGGCCACGGCGTATCTGTTTCCGGCGCGGGCCGGCAGCCGTCTGCTGCAGCGCCACGGCGGTGCGGCCATGGTGGCCGAATGGGTGCCCCGCTGCTCGATGGCCGCCACGTGCACTTTCTGGCGTGTCTGAACCGCAGGTCGGTTCATCGCTCGTCGGACATCCGCCACGGGCGGTCCGTCAGGCAGATGGGAGTCCAGCTCTACGGCAGCAAGATGGTGGATCGTCGGTGGTGATCACGAGCGGTACGGACAACATCGTGCATCTGGTACTGGCCCAGATCGAGGATGAGGACGGGCGGATCGAGACGATACCGGCCATCTGTCACTGTTTTCTGGCCCGAAGTATCTGCCGGGCAGCGACGCAGATGGGCCGGTAACGTCGGCGGCCCGGCCGGCAGGGAGGGTACGCAACGACATTGCAGCCACGGGTCTGTATCCGCAGATGGGCCAGCGGGGTGCCACCAGCTGCCTGCTGAGCTTTGGCGAGGGCAATCATCTGCCGTTCTGGCGAGGCGGTGCGGCAGGCCTGGCTGGTGGGCGAGGAGAATGCCGGCATGCGCCTGGTGACCGAAGCCTCGCCGGAGATCCAGATCGATGATGGGCCTGTCGGCGGTGGCACTGGGCTATGCCGGTTATCTGCAGGCGCTGGACTATGCCGGGAGCGCCGCAGGGGCGCGTGCCGAGGGGTGAGCGCCCTGGGCGAGTGGCCGATTCCGATCATCGAGCACGCCGACATCCGTCGCATGCTGCTGATCCAGAAGAGCTTTGCCGAAGGCGGGCTGGCACTGGCCCTGTGGTGCGCCCGGCTGATGGACGAGAGGATACGGCCGAAACCGCCACCGAGCGGGTCCGGGCACACGACCTGCTGCTGCTGATGACGCCGGTGCTCAAGAGCTGGTGTGCACAGCACTGTGGTAAGCCAATCTCGCTGGCCATCCAGGTGCTGGGCTGCTATGGCATATCTGCGCGCGACTACCCGGTCGAGCAGCTCTACCGACAACCGCTGATGCCATCCAGGAAGGGCACGCACGGGATTCTGGCGCTGGAGCTGATGCGCGACCGGCTGCTGAGGGATGACTTCAGGGCCTGCAGCGCTTCCATCACGGAGGTGGAAGAAAACGCTGGGCGGGCGGCTGCGCGCTGTGGCGATGTGCGCCACATGGCGGTACAGCTGCAGAAGTATGCCGAACGTTTTGGCTGGATCATCAACCGGCTGCGCCAGGGCCGGAAGCCGGCGCCTGGCTGGGCCAACGCCTCGTGTTCATGGAGGCTTTCGGGCATTTCGTGATCAGGTGGGTCTGGCTGGAGCAGGCGCTGGTGGCCGAGGTGGCCTCCACCTGTCGGCCTATGGTGCCGAACGCAATTTCTATGCGGGCAAGTGTCAGACGGCGCGCTTTACTTCCAGCACGAGCTGCCGCGATCGAGCCGCAGCTCGTGCTGCTGGAGCAGCTGGACATGTCGGCGATGGACATGCAGCCCACCTGGTTCTGACGCGTTTCCGGCCTGGATGGACATGCAGCCCGCATGGTTCTGATGTGCTCGGCCTCGAGCGGACGCCCGTCCCGTCCGGTGAACGAGGCCCGGGCATCAGCCCCGGCTGCGGGGCAGCCCGGGAGCGGGGCCCCATGAGACGCACCAGACCGTGCAGGGACGAATGCGCCCATGACACGCGCCCGGCCAGTCGTCCGGCCAGTCGCCCGTCTCAGCCTTCGGGCGGGGTAGGCGAGCTGCAGCAGGCCGATGGCGGCGTTGCCGATGCGCAGGCTGGTGGCGATCATGCCGGCCAGACGGGCTGGGCGCCAACGGCCCTCGAGGCGGGCCTCGAAGAGCGAGCAGGGAAGCGACGCCCGACCAGAGTGATCGGCAGCTCGTCGGGGTTGTAGTCCGGCTGGCCGTCGCCGCTGAGCCAGGGCCTCGTCATCGGTGTCGGCCGAAAGGCGTGCCACGCAGATGACCTGGCCGATCGGACTGCCGTCCCAGGCCAGCACGTCGGTACCGGCCTCGGGGGAGCGGACCGCTGCACATGCCGGCGAACATCCGGCGTTTGACCTTGCCGCGGTATTCGCTGCGGGCCATCGACTTCCCGGCCGGGGTAGCAGCCTTTCTTGAAGCCCACGCCACCGGCGCAGCCTGAGGTTGAGCATCTGAGGCACGAAGGATCTGCGAGGTCGCAGCCGTGATCCAGGGCGCCGCTGGCCACGTCGAGCTGGAGCCAGTCGGCCTCGGTGAAGCGGAACTCGGCCGAGGCCGGGGTGACCGGGGATGCGTGCCGTCCGGCAGCAGCCGTGTCACCGGATGGGGGTGGTGCTGGCGGCGGTCGCTGGTTCACCCGATGCCGCGGTGCTGCCAGATGCCCCGACATTGCCGGATGTCACCGCGTTGTCAGAGCGGGGCGTCATCACCGGACGCTGCATCACCATTGCCAGAGGCTGCACTGGTCGCCGGACGCTGCATCACCAATCGCCAGAGCACTCACCGCCGGACGCAACATCACCATCGTCAGACGCTGCATCGATCATCGGTCGCTGCAGCATTGCCGGATGTTGCGGCGTCGAGCGGGCGTTGCTGGCATCGCCGGCAGCCGGTGTCTCCGGTGTTGCATCGGCCGGCAGCGCATCTGTCGGTGACGGGTCTGCCGGTCCTGTGTCTGCCTGTGTGCGTGCCGGCGGCAGAGGCCGATGCCGCGTCCTGCGGTGCGGATGGGACGTCGTCGCCGGCCTGCGGGCGGTACGACCAGCAGGCTGCGCGCACCAGCAGGCGCGCGCAAGCTGATGCTTGGCTGAAGTGGTCAGCAGATCGGCCGTGGTTTCGGTGATCTGCACCGGGCAGTTCGGCCATCACCGGCTGGATGCCCCGTTTGGTCAGGGCGCGGCCGCACGGCTGGTGGCGCCGATAAAGCCCAGCAGCTGGTGGCTGTCGCTCAGTGTCGCATACCCGGCACTTGGCGCGCAGCACGACATCGACAGGCGTTTGGCCGCGGGTGCGGCCAGATCCGGGCGCAGACCATCCAGAAAACCGGTTCGTCGGGTTTGCCGGCCTCGGGCGGCGCGTCGTGGCGCAGAACCCAGAAGGTGGCGAGCAGCCGGCCGTTGGGGGTGAGATAGCCCGCCAGACGGGCCTGGCCCGCCGGAAGGGAGAGGATGTCGTTGCTGAGCTGGCCCTGCAGGAAGGTGGGTGCGTCGTTGCCGTGCACCTTCAGTACGCCCAGGTGCTCGAGCGGTGCATAGGGCAGGGCATGCGTGGCGGCGTTGGGGCCGGCCTGCATGGAACGGGCGGGGGATGTCAGGTCGTTCATGGCGGATGGGCTGTGACTGGGGTGTTGTACGCAGGAATCGAACGCGGCCCAGTCCTGTCTCACTCTGTATCATAGCGTGTAGCGCCACATTCTTTCGGCGAAATATCTGGCCGGTCAACTTCCTATGCGTCTGCTTCGTCGTCTTTTTGCTGTCCGTGCTGCTGGTGTGCCTGTCCGTGGCGGGCTGGCAGTGGTGGAGCTACGGCCACCGGGTGCTGGTTGCCGACGAGTGCCGAGGCCGCCTTCGACGTGCCGCGCGGGCAGGCCGGTCCGCAGCGGCTGGCCAGTGTGCTGCAGCAGGCGCGGGGTGCCGGTGTCCTGGCAGCTGGCGGTAGCGCTGCGCCTGCGGGGAGTGCGGCGCAGATCCAGGCCGGCAATTATCTGATCACCGGGCCCGGCCACGCTGCAGGACGTGCTGGGCGAGCTGGTGGCCGGACAGCAGGAAAGGGCGAAAGCTGCTGACGCTGCTGGAGGGCTGGCGCATGCGCGACATCCGGGCGGCGCTCAGAAAGGCCTCGAGCTGAACGACACGCTGTCGGCGCTGAGCGATGCCGAGGTGATGGAGCGGCTGGGGTGGCCGGTGTGAGTCCCGAGGGACGCTTTGCGCCCGACACCTACGCCTACCGTCCGGGCAGTGACGACATCACCGTGCTGCACCGGGCCCTGGCGCTGCAGCAGAACCGGCTGCAGGCCGCCTGGGAGAACCGGGCCACCGATTCCCCCTGAAAACCCCGGACGAGCTGCTGACACTGGCCTCGGTGGTGGAGAAGGAGACGGGCCACGAGCTGGACCGCGACATGGTGGCCTCGGTGTTCATCAACCGCCTGAAAAAGGGCATGCCGCTGCAGGTGACCCCACCACCATCTACGGGCTGGGCGAGGGGCTTCGACGGCAACCTGCGCAAGAAGGATCTGCGTCATCCGTCACCCTACAACACCTATGTGCACGAGGGGCTGCCGCCCACGCCCATCTCCTGCCAGCGATGCGGGCTTTGCAGGCAACCGCCCGCCCGGCCCGCTCGGACAACCCTGTGCTTCGTGGCACGGGGAGATGGCCGCTCGGAGTTCTCGGCCGATCTGGCCAGCCACAACCGGGCAGTGAACCGCTTCCAGCGCAAGGCGGGGCCAGCCACTCAAGGGGACGGCAGCGGCTGCAGAGGCCGCGGGGGCGGCGTCCAACCACGCGCCAGTGAGACAGAATCATGGTGAAGCCATGAAACACAAGCAGGGCTGCTTCATCAGCTTCGAGGGGTATCGACGGTGCCGGCAAGAGCATCGCACGTGGATGCCTGTGTGCAGTGGCTGCAGGGGCAGGGGCGAACGGGTGACGCTGACCCGAGCCGGGCGGCAGCCCGCTGGCCGAGACGCTGCGCGGGCTGCTGCTGGCGCAGGACATGCAGCCCGATACGGAGGCGCTGCTGGCCTTTGCGGCGCGCAGCGACCATCTGCAGCAGGGTGATCCGTCCGGCCCTGACGGCGGGCGGCTGGGTGGTCTGTGACCGCTTCACCGATTCGACCTTTGCCTATCAGGGGCGGCTCGGGGGTGGATACCACCCGGCTGGCCCAGCTCGAGGCGTGGGTGCAGGGCGGGCTGTCACCCGTGCGCACCCTACCTGTCTCGACCTGCCGCCCGAGGTGGCGGCGGCCCGTCATGCCGCCGTGCGGGCAGCCGACCGCTTCGAGGCCCGCGAACTCGACTACTTTGCCCGGGTACGCCAGACCTATCTGGACCGGGTGGCGGCCGACCCCGACCGCTTCGTCGTGCTGGATGCCACGGCCACGCCGGACGTGGTCGGCGCCCCGGCTGCTGGCCGATCTGGCCGGCGTGCACGCGCGCTGGCGGGAGGGGCGTGAACGCCGCCGGCCGCGCCTCCGGCAGCGGCGCCAGCCGTCGGTACCGCTGGCAGTGGGGCGGGCGCAGTGCCGCATCTGCCCACCGTGCTGCCACGGGGCGCGGGCGTACCCGCCCGCCGGTGCAGGACGGTGAAGCGCCGGCACCGGCCGATGGTGCCGATGAGGCCGCGACTGCCACCACGCTCGGACGGCCCGCTGCTGCCTGTGTTCGACAGCCAGCAGCCGCTGCTGCACCGTCTGCTCGGCGAGGGCGACGACCTGCACCACTGCCCTGCTGCTGGCGGGCTGCCGGGTATCGGGCAGGGAGCGTTTGCGCGGGCGCTGGCCCAGGGGCTGCTGTGCGAGCAGCTGCCGAAGCCGCCCGCGCCGGTCCAGGGCCTGCTGACATGTCCGGCCTGCCCGCTGGTTTGCGTCCGCCATCATCCGGACTTCCGGCTGCTGGAACTGGCCACGCGAGTCGCGCAGCAGCCGGGCGAAGGAGGGGGCACGAGACCACGAGGCGTGGGACATCTCCATCGACCAGGTGCGCGATCTGGAACATTTTCATCACCACCACCAGTGCCCGCGGGCATGCGTGGTGCGGTGATCATCGACCCGGCCGAGACGCTGTCCACACCGGCAGCCAATGCGCTGCTCAAGATGCTGGAAGAGCCGGGCGAACATACGTGGTTCCTGCTGGTGTCCCACCTGCCGGCCCAGTTGCCGCCCACGGTACGCTCCCGCTGCCGGTCGGTGGCGGTGCCGCAGCCCGTGCAGGACGAGGCGATGCGCTGGCTGCAGGCGGTCACCGGGCTGCCGGCGGCCGATGCCGCCCAGCTGCTGGCGTGGTCGGGCATGGCGCCGCTGCACGCGCGCGATCTCGCCGACCCAGCACACCTGACCGTCTATCGGACGCTGCTTTCATCGCTGTCGGCGTTGCCCGACACTGGGCTGGATACGGTGGCCGACAAGGCGACGACGGTGCCGGCGGCAACCTGGTATTACCTGCTGCGCGCTGGATCAGTGATCTGCTGCGCCCACGCCGGTGCCGCGCCCCGTTTCTTTCCGGAGTCTGCGTCCCGGCTGGCCAGCCTGGCCCAGCGCAGTTCGCTGGTCCGGCTGGCCGAGGTGTCAGCAGCGTTGCAGCGGCAGGCGGGCTGGTTCGGCATCCGCTCAACCCGCGCCTGTTCGTGGGTCTGCGCTGACGGCCTATCTGGAGGCATTCGTCCGTCGTCAAACCCCAGGACGCGCACACCCACGATGAGCACCATGTACCCGGCGCCCGGCGCCACCTCCGGCAACCGGCCCGCCACCCGCCCCGGCGTGATCCCGCTGTCGATCAGGAAAAGTCTGCCCTGCTGACGGCCTACATTCCGTTCCTGGAAAACGGCGGGCTGTTCGTTCCCACCGACAAGCCGGCGCAGCTGGGCGATGAACTCTACATCATCCTCACGCTGATGGATGACAGCACCAAGACCGCCATTCCCGGCCGGGTGGCCTGGATCACCCGGCTAGGCGCCACCAACCGCCGCCAGGGCATCGGCATCAGTTCAGCAAGACCGATGCCAGTGTGGTGGCCGGGAAAAGATCGAGACGCTGCTGGGGCCTGCACTAAAAATCGCCTCCCAATTCGTACACGATCTGAACGGGCTGCATGTTTGTCGACTCCCACTGTCACCTGAATTTTCCTGAATTTCACGACCCGGAGCACCCGGAGCGCTGGCCGGAGGTGCTGGCCACCATGGCCGCCAACGGGGTCGAGCATGCGCTGTGCGTGTCCGTCAATCTGGAAGACTGGCCGGACATGATGACGCTGGTGGGCGGGCACGCCGGCCTGCTCAGCGCGTCGGTGAGGTTCATCCCGACTATCTGGATGTGGCCGAACCCACCGTGGCCCAGCTGGTCCAGCTGGCCATGCATCCGCAGGTGGTGGCCATCGGCGAGACCGGGCTCGATTACTACCGCATGCCGGCCGCGGAGCTGGACTGGCAGCGCGAGCGCTTCCGGGTACACATCCGGGCCGCGCGCGAGGCGGGCAAGCCACTGATCATCCATACCCGTGCGGCGGCCGAAGACACGATGCGCCTGCTGCGGGAAGAGGGCGCCAGGGCGGCCGGTGGGGTGATGCACTGCTTCACCGAAGACTGGGAGATCGCCCGGCAGGCGCTGGATATCGGCTTCTACATCTCGATGTCGGGCATCGTCAGTTTCAAGAAGGCCACCACGGTGCACGAGGTGGCCCGCCGGGTGCCCGCCGACCGGCTGCTGATCGAAACCGATTCGCCCTTTCTGGCGCCGGTGCCGTACCGGGGCAAGCAGAACCAGCCGGGCTGGGTGGCCCATGTGGCCGAGGCTGTTGCCGCCCTGCGACAGGTGCCGGTCGGGAGATCGGCCGCATCACCACCGAAAACTACGACCGGCTGTTCGGTCGTGGCCGTCCGGCTGCCGGTGTGATACCCTGCCAATACACGGATTCACGGCCCAGGCGGAGACGAATGTACCCATGGCCCATCCTGATGGGTTTCCTGCAACATCCGGGGCCGTTTCAGCCGCCCCAGGTGGCCGCTCATGCCCGGGTTGACGCAGTCCGTCCGGCGTCCGAAGATACTTGAAGCCGTTCGAGACCCCGGCCCACACGACATGAACCGCGCATTCGCCCCGTTGTCCGATTCCTCATCCCTTCGCCCGGCCCCGGCGCCGCGGCATGAATCGATCTTCCAGCCTGCCATGTCCCCATCCGATGCTTTCGCTCCGGTCTCCCGCCCTGCCCGCCGTGTCGCTGCAGTCCATCCATTCGCCGGGGGCGCCTGCGGGCGCTGCGCTGGCACAGGGGCATCCAGGCGGCCCTGCTGGGCATGGGGCTGGCGGCGCTGGCTGCCTGCAGCACACCCGGCAGCAGTTCCGGGGGGAGCGGTGCCGACTACAGTACCAATTCGTCGATTTCCGGGGCGGCCAGCGTCAGCAGCCCGGCGTCCGAGCGCGTGCTCGATGGTGTGGTGGACCTGGCGCTGACCGACCCGCGTGACTGGTAGCTTCGACGAGGCGCGTGCGCACCCGGTCGGTACGGTGAAGGATGGTCAGTCGCTGTACCTGTACCTGCGTTCCACCCGGCCCCTGGGCGAGATTGCCCACCCGGCCGACCCCTACGGCAAGAATTCGTTCTCGGGTTATCCGCATCTGTTCGTGCAGATCGGTGACAACCAGAGCCTGCGCATCATCAATACCTGCTATGTGACGCTCACCCCGGCCGAAGCCAAAGCCACCGAGCTGATCGTGCCGCTGGCGCCGCTGTCGAACCGCGTGGGGGATCTGCCCACCGACTGCTGGCTGGAGACGGTGACCCATCTCGAACCGGTGCGCCAGACGCTGGAGGTGCGCCTGGCCGGCTTCCCCGGCAAGTTCGAGAGCTGGCTGCCGGTGCCCGACCTGCTCGGCGTGGTGGCGGTCGATACCGACCTGTCGGGTGGCAGCGCGGCCTGGGGCCGGATGCTGCGCGCCAAACCGGTTGAATCCCCGCGCTGCCAGCAGCCGGGCGTGCCGGCAAGACGGCCGCAGCCGGGGGTGCGTCCGGTACCGCGGGCGCTGCCGGTGCCGCAGTATCCGCCCTGCAAGGCCGAGGAAGCCCGCCGTGCCGAGGGAGGCACGCAAGGCAGAAGAAGCGCGTCGTGCCGAAGCAGCCCGCAGGGCGAGGCCCGCAAGGGCTGAAGAGGCCCGCAGGCCGAAGAGCCCGCAAGGGCAGAGGAGCCCGTCGTGCCGAAGAGGCTCGCAGGGCAGAAGAAGCACGCCGCGCCGAGGAAGCCCGCAAGGCCGAGGAGGCCCGTCGCTTCGAAGAAGCCCGCAAGGCGGATGAGGGCACGCCGTGCCGAGGCCCTGAAGGCAGCCCAGGCGGTACAGGCCGAACGCGCTGCCCGTGCCGCCGAAGAGGCGCGTCAGGCCGAAGCCGCCCGCAAGGCTGCCCGTGACAAGGCCCAGAGCCCCATCACCCGTAACGAGATCTTCCCGCTGAACCGTGCGGGCAGTGCGGTTGCACAGGGCGGCGCCGCTGCTGTCGGTGGCGCGGCCGCGGTGGCTGGTGGTGCAGCCTCGGCGGCTGGTGCTGCCGCTTCGGCCACCACGGCCCAGCCTGCAGTACCCGTCAACAGTCGCGCCGCCACGGCCGCCTCGACGGCGGCAGCCGTCAAGGGCGCTCGCGAAAGCGCTGCCCAGCAGCCGGTCAAGCCGATCAATACCATGCCGGCTGGTGCCCGGCTGGCCGCAGTGACGCCGCTGCGTCCGGCGGCCCGGCAGGCCGTGGGTACCCAGCGCATGGCCCACCAGCTGCAGAGTCTGACCAGCACGCTGCTGGGACGTGAACCGAGCGAGACCTATTTCATCGATCGCCGCTGGCAGACCCAGCGGGAACGGGCGCACCGCGCAGTTCACGGCCCACCAGACCATCCATGCGGTGGCCGTTTTCCGCGGCGAGGAATGCAGCTGGCAGTCGCTGCTGGTGACCCGCCGTCCCGGCTCCGGCACGCTGACCGAGGTGGTGGCCGAGGGGGATGAGGTTCGCATTCCCTGTCCGGACCTGAAAGCCGCGCCCTGATGGCGGAGCAGGCGTCTTCGCGCCGGGGATGGCTGGCGGATTCTCCGCTGGGCATCCCGGCCTACCGGCAGCTCTATACCGGAGCCGTGACCACCTCCATGGCCTACACCATGCAGTCGGCCATGGCCGGCTGGCTGATGGCCGGGCTGAGCGGATCCGCGCTGCTGGTGGGGCTGGTCAGGCGGCCAGCACCCTGCCTTTTCTGCTGTTCGGGCTGGTGTCGGGGTCGCTCTCCGACGTGTTCGACCGCCGCTACATTCTGGTGTTCACCCATCTGATGATGGGGCTGGCCACGGCCGCCGTCGGGCTGATGGCCCAGCACGGTTCCCTGCAGCCCTGGTCGCTGGTGGCCTGCACGCTCCTGTGCGGGCTGGGCTATACCTTCTACCAGCCGGCACAGCAGGCTTCGATCAATGGCCTGGTGCCGCGCCCGCTGCTGCCCAAGGCGGTGGCGCTGGGTTCCGTGGCCTTCAATGCCGCCCGTTCGGTGGGGCCGGCGCTGGCCGGCCTGATCGCAGCCACGCTCGGCGAAGGACTGGCCGTGATGGCGGCTGCACTTTTCTTCCTGCCGATGCTGCCGGCCGCCCTGCGGGCACTGCCGCCGCAGCCACCGGCCTACAGCACGGGCCGCGAAACCCTGTGGGCCGGCATCCGCAGTGGCATGCGCTTTGCCGGTCATGCCCGCGTGCTGCGGGCGGCGCTCATCGTCAACTTTGCCTTCTGCTTCTGTGCGGCCGCCCTGTGGGCGATGTTCCCGCTGGTGGCGCAGCAGCGTCTGGGTCTGGCGGCCGACGGCTATGGCTTTCTGTACAGCACCTTTGGGCTCGGTGCCGTGGCCTCGGCCCTGTGGCTGCCGCGCTTTCTGCGCCAGGGGCCCGGTGCCGGACGCATCGTGCGGGGTTCCCTGTGGTTCTGGAGTGCAGCCAGCCTGACGGTGGGGCTGTCGCGCTGGGTACCCCAGGCCGTGGTGGGCACCTTTCTGGCCGGCATGGCGTGGGTGGGCGTGCTGGCGGGCCTGTCCACGGTGGCCCAGAGCATTGCGCCGGCGTGGGTCCGTGCCCGCGCCGTGGCCAACAACCAGATTTCCGTTCAGGCCGGACTGGCACTGGGCAGCCTCTTCTGGGGGGCCGTGGTGAACGTGAGTGGCCTGCAGCAGGTGCTGATCGCGTCGGCCGTGCTGCTGGCCGTCTTTGCCGTACTGGCACGGCGTCTGCCGGTGCGGCTGGGTACGGACGAGGATGTGACGGCCGATGACTACATGGTGCGCCAGCTGGACACCATGGACGGGCAGGGCGGTGATGTTCCTCCCGGCCGGCAGCCATGGAGATGCCGGATGGCCGCTATCGGGTGAGCGTGGGTTATCGTGTCCGCGCGGGGCGGGAAGCCGCATTCCAGCGTGCGATGCGGGGGATGCGCGAAAGCCGCCTGCGCAACGGCGCTTCCCGCTGGCAGCTGCGGCAGATGCCGGTGGCGGGAGGGGCCTCTGTCTGGGAAGAGGTGTTCCTGCTGCCCTCGGCGGCCGAATGGCAGCGTTTTCCGGAGCGGATGACCCAGGCCGACCGCATCGCCTTCGAAGGTGTGCTGGCCGTGCTGGCCCCCGCCAGCGGTGCTGCTGCCGGCGAGCCGGAGGCCGGGACACCCCTAGGGACACGACACTATAATCGGAAGCAGTACAGCTGCTGCCGGAGGGTGCCATCCGTATGAAACGCGTGACCCGACAACGCACCGAGATCCTGCGGGTCATCGACGAGTCCGAACGGCCGCTGGGGGCCTGCAGGAAATTCTGCAGGCGGGCCGCGAGGCCATCCCTCGCTCAGCATCGCCACCATCTACCGTACGCTGCGCGACCTGCTGGCCGAGGAGCTGATCAAGACCGTGGCCCTGCCGGTGACAGCCCACGTTACGAGCCTGCACGCCCACGCCCATCACCACCACCATTTTTCAGTGCACGCGCTGCCAGAAGGTGTTCGACATCCATGGCTGTCCGGGCAGCCTGCAGGGCATGGAGGTGCCGCCCGGCTTTCAGGTGGACCACCATGAGGTGACGCTGTACGGCCTGTGTGCCGACTGCGTGGGGACCTCCTAAAGCACGTGTTCGAGGAAGGCGCGCGCGCGCTCGTGCTGCGGGTTCTCGAAGAAGGCGCGGGCAGCGCGCTCCTCCACGATCTGCCCTTGTCCATGAAGCAGACCCGATGGGCCACCTCGCGGGCGAAGGCCATTTCGTGGGTAACGACCAGCATCGTCATGTGTTCGTGGGCCAGCTGGCGCATCGTGCGCAGCACCTCGCCGGTCAGCTCCGGGTCGAGTGCCGAGGTGGGCTCGTCGAACAGCATGATGTCGGGTCCATGGCCAGTGCCCGGGCAGTAGCCACCCGCTGCTTCTGGCCGCCCGAGGCCGGTTGGGGTAGGCACCAGCCTTGTCCAGCAGGCCCACCTTGCGCAGCAACTCCTCGGCACGCGGCACGATCTCGTCGCGCTTCATCCCTTGACGGTGACGGGGGGCCTCGATGAGGTTTTCCAGCACCGTGAAGTGCGGGAACAGATTGAAATGCTGGAACACCATGCCCATGCGCCGGCAGACGCGACGGATCTCTGCCTCGGGTATATAGCGCGCGCGGCCCTGGGTGTCGGTGTCGACCAGCTTCTCGCCGGCGATGAGAATTTCGCCGCGGTCGATGATTTCAGATGGTTGAGGCAGCGCAGCGGCGTGCTCTTGCCCGAGCCGGACGGGCCGATCAGCGCGATGACCTCGCCACGGTCGATGTGCAGCGACACCCGCCCAGCACCTGCAGGGCGCCGAAACGCTTGTGCGGGTCGCGGGCCACCACCATCGAAGAGCCGGGCAGGGGCGGTCGTGGACTCAGGCGTCATGGCTGGCATAGCGTTTTTCGAGAGACTGGAACATCCAGGTCAGCAGCAGCGTCATCAGCAGATAGAACACGGCCGCCACGATGAACGGGGTGATGGTGAAATCGCGCTGCACGATACCACGGGCGGCGCGCAGCAGGGTCGTTGAGGGCCAGCACGTAGATCAGCGAGGTGTCCTTGACCAGCGTGATGAACTCGTTGGACAGCGGTGGCAGAATGCGCCGGATGACCTGTGGCATGATGATGCGGCGCATGGTCTGCGGATAGCTCATGCCCAGCACCTTGGCCCCTTCATACTGGCCCCGGTCGATCGACTGGATGCCGGCCCGGAAGATCTCGGCGAAGTAGGCGGCGTAGTTCAGCACGAAGGCCACCACGGCCGCCGGAAAAATCCGGCAGCTGAATGCCGCCACCCGGCAGCAGCGGCAGCGCATAGTAGATGAACAGCAGCTGCAGCATCGGCGGCGTGCCCGCATCAGCCACAGATAGCCGCTGACACGCAGCCCCAGCCAGCGATGGCGGGACAGGCGCATCAGCGCCAGCACCACGCCCAGCGGGATGGACAGCAGCAGCGTGATGAAAAGAGCTGCAGCGAGACCAGCGAGCCTTCACGCAGTGGTCCGAGAAGGGAAAGAATGTGGTCAAGACGGGAACGGCCTGTCAGGAAGGTCGAGGGAAGCAGGGTGGTGAGGGGGCCTTGCGGCGGGCGCCGAGAGGTGCCGTGCAGCCCCCGGCACGTGCATCACTGGATGATGTTCTTGCCGAACCACCGGGTGGAGATTTCGCCGGCCTTGCCATCCTTTTTCATGGCGTCGATGGCAGGCCCCAGCTTCTGCTGCAGCGCCGTGTCGTCCTTGCGCAGGCCCACGCCGTACTCTTCGGTGCCGAAGTTGTCGTCGAGCACCACGTACGCATCGGGCTTCTTGGCGATGTAGTAGCGGCCGACCACTTCATCCAGCACGGCCGCATCCAGGCGGCCGGCATCCAGATCCAGCAGCACCGACACGTTGTCACCGTATTTTTTGAGGGTTTTCATGGATTTGAGCGTGGCCTCGTCCTTCTCGATGGCATCGACCGCGCTGCTGCCATCCTGCGTGCCGACCACCTTGCCGGCCAGGCCGGCCTTGTTCGTGATGGGCGAGCCGGCCTTCACGATGATGATCTGGTGGTTGGTCATGTAGGGGCTGCGTGAAGGCGATGTTCTGCTTGCGCTTCTCGGTGATGGTCAGCCCGTTCCAGAGCGCATCGACCCGCTTGCCGATCAGCTCGGCTTCGCCAGCGTTCAGTCGATGGGCTTGAACTCGACCTCGATACCCATGCGGCTGGCTGCTTCACGGGCGAAGTCGATGTCGAAACCGGGCTCAGCTGGTTCTTTTTCGTCCCGAAAGCCCATGGGCGGGAAGTTGTCGTCCAGGCCGATGACCATGTGTGTGGGCGCGGCTGCCTTGCCGGCATCGGTGCCCGGGGCCCGGCGCGTCGGAGGATTTGGTACAGGCAGCCAGGACCAGGGGCAGCGGACATGGCCAGCAGGGAGACGACGACGGGACGGTGTAATCATGGCGCAGGGAGTCTGAGGTGCAGGGGCTGGGGAACCATGCAAACCCGCACGGCAGAGCAGCGTACCCGGAGACGCTCCCGCAGGCGGTGTATGGCACAGACCACGATGTTAAACGAAAGTTGCGTTATGTTTTCCTGCCACAGAAGCGCCAGCAATGGAGGGCGTGGATTGGGCGGGCGTGTGCAGCGATCCCGGTGAACCCGGATGGCGGGATGATAGTACTATATTTCGCATAATCAGTATTATGTCAAATTGATGATGCTACTGATGCTGGCTGCAGCCAGGCCCAGCGTGCTTCCTGTCATCGGTGCTCAAGCTCCAGCCTGGTGGCTTCGCTCGCACGTCGCGGCATCTTTTCGATGGCATAGCGCAGGTGGGCGTTTGATCCGTGCCAGATGCGGTGCGAAGTCATGCACGGCCTGAAGTTCATATTGGCTGAGCACCTAGCATCAGCCGGGCGCATGCGTCCCGCGAAACGCTTGGATGGTACAGGACTTTGGGTGTCGACAGGACCGCGCAGCATCCTGTCAGGCCCATCATTTTGCATCAGGTCATCCGCATCAGGCCGCCTGCAGCGCGTCGATGGCCGCTGCCGTGGAAGCCGGCTTGCGCACGACGCGAACCTGTCGAGGCCTCATCAGCTCGTGCAGCTGGCGGCGGTTGACCGTCCAGTGCTCGCGCGGATGGCGCGAGAAGATGTACACGGTGGCCGACAGGGCTGACCCAGCCCAGCTTGTAGCGGCGTGTCTCACCGTCGATGTCGCGTTCGATCTCGTCGCCGTGGGCCAGCCGGTTGCGGGTGATTTCGTCCCAGGCCGGATCGTAGTCATCTGCGACACCGGGTGATGCCGCCGGTGGTTGCCGGCTGTGCAGCCTGCGGCGTGCTGCCGTCGGACATCAGCCGGGTGGCCGGGCCTGCCATGGTACCTGCGGCACGGGCCGTCGAGGCTGCCAGGCTGGGCGAGGGCAGCGATGGCCGAACCCGGTGCGCTGCCGGTGCGCATCAGGGCCGGTGGCGGTGCGGTGGTCGTCTGGTGTGCCTGGGCGGTGGCTGGTGCGGCGGTCGTCTGGTGTGCCTGGGTGGTGGCCGACGCGCCGGTGGCCGGTTGTGTCCGGCTGGCTGCAGCAGCCATGGTGCCTGCCGGGCGTGTCTGGGAGGCTGCAGGCGCCGTGGCGGATGGGCGTGCGCCGTGTGCCTGTGTGGCCGGCTGCCCTGCCCGGCCCGTGGCGCCATGCTTCGCCGTGATGGTCTGGCCGGTACTGCTCGCTGGTTGGTGCTTGCTCTGTTCGATCACCTTGCCATGGGTGGCCATCAGTTCCTTGAAGAACGCCTCGCGCTCGTTGCTGGGCATGGCGATGAAGGCCAGTCCGCGTGACAGGTCGGCAATCAGCTGTGGCAGTGTCTTTGCCAGCTCCTTGATGTCCGTGGCTTTCTTGGGCTGAACGCTCCAGATGAGGGTTTCCAGCACGCGCTGGGCACGGGCCTCGTCGAAGGGCAGCTCGCCGGTTTCGTCGCGCAGCCGCGCGATGACTTCGGTCCAGGCGTGTTCGGCAAAGTGCTGGATGGATTCCGGCACGCCGCCGGCACCGATGCGGTACGCATGCCCTGACGGATTTCCTGGCGCAGCGGGTCGATGCGTTCGGCACGGCTGGCGGCTTCGGCGATCTTCTGCAGGCGTTCGTCGCGGCGGGCGGTTTCCTCGGCAATGATCTTCTCGGTGCGGTCCAGTGCCTCGGCAATCACCACCAGTTCGCGCTCGAAGTTGTTGAGCACCCAGGTGACCAGCGCTTCGGTGGCGTTGACCAGTGGCGAGCCGGGTTCCGTCTCGAGTCCGGATCCGAACCCATTTCGGCCAGCCGGTCGACGAAGCGGCGCATCGGGTGGTCGGGCCGGGCAAAAGAAGCTGGCGTCGATCAGGGCGGCCTTGAAGGCGGCCACCTGCAGGCGCAGCAGCTGCTGCTTGATGGCGTTGGCAATGGCGTCGTCTTCGTAGACGTGCTGGAACACCTGGGCCACGGTTTCGACGATCAGCCGGTCCAGCGGTGTGCCGTGCGACTGGGCGGCGGCCGACGACTGCTGGCGCACTTCCTGAACCAGCACGCCCATGTCCTCGGGGCTGTTGGCCTCCTCGGTACAGGCCTGCAGCTCGTTGAGTACGGCCATCAGCTGGTCGGAGGCAGCCTGCCGGTGGGCGGCCACCTGGCCATCCTGACCGAAGTTGCGCGGATCGGCCAGATAGCGGGTGGCCTGGGCCAGCGAAGCCGACCGCTCGTGGCTGTCCACGGTGCCGATCTGGTCGGCCCACCGGCCCAGTTCGGCCTCGGAGACCTCGACGGCACCCAGGCCGCGAGCGCTGCCCGCGCCCCCTGCCCGGCCAGAGCCGCCTTCGCCCTGGGCGTCCTCCGTCACTGCCCTCGCCTTCCTGCCCGAGGCGCCGGCCTGCTGGGAACCGCGCGATTTAGCAATGCTGTGGCGCAGCTCGGGCAGCACGCCGCGGGCGATCAGCTGTCGGTTGACATCCTGATAGGTCTCGATCAGTTCGACCGTCAGTTTGGGCTCGAGACAGGTCCAGCAGGAACGAAGCAGTGCTGGCGTTCTGCCGCGGTGTCTGTCCCCTGGTGCGCGGTGAAGATCTCGCGCAGGATCTCGAAGATGATGTCCGGCGCGATCGGATATTCGTTTTCGGCAAACCAGTCCTGGCCCAACAGTGCGCCGAAGCGCGCACGCAGGCCATCGGCCAGTTCTCGTCCATGCGGCGGCGGGCACGGGCCGAAATGCGGGCGACCAGCAGCTGGTCGCGCATGGTGTCGTCGTCGACGGACGCAGTGTGGGCGGTTCGTCGCTCAGCAGGACGGCCTCCGGCATGCTGTGCGAGCCATCCGGCCGAGACGCCGGTACAGCGCTTCCGGTGCGGGCGCAGGCGGTTTCGAACTGCTGCTCGATGCTGGCCTTGCCGTTGCGCAGCAGGTCGAGCGAGGCGTTGAGCTGGTCCTGCCGCTCCCAGGAGGTTTCGAGCACGATCTGCTCGACCAGCTGGTCCACCACGGCGACGTGGGCGTTGCGGAAGCTCCGGCTCAGCGCAAAGAGGATGGGCTGGCGAATATCACCAGGATTTCCAGGTGTCTGGCTTCGATCTCGGTACCGGTGGTTGGCACGGGGGCTCCAGGTATGGCTTGGAGGGCTCGGGGCCTCCGGGAAGAATCCTGGACCAGGGCGCTGGCAGACTTTTTCGAGAGCTCCTGGGAGTCTCTCCGGTCAGGCTGCCCGTGCTGCCTGCTGGCCCGGCTGGAGAACTCCCCTGCAGGAAATCCCGGATGCCACTGGCAATGGGGTGTCTTTTGCTGCCATGACACCACATGCCCGGTTTCCGGGAATTCCCTGCCCCGCGAGAATGCCAGTTTGTGCACGAAAATCCGCCGGCTGCCGTCTATTCGTCTGACGGCAGCCGACTGCCGGTCGGCTGTGCGGCGTGCCGGACACGCCATGGCCGGATCCGGGGGCTCAGCAGTCCTTGCAGAGCACCTTCTGCCGGTACAGATGCCGGCGGTGCCGGGTGGCCAGGGTGCGCATCGTCATCAGCTCCTCGGCGCTGCTGGGGTGCAGCGGCATGGTGTCTGGTCGAGGTCGCGCTTGGTCACGCCCATGCGCATCAGTGTGGCGATGATCTGCACGGTCTCGGCCGAATCCGGGCCCAGCAGCTGCACACCCAGCACCTTGTCGGTACAGGGATCGACGAGGATTTTCTGGTGCACGCGTTCCTGCGTGCCCGACAGATGGCCTTGAGCGTGCGGAAACTGGTGCGGTAGACATCGACCAGCGGATAACGCTCGACGGCCTGCTCCTCGTTGAGCCCCACGGTGCCCAGCTCCGGTGTCGAGAAGATGGCGGTCGGGATGAAGTCCAAATCGGCCACCCAGGGCTTTTCGCCGAAGGTGGTGTCGGCAAAGGCATGGCCCTGGCGGATGGCCACCGGGGTCAGCGCCACGGTGCCGGTGACATCGCCCACCGCGTAGATGCCCGGCACATTGGTGCGCGAGAGCCGGTCGACGATGATCTCGCCCTGTTTGCCGGTTTCCACGCCCACGTTCTCCAGGCCGAGGTTGCGCGTGGCCGGACGGCGGCCGGTGGCGATCAGCACCTGGTCCACGTCGAGTGTGCTGTCGTCGTGCAGGGTGATGCGGATGCTGCCGTCGGGCTGGCGGTCCAGCCGCTGGAGGGTGGTGTTCATCCGCATGTCGATGCCCCTTCTCGCGGTGAGGCCTCGACGATCAGGTCGACCATCTGCACGTCGAAACCGCGCAGTACGCGTGGCCCTGCGGTGGATCTGTGTGACCTGTGCGCCCAGCCCGCTGAAGATGCCGGCAAATTCGACGCCGATGTAGCCTCCCCCCACCACGGCGATGCGACGGGGAAACTCGGGCAGATCGAACACCTCGTTGGAGCTGATGGCCAGTTCCACGCCGGGCGGGTCGTCCGGCATGACCGGCTCACCGCCCGTGGCAATGAGAATGTCCCTGCTGCTGACGGTTTTCCTGCCGTCGGCCGTGGTGATTTCCAGCTGGTTGGGGCCCAGGAAGCGGGCGTAACCGGCAAAACGCTGGACACCGGCCTTGTCGAGGTTGCCCGAATAGGCCCTTCCAGGCGGGTGATTTCGGCATTCTTGGCGGCACCAGTTTCTTCCAGTCGAAATGGACCTCCGGCACTTTCAGCCGAAGCCGCGGCTTTCGGCAAAACCCTGCGGAAAGCGTGAGGCGAACACCAGCAGCTTTTTGGGCACGCAGCCACGAATGACACAGGTACCGCCATAGCGGAAGCCCTCGGCAATGCCCACGCGGGCGCCATGCTGGGCTGCGATGCGGGCGGCGCGCACGCCCCCCGAACCGCCACCGATGACGAAGAGATCGAAGTCGAATTGCTGTTCTGCGGTCATGCGGGAATCCTGTGGGTCATTTGGTGCCGAATATCCGGTCGCCGGCATCGCCCAGGCCGGGCGGGATGTAGCCGTGATCGTTCAGGCAGCGGTCCACCGCTGCGGTGAAGATGGGCACGTCGGGGTGGGCCTTCGTGAAGGTGTCGATGCCTTCCGGGGCCGCCAGCAGGCAGACGAACTTGATCGAGCGCGGCTTCGTTTCCTTGATGCGCGAGACGGCCGCCACGGCCGAGTGACCGGTGGCCAGCATGGGATCGACGACGATCACGTCACGCTCGTCCAGCTCCGGTGGCATCTTGAAGTAGTATTCGACGGCCTGCAGGGGTTTTCGGGTCGCGGTACAGGCCGATGTGACCGACGCGGGCGCCCGGCACGATGGCGAGAAAACCGTCCAGAATGCCGCTGCCGGCCCGCAGGATCGAGACCAGGCACAGCTTCTTGCCGTCGATCAGGCGGGACTGCATGGTCTCCAGCGGGGTTTCGATGGTGACGTCGTGCATCGGCATGTCGCGCAGCACTTCGCAGGCCAGCAGCGCGCTCAGTTCGCCCAGCAGGCGGCGGAAGTTGGCGGTGCTGGTTTCGGCCCGGCGCATCAGGGTGAGTTTGTGCTGGACCAGCGGGTGATCGACAACCGTGACGTTGGCACGATCCATGGCAGTATGGGCTCCTGGAATAGTCCTGGGAATATGAATGCGCCCCGGGAAACGCCATCGAAGTGCCGCAGGGCTTTTGCAGAGGCTCCAGGGGCCTTTGCAGGCTGCCCAGGCGGCGGGCGCAGAACGCCGGTGCGGACGACCCCTGCAGGGGCGCCTGCCCGGCTGCCACGGCTTTTCGGGGGCTCAGGGTAGCCCATGAAAGACTGGCACGGATCGGGTGGCGGTGCGGGTCCCTGGTGTGGCGGATGCTTCCGGTGCCCGGACAGCGGAGATTCAGATGCAGCAGTGGTGGTGATTGGCGGTGGACTGGCGGGCTGTGCGCTGGCAGAGGCGTTTTCCCGCCGGGGCTGGCAGGTGACGGTGCCGGAGGCCCGTGACCGGCTGGGCGGTGCAGTGGCCGGGTTGCCGCTGATTGCCCAGCATCCGGCACTCACGCCGGTTTCGATCTGCGCAGCCGGCTGCTGGTGGCGGCGCTGCAGCAGCATGCCCGGTTGCAGGGCCGGGCCAGCAGCCGATCTGGCGCCAGCTTTCGAGGTCTCGCGGCGGCTGCAGCGAGTGGCTGCCGCGCGGGCCGCACGCTGCGTGGCCCACGTGGCGGGCCCCGGTGGCGCAGGTCATGGCTGGCTGCTGCCCATCCGATGGCAGCCACCCCTGTGATGGTGGCATCGCGCCGGACCGGCCCTGCCGGCCAGGGATCCCGTACGGTGCGGATGAGCTGCCGCCGATGTGCCCGGGCAGCCTGCGCGGGCCGGCATCTGGTTCCCCAGTTGTGCGGCGGTGTCGCCGGCACGCTGGTGGCAGCAGGTACGGCGGCAGCCGCGGGTGACGGTCCGGCTGGGTGTGAAGGTGGGGCGGATCCGGAGCATGCCCCGGGAGGGCGCGCCGGCACCGTTTGCTGGCAGGTGTTCGACTACGGCCGGTGCGCTGCTGGCCCGGGCCGATGTCGTGGTGCTAGCCCTGCCAGCTGGACGAGTTGCGCTGGCGGACATGCAGGGAGGCCGATCGCGCGGCTGCGCCTGAGTGCCGCCTGGCTGCATGGACGGCCCGGGCCGACGGTGGCTCGGATGAGGACCCCGCCACCTGCCCTGTTGCCCATGGTGGGCGGGAAGGTCTCGTACTGACGCGGCAGGGGGCTTCGGCTGCGTTCGGACGAGGCCCATCGGCACTGGCTGGACACCGGGGTGTTGCCCGCCGCTGTGTACTGGCCGGGTCCGGCGAACGCGGCTGCTCCGGATGAGGCGGGGCCTGATGCCGGGAAGGCATGCCCACATGCGCCGTTACCGGCCGTGAAATGTCGTGCGGCACCGTTGCGCGGGGTTCCACCCCATGAGAAAGTGCTGCGGGAGCTCCTCCGCATGGGATGACGACGCGCTGCAGGACTATCTGTCGCGCCCCGAATCGTGGCTGCAGGGGCCGGTCGGTGAGCGACTGCAGCTGCGTGACAACCTGCCGATGATCGGCCGGGCACCGGACCTCGTGGCCATTAGCGCAGGCCGATGCGCTGGCGCGCAACGACCGGCTGCGCGGTGCCGCGGCGGGTGGGGCCACATCTGACCGGCATGGCGGGCCGGGGGCGCTGTATGCCGCCATCGGCGCCGAGATGATCGTGGCCGACGCCTGCGGCGAGCGGTGGTGGAGGCCGCACTGGCGGGCCGTGGATCCGGCCCGTTTCATCAACGCCGCGCTCGCAGGGCGTGGAGCGGAGGACTCATCCGGCGCCAGTGGTTCTGCCTTTGCCGACAGATGATGTCTTCGAGCGCTCATCTGGTTCGGGGTCAGAGCGCCCGCAGATTTGTGCAGAGATTCCTCTGCGGTGCTTCATCCGATCGGGGCCGCCCGGAGGGCATCCGTACCGAACTGCCGCCGCGCGCTTTGTGCCACAGACGCATCCACGGCGAGTGATCCAGGCCGCTGTCGCGCAGCTCGCGCGAGTGCCCACGACCACTGCGCCAGACGGAATACTCGCTCGGGTGCAGCATCATGATGGTGGCGCGGCCGTCGGCGCTGGCAAAGCCCGTCACCCCCTGCGGTGAGCCGTTGGGGTTCAGCGGATAGGTCTCGGTGGCCTGGCCCAGGCCATCGACGAAGCCCAGCGCCGGGTGGGCGGCAGCCATGCGTGCGGCCAGTGCGTCGGTGGTGCCTGTGTCGGCATCGCCACCCCTGCCCGTCCAGGCCGAAATCGGCTCGGCCCTCGCCGTGCGGGACGACGATGGGCAGCCGGTCACCGGCCATGCCGTCCAGCCACAGGGAGGAAGACGGGATTTTCCACGCTGGACGGGCGCCCCCTTCGTACTACTCGGAACGGTTGCGTACGAGCGCGGCCAGGCGTCAGCCCCGAATCAGCCCTTCAGGTGCGAGAGCATCTGGCAGCCGTTGAGCACGCCCAGCGACAGTGTGTCGGGGCGGGCAAAGAAGGCGGCAAAGGCATCGGCCAGCTGCGGGCTGAACAGGATGGTGCGCGCCCAGCCGGCACCGGCACCCAGCACATCGCCGTAGGAGAAGCCGCCGCAGGCCACCAGTGCCTGGAAGGTGGCCAGATCGTGGCGGCCGGCGATCAGGTCGCTCATGTGCACGTCGAAGGCGTCGAAGCCGGCCAGGTCGAAGGCCGCCGCCATTTCGCGCTGGCTGTTGACGCGCCTGCTCGCGCAGGATGGCCACGCGCGCCGCTTGCCGCCGACCGCCGGAACCGGCATGTTGCGCCAGGCCTCGCGGGAGGCGTCGGACAGGTGCACCGACAGCGGTGCCGGGATCGTCATGGTGGCCCCTTCCAGCGCAAAGGCTTCAGCCGTGCAGGCCGGATTGTCGCGCAGGCTGGCGATGCGATGGCTGGTCTCGGACCACGCCTGCTGCAGCGTGGTACGCGGCAGGCTCAGCAGGCATTTGCCGTCGTTGTGGACCTCGATGGTGTCCTGGGCGTTGGGCGTGCCCACCACGTGCGAGTGCACCGACAGGCCGTGGGCGCGCAACAGGCCCAGCAGGGTGTCGCGCTGGGCACGGGTGGTCTGCAGCAGTACGCCCGGCCCTCGTTGAACAGGGCACGCAGCACCCGGGCCTGCCGCAGTTCGCCACCTGTTCGGTGCGGATCTTGAAGTCGCCGGCATCGGCCGTGAACGGGTCGATGGTCAGCATGTCGAGCTGCAGCGACACGCCGCAGTGGCCGGCAAGCCATCTCGCAGGCGGTGGCGAAGAGGCCGCCGTCGGAGCGGTCGTGGTACGCCAGCAGCAGGCCCTGGGCCTGCGCCTCGCGCACGGCATCCCACAGCCGGACGAGCAGCTGCGGATCGTCCAGATCCGGGGCGGCATCGCCGGTGCGGCCGGTGATCTGCGCCAGTGCCGAACCGCCCAGGCGCTGGTTGCCGGCACCCAGATCGACCAGCACGAAGCAGGTCTGCAGGTCGGCGCTGATCTCGGGGTGAGCGCACGGCGCACGTCGCTGACCGGGGTGTGGGCGGTGACGATCAGCGAGACGGGCGAGCCGACTTCACGGCCTGTTCACCATCCTGCCAGCGGGCACGCATGGACAGCGAACTTCGCCCACCGGGATGCTGATGCCCAGATCGATGCACAGCCGGCTGGCGGCCTGTACGGCGGCGTAGAGGGTGGCGTCTTGTCCGGCGCTGCCGGCGTTGGCCATCCAGCTGGCCGAGAGCTTCGTCTGGCGCAGGTCGTCCGGCACGGCCGACAGCAGGGTTGGTCAGCGATTCGGCGATGGCCAGACGCGAGGCGGCGGCGGCATCCAGCACGGCCACCGGCGTGCGCTCGCCCATGGAGAGTGCATCGCCGTGGTGGTTGCTGGCAGTCCAGCAGACCCACGGCGCAGTCGGCCACCGGCACTCTGCCACGGGCCGACCATCGGGTCGCGCACCGACAGGGCCCCCGACGGTCCGGTCGGCAATGGTGATCAGGAAGCTCTTGCTGGCCACGGCCGGCAGCTGCAGGATCCGCATGGCCAGCGTGTCGAGGTTCAGTTCGGCCAGTTCCATGCCGGGCAGTTCGCCGGCTGCGGGGGTCCGGCCTCGCGGCGCAGCTTCGGCGACTTGCCGAACAGCACGCTCATGTCGATGTCCACGGCGGGGGCCTCACCGGGGCTGGCCAGCTTCAGGTGTTTGGCGTCGGTGACGGTGCCGACCACGGCCATCGGGCAGCGCTCGCGCGCGCACAGGGCCTGCAGCTCGGGCAGACGTGCCGGATCGATGCCCAGTACATAGCGTTCCTGCGACTCGTTGCACCAGATTTCGGCCGGCGACATGCCGCTCTCGGCCACCGGGATGCGGGAGAGATCGAAATCGGCCCCTTTGTCGGCATCGTGCGCCAGTTCCGGGAAGGCATTGGACAGACCCCCTGCCCCCACGTCGTGGGATGGACAGGATCGCCAGTGCTCGCATGGCGCGGCAGGCATTGATGACTTCCTGCGCGCGGCGCTCCACTCGGGGTTGGCACGCTGCACCGAGGCAAAAGTCCAGCTGGCGGCATTGCTGCCCACGCCCATGCTGGAGGCTGCCCCGCCGCCCATGGCCGATGCGCATGCCCGGACCGCCCAGCTGCACCATCAGGGTGCCGGCCGGCAGCGGGCGTCGGTCTGGTGGCGGGCATCCACCGAGCCCACGCCACCAGCGACCGCGATGGGTTTGTGATAGCCCCAGCCGGACAGGGCGGAGAGTCCCTGCCCCTGCACGGCAGCGGTCTTTCCGGCCTGCGCACTGCCTGTCGCGGCAGCATGCTTCGGTTGCAGTGGTGTTTCGAAGGTCCGGAAATAGCCCAGCAGGTTCGGGCGGCCGAACTCGTTGTTGAAGGCAGCGCCGCCCAGCGGCCCTCGATCATGATCGAGAGCGGCGTGGCCAGGGTGGGCGGACGGCTGGTGGCCGCCCCAGGGCTGTTCCCAGCCGGGAATGCGCAGGTTCGAGACCGTGAAGCCGGTCAGGCCGTAGCGCGGGGTGCTACCGCGGCCGGTGGCGCCCTCGTCACGGATCTCGCCGCCGCTGCCGGTGGCTGCCCCCGGGTGCGGGGCGATGGCGGTGAGATGATTGTGCGTTTCGACCTTCAGCAGGCGGTGCACCGTATCGGTCCAGCGGTACTGGCCGGTGGCGGATCGGGCGCCCAGCTTTGCTGCGTGCCGCCCTCGAGAATGGCGGCATTGTCGGAATACGCCACCACGGTGCCCTGCGGATGGGCCTTGTGGGTATCGCGGATCAGGCCGAACAGGGATTTTTCCTGCGGCTGGCCGTCGATGACGAAATCGGCGTTGAAGATCTTGTGGCGGCGGTGCTCGGGTTGGCCTGCGCAACATCATCAGCTCGACATCGGTCGGGTCGCGGCCCAGGTCGCTGTAGGTGCGGGCCAGATAGTCGATCTCGTCGGCCGACGCCAGACCCAGCCGGGTGTTGGCGGCCGCAGTGCGGCGCCAGCGTCATCGCCCGAGGGGGCACGGTGTCAGCGGCACGGGGCGTGTTCGGCAAAACTTTGCCGGGTCCGGTGCTTCAGTGAACCAGCTCTCGGTCATCGGGTCGTGCAGGCAGGCGGCCAGCTGCGGAGCGTTCGAGCCCGGATAGTCGCTCGCCTTGCAGCAGGCCGTGTCTGAAGCCCAGCTGGTGGCGGATGCCGCGCTCGATGCGTGTCACGTCGCCAAAAGCCCGCATGCTGCAGGATGTCGATGGCCTTGGATGACCAGGGTGACAGCGTGCCCTGCCGGGCCGTGACCCAGAGGGAGCGCTGGTGCTTTGCCGTCGGTGCCCGGGGGCGGGCTGGTCGTCGACCAGCTGCAGAGCGGGCCAGCCGGTCGCCTTCGGGTGGTGTCGCGGCGGATCTGTCCGGGCATGGGGTACACCCTGCGCGGCTGCGCCTTGCCGCCCTGACGGTCCGGATTGCGAGTAGGAACCATTTCGGCCCCGATGCTTTCGATGTTTTCGTCGATGGCCTGCAGCCGCGCGAGCAGTGCCTGGGCGCGGAAGGGCTCAGGGGCCTGCCCACCGGGCAGCTTTGATAAGTGTGGCGCTCGTGGGATCCGGACCGGGTGGTGTGTGCAAAAACTCTGCAAACGGGGATTATGAGAGCGTGTCTGCGGCTCGTCCGGTCCCGCATCGCCCTTCTCCCGGTGTGCGCTGCCCGATACCCGGGTGGTGGAATTCCCAATGGATTCAGGGTATTGCCAGCCGGAGAAACACCTCAGACGCGCATGACTGTGCTGGTGCCTTGACGCCGTCAAGGTTCTGCGTCCTGCCGCCCTGTCCGCACGCCCGGAGCGCGAGGATAGGTTCTTGATCACGTTCAAGGCCCGCCCTGGCCGTGCGCTGCCGGTGCTGGATTGCCCTGTCCGGCAAAAGGCCAGCCTCTGCCTGTGCACGGCATCTGCCAGCATCCGGCGCGTCTGTTTCGGCATCACGGCGTCTGCCGGCAACATGGTCGAAGCGGTGCGCAGAGGAACAGAATGCGCATCGCGTTACCAGAAACGCGATGCTGAAAGAAAACAGACTTCTGAATGGGTCGATTCGCGGGATGCTTCATTTCGCGGACAGCGGTAGTATCGTGGTCTTCAACCACTGACGATGGAGACATCATGTCGAAGCTGTCGTATCTCACGCCGCAATCTGGCGGCCTGGGATACCTATCTGGCACAGGTCGACCGGGTCACGCCCCACCTCGGGCCGCTGGCCAAATGGGTCGAAAACCCTCAAGAGCCCAAGCGTGCCCTGATCGTCGATATTCCGATCAGAGCTGGACAGCACCGTGGCCCACTTCGAGGGCTACCGCGTGCAGCACAACGTCTCGCGCGGGCCCGGCAAGGGCGGCGTGCGCTATCACCCGGACGTGACACTGGAAGAGGTGATGGCACTCTCGGCATGGATGACCATCAAGAACGCCGCGGTCAACATCCCCTACGGCGGTGCCAAGGGCGGCATCCGCGTCGATCCGAAGAAACTCTCGGCCAACGAGCTGGAAAAACTCACCCGCCGCTACACCAGCGAGATCGGCGTGATCATCGGGCCGACCAAGGACATCCCGGCGCCTGACGTCAACACCAACGGCCAGATCATGGCCTGGATGATGGACACCTACTCCGCCAACCAGGGTGCCACCGTCACCGGCGTCGTCACCGGCAAGCCGGTCGAACTGGGCGGCTCGCTGGGCCGGGTCAAGGCCACGGGGCGCGGTGTGTACTTCACCACCCGCGAGTCGGCCCGCGAACAGGGCATTCCGCTCGAAGGGGCGAAGGTGGTCGTGCAGGGCTTCGGCAACGTGGGCGGCGTGGCCGCCGAGCTGCTGTCGCAGGCCGGCGCGAAGGTCGATTGCCGTGCAGGATCACACCGGTTCGGTGAAGAACGACAAGGGTCTGGACATCACCGCCCCTGGCCGAACACGCCAGGAAAACCGGCGGTGTCAAGGGCTTTGCCGAAGCCGAGAGCCATCGACAACGAGGATCTGTGGGGGCTGCCGCGACATCCTGGTGCCGGCCGCGCTGGAAGGCCAGGTCGACGAGAAACGCAGCGAACGCGTCAGAGGCCCGGCTGGTGGTCGAGGGGCCAACGGTCCGGTCACCAAGTCCGGCGACAAGGTGTTCAACGACCGCGGCATCACCGTGGTGCCGGACGTGATCGCCAACTCGAGGCGGTGTGATCGTCTCGTAGCTTCGAATGGGTGCAGGACTTCTCAGCTTCTTCTGGGGCGAGGACGAGATCAACCAGCGGCTGGAAGTCATCCAGCTCGCCTTCCGCGACATCCAGAAACTGGCGAAGGAAAAAGGCGTCACGCTGCGTACCGCGGCCTACATCATCGCCTGCCAGTAGTGCTGCAGGCCCGCGCCGAACGTGGCCTGTATCCATGATCCGCGTGGCCTGAATCCTGCCGGCCGGTTCGCAGCCGGCTGACGGACAGTGCATCCCCTGCCGGTTCTGTTCCGAAGACCTCAGGTCATCCGAGACCTCGTGTCATCCGGACGTGACCGGCCCCGGCCCTGCGACGCGCCCTCCCCGTGGGGCACGTTCCGGCAGGGGCTTGTGTCTCTGCGTTCACGGCGTGCCCAGGGGCCTCGTGTCTGCCTGCGGGGGCGGGACCGTTGCCGGCAGTGGCATACTGTCAGGATGAAGGAAAAGCGCCTGCGGTTTTTCGGCGGGGGTGTTTTTCAGTGTCTCTGGCGTCCGAATCATGAAACTGTATGCGATCACGCCCGGCCGTTCACCCTGCCTGCGGCCCCTGCCGGCCTCCCTGCTGAGCCTGGCCACCATCCGGCGGCTTGAGGCGCACTGGCTGGAAGAAACCGGTCCCGGCGAGTTGATGGCTCGGCCGGGGCGGCCGTGGCGAGAGGTGGCACTGGCTGTGGCAGGACATGCCGGCGCAGGCGCCGGTGATCCTGCTGGTGGGGCCGGGCAACAATGGGGTGATGCGCGGTGGCGGGCGGATTCTCCGGCGCGCCGGGCTGGATGTTCGGGCCGTGGGGGTGGCGGGGCTGAGCAGTCGCCACCTGGCTGCCGATGCCCGCGCCGCATGGCAGGCCTGGCGTGATGACGGACAGGTCATTCATCCGCTGGCACAACTGCTGTCGTGGCTCTGGCCCGACGGCGATGCGCCCACGCCCGGACGCTCGCGAGGCGCGTGCGATGACCAGTGGGTCGTCCAGCCATGATCCGCGGCGATGACGCGTCTGCCCAGGGGCCGGGCGCGAGGCCGTGTGGCCGGATCCGCTGGCGGGACAGGGCGTGCCGGGTGGACTGGATGCGGCCGGGCAGACACCGGCTGCGCCGGCCCTGCTCATCGACGGACTGTTCGGTATCGGTCTGGACAGGCCCATGCGCGGGCGCTGGCCACGCTGGTGCGGCAGATCAGCCAGGGCCGCGTGCCGGTACTGGCCATCGATGTCCCCAGCGGGCTGGATGCCGACGCGGTGCGCCGGTGGGTGATGACGATGCGCCGGTGCTGATGGCCCGCCAGACGGTGACGATGATCGCCGACAAGTCGGGGCTGCACGACGGGGCTGGGGCTGCGGGCCGCAGGTCGGGTCTGGGTGGCACCGTTGTCGGACCGGCCGCTGGAAGCGGAGCTGGTTCGCATCGGTGAAACTGCGCCGGCGGGTGGTGGTGCATCTGCCCGCGTTCTGCCGGCGCTGGTGTATCTGCTGCTTCGGCCGGTGGTGATGTGGCGGGTGCGGATGACGCGGCCGTAGGCGACGTGGCCGGTGTGCTGCTCAATGGCCCGCTGGCTTCGCTGCTGATGCCGCCGCGGGATGTCGATGCCCACAAAGGGATCGGCCGGCGATGTGCTGGTGGTGGTGGCCGTCTGGGCATGGCGGGGGCTGCTCGGCTGGCGGCCCGAGGTGCCGTGATGGCCGGTGCCGGCCGGGTGTGGGTGACCACGGGAGCGGCCGATGGGCAGGTATGGCAGCGGGCGCAGATCTGCTGATCTGGCGGACGGGGGCGGATCGTCCCGGGCATGCTGCCCCCGTCGATCCGCAGCAGCCGGAGATCATGCGCTGCGACTGGCCGGGCGCCGGGAAGCACAGGGGCCTGTTTTCTCCCATGCCGGAGATGAAGACGGGTTCTCTGACTGGCCCGAAGCACCGAAGCCAGCTAGGGGATGCGGAGGCGACGGACCCACGGAAGATGGCGGGAAAGCGCTGCCCGCCCTTCCTCGGTCGCACCCCGTGCTGGTGCTGGGCTGCGGTCTGGGCCACGTGACGATACCGCCCGGCAATGGCTGCAGTGGTCGCTGGAGGCGCAGCACCCGTGGTGATCGATGCCGACGCCCTGGGGCTGCTGGCCGAGGACCTGTGGGATCTGCTGGACCCGGATGCCGCGATGAAGATGCCATGGAGGCGGAAGCCCGCGGGTGCCGGTGGCACGGGAGAACGTCCGGGCTGGCGATGCTCCCTGGTCTGATGACGCACCCTGGCCCGATGAGGACGATGATGCACGCTCGCCCGGCCGTGCCCGGCCGCTGGACGTGGCGCTTTCCGAGGCCTACGGCACCGTGGAAGACAGTACCGGCACGGCTGCCGCGTCCATGCTGTCCAGTGCTGTATGCGGGCGTGGATGCAGATCTCGATCCGGAAGCCGAACTGGATGATGTTTCGCAGGCGCGGAAGCCCGGAATGATGATGACTTCGGCGACGGCCTGCCGGAAGACGACGGCCCGGCGCCGCTGATGGCTGATGACGATGGGCTGGAGCCGCTGATCGTCGATGCCCGGATGACGACCTGCCCTGCCCGAAGAAATCGCCCGGCAGGCAGCGCTCGATGTCGCGGAAGCACCGTTCGATGATTTTGCCGTGCCGTCTGCGGCAGACCCGTCCTGGGAGTGAATACGGCGAGGGTGACGATGGATACGCCGATGCTCGCTCCCCGAAGACGAACCGGTGGTCGAAGAGGTACCGGCCGTCGAGGTGGCCCGCATCATGACCCCGCATCCGCTGGAGGCCGCAAGGCTGCTGGGGGTGCCGGTCAGTGTGGTCCAGACCGACCGGCTGGGCGGTGCGCTGCAGCTGGCGCATGCCTTCGATGCCGTGGTGGTGCTCAAGGGCGCCGGCACGGTGGTGGCCACGCCCGACGGGCGCTATGCCATCAATACCAGCGGCCATCCGGTGCTGGCCACGGCGGGCACCGGCGATGTGCTGGCCGGAACCATCGGCGCCCTGCTGGCCGGCCTGCTGCGTGCCCAGTGCCCCCGGCCGAGGCCGCCTGGCAGGCAGCCTGTGGCGGTGTCTGGCTGCATGGCCGGGCAGGCGAACGCGTGGCGGCACCAGTTCGGCCCGCGCGCGGCGTGCCCGCCAGCGCCCTGCCCCGGCAGTATCCGGCCATCATGGGAGCACTGGCGCGCCTGCGGCCCACCTTGCCGGGCTGGTGATGGGGCGCCCGCCAAGCGCCTCCCTGGCTATGCTGTGTATGGCGTCCTGTTGCTGCGCGGATTCAGGCCAGTACGGAGGTGAACACGTTCGGATATGCGCCAGCCTGCTCGATCCTTCAGGAGAACACCATGGAACATGACACCGCGTCCATGACGCGCATCTACCGGCAATGGCACGATCATGCCCGGAATCGCGATACGGCCGCCCTGATCGGCCTGTACGCCGAGGACGCGCCGTGTTCGAGAGCCCGCTGGTGCCGGTGATCATGCACACGGACAGTGGCATGCTGCGTGGCCGGGAGCGGATTCTGGCCTTTCTGGAAGAAGGTACCCGTCGTCGCCCCAACGAACTGGTGCGCTGGTACCGTACAGGCCAGTATCTGGTGGCGGGTGATACGCTGGTCTGGGGAATACCCCGCCAGACGCCTGATGGTGACCAGATCGACATTCTGGAGCTGATGCAAATCCGCGACGGCCTGATCTGCCATCACCGCATCTACTGGGGCTGGTTCGGCACCCAGATGCTGCTGGCTTCCGCTACGGCCAGCGTCTGGCCAGGGCTGACCGGCGACCAGGGCTGACCGGCGCCGTGATGTCTGGCAGCGGGGGCACGTGCCGACGCGACGGCCGGTTCAGCCAGTGCCATCTTCGCCCGGGCCTGCCTCATGCCCTCAAATGACGGAATTTCCGTCAGGCGGAATCTGACTGGTCTGTCTGACTGATCAGCCGTCCGCGGGCGATTTCCAGCCGGCAGCCGCGAGCGGGCGGCCAGGCGCGGATCGTGCGTGACCAGGATCAGCGTGGCGCCGGAAGTCGCGGTTCATCTCGAAGAGCAGATCGATTACCCGCTCGCCGGTGGCATGATCGAGGCGCCGGTCGGCTCGTCGGCAAACAGCAGCCGGGGCGACACGGCAAGGCACGGGCCAGCGCCACCCGCTGCTGCTCGCCGCCGGAGCGTGCGCGGATAGTGTCAGCCCGCTCAGCCCGCCTGACCTGGGCCAGCAGGGCCTCGGCCGTCTGGCGTGCCCTGGGGTGGGCGGCCAGTTCCAGCGGCATGACGTTTTCAGGCCGTCATGGCCGGCAGCAGCTGGAAGGACTGGAACACGAACCCCACTTCTTCGGCCCGCCAGCGGGCACGCTGCTCCTCGTCCCGCGCAAACAGCGACTGGCCGTCCACCTGCACGTCGCCGCTGCTGGGCAGGTCCAGCCCGGCCAGCAGGCCCAGCAGCGTGGACTTGCCTGAACCGGAAGCGCCGATGATGGCCACGGTTTCACCGGCCTGTACCGTGAAGCTCACATCGTCGAGAATGGTCAGCAGCCGGCCACTGTCGGGCACGCGCCTCGTGAGGTTCTGGACTTGGATCAGGGCCATGGGAACGGGGCCACATCAGGTGGCTGGGAAGTAGAAGGGGCAGTGCCCGGTACGGGGTGTTCCGGTTCGACCGGGCAGCTCGCACGCGGGCTGGCGGCACATGGTAAACCGGGATGCGCCGGTTGTGCATCGAGTTCCGCTGTGCATCGGCGCCGGGGTCCATATATACCTATATGGCCTTTCGTCAACACGGCAGGCTGGTGTTGCGTTTGCTCTTCGATGATGTGCGGCAACCCGGGTGTACATGGGCGGGGTGTGCCGGACGGCGTGATGCTGGACGGAACGTGTCTGGTGAGGTGTGCCGGTGCGGTTTGGAGGTCGATGACATGGTATGCGGTATTCTGCCCGTCGGGCTGCTGCTGAATGTCGGGCGCCTGCGTTTTTCTGTGTACGGTTTTCTGGATGCTTTCGATGAACAGTCTTTCCTTGCGGATGGGCGTTTCCCGTCCGTTCATTTTCCTGCCCGCCGGCGTTTGCTGATGTCTGGCCTGACACTGACGGCGCTGGGCGTGGCTGCCCTGCCCGCCCGGAAGGTCGGGCGGCCGGACTAGAGAGCCCGGTGCCGCCTTCGAGGACACCGGGAACGCAGCGCCACGTGCAGGTGGTTCGGCAGAAGGGACAACGGGCAGCCCCGAAGCCATGGGGCATGCGGGGGAAGGATACGCCCGCCGGCCCGAACGCCACGGGCAGCGCGGCCGCGCGTGGTGGCGGTGCGGATGCGCCCCGCAGCGCAGACGCCACCGGCAGCTCGAGCGCTGGTGGCCCCACCCTGCTGGGTGCTGGGCGACAGCCTGTCGGCCGAGTATGGGCTCTCGCGTGGCCAGGGCTGGGTGGCCCTGCTGGAGAAACGTCTGGCTGCCGATGAAAGGACCCGGCGCTGGCAGGTGGTCAATGCCAGCATCAGCGGCGAGACCACCGCGGGTGGCGAGGGCGGCTCCTGCCCTGCTGGCGCGCAGCACAGGCCGAAGGTGGTGGTGATCGAGCTGGGCGCCAACGATGCGCTGCGTGGCCTGCCCTGAAGGCCACCACGGCCAACCTGCGCCAGATGGTGGCTGATGCGCAGCGGCAGGGTGCCCGTGCCGTGCTGGTGGGGCTGCAGGTACCGCCCAGTACGGGCCGGCCTCACGCGCCAGTTCAGCCAGATGTTCGGCAGGGTGGCTGCCGACACGGACAACCCGCTGGTGCCTTCCTGCTGGAAGGCTTTTGCCGATGACGGACTGGTTTCCAGGCCGACCGCATCCACCCGCAGGCGAAGGCCCACCCGCGCATGCTGGACACGGTGTGGGCGGTGCTGAAGGATGTGCTGTAGCGCCGTGGCGCGCTGCGTCCTCCACGGACGCAGCGGAAGGTAGCTGACAGCCCCACGGCTGCCAGTTTGATATGGCTGGGACTGTATGCCCACCAGCTCGGCATGCAGCGCAATGGCATGACGCCGATGCGGTGCAGGGGCAGCGGCCACGGGTGTCTGGCCGCTGCGAGATGGTTGGTGCCCGAGGCCGGAATCAGACCGGCACGACCGAAGGTCGAGGATTTTCATGCCACTGCGGCTTTCGCCGCCCGCTGTGCCGGGCACGACGGTTTGTGGTCTGGGCACGCCTTCACCATGGCCGTAGCCGGTCAGGTCCGATGCAACCGCAGTGCGGTACGCCAGTGGGCGAACTGCAGGGCCATCCGGCGGGTCGTCAGTCTGCCGGCAGGGCGACAGGTGCCCGCCGTCTGCTCTCTACACCTTCCGGGAGGCGCTGCCCCGGCCTGTTCGAGGCCACGGGCTGCCAATGCGCAATGCCGGCCGCAAGCCTCGGGCTGCTGCCTTGCAATGCCTTGCGGCAACTGCATGATGCCCTTGCAGCTGCCCTGCCTCTCCCCGGGCTTGGCTCTGGCGTTGGCTCGAAGGTGCGGCGGGCCGGGCCGCCAGCGCCTTCAGGGCGTTCGCCGAGTTTGACGGGGTTCATCCCGCAGGTTTCCCCACGGGCGCTCAAATTTTCAAGTCCCTTGTGTCTACCAGTTTCACCACTCGGGCAGGCACAGGGAGCAATTACACCACACAATGCGGGTGAGCTGGGAGGGGCCGTGTTCTACCCTGCCAAATCTTATCGGGTCAGGACCTTACGGACTGGGAGATCACGCCAATCCGGTAGGCAGCGACAGACCAGGGCCAGTCGACATGGTCAGCCAAGTCGATATCTGCGATTACACGGACCTTGGCAGCCCGTTCGAACAGTGCAATGCTTGCAGCAGGATAGTTGTTGCGCGACGGGAAGCGAATTCCATCGAAAGAAGCCTGGCCTCTTCCCGCCTCATGGCATGAATCCGGGCCGATATTTGCTGGGTATGGGTGTAGTCACGGCTAGCCAGCTGTTCGAATTCAGACCAAAGTAACCGGCCATGATGCCGGGGCGATCAGGTCGGCCAGGTACAGATCCATCAGCACACCCCGTGGCGCGAACCATCTCGACCCTGTACCTCCTGCGTAATGGCGCCTCCCCTCTTCCAGCCATCGATGCTTGTGAAAGACCGACTCCATCAATGCAGTGGACAGGTCGAAACCCAGATAAAAGCACACCATAGCCTCGGGCGGGATCGTCATGCGGTTGGTGCCGCTTCGGCCAAAGTACAGGGGCAGCCGCGGTATACCGTACCGCTGGCATGCTGCAACAGTTCGCCCTTTCTGACGCGAAAGGATGGCAATGGCTGGTTCATGCGGGCTCCAAGTCTGGCTGTATGCCCAAGGCATTAACCAATGCGTAACTTCCA